>ERZ808258.441-NODE-441-length-16755-cov-5.870299_pt1 | contig 16755 bp, 14 predicted proteins | sample MGYA00521280_ERZ808258 | MGnify/ENA primary metagenome ERZ808258 (study PRJEB31516, sample SAMN03275585) | gut metagenome | biome: mammalia-associated habitat; material: feces | host: Papio cynocephalus | place: Kenya | collected 2012-07-19 ...
AGGATGGAGGAGAGGGAGAGAATATCTCACGCAGAGACGCAGAGAACGCAGAGAGAGAGGGAAGGTGGTTTTAGACAGGATTGACAGGATGGACAGGATTTAGGGGGCCGTGTGTCGTCCAACGGTAGGGGCGGCAGTCCCTTGCCGCTCGCACGGGTTTAACCGTGTAGAAAATGTAGAATATGTAGAGGGGTGCGTCCTACCCGTCCTACTTGTCCCACTCGTCCTGCTCGTCCCGGTTGTCCCGCGCGAGGCAATTTAGCCGTGCAGGGCCGACCGCAAGGGCCCGCGCGCAACCTTTGTCGCGCCCCGGCGTTGTTCTTCTGCCTGCCTTGGCGTGCCCTTGCGCGAAACCACTCCGCCGGAACGGTGATGCCGTTGCGCCGGAACGGTGATGCCGTTGCGCCGAAACGCCTATGCCGTTGCGCCGGGACGGGTCCCCCGTCTCCGTTCCGCCGTCCAGTCCCGTCTTTTTAAGTCTTCTCGAATATGGTATAATAGGGGGCGACAAAATGGTCGATTGTTCGCAAGAACGGAGAGGAATGCTGTCATGAAGAAGAATCTGGGTTCCAAGGCGTGGCTTTATCCCATGCCGGTTCTGGTCATCGGTTCGTACGACGCCGAGGGGCGGGTGGACGCGATGCCGGCGGTCTGGGGCGGCATTTCGCTTGAAGATCGCGTGTCGATCTGCGTGGACGACACCCACCAGACGACGGCGAACGTCCTCGCGCGCAAGGCCTTCACGGTGCACATCGCGGACGCGGCGCACATCGTGGCGTGCGACTATCTGGGGGTGGTCTCCGCCAAGAACGATCCGGACAAGTTCGCGAAAAGCGGTCTGCATGCGGAGAAAAGCGCGTTCGTGGACGCGCCGGTGATCGCGGAATTGCCGTTCGTCCTCGAGTGCGAACTTGTGGACTACGACAAGGAGACCTGCCGCATGACGGGGCGCATCCTGAACGTCGCCATCGACGAAAAGTGCCTGGCGGCGGACGGCAAGGTGGATTGCGCCGCGCTGGATCCGGTGGCGTACGACCCGGCCAACCACGACTACCTGCGCCTTGGGGCAAAGGTGGCGGACGCGTTCAAGGCGGGTCTCGCGCTGAAAAAGTAGGTCCATTCGCAGAGAGGTAGCCGTCCATGAACGAATCGAGTCGTCCTAAACTCTACGTCGCCACGCACAATGCGCACAAAATACGCGAAATAGGCGAAATTTTGTCCGATTACGACATCGTGGCGGACAATCCCGCCGGCGTGGAAGAGACGGCGGACACTTTCGCGGGCAACGCGCTCATCAAAGTGCGGGCGATAGCCGCGCGGCACAAAGGTGCGTGGTGTCTGGCGGACGATTCGGGGCTGGAGGTGGCCGCGCTCGGGGGCGCCCCGGGGGTGCACAGTGCGCGGTATGCGGGCGAAGCGTGCGACACGGCGGCGAACAATGCGCTGTTGATGAAGAATCTCGCCGGCCAGGCGAATCGTTCCGCGGCGTTTGTGTCGGCCGTGGCGCTCGTCGACCCCCGCGGACGGGAGCATGTGGTAGTGGGTCGGTGTCTGGGCAAAATCGCCGAAAAGGCGTCCGGAAAGGGCGGTTTCGGGTATGATCCGCTGTTCATTCCGGAGGGGTACGACAAGACGTTCGCGGATTTGACGGAAGAAGAGAAGAACGCGATCTCCCACCGGGGGCGGGCGCTCGCCGCGGCGAAAAGCGTGCTGGAAAAGGCCGAAACGCCGCGGAAAGGCGGGCGTTGGGTCGCGTGGATGCGCTTTTTCCGGATTGTCAACCTGCCGACCGTGCCGGGGGACCTGCTCGTGGGGGCGGCGCTCGCGCTTGTCGCGTGCAAGGGCGGGGCGGCCGTCTATTCGGGCGCGGCGCTTTTCGCGGCGATTGTCGGCTCGTGCGCACTGTACTTGTATGGTCTAGCGGACAACGACATCGTCGGGGCGGCGACGGATACGGACCGGCCCATCCCGCGCGGCGAAATTTCGCTCGGGGCGGCGCGTTTGGCGCGGGCGTTCTGCTGGGGTGGACTGCTCCTGGCGGGCGTTTTGGGTAAGCTGCCGCTCGCCTGGTGGATTGCCGCGGGCGCGCTGTTGCTGGCGATACTCGCCTATAACCGCACGAAATCCGCGCTTTTGATGGGAATTTGCCGCGGAATCAACGTGTTCGCCGGGGCGGCGGCGATTGGGTTTTTCACGCCGCGTCCGCCCACGGAACTGGAATTGGCGGGGTGGGACTGCGCCTGCACGGCGCAAATCTGGTCCTTCGGGCGGTTGGCGCCTGTCGCGGGCGCGGCACTTTTGTGGACGCTTTTCATTGCCGCGGTGACGCGGTATTCGGCCGGGGAGGAGACGGATCCGGCGAAAAAACGCCGCGTGGGATTGCTGATCGGGGGACTCGTCTACCTGCAGTTGACGGTGCTTTTGGGCGTTACGTTGCTGTATCCGTCCGTGACGGTACTCCAGACGTTTTTGATCGCCGGGGCGCTTTTATTGCTCGTTTTGCGTCTCTTGAAGCGCGTTTTGCCGCGGGTGGAGGCGTCATGAGGAAATTGACGGTCATCGCCGCGGGGCTGGGGTGGGACGTCCTGGCCCGGAACAAGACGGAAAAAATAGGTGATTTGGCCTTTTCGCCGCGCAAAAGCGTGTTCCCGGCCGTCACCTGCGTGGCGCAGGCGAGCATCCGGACGGGACTTTCGCCGGCGGAACACGGGGTGGTTTCCAACGGAAAGTGGATGGAAGAGCTCCAAAAGCCGCTTTTTTGGGAACAAAGCGCCCGGCTTGTGAAGGGGCGGCGCGTGTGGGAGAAGGCGGACGGGGGGACGGCTTCCGTGGGGCTGTTCTTTCTGCAGCAGTCGCTGGGGGAGAATGTGGCGGCGATCGTTTCGCCGGCGCCAATCCACAAGCATGGCGGCGGGATGATCATGAGTTGCTATACGCGGCCGACGGAGACGGTGAAGGTTTTGCAGGAAGTGGCGGGGGAGGTTCCGCTTTACCGCTATTGGGGTCCGTTGGCGTCCCCGAAAGTCGGGCGCAAGTGTCTGGACTGGTTCGAGGCGATGACGAGCGTGCAGGATGTGGAAGAGGCGTACCTTTATCTGCCGACTTTGGACTACGCAGCGCAGAAAGACGGGCCGGGAAGCGCGGCGGATCGCGCGGCATTCCGGGAATTTTCGCGGCAAATCGAGCGATTGTGCCGGATTTGCATGGAAAGAGGCTGTTCTTTGCAGGTAACGGGGGACTACAACATCACCCCCGTGACGGCGGAAGCGGTCCGCCCGAACGTGATTTTGCGCCGGGCGGGGCTTTTCAGGACGCGCACGGTCGGGGGGATGGCGTATCCGGACTTCTACCAGTCCACGGCTTTCGCGGTTTGCGACCATGAATTCTGCGTATTGGAGGGCGAAAAGGCGTCCGAAGCGGAAAAACTGCTGTTGGCGACGGGGGAGTACGTCCGGCCGGGGACGGAAAGCGTGCCGGGGAAGACGATTTTGCTGGCGCAACCGGGGTCGTGGTGCGAATACAAATGGTGGACGGACGACCGGGAAGCGCCGGATTTCGCCGCGCATGTCGACATCCACAACAAGCCGGGGTACGATCCGCGGGAATTGTTCTTTTTCTGCCGCGGTGCGGTCAAAGGCACGCATGGGCGGCTGTGCGACATCGCCTGTTCGGAAGGAGTGTAACAGATGAAAATGAACGTTTTGGTGTCGATTGGCGCGTTTTTCGCCGGAATCGCCCTGGGATTCGGGCTGGCGCCGCGGGAAAAGGCGGGAAATGCCGCGGCGGAAATCCAAACGGGAGGAGTGGCTCCGATCGCCGCATCCAATGAGGTGCGGACGCAACGGGCGGATTCCGCCACCATTTTGCCGGCGCCGGAAGGGGGACGCCCGGTCGTCGTGGCGGAAGGTCCGCGGGAGCCGTCCGAAAACACGGCGGGGGAAAAGGCAAAACAGCATGGGGAAAAACCCAAGGGCCCGGCGGAATTCTTTGCAAAACTCCGCAAGGAGAATCCGAAGCAGTATGTGGAGATGACGAACGGCATCATGCGGATGCGGGCCGAGCAGCGTGCGCGAATGGAGGAAAAACTCGATTTTCTCGCCTCCATCGACTTCGCCAAGTACGGGGAAGAAGCGGCGAAGGACCACGCGCGGCTGCAGGAGTTGCTGGCGAAGCAGGCGGAATTGGAGGAGTCGCTCAATCCCTTAGACGAGCAGGCGAGCGAGGAAGATCGGCAGAAGAGCTTCGCAGAAATGCTTAAAATAGGGAGCGAAATCGCCGATTTGAACGTGCGCGAGCGGCAAACGCTCTTCAAGGCGGTCGCGGACGAAATGGGGTGCGCCGCGGAAGACGCGGAGAATTTTGTGGAGACGCTGAACGACATTATCGATGCGACAGGCGGCAATTTCGGCGGATTCGGTCCGCGGCGGGGCGGTCCGCCGCCCAAACGGCCCGAGGAAGGAAACGGGAAGTGAAAACGAAGAAGAAGGTAAATTCCATACAGGACATCGTCGATTTGGCGAGCGCCTTTTACGGGAGCGCGGTTCTGTTCGCCGCCTTGGAGGTGGATTTGTTCGGGCAGGTCGCCGCCGGGACGCTGGATGTAAAGGCGCGGGGCATGCGGCTTTTGGCGGATGCGTGCGTCGCGCTGGGGCTTTTGGAGAAGAAGGGGGAGGCGTACCGGAACAGTCCGCCCGCCCAGATGACGCTTTTGCCGGGGGCGCCGGCCGATTTGACGAAGGCGATCCGCTACAATCGCGACGTGTACGGGGCGTGGGGGAAATTGGCGGAATTCGCGCGGACGGGGCGTCCGGTCGAGAAGCCGGAGATCCATCTCGGGGCGGATGCGACGCGGACGAAGGCGTTCGCCGCGGCGATGTTCGGGCGGGCGATGGGGATTGGGCGCGGGGTCGTGCCGCTTTTGGATCTGCCGCGGCGGGACGGGGCGCGGGTGCTCGATTTGGCGGGCGGACCGGGGGCGTACGCGATTTTGATGTGCGAAAAGTTCCCGAAACTGCGGGTGACGACGGTGGATTTGCCGGCGATCAGCGCGGAAGCGGCGGAATATGTGGGAAAAGCGGGGCTTTCGGACCGCATTTCCTGCCGGGCGGGCGACTACCACACGGACGATTTCGGCGCGGAGGAATATGACGCGGTCACCATTTTCGGGGCGCTCCACCAGGAATCGCCGGAGCAAATCGCCGCGATCCTGAAGAAGGCGCATCGGGCGCTCAAGCCGGGAGGCGAGATTTTCATTCTGGACATGATGACGGACGCCACGCACACGGCACCCGAATTTTCCGCGCTATTTGCCGTAAATATGGCACTTACGACGGAAAACGGCTGGGTTTTCTCGGATGCGGAATTGAAGGGGTGGCTCGAAACGGCGGGGTTCGCGCCCGGTCCGACGGTGGCGGTACCCCCGCCCATGCCGCACTGGCTCGTCACGGCGGAGAAGCGCGCGTGAGAAAACGCAAACTTCAGACTTGACGAAAACGCCATATTAGTGTAAAATATCACTTGAATAATCGGAACTAGATGAAATGTCAGCATTTGGAAAAATAAGGTCGCTGTTCTCGACGGACATCGGCATCGATTTGGGCACGGCGAACTCGCTCGTCTATGCGAAGGACCGCGGCATTGTGCTGCGGGAACCTTCGGTTGTGGCTATCCAGGCGGGTTCGAAGCGCGTGCTGGCTGTCGGCGACGAGGCCAAGCGCATGCTGGGCCGCACGCCCGGCAACATCATCGCGATCCGCCCCATGAAGTCGGGCGTGATCGCGGACTTCGACATTACCGAGGCCATGATCGCCTATTTCATCCGCAAAGTATGTCCGCACCGCTTCTATTCGGGCATGAAGTGGGCGCGTCCGCGGATGGTTATCGCGGTGCCGAGCGGAATCACGGAGGTCGAGAAGCGCGCGGTCGAGGATGCGGCGCAGAAAGCCGGGGCGGGCAAGGTGTTCCTCATCGAGGAGCCCATGGCTGCGGCGATCGGCGTGGGACTCCCCGTCAGCGAACCGGCGGGCTCCATGATCGTGGACATCGGCGGCGGCACGTGCGAGGTCGCGATCATTTCGCTTGCGGGCATCGTCCACAGCTATTCGGCCCGCCAGGCGGGCGGGGATGCGATGGACGAATGCATCATGAAATATGTTCAACGGGTGTACAACCTCCTTATCGGAGAACGCATGGCCGAAATGATCAAGATCGAGATCGGCAGCGCGTATCCGACAGGCGAGGAGAAGACGCTCGAAATCAAAGGTCGGGATATTGTCGCAGGATTGCCGAAGACTCTTACGATAACTTCCGAGGAAATCCGGAACGCTCTCAAGGATCCGGTCAGCCAGATTGTGGACGCGGTTCGCATAACGCTTGACAAGTGCGAACCGGAGCTCGCGGCGGATCTTGTCGACCGGGGGCTTGTGCTGTCGGGCGGCAGTTCGCAGTTGAGAGGTTTGGACAAGCTTTTGGCGCAGCAGACGGGTCTGCCGGTGACGATTGCGGACGATCCGCTTTCGGCTGTCGCCGAAGGCACGGGCGTCGTGATGAACGAGCTCGATTTCCTCGCGAAGAACAAAAGCGAATCGTAAAGTCCTCGGCGAATCCGCTTCGACGAAGAGAGAGGATTCGCGGAAATGAAAACGAACAGAACGGCGGTAGCGACTGCGCTGGCTCTTGCCATCGCAGGCGTCGTCGCGCTCGCCGTTTTCCGGGAAGTCTCGATCGAAGCGGTCTACCCTGTCGAACGCGCGCGTTTGGCGTTTGCGCGAAAGGTCTGGACGCGCATGAAAGGCTTCTTCCAGGGTGCGGCCGCGTCGGCGGAAAACGGGCGGCTTAAACGCGATATCGCGGCCTTGGCCATGGTAATGAGCGAGAATGAGCGTCTGGAGGCCGAAAACGCGCGTTTGAGGGACGCCCTTGGGTATGCGCGGCGGCTGAAGGGAACGTGGATCGCGGCCCCTGTCTTGTCCGAAGGGGGCGCCGCGGCGGGTGTGCGGCAGACGATACGCGTGGGGAAGGGGTCTCTCGCCGGCGTGTCCGAAGGGCAGGTCGTGACGGTCCCGGAGGGGCTGGTCGGCCGGGTCGCCTCCGTCACGCCGCATACGGCGGAAATCAGGCCGATCACCGATCCGGCGCTCAAGGTCTCCTGCCTGGTGGAGGGGGCTTCCCGCCGCGCCACGGGCATTTTGGCGGGGGGGACGGACGACATGCTTGTTTTGACGCATCTGACGGCGGATGTCGCCCTCCCGCCGCGCGCGCGGGTTTTGACATCCGGCCTGGGCGGCGTTTTCCCCGCCGGAATCGCGGTCGGAACTTTTCTGTCGGCCGTGCAAAACGCGGACGGGAGCGCACCGGGCGTGCGGACGGGCGAAGTCCAGCCGGCTGTCGATTTCACGGCGTTGGAGGACGTTTTCATCCGAGATGAAAAGTGAATGCGCCTATCTGATGTTCGCGATTGTCGCGCTCGTTCTTTGCGGCGCGGCGGAGGAGTTGTTTCCCAAACCGCTGGGGGTCGGGTTTCCTTTCCTGTTTTGCGCAACCGTGTGGTTTGCGGTGCGCGCGGCTTCCACCGCGGCATTCGTTTTCGCGTTGGCGGCGGGGACGGCGGAGGATGCGTTGGCCGGACTGCCCTTCGTCATGAGCGCGAGCTACTTCGTTCTCGCGGTGTTTGCAACGCGCTTCTTCCGTCTGCCGGGTATTTTCGCGTCATTCTTCTATTTTGGCTACCAGTTCTGGCTGTGGCTATGGGTTCCGGATTTGCAGGGGAGCCTTTTCATGCGCGGATTGCTCGCGCTGCCGGTCGGGGCCGGCGTCGCTTTCTGCCTGTCGGTGTTGCTGGACGCCTGTCTAAGGGGAGGGGGGCTCGATGAAAAGTGAGACGCTGGCCTCCCGGTTGGCATGCGCGGCGGCGGGCGGACTGATGATTGTCGGGTTTCTGGTTCTCGCCGTCAAACTGAAGGTCGTGCAACTGGAGCAATCGGCCCTCTACCGCGGGAAACAGGAAGCGCAATCCGTCCGCACGGTGCTGACGCCGGGGAATCGCGGCCGGATTCTGGATTGCCGCGGACGTCCGTTGGCGGACAATATCGCATTGCGCCAGGTGGTCGTGCGGCCCGAGTTCTACCAGAAGAAATCGACGGAGGATACGGTTTCCAACATAGTCTCGGCCATCCGGCGGGCGGAAAGCATACTGGGGAGGCGGGCGGACGCCACTCCGCGGGACGTGCGCCGCCATGTGCGGCAGGTACTGGCGCTGCCGTTCGTCGTGTGGGGCTCCGTCGGCGAGGAGGAACTGGCGCGCTTCTACGAGCACGAACAGGAGTTGCCGGGTTTCGCGTGCGAAACGGAATCTTCGCGACGGTACCCCTACGGCGCGTTCGCCGCGCACGTGATCGGCCGGGTGGGCCGCGACAGCATCCGCGCGGTGACGGGCGAGCGGCGCGTCAATTTCGACGATCGCGAAATGCGCGGACGCGAAGGCGTCGAGCGTTTCTACGATGCGTTCTTGCGCGGTCGTCCCGGTACGGAGAACGTGCTGGTCGACGCACGCGGATTCGCGATCCGGCGGTGGACGGTCGTGGAGCCGAAGAAAGGTCCGGACTTGCGTCTCGCGTTGGACATGGACGTACAAGCCGCCGCGGAGGAGGCTTTGCAGGGGCGTGTCGGCGCATGTGTCGTCCTGGACGCGCAGACCGGGGGCGTTCTGGCGGCCGCCAGCGCACCGTCCTACGATCTCAACGACTGCGTGCCCGTGTTCACGGCCGAGCGTTACGCGGCGTTGAAGGAGGATGCCGGCATGCCGCTCCTCAACCGGGCGTTCGCCGGCCAGTATCCGCCCGGGTCGACGTTCAAGCCGATATGCGCGCTGGCCGGCCTCGAGTCGGGCTGGGATCCCGACGCCGTCTACGAATGCACGGGCGTCTACGTTCTCGGGAAGATGCATATCCGCTGCACGGCGCGCTGGGGGCATGGTTTCCTCGATATCCGCGACGCGCTCAAGAAGAGCTGCAATCCATTCTTCTGCAATCTGGGCCTGCGGACGGGAACGAACGCGCTTTGCGCGGCGGCGCGCACTTTCGGTCTCGGGGCGGCGACGGGCGTTGACCATCCGGCCGACGCGGCGGGCGTCGTGCCCGACGCCGGCTGGAAGCGCGCGCATTACAATGAACCGTGGTATGCCGGAGACCTGGCGCAGATGTCCATGGGGCAGGGGATGTTGCTGGTGTCGCCGCTGCAGATGGCGCGTGTGGCGGGCGCTTTGGGGACGGGTTTTCTGGTGACGCCGCGCATAAAGGCGGGAATGGCCGCCGAAGCGCGCAACTTGCCGTTCGCCCGCGCGAATCTGGATATCGTGCGGGAAGGCATGCGCCGCGTCGTGGACGGGGGCACGGGACGACGCGGCGGCGAGGGCGTGGAAGCCTTTGTCATCGGGAAAACGGGTACGGCGGAAGTCGGCATGGGGCGGAACCGCCGCAAACACACTTGGTTCATCGCGTACGCCGAACCGGACGAACGCACGACCAAACCGTCCGCCCTGACGCGACGTGTGGCGCTTGCGATGGTCGTCGAGCGAGGAGAATCGGGCGGCGGGACGACCGCGCCCCGGGCGGCGCACGTTCTCAGGCGGATATTCAACGCGGAGGAGGCCTCGCCGTGAAACTTCGCCTGCGCGATTTCAGCTTCGTCCTGTTTGGAGCCATGTCGACATTGATCGGCTTTGGCGTGACGGCGATAGCGTCGGCGGGCGCGGCGCGCGGCGGCGTGTTCACGGACATGTGGCGGACGACGCTGGCGACGGCGGCGTTCGGGCTGGTTTTGCACTTCGCATTGGCGTTTCTGGACTACCGCAGGCTTTTGGAATGGTGCGCCCTGCCGGCCTATGGCGCCGCGCTTGCCGCATTGGTCGCCGTTCTTGCCGTGGGGTCCACGATCTACGGCGGGCGCCGTTGGCTGTGGTTCTTCCAGCCGAGCGAAATCTCCAAGCTCTGCATCATTCTTTTCCTGGCGCAGTTCTTCGGACGCGCGGAGGAGCGGTTCAAGGGGCAATTCGGCTTCCGCGGTTTTCTCGTCGCGTGCCTGATAGCGGGGATCCCCTGTCTGTTGATACTGCTGGAGCCCGATCTGGGCACGGCCTTGACGCTTGTGCCCGCGATTACGGCCATGCTTCTGACGGCAGGCGTCTGGCGCAGGGGATTGATCCTGATGCTGGCCCTCGGGAGTCTTGCCGGCGCACTTGTCCTGGGAGCCGTCTACGAGGCGGAGAAGCCGGGGGCGACACCGCGGCGCCGCGAGGAGATTTTGCGCTACGTGCCCCTCAAGGCTCACCAGGTCGCGCGCGTCAAGACGTTTCTCTTCCCCGGGGAGGATCCGCGTGGAGCGGGCTACAATCTCGCACAGGCGAAGATATCCATCGGCACGGGCGGGCTCTCGGGAAAGGGAATCGGGAAAGGGGAGAACAACCGGCTGAAGAATCTCCCGCCTTCGGTTTCGATGAACGATTTCATATTTTGCGTGTGGGCGGAGGAAACGGGCTTTCTGGGGTCCCTGGCGTTGCTGGGACTGTTTGCGCTCGTTTGCCTTTCCGGCATCCGTATCGCGTGGTGCGCGACGGACATGCGGGGCCGTCTTGCGGCGGTCGGGGTGTCCGTCTTGCTGTTCGCCCACGTCTACATCAATATCGGCATGGCGATAGGGCTCGTCCCCATCACGGGGCTGCCTTTGCCTTTCATTTCATCGGGGCGCACGTTTTTGGTGACGGTGATGTGCGCACTCGGCATCGTTCAAAGCATATCGTTACACAACAAAGAGGAGTTGGCATGAATCTGTTTGGCTGGTTGAAACGCTCGAAAATGAAGCGTGAAATCATTATAAACGTCGAAAGACTGGAAACGCGCGTGGCGGTTGTCGAGAACGGCCGCCTCGAGGAATTCATGGTGGAGCATCCGGAGGAGGAACGTCTTGTCGGGAGCGTTTTCAAGGGGCGCATCCAGAATCTCGAAAACGACCTGCAGGCCGCCTTTGTGGATATCGGGCTTAAAAAGAACGCCTTTCTGCATTATTGGGACATCATGCCGGACGAAGAGTTCCTTTTGGACGAAGACGACGGCCGCCGCAAAGGGCGCAGGACGCCGCGCCTTTCGGATGCCGAAATCGCCAAGCGCTTCCCTCCGGGGAGCGAAATCGTCGTCCAGGTCACGAAAGGGCCGATTTCCACAAAGGGACCGCGCGTCGTCGCGAATCTCTCGATCCCGGGACGCTATCTCGTGATGATGCCGGGCGCCAAGGACAGCCGCGGCGCTTCTTTGCGCGGCGTCTCGAAGAAAATCGGCGATTCGAAGGAGCGTCAGCGCCTGAAGAAGATCCTGGACCGGTTGCCGCTTCCCGAGAACGTGGGGGTGGTTGTGCGCACGGCCGGCATGGGGGCCACGGCGCGCGCATTCGCGCGCGATTTGCGCAATCTCGTCTCGGTTTGGAATGAGATGCAGGGAAACATCCGCAATTTGCGCACGCCTTGCTGCATTTTCCAGGAGCCGGACCTTTGCGAACGCGTGGTGCGCGACTGGCTGACGGAGGACGTGGATGCGATTGTCATAGACGATGCGGCGAGTTTCGAACGGATGCGCGAAATAACCGCGCGCATTTCCCGCCGCGCGAAATCCAAGATCCGCCGGTACGACGGCGACGCGAACATCTTCGACCATTACGGGCTCGATCGCCAATTGAGCGAGGCGTTCGCGCGCAAGGTGCCGCTCAAATCGGGCGGCTACCTCGTGATCGACGAGACGGAAGCCCTCATCGCCGTCGATGTCAATACGGGGCACTACAAGGGGAACGGTTCCCAGGAGGACGCGATTCTCGAGGTCAACTTGCAGGCCGTCGACGAAGTGGCGCGCCAACTGCGCCTGCGGAATATCGGCGGGCTCGTCGTCCTCGATTTGATAGACATGAAGAGCCGCAAGAACCAAAAGCAGGTTTGCCGCGCGCTGAAGGAAGCCTTGCGCCGCGACCGTGCGCGGACGAACGTGCTGGATATCAGCGAACTCGGGCTCCTCGAGATGTCGCGCCAGCGGCAGGACCAGTCCATTTTGTCGCAACTTACCTCGACTTGCCCCTACTGCCAGGGGCACGGCGTGATAAAGAGTCCGCTCGCGGTTTCGATCGAGATCCAACGCCGTCTCGTGACGCTGCTCAAGAAGGCCGCCTCGTCCAACAAGCCCTTCGAGCCCAAGATCGTCATTGCGCCCCAGGTCATGCAGCGGTTGCGCACCGAGGACGCCACGATCCTGGCCGAGCTGCAGAAGGAGTACAATACGCGGCTTACGTTCGTCTCGGAGTTGCACCGCCATCCCGAGGCTTTCTCCATTCTCGATGCGGCCACCTCGCAAGTCCTCTATTCGCAAATATGAAAACACGCCTGACTTTCTTCTGCGCGCTTCTTGCGCCGGTCCTCGCTGTTCGCGCGGCGGAGGCTCCCGAGCCCCTTGTCTGGACGGACGAATCCAAGTCGCAACTTTCCGTCCGCGCCGACAAACTGGCCGCCGACCGCCAGACCGGCGCCTTTGCGGCGACCGGCAACGTGCGCATCGTGTCGTGGCCTTTCGAACTCGTGTCGGACAACGTGACGCGCGACGAGAAGGGTGAACTGGTGTTTTCCGACCCGTCGAGCATAACGTCGTGCACAAACGACTGGGCGCATCTGCATTGGCGGGCGTACGGCGAGTTCAAGTATGCGACGGACGACTACATCCTCATTCGCAATCTGAAGGTGCGCCTTTTCGACGTGCCGGTGTTCTGGATGCCGTTCTGGTACTATCCGCTGAACACCGACTACGGATGGCGGATAATGCCGGGCTACACGAGCCGCTGGGGTGCGTACGTGATGACGAAGTACGTCTACAAGCTGGCGGGCAGCTTCGCGGAAGGCGCCTGGGGGCTCGGCGGCAATACGCGTTTCGATTTGCGCAAGTGGAACGGCGTTGCGCTCGGGCAAACGCTGGACTGGCGGCTCGGTCCGTTCGGAAGAGGAAAGTTCAAGGTCTACTACGCGCTGGACAACGACTACGATCGCATCCAGCGCCATTGGACGGACGCGCGGCGCTGGAATTACCAGAATTGGGGCAGTACCGTCGAGCGCGACCGCTACGCGCTGTCGCTCGGCCACCGTTGGGAGCCCACAGAACGGGACGTCGTCCGGCTGCAGGCCGCCTATCTGAGCGACTCCTACATGACGGAGGATTTCCTGAAGTCGCGCATGTTCGGCATCAAAAACGACATGACGTTGATGAATTCAAGCGAAATGGCATGGGAGCACATCGAGATGCTTTTCAGCTTTGGCATGAGCGTGTCGGGCCCGCTGAACGATTTCTATTCGGGGGTCTCGCGTCTGCCGGAGGTCTATTTCGACATGAATCCGACATCGGTGTTTGGATTGCCTTTGAACTATGAATCCTCCTCCCGCATCGGCTGGCTGGACCGCCAGGCGGCAAAGATAGGCTCCGCCACCACGGCGTTGCCTTTCCGCTACAATCCGGGCCCGTGGGCGGACTATCAGGCTTTGCGGGCGGACACTTACCACCGTCTGACCTTGCCGTTCAAGGTGGGCGGGCTTGTCTCCGTCGTGCCGCGTGTAGCCTATCGCGGAACGTTCTGGAACGCCTCGGGCATGTATTGCTCGCCCGGGTTGCGCACGCCGCGCGTGGACGACAACGTCTACCGTTCCATCATGGAAGGAGGCGTGACGCTCGCCATGCGCGGCCGCGCCGATTTCGGCGACTGGACGCACACGATTGAGCCCTACGTCGACGTTCTGGTGCAGGACGCGTCCTATTCGGGCCTGTCGGAAGGTGCGCGTCCGTTGAAGTTCGACGCCTACGACGGCAGTTTCGACTGGCTCGACCAGTTTGGCGGCCGCAGCCGCAACTTGCCCTACTCCTGGTATGGCGTGACGCCCGGCGTCCGCAACGCCTTTTACAGGCGCGACGAGGATGGTTATAGGCGTCCTGTCCTGGACCTCGACCTCTATTGCCGCATCCAGTTCAACGACACTGACTGGACGGGCGGCGACTTGAACAAGTGTCTTCCCGTCAATCCCGAAGACCCCAATTGCGGCGGCAAGGGCGATGCCGTCTACGTCCCGGGGCTTCGTGCGCGCTGGATGCCCGTAAAGGATGCGCAACTTGGCGCGTGCGCGGAATGGAACGGCGAGAGCGACACGATCGCCTATGCCGCGGTTTCGCTGAAGCACCGGTTGAACGACAAGTTCAATTGGGAGTTCGCCTATTCGCGGCGCGACAACCGTTGGTGGGACTACTCCGCTTCGGCCACGGGCGGCACGCTGGAGGATCGCTTCAACTGGACGAAACTCTCCTATGCGCAGCTGTCGCTCGAGCACGATGTCTGCGATCTGTTCGCCTGGGGACCCTATATCTCCTATGATTGCGACTTGAAGGAACTTGACCGGATCGGCACGTGGTTCGACTTGCGCACCGACTGTCTCGGCTTCCGCATTTATGCGGAGCACCAGACGGGCTATACGCGCGTCGACGGGTCGAAATATCTGGCGGACAACCGCTTCGGGTTCTTCATCTATCTGCGCGCGCTGGGGCCGGCCCTGGCGACTCCCCTCGGAGAATAGAACGCCATGCGCAAACCCCGGCAGACAGCGGTCGAGAGACTGGAAAAATATCTCGTCAAGGTCATCCAGGAGAAGGGTGCCGACCGCGACGTGTCGGATGCCATGCGCGTGCTGCTCTTCTTCCTGAAAGCCTTGAGTTGCGTTTTTTCCGCAATCGTCGCGCTGAGGTACTTCTTCTACCGTTTGGGGATCTTGCGCCGCTTCCCTCTGGGCATCCAGGTCGTCTCGATCGGCAACGTCACCGCGGGCGGCACGGGGAAGACGCCCGTCACGGAACTTTTCGCCCGCACCCTCGCCGCCAAGGGACGTCGTGTGGCCATCCTTTCGCGCGGCTACCGGCGCAAGGAACGCCCGCTTTGGCAGCGACTCCTTACGCAGTCGGTCACGCCGCCGCTTGTCGTCTCGGACGGACGCCGCGTCCTTCTGGACGCGGCGACGGGCGGCGACGAGCCCTACATGCTGGCTTCGAACCTGCCGGGCGTGGCCGTCGTCGTGGATCGCGATCGCGTCAAGGCGGGCCGCTGGGCGGTCAAGCGGCTCGGTTGCGACACCTTGATCCTCGACGACGGTTTCCAGTACCAGCGGCTCAAGCATTCGGTCGAGATCGTGCTTGTGGACGCGACCAATCCTTTCGGGAACGGGCACATGCTGCCGCGCGGCATCCTGCGCGAGCCGGTGCGACACTTGAAGCGGGCGGACATCATTTTCCTGACGAAATGCCCGGACGACACTTCGGAGGTGACGCGCGAAATCCGCCGGCACAATGCGACGGCCGAGATCGTGGAGTGCCGCCATTCCCCCAAGCTGCTGCGCGATGTGTGGACGCGCAAGGAATTCCCGCTTTCCTGGCTGCAGGGAAAGACGCTCTGCACGCTGGCGGGGATCGCCTCGCCGCGCGGTTTCGAGGACTCCCTGCGCCATATGGGCGCAAAGGTCGTCTGGTGCGAACGCTATGCCGACCACCACCGGTACGATCCCGGGGAAGTCCTTTACGCGCTGAACCGCACGGCCGACATGGGCGCGGACGCGCTGGTCACGACCGAGAAGGACGCGGTGCGCTTCCCGCGCTTCGAGACGACGCCCGTCAGATGCTTCTATCTGCGCATCGCAATCGACATTCTGAACGGGCGCGAACATTTCAACCGTATCATCAACCGCATATGTTATTACGATTATGGCAATAAGCATTGAACTTGAAAAGAAACTTGGGGGCACGGTTGTCGGAATCGACGAAGCCGGGCGCGGACCACTTGTGGGCGGCGTGTATGCGGCGGCCGTCACGGTTCCGCAGCAGGAATTGCAAAGTCTTCTGGACGGTCCCTGGCACGACGTGGACGACTCGAAGAAGCTGCCCGAGAAGCGCCGCGATGAACTGGCCGAAACGATCAAGAACACGCCCGGATGCCGTTGGGCCATAGCGAGCGCTTCGTCAAAGGAAATCGACAAGCTCAATATTCTCGAGGCCACGCATCTTGCCATGCGCCGTGCGGCGGAAGAACTTTACGCCCGGATGGGCCCCGATGCCGCGCAGGCGCACGTTCTCGTGGACGGTCTGCCGGTTAGCGGCTTGCCCTTCCCTTCGCAGAACGTCATCAAAGGGGACGGCGCCTCGCTCCTCATCGCCGCCGCGTCCATCCTCGCAAAGTCCGCGCGTGACGCCGATTGCCGCCGGCTCGACAAACTTTACCCCGGATATGGTTTCGCGAAGCACAAAGGCTATCCGACCGTGGCGCACTTGAAAGCGCTTGCCATACTCGGTCCTTGCCCCGAACATCGCATGTCTTTCGCGCCTGTGGCGAAAGCCAATTCCGCCACCTTCCGCTTCTGAATGCGGCGGGGACGCGCGGAGAATAAACCTCGATGGGCGTCCGGAGAGCTCCCTTGACGGTCCGCCTCGTGGCTTCGCACGCGCCGCCTGCGACCCGTCGGTCGACACGGGTGCGATTCCTGACCCTGGAAATCGCAGTAGGAAGGCTGGAATCGGGGCTGCGACCTTTGTTTTCAAGGAGGAAGTGGATTTGCCGTTTTTCGCCAAGCGGGTGAAAAACGGAGTCGTTCGTCGACCCGCGCGTTCCTGTCGCGGCTTGCGCCTGCGTCGCAGTTGAGCGGGGAAGAACGCC
>ERZ808258.444-NODE-444-length-16688-cov-5.019479_pt1 | contig 16688 bp, 15 predicted proteins | sample MGYA00521280_ERZ808258 | MGnify/ENA primary metagenome ERZ808258 (study PRJEB31516, sample SAMN03275585) | gut metagenome | biome: mammalia-associated habitat; material: feces | host: Papio cynocephalus | place: Kenya | collected 2012-07-19 ...
ATTGCGGAAGCAGTATAATAACTACTGGTTGTAATCTTTGTAACTTCAGTGATGCCTGCGGTTATGGTACGGAACCCCGAAGGCATTCTGTCCGTCGCGTCGTCTGATGCTATCGTAGCATCACGGACGGAGGGGCGCCCATCTCATCGAGACGCTATGGAATGCTGTATGAGAGGGTCGAAGAGCCTATTGAATGCGCGAACCGGTGAAAACGAGTCGTATACTACCGGAATAGGTGTGTTTCGATTGGAAGATTGACAGCCAACCCGGTTTAATGCTAGAAGTGTGTTCAACTAAGGTTAAATACGAGCATCAGCTAGGACGACCCGCTCTTCAGAGCCGATGAATGATGAAGGTGCTTATGCGCCGGAAAGAGGTATTGAAATGTCCGTTTATGTGAAGTTCGAGACACCGAAGGAGATTTCCGACAAAGCCTATTCCCTTGCCGAGATGGCCAGGGACAGCGGAAAGATCAAGAAGGGAACCAACGAGGTCACCAAGGTCGTCGAGCGCGGCAACGCCGCCATCGTCATCATGGCCGCCGACGTCGAGCCCCCTGAGATCCTCGCCCACATGCCCGCCCTGTGCGACGAGAGGAACGTCCCTTACGTCTACGTCCCCAGCAAGACCGAGCTCGGAGCCGCCATCGGCCTCGACAAGCCCACCGCCTCCATCGCCATCACCGATGTCGGAAAGGGCAAGGCCCTCTGCGATGAGATCGCCGCTGCAGTCAAGACCCTGAAAGCCTGATGGTGATTTCAGATGGTAGACACCGACAGCATTCCCGCCGAGGTCGTCGAGGTCATCGGCAGGACCGGAATGACCGGGGAGGCAACCCAGGTCAAGGTCCGCGTTCTCGACGGTCGCGACAAGGGCAGGATCATCACAAGGAACATCATGGGACCCGTCAGGATGGGAGACATCCTCATGCTGAGGGAGACCTCGAGAGAAGCCAGGAAACTGGGAATGAGGTGATTCCAGATGGTAGACACGTCCAGGAAGTGCTCCTTCTGCGGAGCATCCATCGAGCCCGGAACCGGCAAGATGTACGTGAAGAAGGACGGATCCGTCCTCTTCTTCGACACCAACAAGTGCTACAAGAACATGGTCGAGCTCAAGAGGGTCGCCAGGACCACCGGATGGACCAACAAGGCCCACGAGGAGAAGGAGACCAAGCTCAAGGCCATGGAGAAGGCCGCCAGCAAGGAGTGATTCCGATGGCCATGGAGCAGACCTACCTCATGGTTAAGCCCGACGGAGTCCAGCGCGGACTCTGCGGCGAGATCCTCTCCCGCTTCGAGAAGAAGGGGCTCAAGATCATCGGCGTCAAGATGATGGTGATCCCCAAGGAGACTGCGGAGAACCACTACGGCGAGCACAAGGACAAACCGTTCTTCCCCTCGCTCATCTCCTATATCACCTCCGGGCCCGTCCTCGCGATGGTCCTCGAGGGAGAGAACGCGGTCGCGGTCTGCAGGGGCATGATGGGCAAGACCAAGCCCTCCGAGTCCGCCCCCGGAACCATCCGCGGCGACTATGCCATGGTCACCGGGATGAACATCATCCACGGCTCCGACTCCGTCGAGTCCGCCAAGAGGGAGATCTCCATCTTCTTCAAGCCCGAGGAGCTCGTCTCCTACACCAGGGACGCGGACAAGTGGATCTACGAGTGATCGCGTCACGATCGTCAAACCTTTTACCCAAACCATTTCTTTCCTATTCAGAGGTGTTTTCCACGGCCATAAGACAGCCTGTAGTCAGTGTTCTGGGTCACGTCGACCACGGTAAGACCAAGCTCCTCGACAGGATCAGAGGAACCTCCGTCCAGGCTAGAGAGGCCGGTGCGATCACTCAGCATATCGGAGCCACAGAGGTTCCGATCGAGCATATCTACAAGATGTGCGGATCGCTCATCGGAAGCAAGAAGTTCGACGTCCCGGGGCTGCTGTTCATAGACACTCCTGGACATCAGTCATTCGTCACGCTCCGCGCCAGGGGAGGGTCCCTCGCGGATCTCGCGGTCCTGATAATAGACATCAGGGAAGGGCTGATGCCCCAGACCATCGAATCCATACGCATCCTGAGGCAGTACAAGACTCCGTTCGTCATCGCGCTGAACAAGATCGACACTATAGAGGGGTGGATCAGCGTCGACGGGAGGCCGTTCGTGCTCTCCGAGAAGGTCCAGCAGGAGCATACCAGGCAGGTCTTCGAGGAGAAGATGTACAACATCATAGCCCAGCTCGCCCAGGAGGGGGTGGCGTCCGACAGGTACGACAGGATCGACGACTTCACCAAGGCCGTCGCCCTCGTCCCCATCAGCGCCAAGGAAGGGGAGGGCATACAGGATCTCCTCCTCGTCCTCATAGGACTCGCGCAGCGCTTCCTGGAGGCCAGCCTAGAGAAGGGCGAAGGTCCCGGCAAGGGAACGATCCTGGAGATCAAGGAGGAGCGCGGCCTGGGGAAGACCCTGGACATGATCCTCTACTCGGGGACGATAAAGAAGGGCGACACCGTAGCCATGGGCACCCGCGGAGCTCCTCTCGTCACGAAGGTGAAGGCCATCCTCAAGCCCAAGCCGTTGGACGAGATTCGCGATCCCCGCGACAGGTTCGATTCCGTCAAGGAGCTTCATGCCGCAGCGGGAGTCAAGATCTCCACGCAGAGCGTCGAAGGGGTCATCGCGGGAGCTCCGATCATAGTGGTCAAGGACCCCAACGATCCCGCCATCAAGGCTCTGGCAGAGGAGACCAGCATCAAGATCGAGACCCACGAGAACGGGATAACGATCAAGGCCGATGCCATAGGGTCCCTGGAGGCCCTGGCCTACGAGGCCAAGGCCCATGAGATCCCTATCAGGAAGTACGGCATAGGCGAGATCACACGCAGGGATATCCTGGAGACCGCCTATGCGGATCGCGACAACTGCGTCATCCTGGGATTCAACGTGTCGCTCTCCAAGGACGCCGAGGCGGAGCTCCACAACCACCCTGAGCTCAAGGTCATGACGAGCCAGATCGTCTATCAGCTCATCGACGACTACGAGCTGTGGGTGGACGAGTGCAAGAAGCAGACCGACACCGACAAGCGCGCCCTGTTCTCCTTCCCCGCCAAGTTCACCATACTTCCGGGATGCGTGTTCCGCGTCAGCAAGCCCGCCATAGTGGGCGTCCGCATCCTCGCGGGCCGCATACGTGCGGGGGAGGCGCTGATCGGTGCGGACGGACGCGATCTCGGAAGGATCAAGAGCATACGCATCGGCGAGGATCCCCAGAAGGAGGCCGTTCAGGGCGACGAGGTCGCATTGGCCATCGACGGGGTGACCGTCGGGAGGCAGCTGGCCGAGGGCGATGTGATCTACGTGGACCTCATCGAATCGGGATTCAAGCAGCTGCAGCAGCTCGACCTGACCGCGGATGAGAAGATGACCATGGAAGAGGTCATGAATATCAAACGCAAGGAAGAGAGATTCTGGGGGATGTGACGGGGGCCCTCCCGTGACGTATCTCACCGTCCCCTTCTTCCATTACGTCTTCGGAGTCCTGCCCATATGGCCCGCATGGCTTGCCGCCACGGCGGCAGGACTCTATCTCATATTGTTCAAGGAGCGCTTCGATCCGAGGACCACGGTGTTCTGGATAGCGGTCCTGTTCGCCCTGCCGGTGGCGGGGCTTCTCGTCTACCTCTATTGCGGTTCCACCTTGGGCTCGAGGATCGTCGGCGGCTCCAAGGCTCGCAGAGAAGCGTCCTATTTCGGCGATGACGGGATATCCGAGCCGGAATGCGGGGAGCTCGAAGGTCTCGCCCGGTCGTTCGGAGCGGACGTATGCGTCGGCGGCTCCCGCGCGTCTCTGAACTGGAGCGGCAGCGAGGGCGAGAACGCGTTCCTGGATGCAGTGAAGACGGCTAAGAGGAGCATACACATAGAGGCCCGCAGGCTGGCATCCGGCGATTTCGGTCGCAGATTGACCGGAGAGCTCTGCGAGAAGGCCTGCTCCGGAGTGGACGTGCGTCTTCTGACATCCTCCTACGGATTCGGCAGGACCCCCGGCCTCCGTACGATGAAGAGGGCCGGCATCCTCCATTCGACCCTGCGTCCGAGGATCGTCGCAGCCCTGTCGATCAGGACCTTCGACCGCGATCTGAGGGATTTCGCGGTCATGGACGGCACCACGGCCTTTCTGGGGACGGACGCCTTCGTGGCTCTGGAAGGCCGTGCCGCATCGCGCATGGGCGCCAGATTCCTGGCGGACTGGGCGCATGCGGCCCGCGCCCCTTTCGATCCGATGCCTGACGCGGTTCCGTCGGGAGACGATAGCGTCCAGGCGATCCCCTCCGGCCCGGATTCGGGGGATGCGATGCTCCGTACCTGCTCCGCGCTCATCTCGGGGGCTCGTCGCTCCCTGTATCTCGCCTTCCCTTTCATGATCCCCGGCGACGAGATGTACGATTCCATCAGACAGGCTGCTCTGGCAGGGACCGAGGTCGTCCTTCTCCTTCCGGTGCGGTGCAGGCATTGGTACCAGAAGTGGAACTCCCTTGCATCGTCGGGCCCTCTGACGGATGCAGGCGTCAAGGTCTTCTTCAGCAGAAGGCCTGTCCCGGGCACCATCGCGGTGGCGGATCGCGACGTATGCATCATCGGAACGGGCGTCTACAATTCCAGATCTCTCGATGCGGACTACACGATCAACGTCATGGTCCGTTCCCGGAGGTTCGCGTCGGTCATGTCCGATCGCTTCACGGACGAGATCGCCGGCGCCGCGGAGCTGACATTCGAGGATTATCAGGGGCGCTCGTTCGCCGATCAGTTCAAGATCGCCGTCTCCAGGATGCTGATGTTCCTGAACCGATGCGGCGACTCCAGTCAGATATGTTTATAAACGACGCCCGATTAGCCACGCCCACAGGTGTTCAAATGGCAGATGCCGAATACAAAGTCGTTGTCAACGATGTGAAGACCGGAAGGTCCTACACGATCGCCGTGACCGGTCACCACGCGAACTCTCTGACTGGCGTAAGCATCGGAGAGACCGTGGACGGAGTTTTCCTTGGACTTCCCGATTACAAGCTCCAGGTCACCGGAGGTTCCGACAAGAACGGAACTCCCATGAGGAAGGATCTTCCCGGAAACAAGAGGGAGCGCCTTCTTCTGTCCGACAGTCTCGGATTCCACGAGAAGTACCACGGCGAGAGGAAGAGAGTCGCCATCCGCGGCCGCACCATCTCCCCCGCCATCGTGCAGATCAACATGAAGGTCGTCGAGTACGGACCGAAGACCATCGATGAGATCCTCGCTCCTGCCGAGGGCGCGGAGAACTGATGAAGGTACCGAAGCAGCCCGAGGTCAACATCGGGATGATCGGTCATGTCGACCACGGGAAGACCACTCTCACGAAGGCCCTGTCCGGCGAATGGACCGACCGTCACTCCGAGGAGCTCAAGAGAGGCATCTCGATCCGTCTCGGATACGCCGATGTCGCCTTCTACAAGTGCCCCGAGTGCCAGGGCGCCGCCGCGTACAGCACCAGCAAGAAGTGCCCCAACTGCGGAGCCGACACGGAGTTCCTCAGAGCCATCTCGTTCGTCGACGCCCCGGGTCACGAGACCCTGATGGCCACGATGCTCTCGGGAGCGGCCCTGATGGACGGAGCCCTTCTGCTGGTCGCCGCCAATGAGAAGTGCCCTCAGCCTCAGACCAAGGAGCATCTGATGGCCCTGTCGATCATAGGCATCGACAAGATCATCATCGTCCAGAACAAGATCGATATCGTCACCCGCGAGCAGGCCATCGAGAACTACAAGCAGATCAAGGCCTTCGTCAAGGGCACGATCGCGGAGAACGCCCCCATCATCCCCATATCGGCGAACCGCGGAGTCAATATCGACATGCTCATCGAGGCCATCGAGGAGCATATCGTCTCCAGAATCGAGAGGAGCCCGGACGCGGCGCCCCTGATGCACGTGGCCCGTTCCTTCGATATCAACTCGCCGGGCACCAAGCCCGAGGATCTGAAGGGCGGAGTCCTCGGAGGCTCTCTCATACAGGGGACCTTGAAGGTCGGCGACGAGATCGAGATCGCTCCCGGAAGGAAGGTCGAGGTCGCAGGAAAGCCGGTCTACGAGAACATCAGGGCCACGGTCACGTCTCTCGAGGCGGGTGGAAGGAGCGTCAAGCAGGTCGTTCCCGGAGGCCTTATCGCCATAGGGACCGGTCTCGATGCCGCCATCACGAAATCCGACGGACTCACCGGAAGGGTCATCGGCCGTCCGGGAGAGCTTCCTCCGGTCGTCCACGACTTCCAGATGAAGACCGTCCTTCTCGACCGTGTGGTCGGTTCGTCGGCCGAGCTTTCGGTGGACGAGATCAAGAGCAACGAGCCTCTCATGCTGTCCGTAGGGACCGCTACCACCGTCGGGGTGGTCAAGAGCGCCAGGAACGGCTCCGCCGAGGTCGTCCTCAAGATCCCCGTGTGCATCCTGCCCGGGCAGAGGGTCGCCATCTCCAGGCGCATCTCCAATAAGTGGAGGCTCATCGGTTACGGTATCGTCGAGCAGTGATCGTCATGCAGACGGTCGTGCTCGACACAAACGCCTTACTCATGCCTTTCGAGATCAGGATAAATCTCGATCTCGCCCTCCGCGATCTTCTGGGAGAGGCGAGGGTCCTCGTCCCCGGGCCGCTCGTGGGAGAGCTGAAGCACCTCGATCACAGGTCTGCAGGCGCCGCATTGGCTCTGGCCAGGAAGTACGAGATCATCCCCACGGATCTGACCGGGGACAATGCTGTCGTGGAGCTCGCCAAGAAGGAGGGCGCCTATGTCCTCACCAACGACAAGGAGCTCCGCAGGCGCCTCAGAAAGGAGCGCATCCCTCTGATCTATCTCAGGTCGGGCACGCATCTGGCGCTGGAGACGTATCGAGCGCGATCGGAGCAGGGGCACGGGAGGGTCCTCCTTCTGAGATGGGTCCCATGCCTTCTTTCCTGTGATCTCGAGGCGTCTCGACACCAGCTTCTTCCCTTTGCCGGTCACTCCGTAGACGGGCACGGCGCTTCCGGCCTGCAGTATGCTGTCGCGTTCGCGAGCGACCTCGCGGATGTGCTCGGATGCGCAGGCCGTGATGATGTCGCAGACATCGAACGCCCTCTCCGCATCCTCTCTCGACATGCCGGTCGTGTGAACAAGGGCGATGACCGCATCCTCCCCGCAGACGCTCCTGATGGATCCGGCTTCGTCGACGGATGCGGTGGTGACGGCGATCCTCATGAATCCCATGTCGCGGGCCTTCCGGGCTCCCGCCGCCATATCGATGGGGGTCGTCTCGGGGTCCAGTACGAACTGTTCCCCGATGGCATCGATGACGTTCCCGATGGGCGATGTGGATCTGATTCCGGAGATCCTTCCGCCCATGCCTTGGACTATCTCCGGGTCGCGGACTATCGCCGTCCCGCAGCCGTCCGCGGCCAGGACGACCGCGTCGAGCTCGCCGTCCCTGAGACCGGTGGAGAGCGTCTCCGAGATTCCGAAGGAGAGGACGTCCTTCATCCTGGTCTCCCTGTTCTCGGAGCACATTCCGAAGGACGAGATGCGGTACTCGATGTTCTCGCGGACGGTTTCGATGTCCAGCTCCTCGATGCCGCGGAGCTTGCGGAAGAGGGGGCAGTACTTGACCTTGGGCTCCGTGATATCCACGATCCTGCCGTCGCGTATGGTCACGCGGCTCAGTCCGAGACACTCCATCACATGATCGCCCATGAGAACGCCCCCTCTTCGTTTCTCACTCCTCGACGTCCACTTTCGTGATGATGACGTCTTCGAGGGGTTTGTCGTTCCTGTCCGTCTTGACCTTGCTTATCCTGTCGGCGACATCCATGCCGGAGACCACGGTTCCGAAGACGGGGTGGGCGTAGGGGGTGCTGGGGTTCTCCTTGTCCAGGTACTTGTTGTCCACGGTGTTGATGAAGAACTGGCTGCCTCCGGTGTTGGGGCGGCCGGTGTTCGCCATGGCGATGGTCCCCCTGACGTTGGAGTGCCCCTTCCCGAACTCGTCCTGGATGTTGTATCCGGGTCCGCCCATGCCGGTGCCGGTGGGATCTCCGCCCTGGATCATGAAGTCGGGGATGACCCTGTGGAAGATGATGCCGTCGTAGAATCCTTCTTTGGCGAGCTTGACGAAGTTGCCGGTGGTTATAGGCATGTCGTCGTGCATCCTGATGACGATGTCGCCCATCGTCGTGTGCAGTGTGACCTGAGTCATACCACATGGACCGAGCCGCTCTATTTATCATCTTTCGGAAAGGGTTCCGGGGAATCGGTGCCTTCTTCTTCCGGTCATGGCCAGATAGGCCAGGAGATGCTCTATCTGGACCCTCTCTATCGGAGAGTCGGTCCCATTGGAGCCGCATTCCGCTATCCTGTGGTCGGTCTCTCCGATCTTGTCTATGAGCCTGACCGTGTCCTGGTCCGGCAGTCCGAGCGCCAATGCGCGGGAGTGGACGATCTCCATGATCTCGCGGCCGCTCATGCCTCCCTCGATCAGCATGCGGTCCAGCGATTCGCGGGCCTTGACGATGTCTCCTTTCAGCGCATCCTTGAGCATGGTGTCTGTCACGGCGACTGCGGGCGTCTCCGTCAGTCCGAATACGGTGTCGAGATCCACCGTTTTCTTGGATGATGCGGCGGCCTGGAGAATGCATAGCGCTCTTCTCATGTCGCCTTCCGAGGCCATGGCTATCCCGTCAGCGGCCCCTTCCTCCAGTTCGACTCCTTCGGCCTCGGCGACATAGGAGATCCTTTCCGATATGCATTGGGAGGGGATCGGTCTGAACGTCACATGGGCGCATCTCGAACGAAGGGGGTCTATGAGCATCGACGGGTGGTTGCAGGCCAGTATGAACGCGCAGTTGCCGGAATAGACCTCCATGGTGCGCCTGAGGGCCTGCTGCACGGGCCTGGACAGGGTATCGACCTCGTCGATGAGCACCACTCTGAATCCGACGCCGTCCAATGATGTGGTCGATGCGAACTCCCTGATGCGCCACAGCGGGCTGGAATCGCGCTTCACGACGGTCTTCACCACGGTGTTGCCGTCCCCGTCGTCGGTCTTCTGATCGACGGGACGCGCCTTGGTCAGGTCCGATGCGGACAGCTCCAGGTAGTTGCCGTCCAGCATCCCCTTCAGCACCCCGGATGCGACGATCAGCGCGCATGTCGTCTTCCCGGATCCGGGGGGTCCCGACAGGAGGATGTGCGGAAGCGCCTCTCCGGATGCGAACGCCTTAAGCCTCTCCACAGCGAGAGGCTGGCCCAAAACCTCGTCCAGCGATTTCGGCCTGTACTTCTCCATCCAGATGGAATCGGCGCTCATGCCACCCTCATGGACGAGACGGTATAAGGATTGACGGGGACGCGCCCCGTCGGTTTCATCACGACCGGCCGCACCGGCACCGGGCAGTCGCATGCTCTCCGTCGTCGCATATCATGGAATTGGCGACACGGTCCAGCAGCATCAGCGCTCCGTGCATTCCCATGATTGACTTGGGCATGAGGTCCACCGAGTCCTGGGACGGCAGGGAGGCGTCGATGCCCGTCCTGCAGAGCCTCTGCGCCTCCAGCATCCTCACTTTGGATCCGGGTCCGATCATGACATCCGCATAGGATCCAGAGATGCTCATCCCCAGGGCCTCGGAGCATCCGATCCCGTCCAACGAGGCCTTCAGAGCGTCCATGCAGGCCGCATCCTCCTCGACGACGGAGACGGCTTGCGGCGCCATCCTGAACCATTCGGCCATGAATCCCACGAGAGCCTGCGCCACCGATGACTCCGCTTCCACGGAGTACGTCCTGCCCCTGAGCCTCTCGGCCATGGTCAGGGCATTGCGCATCCTCTCGGTCACGCGGGATTCGCATGCATCGATCCGCTCGAGGGCGGGCGTCGGATCCGCTCCGGTAGTCCTTCCGACCTCGATGATCAGAGCCCTGAGGGCGGAGAATCCCACAGGGGCCCCGAGGGGGCAGACGACCGTCGGGATCCCGAGCGCATCCTCGTACCACGCCGACAGCTCCCCGCAGTACTCGGGCATTATGCACACGTTGGCGCACGCCGACGAGGATTCACGGATCTGGTCCACCGTGCATCCGGAGCCGATGTCAGCGATCGTACGCAGCCCCATCAGCCCCAGCAACCAGTGGATCTCGTCAAGGAGATAGTCGCACCCTCTGGAGATGAACGGAACTCCGATCACATTGACCGCCCGGAGGTCCTTATCCCTCGGTTCGGCCAGCTTGGAGCAGACGGCCGTCAGGACACGGTCGAATCCGACGGAGAACGGCTCGGACATGTAGCATTTGCCTATGATGGCGACGTTGTCCGCCATGCCCTTCTCGAACGCCCTGTCCCAGAGCCTGTCCCCTATGAGCGATGCCCCGGGGGATTCGAGCAGCACGGCGAACCGGCTGTCGCGGATGGCGTCGAGCACCAGGTCCACCTTGTCCGCGGAGCCGTAGATGTAGTCGTAGGAGTCCACGAAGGTGCATGCTATCCTGGAGCGGTCCATGAAGAAGTCTCTCGGGTCCGTCGAGAACTCCCTGTTCAGGTACCTGTCAGACAGGCCCGCGCTGGTGTTCCTGCATCCGCCGGGTCCGTGGAGGAGGGTCGTCCCGTCGAGGACGCTCTCCGCGGCCAGCATCGATCCTATGAATCCGTCGTATCTCGTAGCCATCGCAACCCCTCCATCCTGCATATCCTGACGAGCCTCGATGCAGCGTCCAGGCATCCGCGGTATCCGGCCACCCCGGTTCCAGCCTGGAGGTACGGCACGCCGTACGTCGACAGGTACCTGTTGGCCCCCAGGACCAGATCGGGCTTCAGCTCCTCGACCCTCTCGCGCATCTTCGCGGGATCCATCCCGGTCATTATCCTGAACCTGTCCTCCATGCCGTTGGACTGCCGGCTATGGCTCCACACGGAGATGGTCGGGATGTCGATCTCGACGATCTCCAGTCCGATGAGATCCGCTATGTCGGTCATCCATCCTATGTCCATGGACATGGGGACCTGGACGAGGGCGCGTCTGCCTTCGAGAGCGCCCTTCAACGGTTCGGAAAGCTCCCGATACTCCTCCCTCATCCCGTCGATCGCTTCGCGGATCCTATCCTCGGAGACGCCCATGCGCCTTCCGAAGGCCGCTGTCCATTCCAGCGTGGCTGTTATGCCGCGCGGCATCGGATCCGGATAGAACGGGATCCCGCACGTCTCTTCCAGTATCCCCGCTTCGATCCTGACCGACGTCGCCTCCTCCGCGAGGACGTTGATGGAGCCCCTTCTGAGTCCGGCGATGTCGTCCATCGAGCTGTCGCACAGATACACGCAGTTGACCTCCAGCCCCAGCAGGTCGAATATGCGGAACGTGTCGTCGTTCCTTCTGGCCACAGGGTCGGACGAGGGTCCGTATCCGAGGAGGTTGACCGTCCCCTGCACCGGTTCGATGCCCATGTCCACGCATCCTGCGAGCGCCCTTGTCGCCATGGCGCGGCAGTCGGCTCCCCCTCCGTTGAGCACGCCGTCGCATATGCACGGGACCACCCTGACTCCGGGATGATCGCGCTCGGCCTCAGAGCACACCCCGACGACGTCGTCTCCGATGATTCCCGGGACGCAGGCGGTCGCCACGAAGATCGTCCTGGTTCCCGATGCGATCCTCTCCTCGATCAGGTTCCTTAGAGGCTCCATGCCGCCGTAGATCGCGGAGATGTCCTTCAGATCGGTGGAGAACGCCCTTTCGTCCACAGGCCTCCTGTACCATTCGCCGCATGCGAGGTGCATGTAGTCCTCCACGGACGCGAACATGCTGAGGCAGCTGCTCGGTCCGTGGATGATCACGTCGGAGTCCTCTATGTTCATGAACATGTAGAATGCCGCACGGACGCCGCATCCCTGCAGAGCCTTGCCCCGACGGACGTTGGGGCATCTGAGTCGGGAAGGCGCAGGAGCGGAGCGCGGTACGCGCACGCCCTTGGCTATGAGGTCGAGGGTCGCGTCGTCCACGGGAGATGCGGCGTAGCGCTCCCCTGTTCCGGCTATAACCTCCTCTACGGCATCGGCCACGGAGGACACCGCCTTCGCGGCGCGGCAGTCGGGATCCATCTGCGAGACCGTCATGCCGCGGGATTCCGCTTCGGAGAACGCTCCGTCCCTGGGGACGGTCGCCACGATAGGAAGGCCCACGGCATCGGCGAAGTTCTTCACGTACTGGTACTCGCCATCGTTCCCGCGCGAGTTCAGGATGAGCCCGCCCATCCTCTTCTCCGTTCCGTCGTAGTTGCGCACTCCTTTCAGTATGTTGTTGGCCGCGTACAGGGACATGAACTCTCCGGACGTGACGATGAACACCAGGTCGGCGTATTTCCTTCTCAGAGGGACGGCGAATCCTCCGCAGACGACGTCGCCCAGGACGTCGTAGACGACGATGTCCGCATCGGGGATCGCATTCTCGCGTTCTATGAAATCGAATGCAGTCAGGATCCCTCTGCCCGCGCAACCGACGCCGGGTTCGGGGCCTCCCGCCTCCATGCATACGACGCCGTTGGATCCGGTCGAGATCAGCCCTGTGTCGTCCTTCGACCCGGAATCTATATGGTCCAGGATGGTGGGCTGCGTGTGTCCTCCGAGCAGGAGACGGGTCGAATCGTGCTTGGGGTCGCACCCTATCTGCGCCACTTTATGCCCTCTGCCTGCGAGCTGATACGACAGGTTGGCCGATATCGTGGACTTCCCGATACCGCCCTTCCCGTAAACGGCGATCTGAATCATGTCCTTCCCTCTTCCAGGAATCCGGCTCCATGAGATCCTTCGATCCGAAACGACGGCACCTAAGGTCGTAATACTACAAATTACGTTGATTGGAGCAATCATCCAACATGATTGGTATGATATCCGCTTATATAATGTTCATCCGAAAGGGAAGCGGTTGGCTATGGCAAGATAATATATCGACGGGTGACGTTGGCTGTATGCTCCAATATGCTTCGCATGTCCGGGGCATCCGCGGGTGCAGAGCATTCGGGCGTCGCATCCGTGTCGAATCATGATCAAAGGAAGGTTAATCGATGTCGGAGATCACCGTTTTCCCGTTCACCAGGATAGTCGGACAGGACGATATGAAGAGGGCGCTGATGTTGAACGTGGTGGATCCCGGTATCGGCGGAGTGCTGATCAAAGGGGAGAAGGGGACGGCCAAATCCACTACCGTGAGGTCGATGGGAGCCGTATTGCCCTTCCGCACGGTGGTCAAAGGATGCCCGTTCAGGTGCCAGTTCGACCGCAGGGACAGATACTGCCCGTACTGTCTGGAGAGGCTCGGAAAGGGCGAGGTCCTGGAACCTGAGGAGGTCAGGATGAGGGTGATAGACCTTCCTCTATCAGCGACGGAGGACAGGGTGGCGGGAACACTCGATCTGGAGCACGTGCTGAAGACCGGGGAGAAGAGGTTCGAGCCCGGAGTCCTCGCCGCCGCCAACGGCAATATCCTCTACGTCGACGAGGTCAATCTCCTCGACGACCACCTGGTCGACCTCCTTCTGGATTCCGCAGCCATGGGAGTCAACTACGTCGAGAGGGAGGGGGTGTCGTTCACTCATCCGGCCCGCTTCGTGCTCGTGGGTACCATGAATCCGGAGGAGGGGGACCTGAGACCTCAGCTCCTCGACAGGTTCGGCCTTTCTCTGGACATAAAGGGCGAGAAGGACGTGGCCAAGAGGGCCGAGGTGGTCAAGCGCAGGGTCCGGTACGACATGGATCCGGAGGCATACATCCAGGAATGCAGAGGGGAGCTCGAAGAGGTCTGCAGGAGGCTGACGGATGCCAGGAAGCTTCTTCCGAAGGTCAGGGCGGACGACGCCATCGTCGATGCCATCGTATCGGTCACCATCCATTTCGGAATCGACGGGCACAGGGCCGACATCACGATGCTGAAGGCCGCCAAGGCCAACGCCGCTCTGGAAGGCCGCACCGAGGTCGTCAAGGACGATATCCGCGCTGTGGCGGAGCTCGTGCTCTCCCACCGTCTCAAGAGGCGCCCGTTCGAGGATGCCGGTCTGGACAGAGAGGAGCTGGAGAGATGCCTGGAGAGCCTCTGAGGGCGCTTCCGTTCCCGGCCGTCGTCGGGATGGAGGATGCGAAGCGTGCCATCCGCTGCGCTCTTATAAGTCCCGAGATAAGGACGGTGCTAATCCGCGGAGGCAGCGGCATGGCGAAGACGATGCTGGCCCGCTCCGCGGCGGAGCTGACCGGCAGGAGGTTCGTCGATTGCCCCGTGAGCATCACGGACGATCAGCTGTTCGGAGGACTCGATATCGAGAAGGCCGTGAAGACCGGTCGTGCCGAGGCCGAGCCGGGACTTCTCGCCAGGGCCGACGGCGGCATCCTCTACGTGGATGATGTCAACCTCCTCGATCAGGCGATGCTCAGCGGGATGATCGATGCCGTGGAGACGGGCGTCGTGAGGCTCGAGCGCGGAGCGGTGTCGGCCGTGCTTCCGTGCAGGACCACGGTCATAGCCACCATGAATCCGGACGATCGCGACCTCAGCGCGCACATGCTCGACAGGTTCGATCTGTGCGCTTACGCCGACGACGGAGGAGATGATGCGCGCCGCACGATCGTGGCACGCAACGAGGAGTTCATCGCGGATCCGGAGGGGTTCCGTGACATGTACGCAGAGGATACGCGGAATGAGAGGGAGAATCTGGAGAAGGCTGCCCGCATCCTGCCTCTCGTGACGATCTCCGACGAGCTCATCATGATCGTATCGGAGCTCTGCACCAAGGTGGGGGCCGACGGCTTCAGAGGAGATATCGCCACGGTCAACTGCGCCAAGGCGATCGCCGCTCTCAACGGAAGGGACGAGGTGCTCAGGAAGGACGTGGAGGAGGCGGCCGTGCTCTGCCTTCCCCACAGGAGGAGCTACGATCCGCCCGCTCCTCCGCCCCAGTCCCCTCCCGAGCCTCCGCAGAACGAAGAGGACAACGACGACAACGATAGCGATGACAGCGACGACAGGCCGGACGAGAGCGATGATGCTCCGAATCCGCCCCAGTCCCCTCCAGAACCGCCTCGGAAGGACGAGAACGAGGATGACGATGCCGAACCTTCCGATCTTCCCGATGTGGACGAGATGATGTTCGAGATCGGACGGCAGTTCAGGGTCATCGACTATCTCGATTCGAGGCACAGGCTTCCTGCCAGAACCAAGGCGCGCAAGGGCCGTAGGGCGATGGCCGCATCGGCTGACGGCACCGGACGGTACGCCCGCTCCCGCGAGGTCGATGGAAAGGTCCGGGATGTGGCGTTCGATGCGACGATCCGCGCGGCGGCGCCGTATCAGGCCGTCCGCGACAAGCACGGGATGGCGATCTCGGTGGAGGAGAGGGATCTCCGCGAGAAGGTGAGGGAGCGCCGCAGCGGATACACTCTGCTGTTCCTTGTCGATGCGAGCGGCTCCCTGGGAGTGAGGCGCAGGATGGCCGCTGTCAAGGGCGCCGTGCTGTCCATGCTCAGGGACAGCTATGTCAAGAGGGACAGGATAGGCCTGATGGCGTTCCGCAGGGATTCCGCGGAGATGATCCTTCCTCCCACCAAGTCCGTCGAGTACAGCTACCGCTGCCTCGAGGAGATGCCCACAGGCGGCAAGACTCCTTTGGCGGAGGCATTGGTGAGGGTTCAGGAGTACATGACCTCCTATTCGAGGTGTCATGTGGGGGAGCGTTGCTTCATCGTCCTGGTCACGGATGGAAGGGCGAACGTTCCTCTACAGGAGGGGGCCGATGCGAACGAGGAGGTCCAGAAGATGGCGGAGGATCTGAAGATGCCGGGTATTCAATGGATCGTTGTCGATGCAGGCTCCGGGTATCCTCATTTCGACAATGCGGAGAAGCTTGCCGGAAAGCTCGGAGCCAGGTACTTCAGGCTGGAGGACCTGGATGCGGACGCGCTCGCGGAAGGCGTCAAGGCGGCGATCGACGGATGAACAGGGATTCGACTGTGCGTTATTCGGAGGTTCGATCTCGGCGTTATCGCGGTCCACAGCCGCTGGTATCGGATGAGCCTGCTTCACCTATTCAACCCGAGCGTTCGTATGCCTGTACGCGCAAGCCTATCTCCTCTTGTTGAGACAGGATCGATAATTGCATCCGTGCAATTACCAATACCGTTGATTGCGAAAAATCGATTTTATGCAATTAACGTACTATCGAACGACCTCGGAGAGTGTCGAAGACCCTCCAATCAAAAAGCGATCTGCGCATTCATGTTTGCGACAATCGAACAACGCAGGTCGGATGGACATCGATGGGTCGGATAAAAACCAATCCATTTCTGCCCCGGACGGAGAACCGCCCGGGGAAGCCGGCATCTCCGATGCCGGATTGGCTATCGGGACAGGTCACGTTCGTTGTTGTCGCACACAGGAGTGTGATAGAACGAGAATAGCGATGGGACTGGATCCGTCCAAGAAATCGGCCGTGATCTTCGCCGGTGAAAGAGAGATCAAGCGTATCCGGAAATCTTACGACGCAACAGGTGTGATGAGTAATTCTCCGCGCAATTAATCGGTGACCCGTGTGATACATGTTTACTACAACAGAAGAACACGGGCCGAGGGAATCATACCACAACCGAGATAAACCGCT
>ERZ808258.447-NODE-447-length-16580-cov-6.049198_pt1 | contig 16580 bp, 27 predicted proteins | sample MGYA00521280_ERZ808258 | MGnify/ENA primary metagenome ERZ808258 (study PRJEB31516, sample SAMN03275585) | gut metagenome | biome: mammalia-associated habitat; material: feces | host: Papio cynocephalus | place: Kenya | collected 2012-07-19 ...
GAAAAATAAGGAAATGGATAACCAGAGAAGATAGAATAGAAACATAGTTTGTAAAAGATTGTCAGATGATTGGATAGATTAGATGGTTAAGAATTTGGATAGTTTCAAGAATAATCCAGAGAATAGACATAACAATCCAAAGGAGATTGGATTTAGAAGGAAATTTTGAATAAAGATAAATGTAAAAGAATAAAAGAAATAACCAGAGGAGAAGGAGAAGAATATTGATAATCATATAGTTTGTATATTGTCCTTATAGTTTAATTTAAAATTTTGATGTTAAAATTTTACGGAAAGATTTAAGAGAAGTTGTTTGTAAAAGAAGATTGTAAATTACTCTGTCCAAAAATTAGGCTTATAATAAAACAGTTTTTCATCTAGCTTATTAATCCGCTCTTTAATTTCCTTAGTCTTGCAACGAGCATATGCTAGACGAATACCCTTTAGTAAGTCAAAAATATCTTCTTCACAGCAAGATGCCTTACCGACTAGAATTTCACGGTCTTTCTTGACACCGGGCAGATAATGTTTACGAACCTTTACTACCTTACCATTAGAACAGTATTCATAAGGATAATGATTGATACCAGAACCGTCTAGCTTATCAAAAGAGCTATCGAAAATCTTCCATTCGGAGAACACAGGTTTATTAGATTTTTCTTCCTGCATCTTAGGAACTTCAACGGTGGTAAAGAACTTTGTATATTCATCGAAGCTCATTGCCATATTCATCATTGGATATTTAACAAGAATGTTATCATCCTCAATCTGAATAACCTTGCCCAGCATAGACATATTAACAGGGAAAGATTCATAAGGTTTCTTGGTGAGTTTGATGTAAGAACCAGTCATTAGCATAATTAAGCGGCCTCCTTATTTTTGTTCAATTTAGCAAGAAATTCATTATACTTGTGAGTTGTTACAAAAGTAACTTCCCGGTCAATAATTCTTTTGAATTAAGTATCTTCGGGCTATTCCCGTAACTCCTACGGTTCAATATAATTACGCTATAATTCTTAAACCTTCGTTCAAGATATTTACAGCGGCGTTAATATCTCTGTCTTGTGTGATGCCACAGCTAGGGCAAACCCATTGACGAATATTCTCTGGCTTCTTGCCGCCATTGTGTCCACAGCAATTACAGATTTGAGAAGATGGAAACCATCTATTAATCACAGATAACGTCTTACCATACCATTGGTTTTTATACGTTAGCATTCTACGGAACTCCGAAAGAGATACGTCTCCAACTCGTTTATTACGAATTTTGTTCTCTGTTTCTTTCATAGATTTAATATCCAAATCTTCGATGCAAATTACGTCATATTGTTTAACAAGTTCAGTAGTTAGTTTTTGGAGAAAATCTTTACGTTGATTTGTTATATATTTGTTCAATTTTGCGACTCTGATTCTTGCTTTATTCCATCTATTACTACCGATTGTTTTTCTCGATAATTCTCTTTGGAGTTTGGCAAGTTTCTTTTCTGAGTTTTCATAAAACCTTGGGTTATCAATCTTGATTCCATTAGAAAATGTTGCAAAATCAATCAAACCTAAGTCAATACCAACTACTTCATTTGTTTTGGCGTATTGTTCTGGTTCTATATCCGTACAACATAAAGAACAATAATAACGACCGTCTGGCTCTTGAGATATAGTCGCGTTTAAAATACGCCCTTGCGGCACAATGCTCCCACGAATTTTTACTAGACCAAGTTTAGGGAGTTTAATATATTTGCCATGAAAGGCAATATTATTATTCGTGCAACTTGTTCTATAAGACCTGTATCTATTCTTTTTGCTCTTAAATTTTGGATATCCGGTATGTTCTTTGAAAAACTTTTGATATGCTGAATCCAAATCTTTTAACGCCTTTTGCAAAGAATCTTTATCTGGTTCTCTTAACCATTCAAATTCTCGCTTCAAGGAGGTTAAATCTTTGCAACACATATTATACGTTAAAGAACTTTTGTCTTTTTCATAAGCAGTTTTTCTTTTGTCCAAGTAATAATTATAAACGAATCTACAACAACCAAATGTCTTCGCAATAAGTTCTCTTTGCTTTTTATTTGGATATAGTCTATACTTAAAAGCCTTTTCCGTAGTATCACCTCTCTTCTATAATTATTATAACATAAATTTATTTTTCTGTCAACGCTTTTGTAGCTCCGACAGAAAAATTTCATACTTATCAAGAGCCTTTTGTTCAGACTCATTTACGGATTCATTAAAACGCTGTCTTGCTTGCACCACCTTACCACCACGAATCTCAACGGTTACAAGACTATTTTCAATATCATTCTTTTTGCGCATTAAGATGATGTCGCATTGACCGTTAATTACACGGTCGATATAGCTTGCTACACAGTTTGACTGTTGAACTGCTTCGTTCTTTATATCTTGAGTTGTCTTTGGGTAGATAAATTTGTAATCTCCAATGGTAGTTTCCATTTTCTTATTTACACGTTTTGCAAACAGTTCTTCGTTAAACTGTTGCTTCCAGCGTGAATAAGTACGGCTTGTAATCCGATGAGAAGTAAGAAAATGACGAGGATACTTGTCATACTTATTGGACATTTGAGAAAGCATATTGCAGTTATCAGCAATATCATTCAGGACTTGACGTGGATATTCAATATTGATTGCTTCGTAAGTTACAAGGTAATCAATATAATTTAACAGAGACTTCGTTGTATATCCGTACCTCTCACAAATATCAAAGAATTTGTTTTTGTACTCGTAAGCACTGATTGCTCTATTCCAAGAACTATCCATGCACGTCAAGATATTGTATGCTTCTTTTTTGGATATGGAAATAAATTCATTGTTAAATGCGTAATTAAAAGCATCAGGATGAGCTTTGTATTCTCTAATATTTGTATTATTGACACCGATATTGATTTCTCGAAGAATCTTTACAAGACCCTTTGGAATCTCATTAATAGTTCCTTTGAAATAATCATCACCAGAACCAGAGAGAGTTAGACCAGCAGAATAAATTTGTTCTTCTCTTTTAAATCCATCCATTCTCTGAAATACAGTGCCAATATTTTGGATTTCAGTAGAACCTTTACGACAACACCATGCAACATGATTGATGAATCTACCAAAGTTCTTGTCTTCAAAAGACTTGGCAATCTCTCCTACGGTATAGCCTTTTAGCTGATTGTTAAGATACATACAAGGCTTTCCATTTTTACCAAGACAAACGCCAGTATTAAGATTGTATCTGACAGTCTTCCCATCATCACATTCAAAAATTAGGTCTGCACCACGTTTAATCGCCTTCATTACAAGATAACCTCTTTCTCGTCTTTCCAAATCCAACAACGAATTTCTTCGTCTTCACCATAATAATCTCCGCCATCATCACGGTATTGAACTTTTATAGTATAATCAGTGATATTATTTTCTTTAGCCCACTTGTAAAATTCTTCAATTGTCATTGTCTAAGTCCTCTAGTTCTTTTTGAATTTCATTTTTCTGATTCTGACGCATACGACGTTTTGCATAACGCTTTTCAAATTGCTTTGCTTTAGACCAGTTATTACGATGATTTGCCCAGCAAGTATAGATATGCTCAAATTCATCAAGCCACCACATACCCTTTTCTTTATTACCACGATAAATGTCTTGCCTCTTGTTAGACATTGTAAATCACCACTTACTTAAAACAAATATCACAACGACCAATAGTGAATTTATCAGCAAGATAACTGCAAATTTCATCATATTCATCAAGATTGATATGATACTTGCGTAGAACCTTATTCGTTGGCTCAATAGATTCAAAACGCATAGATTCACAACAGTTTGTATTGCCTACACCATGATTATAAATTAAACCAAAATCTGATACTTCTGCTTTCTTATTGTTGACAATAAATTCATCTTCGACGCAAGGCATAGTGGCTTTTGCTGTTACTGAGAACTTCAATTTCTACATCTCCTTTTCTATAAGTATTGTATCATATTTAGTTGGCTGTGTCAAGTTGTTTTATGATAATCTGGATAGTAATTATTCGTGTTGTCTGCGATAGGCCAAGTACCGTAACCATTCCAAAGGGTAAATGTATTTGGTGTAGAATAGGTTCCGTAAAAATCATTTACGTTATAACTGATATGCCAGTCATTTCCGACAAGTCTTACGTCCCAAGTGTTGCCGCCAGTTTTAACAAGAGTATATGACTGTGGACTATCAAGCGAATTTAATACAACACAATAAATTTTTAGCTTCTTAAAATCACCGCTCTTTTTATGTTTATCTGGAACAACAAACATCCAACTAACATCTCGAATGCAAAATGGGTCTTCTGGCTCAATCGCTTTTGTGGTGTCAAAGGGAGCGCCAGAAACATCGTTATATCCACATAAGAACATATTTAACTCCTTTACTTTTTGTTAGCATGACCCGCAAATAAATTTAGAATAACAAGAAGAACTAATATAGGCCAAATAAGAGAAACGATAATTAGAACAGCAGGAGTCGCTGCGTTTCTAACTTGGTCTGTGACGAGATTATTCTTCTCCGCAAAATCAAAAATAAAATTGATAAGAACAAATCCAATAGTCACATAAGCAATAGCCCAAATAATCATATCATTACCTCCGCAAAACAACATTTTTATTAACATTCATTTTCAAATTCTGCCCCGCAATAAGGGCAATATTTGATTGGCTTTAGTTTCGTTAAACCATGTTCCCATCCCGGATAAAGCCAATCTTCTGGGAAATGCCCAAGACAATTAGAGCAGTAGCAAGTCTTATCCATATCGTCATCGTTAGGGTAAATATCCAAATGTGCGATTGGGCGCATTGTTTCTTGGTTTATAGTACAGGCTGAATTTACACGGTTGCAAAAAATTTCAATCAAACGTTCTTTTGAGATTGGATTTTCTTTTCTCGTAACAATAGGAGCGTTCTTGTAATCATCAAGAATGTGAATTAATTTATCTGCATCAACTAATCTCATTTTAGCTCTCCTTTAATGCTAATCCATCCCAGCGAATCATAACCGGTAGAATGGTAATCAAAATAAATCACAACAGGGAACTCGTCTTCTTTTGGAATGTTTTTAAATTTACCACCATTCTTATAGTGTTCTTCGATTGTAGACGTTACATAACCATCTTCATCTGTTGGAATTTCAAAGCCATAAAAGCTACAACAGGCATCCCACCCACCAAGGAAGTTAATAGTACGATTCATAAACGTAATCATTTCGCCCATGTTATGAATGATATTAAGCTCTTCAATAGGGTCGTATGCTTCACACCTGATAACTGCTGTGTTCATTGGATAAATATTTTCTCCAAGATTAGCAATCTTAGCTTGAACTTCACAACAATGATTTGACAGATAATGTGAACAGATATTGCAGTTATGAAATCTGTTACCGTCTGTATCAATACCCCAAGTGTGCTCACAGTCATACTTAGAATAGAAATGATTATTTTCAATCCAACAAGGCTTTTCAAATTTAAAAGAGCCATCTGGATTTTTGATGATGTCTACACCTTGTTCTGCAAGAAAAATTAGATTATCGTCTTGCTTGTTTGTTAAATCAAAACTCCATTTGTAATCTTTGTTCATTATGTCACCAACTTTCTACCTGTATTATACCATATAATAACCCGTTCGTCAATAGTATATTTTAAATTTAACAAAAAAAATAAGAGCGGATTCCTCCGCTCTTACAAATATTAGCCTTAACGTCAGCTAACGACATATCGCCCATTTTTTGTCTCGCCCCAATATCTTTGTATCATCACATTCGCAATGATATTCTCAAAGATAGGCTCTTTGTGTGGACTGTTTTGTTTGTCTTCACAACAGTGGCGTATCAGCCTTGACTTGGACAAGAATTTATATTATTTTAGCTATTTATGAAATGAATGTAGTAAATTTAGATGGTTCACTTTCTGGGCTAGATATTGACCTAAGCAATGAGTTTTCTAATCTGCCGCAAAATATGTTAGCAACTAAAACCATAAATATACTTGCTAAAACTTTATAAATGTTCCCAACGAACTACTGATACATATTACCTTTAAGGTCAGCTAACCACTTATCGCCCTTTGTTTTGTTTAACCGCATGGTACTGATACATTCATATCAATATTGTTCCATCCGACTCAGTGCGTGGGCTGTTTTGTTCCGCTTCGCACGCTGGCAATAATATATTAAAACTTATATTATTCTGATTTATGCGTATTCCCATCGAAACCCTTTGTAAATATGGGGTTCTGACTTTAATGCCCTACGAATACTGGACTCATTTAATCCATTCTCTCTTCCTGCCTCCGATATGCTATTATAAATCTTTATAGTATTACCTGAGTTTATATCAATTGCTTTCACTCGTATTGAGCGGTCTTCCCTACTTGGTACACTTTCGCCATCCTTCTCAATTCTTTTTAGCACTTCTTCAAACGGTGTTTCATTTTCCCATTCTTCGTCCGTATATCTTTTTATTTCGTATGTTTTGAATGGAAGATTATACGATTTGCACCATTTTCTTACACCGTTGTCAGAGACACCGAACTCTTTTCCTATACTAACAAAAGATTGTGTCCTGATTTTTTGTTTTAAAACTTCTCTAGGCGGTTTATTTTCTGACTGAATTTTATTATAGCAGTCTTTACAATAAACAGCGCCACCCGTTATCTTTTTACCACAAAGTTTACAACAATAAGTGTCGCTTACTTTGATTGTGTGAGCTACACCTTCATTATCAAAATATATTTCCCCACCCATGCGAAATGAACTATGGTCTTTCCCAGATGCAAACACAATCAAATTTTCAGGTCTATTATCTGCCCTATTCCTATTAATATGATGAACTACTTCCTCTGGCTTCAATGGCCTTCCTAATTTTTCTTCTGCCACTAGAATATGAGCATAGACCATTCCACTCGTTGTAGCTCTATGATGGCTTGGCATATAAACCAGCATATATCCATTTGAAGGTGTCATAACTCCACTCCTTTATTATAAATACCCTTAGAAGTAATCGAAACTTCATCCTGTCTTTAGAGGAGACTAATTCTATCCGTTGAACTATAAGGGCTTATAAAAGCTGGCTTGCGTATCGTGTACACCGATTTGGAACCAGCGGTCTAAAGAATGTCGGAATGCCATCGTAACGTCATTCGCACCAGAAAGCGACTTTCTGTAATGTAAACGCAATTTAATCCGTGTTATCTATTTCTGCGAACAGAGGACAGATAACGAACCCTCTTGCAAGATAGTCGATTTTCACTAGCCGCCGAAAACCAACAAGAAAAGAGCGGGATAACCGTTTCTTTAGCGAGTGTGTTAATCTCGAATGTGTAAGGGCTATCTCAAATGTCATTCCAACACGTTCACGTCTGCAAGGAGTGCGCTTGCGTCTCTCTCGAATCCTGAGAGTGTAATACTGTCAATCTCCCTGTTAAAAAAACTAAGTGCTCTTTCGAGCTGCCGCCGAAGCGGCAAAATGAAAAAAATTGAGGGGATTGCTCACTATACTAAGACGTGTTATGCGGTGTATTTCTTTTCACCCGCAGGGAGGAAGAACACACCTAAGACCCGTTCATGAACTACAAGTTTGTCCGTACTGACTGCTACCTAAACTTGTTATAAACGTAGCGGAGGGCGTTCATCTTTTTGACTTCTTTATAGAGCGTCAGGTAAGAAGGTCTCAAACATGTCCTTGCTCTCTCTAATTAGAAATTCCACACCAAAAGGGTTCGCACCTTTATCTCTAACATGGCCTGATAGTGTAATACTGGCAAAACTCTTGGCAAGAGCTTGCGCTTTATACTATGGTGTGATATAAAATTGCTTGAACGTAAAAGACGAATTTTACTCAGATTGCAGCCTAAGTCATAATATATATTCCAGAATCGCCATTTTATCAAGCAATTGTTTGTAATCTCCAATTTGCTCTTGAAATAATCTCACATCTTGGGAATTACCAAGTACCCCCGCACAGATTTGAACTGTGGTCATGCGTTAATCTGACGCTAATCCGGGTTATAAGGCCGGTGTTTTACCGCTAAACTACAGGGGCTTATCAAAGTATGTTTTATTTAGAGTAGAAACATACAAACTACTTGTAGCAAATTACTGGCATAACTTACTACAAAACCGCGCTCAAACTCAATGGAGAAACTTGTGTGTTGTAGCACACATGGTGCCAGATACAGGTGCTGACCCTGTGCGAAGAGGTTACAAATCTCTCATACTACCGTTAATATTAATCTGGCATGAAGGCAGAGAGGTGGATTTTAACCACCGCCAAGCGAAACCGATTAGAATGCTGACTGGGCCTCTTCTAGTTCCTACAAGTATCGTCAATGTTGCCACAGTTTTAAAACTGCCGCTCTAAACAAACTGAGCTACCTCTGCATATAAAAGTGTACTTTATTTTAGCACTGAGTACACGAAAGTGCAAGTCAGTTAAGAATCAGACTCTTCTTCAACAGGCACAGGTTGAGAGTTTTCGCGTACCTGATTTAATACCCAATCAGGAGCTTTAATACGCTCAATTGTCTTGCCGGAATCAGAAAGAATGAAAGCCGCGTTATGAACCGGGTACACACATCCTTCATCATTCCCAATTGAAACATGGACACAAGTACAACGAAGTTCTTCATCCCAATAAACAGATGATTCCTTTACATTGTCAACGAAATGCCAAATTTCATGGTATCCGTTACCTTTAGAATCCTTTTCGTAAGTCAACCACTTAAATACCATATCTATCTAACTCTCTTTCTGTCTATCCAGATTCTTTTTTAAGGTCTATCTGGTAAGACCTAAGTGGCGAAAGGTAGTTGAAACCTCATCTTCTGCTTGGAAGGCAGACATAATAACCGTTATACGACCGCCACATATAAAACAGGATTCGCAACATCCTGCGGCTTTCGCCTGACATATCGCTATGCCATTGTCCCATCTTCATCCGCTATTTCAGGATGCCGTTCGTTCGCAAGGTCATCGGCTTACCAAGCTACACTCTAAAGAGTAGGGAGAACCAGATTCTATATCTCTGGCTGGTCATTATCTACGAGAGACTTTTAACCACTTCACGGTATTATTTGGTTTATTTAACGTCCACACCAGCTAACGGACTATGCGGATAGTGAGCATCGAACTCACACGGTATTTCTACCAGCAGATTTTGAGTCTGCTATGTCTGCCATTCCATCATACCCGCTCAATAAAAGGCAGTTTGTATTGACATTTGCTATGCAATTCTCTCTGCCTTTATAAGAATTATATCACAGATTTTTTAATCTGTCAAGAGGTTTTTGAAATTTCTTAAAATATTTTTTTAATCCATTTCAACGCGAATAAACTTATCACAGTTCGGGTCGTTCATTTCGTCCCAATGCTTCTGATAAGAACCAGAAGTCTTCACGGCATAGTGACGAGCATAGTAATTTGAGTGGTCACGACTATTGCCCTCTGCCATCATCAGTTTGATAAAGCGCTTACGAGTCATTTTAATTTCTCCTTTGTTGTTCTATAAATATTTTACCATAGAAATCAAGTTCTGTCAAGACCTAATTTTAAATTCTTTTGAACTAAATAATTATACGCTTCCAGATAAGACCGAAAACCACAATCCTCATCTACAAGAATATAAGCAGTTTGATATGCTTCATCACGGGAATATCCGTAGCCCATTAGAAGTTTAACAAATCTTTTGCGAGTCATATATTCTCCTTTTATTAAAAAATACGAAGGGATACTATCTTATCATTATCGTAAAACTTGACATCCCGCTCCAAAATCCATCCAAAAATAATATTTGTGGAAACATCAACGGGATTGATATGATAAGTTTTAAAACTACTAGACCAATTTAAAAATTCTTTAACCGTAGCGCAATCAGTAGTCCAGTATTCATTCTTATCTTTCGCATTAAACAAAGTGTAAATATCCTCAGAGTTCCCATTAACTCTTAGATTCTTAACGGTAATGGGATACTCCTTCTTTAATCTACCATTTGCAATAACCATTGCATAATCCATAGCGTTATGCTCTTTGCAGAGCTTGCGAAATTCTTTGATGGTCATAATACTTACTCCTTTGCTTTGTGTTTCGTTCTGTAAGTATTGTATCATACAGAGCAAGCAAAGTCAAGAGTTTTCTGAAAATTACTCTGTTAAATTTTAATCACTTAGATAATCTTCAATTCTTTGAATAGCCCACAGCAATCCATTCACTTCGCCAGCAAGAAGGGCAGATTTATGCTTGTCTCCATCTCGTAATGCCCTGAGTCTATCGTCTTGTGTATTACGAATCTTATACAAGAGACTTTCAATGAAGTCCTCATCTTTCTTCTTCATCGTAATCACACCTTTACTCTGAACAGGTCAAACTTTCTGAAAAATTTTCCACAAGGTAAACAACACCAATAAAAGACATCATAAGTTCCATTATCTGTCTTTTCACGATACTTCCAGAATCCAAGAGTGGAATAAATTTTTTCAAACAGCGTCTTATTATTCATATTTCTCTCCTAAAAAATAACGTACCTACGTTAAATTATAATCAATAAAAACAGCATTTTAGCCATTAAAATGGAGCAAATAATTTTTTAAATTCTTCTATTGCATTATACGGATAGTAACGCCAAACATATTTATCATCAAAGAAATACATTTCTACAGTGCGCTTATCTTTTCTATGTAAAACAGAAGGACGATAACGACGACCTCTGCAATCTTCGACGCTTATATTTGCTTCTTTAAGACAGTACAAAATAGCTTCTTCTTCTGTATCAAAAAACTCTACAGCGTCTTGTAATTCATCATTTAGAGAGAAATCAATGCACCAACATTTATTATTCATACAATCTTTTTATCCTCTACTTTTACTCCGATGTTTGTAATCCATCTGACATGATTTGCAATATCTGCTACAGTACAATCTCCTGTGCGTTCACAATACCACGCACACTTATTTTTGTTGCATACACCATCATAAGGGTCTGATTTAACAAAAAATTTAAGAGGGCAAAGTTTATTATCGTTTTCCATCGTCATTCCTCGTACTTATATGTGTCTTTAATCTTGTTCCAATACTTCTTAGCATTTTCAAGCTGTTTAATCAAGCCGTCTGTCCAACGCATATCAAACGTCACATCATGCTCACAACTAAACAACATACCATCGTCTTCCTCAAGAATTTCAAATAAAGGATTCATACCTTTTCCTCTAGGCAAAATTCTAATTGCATGGCAAGCTTCTCCATCAAAAATAACAAGGTCTTCTTCTCTGATTTGTTTTAGAAATTCTTTGGTATATTCTTGGTCTGGCGCAGACACAAAGTATTTATACTCCATGATTACACCTCAACCAGTTTCATATTCAAAGGAGTCACCTTATCGTCACTTTTAAAATGAAAAACCCTTGACTCATTAATCCAAAAAGCGTTATGGGTGTGTTCACCCTCCATATCATATGTACTTACAGGCATCATCTTAATATAAACAAAACCATCCGAATCAAAGCAGTCCCCCGGTTTTAAAGTAGCGAAATTGACCACTTTATTAATCTTACGCTCAATTACCATAGTATTCTCCTTTTTGTATTTAATAATATTACGCTTAATAATTTAAATACAGCGATTCATACACTTTTTCATTTTCCCTATCGATGACTTTCTTAAAAGTTGAACTACCAGAGTATATATATTCATGTCTTTTATATAATTCCTCTGGTATTTTTACAGTATAATCTTTACCACCTCTCGTTCCGTCAAAAGAAAGCAACCATTTGACTTCTTTTTTATTTAACTCATACAAATATCTTAAAAACCTATCAAAATCTACTATTCCATAGTATCTACCTTTTGTGTGAAAATAAGGTGGGTCTAGATATACCACATCTTTATAGGTAACATATTTTGTTGTATCTTCATAGTCCCCACAAACAAAATCAATCTCTTGTATATGGTTAGACCAATCATTAATAATTTTTGCTAGTTTATCTGGATGTATACCGGGGCGAGAAAGATGGAAAGAGTTATTAAATTCACCATTTTTATTAAAACGAATTAAACCATTCACACAAGTTCTAGAAAGGAACATTAAATCTTCCGGGTTATTGTTTAAATTAAAATTATTCCTAACCTCATAAAATATCTGATTGCCTTCTTGCTGTAATTTATACCATTTTTTCGAATATGATTGACATAGTCTATCTGGATTGTTTTTGATTTCGTTCCATAGCTTTATTAGCGGTTCACAAATATCCCCACATACGCCCTTTTGAGGTGAAACTGAATACATTACAGACCCTCCGCCAACAAAAGGCTCATAGTAATTATCAAATGTCTCCGGGAAAAAGGATTTGATAATTTCGGACTGGCTTCTTTTACTGCCACTCCATTTGATTACAGGTTGAAACATTCTTGCACCTCATTTATCTGGGAAAATATTATCAAGTTCACGAACTGAATAAGTCCTGTTTTCTAGCCCAGAAATTCTATTTAATGTCTTTTGGCTAAGAATACCGTCAAAATTATTATCTTCAAGAATTGCATCTACAGTCACAATCAAATCTTTGGCTCTGCGTCGTTCTCGTCTTGTTTCACCAAGTTTACGCCACATTTTGTAACCATCGCAAGCATTTTTCTTATAAAATTCAGCATTATGTTCTAGGTCAAACATCTCTCGTTCGCATCTTTCAACAATTTCAGCCGCTTCTTCTTTTTGCTTTTTTAATTCAGCTATGAAATCGCTCATTTGAACAATCTGATTTTTGATTCCCTGAATATAGCTAGAGTCGTACTTAACAACTACTTTCTTATGTTCAGAAAGTTTTGGCTGCTGTGTCACCTGTGCTGTTTGTACAATTTCTGCTTTACCTTCGATATGATAACCAAGATTCTTAAAAGACTTTGGCATATTCAACATAAAGCTACTTGCTTTATCATAGGTCTTAAACTGAATTGCTTCATCTTTTGTTCGAACAGGTTTCAGTCCAGTAGAAAATTGTGCAATATAGAAATTTCCATTCGATATTACGAACATACATCTCACTCCTTTCTGTCTATTTTTTTGTTTCTATGGGTATTATAACATAAGAGGCTAGAGTATGTCAATACCCTAGCCGTAATATTTTTTTTCTTATAGATACATTTTTGTTTTAGAATCTGGAAGAACTACTTTTGTAGTATGATTCTTTTTGCTAATTTCTTCTTCAAGCAGTGGCTTAAATTCTTTCTTTCGGTCTTCCTGTGAGTGAACCAAATAGATTTTTTCACATTCAATAGAACTGTAATATTCCAATAGTTCTGCGTGACTTGCATGAGATGAGAAAGAATTTAACGAAATAATATGGGCCTTGTTCTGCACCTTAAAACCGTCTATATTTACGATGGGGTATTCTTTTGCGTGCTGAATTTTGTATCCCGTTGAACCCTCTTGACCTGAAAATCCAACAAAACAAACAGTTGTTTTAGAGTCAGACAACCACTTCTTGATATATGCGGTACTTCTTCCCTGTAAAAATCCACCACTAGCCACAATTATCTGGTTTGCAGTATAGTTTTGATATACTAAACTATCAGTCCATTCAGATACTTTTACAACGGCATTCCAAGAATATACTTTGTTCCAAAGCTCTTTATTATAGTTTATACAATCGTTAAAATGTTCTGAAATTTTAGAAGTTAATACGCCATCGAAAACAATCGGCATTTTAAAATCTTCGTCATCATGGAATAGTTCATAAAGAACTGTTAGAATATCCTGAGAGCGATTCAGACTAAATGCTGGAATAATCAGACGACCGCCAGTTTCTTTAATTTGTTCAACAAGAGTTTTGATTTTTTCTTTATCTTTATCTCTATTTTTTTTGTTATTGGTTTTTAGCTGCATACCATAAGTACATTCACCAATAACCATATTGCATTTTTTTATTGGTTCAAAAGGGTCAAGGTAGGTTCCTTGATTATTTGGACTTCCTAAATCACAGCAGTAACCAATAGTTTTTGTTGCTCCATTTTCTTTTACATAAAAAATAATTTGAGCAGAAGAAATGATGTGATTTGAATGGATATATTGAAAAGACAGAGTTTCAGAGACTTCAATAATCTGATTAAATTCACACTCTACAATATGATTATAAGCAACTTCAACATCCTCTAGCGTATAAGTAGGCTTACCGCTCACATTGCCTTTCTTTTTTAATAGTTGCTGATTCTGTTGCATAATCTTTGCAGAATCCAACCAAAGCAACTTAACAATATCTTTTGAATTTTTAGGCATATATACTACGCCAGTGAATCCATTCGCAAAAGCAGCAGGAATATTGCCAGAATGGTCAACATGATTATGGCCCAGAACTATTGCATCAAGACGTTTAGTTTTTAGATTTTTAATTATCTCAATATTATCTCGATAATCTTTTAAATCATCCGAAGACTGCTTCATTCCGCAATCAATAAGAACTCTGTCGCCAGCAGTAGTTACTAATTCAAAACAACTACCAGTCACATCGTCAGTGCTCTTTCCTAGGCTTCGCACAAAGCTTCTTTTAATATTAGCCAACTATAAAATCAACTACTTTCAATAATTTTTTAATTTTTCTTCATCTGCCGTAGATATTCAACAACCTTATCTACGTAATCTGCATTGATTTCCATACCATCTGGAATTGCAATAACAGGATTTGGACAAATATCTTTTGCAGCACTTATAAACTTGTTAAGCATATCTGGTTTCCATTTATTATGGTCAAATTTAATAACGACAATATCATCTTCTTGCAACGACAGCTTACCAAGTTCAATTTCTAAACTTTTACTTTCATCCATTAAAACTACTCCTTTAAATTATTTATAGCTGGTTAGTTACCAGCTTAACATTTCAATTGTGTTCTATTTTTTAGTTGGAGCACGATAATTCCTAAGCTCCGCACATGGCGTACTTCTATTTATAAAATCGTACATCAACGGGACTGCTGGCAAGCCAGTCTTACGCTCCCTCCGTAGTGGATAACGCCCTACCCACATATATTATATCACATATAGTTAAGTTTTGCAAGTCCTAGATTTCTAATATTGATAGCGGCATTAACATCACGGTCAAGGTGTTCTCCGCAACTAGAACAAACCCAGCTTCTATCGTTCAGGGTTAAATTGTCATTAATAACCCCACAGCAATGGCACATCTTAGAGGATGGAGCAAATCTGTCAATTTTTACGACTTTAGAACCATTTTTAAGAGCAACCCATTCAAGAATTTGAACAAATTCACCATAACTTAGGTCTGAAATTTTTCTGCCCCAAAGTTTCTTCATAGCTTCAAGATTAAGGTCTTCAATACAAATGGTAGAATACTCTTTCGTTAAAGAATTAGCTAATTTATAGAACCAGTCTCTACGACTATTAGAAATTTTTCTATAGATTCTATCAAGTTCTTTAATTGCTCGCTTTCTGTTATTACTCCCTAATTTACATCTCGAAACTTTTCTATGAGTTTTCCTTAGTTTTTCTAAGTTTTGCTTAAAATATTCAGGAGAATCTATAACTGAATAGTTATCTAAATTTAAGAAATGCTTCATGCCGAAATCAATACCGACAGCATTACCTGTGCGTGAATTAACTTCTTGCATTTCTTGTTCTGTAACTACAAAGATATAAAAATCTTCCAACTTATCCCTTTTAACCGTTACTGTTTTAATTTTACCTTGGATTTCTTGATTATTAAAATATTTATAATTTCTTTTCATAATTGTAACGGTATTGTCATTACGAAAGCGATATCCCTTTTGTTTCAAAGTGAAACTAGAATATTTCGCAATCTTCTTAAACTTAGGTGGCGATTTCTTACCAGATTTATTCCCCTTGAAATGGTCAAAAAATGCTTTATAAGAGCGTTCTACTCGCTCCGCTACATCTTGTACCGCCTGTGCGTCTAGCTGTTTCCAATAAAGATATTTTGGCTTCTTTTTTAACTTTGTAATATGTTTTTGTAAATCATATAAAGGAAGATGCTTTTTGTATAACTTATAATATGTCTTATGAGCTGCTATACAATAGTTCCAAATACAACCGGCAATATCAATTTTGTTATTAAGAATTTTATTTTTCTTGCTATTGTACAGTTTATATTTGTATGTTTTAATTACTTTAATAAGAAATCACTTCCTTTCGCCAAACTTGAAATCCAATCTTATTTACGAAACTCTCCTATTCCACAATCTAATAGCGTCTTCGCTCGTATTCTGATTTCTAGTTCTGCACCCACACTGTAAGCATCTAACATAAAACTTATTCTTGTTTAATTTATTCAAAACCTTTACAGGTTCAATCCAGTCAGACCCACAGAAAGGGCAATTTAGCAAAGGGTTTTCAGCACTCATTCTCGACCACTCCTTTCTATCTACTAGTATTGTATCACATGGTCGATGTTTTGTCAAGACCCAATTTAAAGAATAATGAATATTATCTTAAATTATTAACTAAATATATTATATATTATTATTTATTATATTTAGTTATATTATAAATATATATTATTTAATAATAAATATAATAATATCTTGTTAAATTATTAAATATATATTTATATAATA
>ERZ808258.449-NODE-449-length-16517-cov-4.068278_pt1 | contig 16517 bp, 16 predicted proteins | sample MGYA00521280_ERZ808258 | MGnify/ENA primary metagenome ERZ808258 (study PRJEB31516, sample SAMN03275585) | gut metagenome | biome: mammalia-associated habitat; material: feces | host: Papio cynocephalus | place: Kenya | collected 2012-07-19 ...
CTTTATACTTGAGTACAACTCATATGTGGTGACATATATGGGAAGGAAAGGGGCTTACATAAGAATAGAATAAGACAAAATCTTATTCTATTTTTTATTTTAATTATAAGGAGAAGTAAAAATGAAAGATAATAATTTAAACAATGACAAGAATAAAAATATTTTAAAGACTAATAAAGAAAAACAATTATTAAATATTGAAGGTAATGATAATAATAAAAATAAAGCAGTAGATAAAAGTAAGGCAGTTGATAAAAGTAAAACAACAATGAATAAGAATAAAACAGTTGATAAAAGTAAAACAACAATGAATAAGAATATAACAACAAATAATAATATAAATAAAATATATTATAATTATAGACCAAATATAAATAAAGAAAAACAATTTATGAAAAGACCTGGTTTATATTATAAAGGTGAGAATTCTATTATTCATTTCAGAGCTTTAATAGGAGGCATATATAGTAGATTAAATGAAAATTGTATAACTATAATAAATCTCCATTCAGGTAAAGAATATTTGGCAGATCATACTCAACTTATATTAAATGAAAAATTGGAAAAATTTATAGAACGAAATAAAAATAATTCTTCAATGATAAAAAGTGTTGGTATAATTAAAAAATATAAAAAGAATGATAAATATGATTATTGTATAGAACTTTTACCTGATGAACAAATAACTTTTATTCCTGATATATATTATAATAACAAATATTATCATATGTATATAGAAGAAAACGAAATTATAGAATGTTATAATAAATTAATGGATTATAGACATGACGATTTATTATATTTGGTAAAACAACTTAGAAATAAAATAGATGAATTATTAATAGAAATAGTACCTTCTGATTTTATATATCATTATATAATAAATCAATATAGTTTAAACACATTAAATATTGATATGTACTCTGATTCTATACAATCAAATCAATTTAAAAATTTTGAATTGTATAATATAGCTATATTATTAGGAAATGTTTTATTTGATTTATGTAATAGTAAAAATATGAATATTAAAACATTATTTAAAAATATAGCTATCAATTTAAATGCTTTACAAGGAGTCAGATATTTTAAATGTTCTAAAGATGAAAGTAAAGAATTAAATAAATATTTTAAAGTATTATGTGAAAGAAAAAATATTAAATTTGGTGTAGGATGGTTAATGGTTGTAAATAGACGTAATAATTTTAAAATATATGAGAATGAAAAAATACCTGCATCTGACGTGAGATTATATGGATTAAAAGGCATATGTTATTTGAATAAATAATCATGTGAATAGAAATGATTTATTAATCATTTCTATTTTTTTTAATTTAATTTACAACATACATTTAATATATGAGGAGGTTAAAAAATGAATATTGATGAGTTCTTAAAAAATCCTGTTGGTAAAGGGGCAGTAATCCCTGGTAAAAATTCTTTATTAAAAGATTTAGACAACAGATATACACAATTGATAAATAGACATGAATTTGAAATTAATATATATAAGAAAAAAGATAAGTTCTTTTTTCACTTTATTATAATGACAGAAGATCCTGATAGAGAAAATACTTATGATGTAATAATAGGTTTTTATCCTACTAAAACAACCCAAAAACTCGATACAACAGTAAAAAGATATGATATAAAACTATTTTCAAATTCACCAAGTTTTATATACACATATGCGTATGTTGCAAAAGAAAATAAAATGCTTATTGTAGATTTTTATAATAAGTTTGATGTAAATGTACTTAAGAAACCACCAGTATCAAGAAATCCAGGTAGAATAATGGGATATGAAAAATCTATTTACTATGCTTGTAAATATTTAATTGAACATTCTGAATTAATGAATAAAAATTATTTAAAAAGACATTCTGATTCTAATTATAAGAAATTAATTAGAGAAATAAGAAAAGATAGTGTTATATTACAAGAAATAAAAACAGCAAAAGCTGTAAAACAAGCTAAGAAAAATGAAACTAAAAAACAAGATAAGATAGAAAAAAGTAAAATGAATCATATTGGTAAAAGTAATAAAACAAAATCAGGTGTTAATTATATAAAGAAAACTAAAGCAAATAACAGGGGTAAAATAAATCATATTGGCAAGAGTAAAAAAACAAAATCTAGTGTCAATGTTATTAAAAAGAAAGGATGATGTAATATATAATGTTTTCAATTATATATTATAACATTGATAGGAGGGTGATTTCGTTGAAAAATAAAATTTTATATCAGGATTGGATAAAAGATGTTCCAGAAGACGATTTGATATTCGTTCCTGATAGTGGAATAATTACAGTTTTCTTTGAAAGAAAACTAAATTATAAATTAGAGAATAGTACTATTTCTATTTTTACAGCTAAATCTAAATATAGAAATCAGATACCTCTAATATGTGATCATTTAAATTATTTCATAAAGTTCTATGATCCTGAGAATAGATATATGACTGCATTACTAAAAGTAAAGACAATACTCGATGAAAGGGAAACGATTTTATCTAAAGATTCGTTCATTGAATTATTATATTCACATATAATAACAAAACCTATAATCAAACAAGTATTCGATTTAGTTAAATTAAACAATATTCGTAGTATAGAAGATGATGATAAAACAGCAAAATATGGAAAAGAAGCATCTTTTACAGATAAACATAACACCATTTTATATAGAATGGCAATGTGTACAAATTTAATGATTCCACTTATATTGCATTATATACACAGATTTTCATCTATTAATAAAAAGACGTTTTTAATAGATGAATATTATAATCCATTATTTAAGATATGTGGAAAAGGTATAAATCTAAAAGAAAAATTACTTAATTATATTTTGAATGAAACAGAGAAATCAATGAAACGTGATGGATTAATATGGGAACAAAAAGCATTGCGTGGAGATAAAGATTTTGTTAGTTTCGCTGAAGAAAAATTACAAAATATAGTTAGTAATATAATACCAAAACTTGATTATAATGAATCATCACATAATATAGCTTTAATACGTAGTACTATATCTTCAGATTTCAGGAATTTTACGAGGGAAAAATATGGTTTATATCCTAAAGAAATTTCGGATGTTAAAGATAGTGATGATTCGTTATCACAACAAGATAAAATGGAAATGACGATTTCACGTATCGATGTTTCCAATGTAATAATCTGTAATGTTAATAAGACAACAGTTATAAATAAACTAAAAAATTCTTTAAAAATAGATATTGATGAAAAAGAAAAGAATTTTTATAAGAAATATTATAAAGCTAATGAATTCCAAATAGAAATGATAAAACTATACTTTGTTAAATATTTCAATGGATTTGTAGAGATGTCTTCATTAACAGCAGATGAATTTGCAACTTTAGTTGTAATATTAAAATATAAAATGCAAGGTGAAGGTTATAAATATTTACAACATATGATAGTAGGACATATGTTAGATAAGAATCCTACAAAGACTATGCGTTCACATAAATTTGTAGATAAAATAGAACAATCTTCAACATATAAAAGATTAGTAAAGAAGAAATATAAAAAATTATTGAAATTAAAAGGTGATAGAATAATTTTAGATAAGTTATCAATATTATTAAAAACGAAATTCACGTTTATTGATTATAATAACAAAAAAACTTTGGGACAACAAATAGAAATAGACGAAAATATAGTCTGTGATGAATTTCTTATGTTCCTAAGTAATATATAGTAAGGGGGGTTTTCCCTTACTATATTATTTTTTTAAGGAGATGATAAAATGAACTCTAGAGAATTTAAACTTGAATTGATAGAAGAAATAACACACACAATATTTCCGAGTTCATATAATAATAATGAATTAGGAGTCAGATGTCCTTTTTGTGGGGATAGTGTGAAAGATCCAAGTCATCATCATTTCAATATAAAAATAAATCCAGATGATAATGAACCTATCGTGTTCAGATGCCTTAGATGTAATGTTTCGGGTTTATTAACAGCAGATACTTTAGCAATGATAGGTTCAGTTAGTTCTGAATATGCCTCAGCTCTTAAAAAATATAATAGAGCATCTAGTAAAAAAAGTGGTATTATAATAAATAAAAAGAAAGTTAATTTAGAATATCCCGAATTAATAATAAATGATAATGTACTTAAAAAACATAAATATATGGAACAAAGATTAGGAATGGAATTAGATCCTTATGATTTATATAAGAAAAAAATAATATATGATTTCTTGGGATTAATGAAATATAATAAAATAGAACAAATAAATTGCTCTATAGAAAAAGCAATAAGTTTACAAAATGAACATGTTGGATTCATATCTGCTAAGAATGATTTTATAAACTTTAGAGATATTACTGGAAAAAATAAACGATATTATATTTATAAAGTTTTGAAAAATTTTGATACTACAGGAAAATTTTATATTATGCCTAATACTATAGATCCATTTTCAAATGATTTAAAAACTATAAATATAGCAGAAGGTGTATTTGATATATTAGGTTTATATTACCACATATTTGAGCAATATGAAGATAATATGCTTTATGTAGCAATAAATGGAGCGGGATATTTAAATGTTATAAAATATATTATGAATCAAGGTTTAGTTTGTGATGTCAATGTTAATATATTTTCAGATTCAGATAGACCACCACATTATTATAATAAAATGATAGAGAAACTTAGTCCATTTGTAAATGATATTAGGGTATATTATAATATGTTAGAAAAAGACTATGGTGTTCCTAAAAAAGATATTAAAATATATGAAATTAGAGGATAAACTCTAATTTCATATTTTTTTGGGTTAACGTGGAGTAACGTATCAAATATACGTTACTCCACAAACACAAGGAATCAAATCAAAAATGAATCAAGAATCACTTTACTATATTGTTGTATGGTTTTTTTATTAATTAAACAAAAATATAATGAATAATGTATTTTAAAGTAAAGGGGGTGACCTATTTTGGGATTTAAGTTTAATGAAAAAGATTTTATAGATAATAATATTTTTAAATACGAAGAGAAACTGAATACTCAATTTAGTCGTTTTCAAGAACAAACTCCAATGTATGTTACATGGTACAATATTTGTATAAATGAAAGTACGTTGGATTTAGGTTTTTCTAATGTTGAAAAAGTATTAGGTTATAATTCACCTTTAAAATATAATGAAGTTAAAAATTTTCCAGTATATGATTTTCAAGCAGTTCAATTAAATATAGAAGAACAAGAACAAGGATTAGATACTGAATTTGAAAGTGAATTAACTATATTACCAAATACAATAGTTCCTTATCCACATGACTTTTTTATTTTAGAACATAAAGGAAAAGAATTTCTATTTGAAGTTACTGAAGTTAATTATGATACAATAAAATCTCATAATTATTATAAGGTAACTTATCATATTAAATATGTTGATGAGGAAGAAACTAAACAATTAGAAGAACAAATAACTGGTAAATATACATGTATAGTAGATAATATAGGAACTGAAGATAAATGTATTTTAGAAGATGATATGTTAGAACTTCTTGTAAAATTCAAAGATGCGTACTATGAATTATCTACTAAATATACTAATTATTTTTATAATAAAAAATATAATGCTTTTATATATGTAGATGTTAATAAAAATGTAGTATATGATAGATATTTAAATATGTTTATTCAAAAAAATGCTTTGTTATATGATCATGAATCACATAAAGCGATATATTTGACTAATGAAGATTCATGTTGTTCTTTTCAATTAGAATATGATAGAAGTATATATAAAGCATTTGAATTAAAAAAACCTAAAAGAATTGGTGAAAATAAATTTAGATTAGTTGAAATATCTAATATGTATTCGATATTTTATTATTACAGTGTTTTATGTGGAAGCGTTAGATTTACTAATGGAGATATGGATTATATAGAACCTAGATTAATACGAGCAATAAAAGAAAATAATATAGGTTCTAATGGGGAAATAAGCAAAGATTTTGTTAAAATACCTATATATTATTTACAAACAAAAGATGTTAATGAAGAAAATATAGAAGAATTTAGTGAATTTGATAAAATACTTATAAAATACATTAATGATAATATAGAATCTATACATGATATAAATTTAGAAAAATTAGACGATGAAATATTTTTTGATTTAAATTGGTTTAATTTTATTAAAATACCTCTTGTATTATTTTGTATGAAAGGATGTTATAAAAAAATTCTTTCTAGAACAATAGTATAAAGGTTAGGAAAGGAGGAATAAAGAATGGATGAAGATTTAAGACGAATAATAGACGGAGAATATTTATTAAAAGAAAATAGAGAAATTAATAAAAAAGCAAGAAAACTTAATAGAAAATTAACAGATAAATTTGTAGATTCAAAAAAAACAGCAGCTGTTGGGGGTGCTACTGGAGCTGTTTTAGCAAATATGGCTATGAGTTTAGGTATACCATCATTAGTTATAGGTGGTGCTGTTGGAGCTGCTACTGCTACAGTAACATCAAAAGCAACATTGAATTTACAAAAAAAGAGAATTTTTAAATATACAAAAGGTGATCCTTTAACTAAATCAACAGTAACTAAATTATTAAATGCATGTCAAACTAAAAAGGATTTGATGAAATTTGAAGTGTGGTTAGATAGTATAGATATTGCTTATAAAAATATTTATGAAGATAATCCTGAAATGTCTAATAAAGCAGATAAATTTAGACAATGGTTAGATGATGAAATATATGCTAAAAGATTACCTAAAAAGAGAGAAGAAATAAAAAAATCTAAAAAGAAATTAAAAGAATCGTATGATTCTTTTAATGAATATAAATATATGACAAACGAAGAATTTTATGAAGCCATGGAAGAAGAATCATCTAATTATGATAATAATAATTCAACATCTGTTACTGAATCAATAAGTATATACGATACATTAAGTGGCGACTATGACATAATCAAAGAATTTTTTGGTTTTTCAAATAAACCAAAAGTTGATAAAGACGAACAAGCGTTTATTAATGATTTAAAAAATGTAGTAATCTTAGATAAGGATGAAGTATATAAATATAAAAGAGAAATAAATAAATTAGTTAGATCAATTTATTCTTTATTAAAAAAAGAAATTCCTAAATGTGATTTTATAGGAGATTCTGAAGATGATGATATATCATATCATATGAATAAACAGTATGGTTATACGGTATATTTTTGTGGAGAAGTAATATTCGAATTAGATAGTGATAATTTTGATAAATATAAAGCAAAAAGTAAAACTATAAAAAATGTTGATTATGATGAAGGATATGATTATGTAGATGAAATAATGGATGAAACTGAAAAAAGAATATTAAAACCTTTACAACAAATGGGTTTAAAATATGATGTTGACTTTGGTCCATTTGCATATTCTAAATTTAAAGACGGAAAACGATATTTTACTGTTGATTTAGGAGATGAATATATGTTTGATGTCACAATAGAAGCTCGTTTTGCTGTAAAAGACCAATAAAATTTATAAAGGAGTGAAATAACATGTTAAATGATTTAAGACAAATCTTAGAAGAAGATAATAAGATTGAAAACGATCTTGAACTTATGATGGAAGGAACAGATTCAGATATGATGGATATGTTTATAGATGATGATGGTGAAGCAGAAATACCAGAATCAGAATTAACTAAAATATTAACTAAAATACCTGAATATAATAGAGAAGAGGAATTAAATAAAAAATTGAAAAGATTAACAGAATCAGTTATACCTGATTGTGATGATATGGATATAATTGAAGAATCATATTATGATTCCATAGTTGAAGAATCTGAATATGTATGTGATATGACAGATATTGAAGATTTATTTTAATGTGATTTAAAACAATAAAACATAGAGTAAAATTATAAGGAGGTTAATTAATTATGTTAACATTATATAGAAAAGATGGAGTATTATATGGAAAATGTATAATAAAACGTCTAATTAGTGAAGACTTAAAACAAATTGTGAAAGAATCAGAAGAACCTCAATATGTAGAAACAATGGTTCTTTTAGATGTTCTTAGAAGAAACGAATATGTTTTAATGGATAATGGTTTTGAATTTAAAAGACCTAAATTATATAATTATGAAATGGATTTAGAAAATAAAAGTTATAAAGCAATAGATATAATTGAAGAAAAGAAACCAGACCCTAAAAAAGTTATAGAAAAAGAACCAGAACCTGAAGTCAAAGAAGAACCCGAAATAAAATCAGATTTTGTTGTTACCGATTCTGAAGATGAAGGTAAAAAGAAAAAACGTAGAAACTAAAAAAGGAGTTGAATGTAAATGAAATTTATTATAAAAAGTAATGCAAAAATTCCTGGTTTTGGGGGTATACGTGGACCAATACTAACACCTCAATTAATACCTGCTAAAAAAGTTTTAGATATGGTATCTAAAGGTTGTGCTGTATATGAAGTTATGGATGATGGTTCTCATAGAAAGGTAGAATTTAGTGACAGTAGAGTATTCAATCAAATGATGAAAGAAAAACAACCAGTTGTACCTACTGTTACAACAGAAATAAAAATAGAAGAAAAACTTAAAACTATTGAAGAAAAAAATCCTTTTAAAAATTGTAAACCTTTAACAGAAAAAGAAATAGAAGATATTGGTATCGAGCCTAAAACTAAGGAAATAAAAGAAGATAAAATATCTAAAAAAGATAAAAAGAATAGTAAATCGGATAACAAATCAAATTTACCTTTAGTAGATACACTTGAGAAGATATCTGATGACAAATAAATATGAAGATAAATTAGAAAGTTTAATCAATACTTTTGGTGAAATGAGAAATTTATCTGATGAAGAACAAAAAAAAGAATATAATGAAATTCTTGATGAATTATTTGAATATATAGGAATAAATCTATTTGATTTATTAGATTAAAAAAAGATGTTATAGCCCTCGCTATAACATCTTTTTTTTTATCCTTTAAAATCTTTATCCCTTTTAGTTAAACAATATAAGCATTGTATTGCTTCCATAGTTGTTAAACGTATATTATCTCCATTAGCATCTAATATATTTCTCTTAGATCTAACTATTTCATCACATTCCTTATTCGCTTCTAATGAAAAAACTCCTTTTATTGAAGTTTGGTCACCATCATAATCTCCTCCTATGGCTTTTAAATATACATTTGACATTTTTAATATATCAAAGAAGAATGTCGCAACATCATTTTTATTCATATTAAAATCAACTATAGGATAAAATTTATATTCTGTTCCATTTACAATAGCTTTTTGAGTTCTTAATGTTGATAAAACATGTATTTTATTAGGGAATGTACCTAAATGATTAGTCATAGGATAACGAGTTATATAAACATGTTTATTTTCAGTAGCTCTAACTGATGCTATATATAATAAATCCGTATATGTCATATCTCTCATTTCACCATTAACGTTAATTTTATAATATATTGGATATTTTTGTGGTTCTACTAAAGGTATTTCTATTTTATCAAATCTATCTCCATATGAACGAGTAAAAGTATCCATTATATTTTTAAAAACATCTTCATTATATGTCAATTCAAATGGAGCTAATTCAGCAGTTCCAGATAATTTAGGATTATATAAAGATAAATCTTCAATTTTATAATTGAGTTTTTCGTATAATTCTTTAAATAAAACTCTTAATTCATATAACATAAATGGAAAAAATGTAGTACATGCGATTGATATTGGTAATCCACAATGATAAAAATCAACAGGATTATCAGTGTATGTTTCACCAAACGTTGGCGAAGATATAACTGCACGACAACCATAATCTACAGATTTTCCTAATAAAGATTTTCTTATTAATCCTCTTTTCTTTTCAATTTTTTGTTTGAAATAATCATATAATTCTACTAATGTATCTTGAACTCTACCTATAGTTGAGTTAGCTAAAAATTCAAATTCAGTTGATGATTTGTACATATTTGTATATTTTAATAATTTACAATATAAATCAGTTAATTCATTATTGGATATTTTGCCTTGACCAACATTTCTATAGTTAACATCTCTGTAGAAAGCGGGTATAACTATCCATTGTTTACAAAACAATACATCTTTTTTAGTACTTTCTATTAAAGTTATACGTTCATTACGAACGTTTGATTCATTTCTTTTAAATTTAACTTTATCCCAATTTTTATATAACCAAGTCAATCCTGTATTACCATCAGGATTTTCTTGTATTTGACCTTCTTCAGTAATAATGTATTTTTTTCTTCCGTGAACAATATGTTCTATATTTCTATCTATTCTTTTAATAACTTTATATACATATGGATGTAAAAAAGGACCACCTAAATCTATATAAGCATAAGTTTCTTTTCTATCACGTGAAGTTGTTCCGAATATTTCTAATGATAACAAACCATCAGGAGTGGGAACATATCCAGTTTCATATAAAATAGGATTTGAAACTTCTTTAAGACCATTGGCTATTATCAGTTTCCTTGTATCTAGCAAATCTAGTTTCATATAATTCCACCTCACTTTCATATTTATCATTATATATTTCTATACTAATTATATTATTATTTTTACTTATTGTCACTTCAAAATAACTCTCCGAATTTATTAGACTATCAATATCTCCGTTATATTCATTATCTAAAATAAGATCTACCGTTAATATATCATTACGTTTATCTAATTGAGCATTGTATTTTATGTCGCCAGATATATTCATATTTTGTATTATTTCGTAAACTTCTATTATTTTTAAATAATGGTCTGATATTAAGTCTAAACAAGAGTAGTCAGCTAATCCAGATTGGATTAGCTGATTAATAAACATATCTATACCCATATCTAAATCCATCCTTTATAAAAAAATTTGGATTCTTGATTTCATTTTTGTTAGTATCCCATTTTTTTTCTTTCTTCTTCTTCTCTTTCTATTTCCTTAGTTTTTCTATTTATTCGGGCATCCCTTAATGCAATTGCTTCTTTATATGATAATTCATGTAAAATATAATTTGCGTGAGTACCTCCAAACAATTCTAACATTTCGTCTAAGAATATAGCTATTTTCTCTATTCTATACTGGTACTGGTTTCCATTGCTTGACGGTACTTTTGAAAAAGTATAGAATCTAGATCGATAGGAATATAATCTATGTGACTACCACATTTTTTCTTAGTACAATTAACATCAAATAGTCCATAATCGAATTCCATATCATTTAACATATCTCCTATTTTAGCACCTAATATTTGTACGTCTTTATCTCCTAAAGAATATACTAATTTTATTAAATCTTCACTAGTATCCACTTCAAAATAAGCACCTGGATCTTGTGGATCTGGTACACATATTTCATTTATAGTTGATGCTAATATTGCAGCTTGTTGGTATTTAGCATCCATTGTATTTATTGATTCTATAGAATCATGAATAAAATCATATGCAGATTGAGCTGCCAATCCGACATAATATCCAGATTCTGGTAATTCTATTGCTATCTCTGTATTTAATAAAGATTCATTAAAACATTTTTCCGCAGTAGATTTTTTATATGACGCATCTACTGTTTTTGCAAATGCTGATTTAAGTTTATCAGACATTCTTTCTGCTCTCAATAAACCTCTTATTAAATATTTATGATTTAATTCTTCACCACATTTTGGGCATTTTAATGGGAATTCATCTTCTTCAGGATATGTTGCACATAAAATACCATAAACAAGACAATCATATTCTAATTGAGCAACTGATCTTAGGAAAGTATTAAAGTTCATTTTACCCATAGAAGTATCAGTTACTTTAGAATGAATTAAACTCCATTTAGCTATTAGACTATCTTTAGTATTTTGAGAATTATCAACTAATCCTAATAATTCAAATGTACTACAACCACATACCTTCACAACTAAACCTGATATAGGTAATACAACTGTAGTTTCTTTAATACTATTTATTCTTTTAATTATTGCATCTGAAGAACCTTTTTTAACTTTCTTTCTTCTTATTGTTTTTAATGAAACAGTTTCTACTTCTTCAACTTTTATTTTTTTAACATGTTCCATTTTCTTTCTTTCTTCATCAGTAAATTCTATTTTACCCATTCCCGATTTATCTATTATTATTATAGCTTCTTCATATTTTTTCTTTAATTCTTTAGTTGTTTTCTTAGATTCATCTTCTATATCTAAATCATCTTCTTCTTTTTCTAATATTTCATCTTCAAGACTGATTTCAGGTTTTTTATCTTCAATTAAATCTGAAGGTACTCCTGATTCTGAATATATTTCTTCTTTTAGAGAATCCTTAACTATATCCTCTTTATTTTTTTTATAAGATATTTCTTCTGGAGTATCTGGTAATATTTCTTCTTCTACTATTATAGCATTAGGATCATCTTCTGGTTTAGGTTCTTCTTTTACTACTAAACCTGTTTCATCATTAACAAATAAATCAGCTACACTAGTATATTCTCCTGTTGTTTCTAAACGTTCTTTAGCTTCTTTAATATCATCATCCATTTCAGCAAGATATTTTTCTATATTGGATTTTTGTTCTTTACTTATAGTCGGTAATTTTATTCCTTCAACTTCTTTAGGTCTACCTTTCATTAATTCATCTGTATCAACAGAAACTCCTTGAGTTGTATATTCTGATACTAATTGACTTGGGTCTGGAGCTTTTCCTAATGTATGCTCCATATTAGTATCTACTTTTTGTTCTCTTTGAACATTTATATTATTTTCTTCTAACATTTTCTTTATATCTATTTTTTCATCCATTTGCATTTACCTCCTAATTTATAATCATGATTCTTCTATTTGAAAGTTAAAATGTAGTTTATTTAATTCATCTCGATAAAATGCATAATATGCTGTTATTGATGATGATTTTTCAACTTCTTCCAATAATGGTATAGAAACTATTAGGTAACTCTTATTATCATATATTATATCATTAGCAACAAATATTCTACTCTCATCAATAAAAGGTAAAATACTTTTACAATTCGAAGCTATTAAACCTTGTAATTGAGCTGGATCTAATATTTCTTCCATATTATTTTTTATATATTTAGTAATATTAACACCTAATTCTGGCATTGTTGGTAAATTGCCAGGTTTCATTAATAATATGTTTAATATATAGTTGATCAATGATTGATGTCTATTATATATCATACTTTTTTGAAAATCATCTTTTATTAATCCAACATCTCTTGGTAATGCCAAAATAAATCACTCCTTTCAAATATCAGATTTTATTATATTATTGTAAATTATAATAAAATTCCAACGTAAAACAACATATTAATGCATTGTTAATTAAAAATATAAAGAAAGGATGATTAGATATGAGTAAATTTAAATGTAAAATTTGCAATAAGCAATATGTTGATTTATCCAGTTTATTAAATCATATAGAACATAAACATACAGAAATGATACCACAAGACATGAACGTTAATCAATTCTATTACTATATGAAAACAGGTAAAACTCATGGAAATTGCGTAATGTGTAAACAACCAACAACATGGAATAAAAACACAAATAAATATAATAGATTTTGTGAAAATCCTGCTTGTAAAGAAAAATATAGAGAAATATTCAAAAAAAGAATGATAGGAAAATATGGAAAAACACATTTATTAAATGATCCAGAAAAACAAAGAGAAATGTTAGCACATAGAAAAATATCTGGAGAGTATAAATGGAGTGATGGAACTAAAACAACATATACTGGTACGTATGATTTGGATTTTTTAACATTACTCGATGAATTTTTTGATTGGGATCCTAATGATATTTCAATGCCTTCACCACATAATTATAGTTATATGTATGATGGAGTAGAAAAATTTTATTTTCCTGATGTATTTATACATTCATTAGATTTAGAGATAGAAATAAAAGATGGAGGTAATAATCCTAATACTCATCCGAAAATTCAAGCAGTTGATAAAGTAAAAGAAAAACTTAAAGACGAAGTAATGACATCTCAAAAATCATTTAATTATATAAAAATATATAATAAAAATTATGTCAATTTCTTTAATTTTTTAAATGAATATAAAAAACAATTTGAAAAATATGGTGATAGTAAAAAAATACCTAGAATATTTATGATAGAAGATAAAGAAAGAATGACAAAGCCACCTAAAGCTTTAAAAGAATCATATGATGAAGGTTTTGTTCAAGAATTATTTGAACCTGATAAGGCTTTAGTATGGTTAGATAAACCAGTAGAAAAATTATTTAATAAACAAATAACTCTTTATCACGGTACTGCAGAAGATATAAAAGGAAAATTAGATACTGACACTATAGCTGTTGGATCAACAAAATTTAGTAATCCTAGATGGGCTAAATATTATTGGGATAATTATGATTATGCTGTAAAATGGGCTCTTATGCGTATGTTCGAAAATGCAAAAATAATGGCTTATTTTGATGGTCAAGATAATAAAATAGTTTTAGTTAATGATTCTAAAAATACAAATGAAGTGGAATTGAGAAATATAGAAAAAAAATATAAAAATATAACAGGATATGTATATGAAGTAAAAATAGATGCTAAAGATATAGAAATAGGAGCATCACCTGTAATAAAAGAATATACGGTAAGTAAAGCTATGGATTATACTAAACGTCATATAATTAAATTGACATATGAAACTCTTAACAAATATTGTGTTATGATATCTACAGAAGAATTTATTGATAGACATAATAAAAATGAATTTAATATTAGAACACGAGATAGAAAAAGAGGTCCTATATTAAATAATATATTATCTGATTATAGAGATTTATCAAGAAGAATAATATTTGATCGTATTTCGGATGAAAATGGTGTTCCTAATCGAAATGCTGATTTAAAACAATATAAAAAATTAGTAAATTCTTTTGATCATAATGTTAAAAAATTAAATGAATCATATGAACCTATATATGAAGTGGGTTCTTTTTTACTAGATAAAATAACAGTAGGATTTGGTAAATTAGCAGCTAAATACGATTTCGATGCTTTAGTTATGATGGATATTGAAGCAAATTATCGTTATCCTCAAAAAGTTCAAGAAAAAATACAAAATTTATTACAATCATGTAGATGTGACAAAGATTTTGATTATATAGAATCAGTTATAAGACGAACAGTCGATTATTATGAAAAACATCCTACTATACCAGGATGGATAGAATATAGACAATGGATACGATATCAATATAAGAAAGAAAAAAAAGCTGTTAAACGAAAAAATGAAAGCAGGGATTGTGGATATGAAAGAGTAATAGAAACATATACTGTAAATAATAAAAATAAAAACATAGATTTATCTTATGAAGATATTCATCAATATCTTAAAAATAAAGATGATGAATGTTTGACTAAATTACTAAATGATTACACAAATTGTTATCAAAGAGAATTACAAGCTAGACCTGAAGCTAAACATCACATAAATGATGATGTTAAAAAAACAATAGATTTTATAGATAATATGGTAAAACAAGGAGTGGTTGATAGGGAATTTACAGAAAAACATAAATCTAAATTAAAACGATTAGTGGAAAGTAATGATACTATAATAACTTTAATATATAATAAAGCACCAAATAATAAAGTATTTACATTGATGGATGATACAACTAAATTATATATTGGAGAAAATTATTATATACAAAGACCTATAGGAATATCTAAAGTTAATTGTTTAATATCAGAAGGTTCATTAAGTAATGATGTTGCCGATAGTAATATAATACAATATAAAGTGACTTGTGATAATAAATTTAATGAAGATGATATAATGAAAGCATTGATAACTGAAGGAATAAAAATATTCAATTTATTTGATTTAAATGACAAATCAAATAAATTCTTACATGATATATGTAAGAATTTAAATATAGATGGAACAATACAAAGAATATAATGGAGGTGATTATAATGTTATATCCTTTAAATAACTACAATGATATTGTTAATGCAATAAATGAATTTTATAATATAAAACCCGCATTACAAAAATCACGTTGGATGGTTATAGAAAGTACTCTTAAGAAATTAGATAAAACTGCTACAGCAAAAGCAGATAATCCTATAAAACAGTTTGATACTAAAAGAGTATTAGTAGAAAATGAAGAAAAAGAAAATTGTTTTGAAAAATATGCAAACATACTTGAAGATAATATAGTAGATTTTAATAATATAGTATATAATACTATACAAAATAATTTAACATTTAAAAATAGTATGAAAAATACCGTTGATATTACAAAAAAATATAATGATATGGCAGACGAATTAATAATAAAATATTATCCTGAACTCAAAGAATATTGTAATATATTCAGTAAATGTATTTATAGATTAATAAATTTCTTTTTTCATTCAATGAATTTAGATATGTTTAATAGCATATTAGATGATGCTGAATTTATAGCAAATAGTGGAATATTATGTGATTCACATATAGAAAGATATACTATTA
>ERZ808258.450-NODE-450-length-16511-cov-2.824319_pt1 | contig 16511 bp, 10 predicted proteins | sample MGYA00521280_ERZ808258 | MGnify/ENA primary metagenome ERZ808258 (study PRJEB31516, sample SAMN03275585) | gut metagenome | biome: mammalia-associated habitat; material: feces | host: Papio cynocephalus | place: Kenya | collected 2012-07-19 ...
GCCCGGAATAGGAGCACAACATACAAAAGCACTACAAAAGCCCCTCCGAAAATGCCCATCTCCTCAATGATAATGGCATAAATGAAATCGGAAAAAGCCTGGCTCAGAAAATCGCGCTCTACAGAGTTGCCGGGAAACTTTCCTATTACATTGCTCGTAGCAATAGCGATGTTGGCATGAGCTATCTGGGCATTCTCGTTCATGTCAAAGTCCTGGACGGAAAAAGGCTTGCTGTTGCCTTCGGCATAAGTCATGACACGCGTTTTCAACGTAGCCAGACGGTTGCCGAAAGGAATGCTGCCCAACTGGCTCTTGTCTGCCAGAGTCAAGACCGAAATGCCGCACACGGCAATTATTGCCAAAACGCCTAACAACTTGCCCAACTGGGCAAAAGGAACCCGACCGATGAACATCATCAGCACCACCACAGTAAACAGCAGCAACGCCGTAGAGATATTCTCGGAAAAGATCAGAAGGACTATCGGAAGCGTAATCCACATAATATATTTAAAAGCATGGCGATCAGCCCCTTTATCGGTCTGAAGAGCCGACAGGATAAGAGCCGTACCGACGACAACACCTCCCTTGGCAATCTCTGACGGCTGCAAGGGAACACCAAAAATTGACAGCCAACGCGAAGCCTCATTGACCTTGACCCCGACAAACATGGCCATCAGCAGCATCACAAAAGATGCAGGAATGACTATCACGGGATAGAACTTGAACCAGCGGCAAGGTATGTTGTGAATCACCACTGCCACAATGGCTCCGATAAAAAGAAACAGGGCATGCCGCAAGACAGGTGTCCAATAGTCTCCCGACTTGTATGACAGGTTGCTGGCAGCACTATACACTTCAATCAAAGAAATGGTGCAAAGGAAGAAGAATATCATCCATATAGCACGGTCACCCTGAAAGATATTTGCATAACGATGAGACACTTTCTCAATAGACATCCCCATCTTTCCGTTCTTTAAAGTTGTCTTACCAACGCCTTGAACTGCTCACCGCGATCCTCCATGTTGCGGAACAGATCAAAGCTTGCGCAACATGGGCTCAACAAGACTGTATCCCCCTCGTGCGCAAAATTGTAACAGGCTTTTACGCAATCCTTCATATTATGCGTATCAGCCACCGGTAATCCCAACGAATCAAAGAAAGCATGCAGCTTGGAATTGTCGGCACCCAGATAAACCAACGCACGGCATTTTTGCTTTACAAGGTCTTTTATTTCATTATAGTCATTGCCCTTGTCCTTTCCGCCCAGAATCAGGACGGTCGGTGTTTTCATGCTTTCAAGCGCATAATAACAGGCATTCACGTTTGTTGCCTTTGAATCGTTTACATACAAAACGCCTTTTACCTTGGTAACTTTCTCAAGACGATGCTCAACTCCCTTGAAATCTTTCAGGCTCTGAACAATTATCTTGCCGTCGATGCCCATCAGCTCAGCTGAAATGCCGGCTGCCAGCTGATTATAAATATTATGACGGCCGGTAAGAGCCAAGTCCTCTTGCTCCATATTGATTGGCATCGGATACTCTATTTCATATTTTCCGTCATCGATATAGGCAATGGCTCCCTTCTCCTTGATTTCGGAAAACGGACAAAGGCGGCTTTCTATATGATACTTCTTCAGTTCACGCGAAATAATCGGGTCATCCTGCCAGTAGACAAACGCATCTTCTTTTGTCTGATTGCGTATGATGCGCATCTTTGCATCCACATAATTCTGCATCTTGTAATCGTAACGGTCAAGATGATCGGGTGTTATGTTGAGCAGCACAGCCACATTGGCACGGAAGTCATACATATTGTCCAGCTGGAAAGAGCTCAGCTCTATCACATAGTAATCATAGTTTTCCTCTGCCACCTGCAACGCCAAGCTGCGTCCGATATTGCCGGCAAGACCGGCATTATAGCCGGCAGCCTTGAATATATGATATATCAAGGAAGTTGTAGTTGTCTTTCCGTTGCTTCCGGTTATGCAAATCATTTTCGCATGGGTATAGCGGCCGGCAAATTCAATTTCACTGATGATGTGTATGCCTTTCTCTTTTAGCTTCACTACCATAGGTGCATTTTCGGGAATGCCCGGGCTCTTTATCACTTCATCTGCATTGAGTATCAACTCCTCTGTATGGCCTCCGTCTTCCCAAGAAAGTCCATACTTGTCCAACATGCTGCGGTATTTGTCCTTTATCGTCCCCGCATCAGACAAAAAAACATCAAAACCTTTTTTCTGCGCAAGCACAGCGGCACCTACACCACTTTCGCCACCGCCCAAAACAACTATTCTACTCATTTTGTATTCTTGTTTATCTGATTTTTAATGTTATGATTGTTGCCGCTGCCAATATCACCGTGACAATCCAAAAACGTGTCGTAACCTTTGCTTCATGCCAACATCCGCGAGGCCAGTTACGAAACTTATAGGTACATTGTGGGTCTAACTGTGAAGGAAGCACACGGAAATTGTCATGTATGGGCGTTCGCTTGAACAGCCGCTGCTTCACCCCTTTACGCTTGCCCATTTTGAAATATTCCACTTGAAGAATGACACTCAGGCTCTCCACAAAAAAGATTCCGCAAAGCAATGGCAATAACAGCTCTTTATGAATTATCACAGCCAGAACACCGATGATTCCGCCAATGGTCAAACTGCCCGTATCACCCATGAATATTTGGGCGGGATAAGCATTATACCACAGGAAACCTATCAAAGCACCGACAAATGCACTGATAAAGACTACCAATTCTTGAGATTCGGGTATATACATGATGTTCAAATAACCAGCATACTCGATATGACTGGAAACGTAAGCCAACAAGCCTAAAGCAATGCCTATGATGGCAGAATTGCCCGCTGCCATGCCGTCCATGCCGTCATTCAAGTTGGCACCGTTAGATACCGCCATTACGACGATGACCGTCATTATGACAAACAGTGCCCAACCGGCCAAGGTCTTATATTTGCCGCAGAACGACATTATTTCACTATAGTCCAAATTATTGCTTTTAAAAAACGGGATGGTTGTCTTGGTCGACTTCACCGGGTCTGTCTTATGCACCACAGATGCCACACGCCCGTTCTTTGTCACCTCGACATTTTCACGAATAACGGCATCGGGACTTAAGTACAATGTCAATCCTATGCAAAGCCCTAATCCCAATTGTCCCAACAGCTTTACTTTTGGATGTAGGCCGTCCTTTTTCTTCTTGAATATCTTGATGTAATCATCCGAGAAGCCCAATATCGTCAGCCAGACAGTCGTTATTATCATCAAAATCAGATATATATTTCGCAATCGGCCGAACAGCAATACAGGTACCAGCATTGATACGACAATGATGATGCCTCCCATCGAAGGAACTCCGACTTTATTCACCCCATAAGGGTCTATCGAAGCATCGCGCTGGGTTTCCGTGTAGTTGTGGCGCTTCATGAAACGGATGAAATGACCGCCGAACCAAGCCGAGATTGCTAAGGCAAAAATCAATGCCAATAACGAACGAAACGAAATATAAGTCCACATTCCCGCACCGGGAATGCCAAACTGGTCTAAGAACCTAAAGAGATAATACAGCATAGTTTTCGGATTTACTCAGTTCAGGACTTATTGCATCTTGAATATCTCACGCAGCACTTCCTTGTCATCAAAATGATGCTTGACACCTTTTATCTCCTGATAATTCTCATGCCCTTTTCCTGCAACCAGAACCACATCACCTTTTTTGGCCATCATGCAAGCCGTGCGGATGGCATCACGACGGTCTGCAATCGACACAACCTTGCTCTTTTGGTCTTCTTTAAGGCCGGCCAACATATCATTGATAATGTCTTGAGGATCCTCAAAGCGTGGGTTATCGCTCGTTATGATAACCTTATCGCTTAAGCGAGCCGCTTCATAAGCCATCTGAGGGCGCTTCCCCTTATCACGATTGCCTCCTGCACCACACACGGTTATCACTTCGCCTTTCTTACACAATATTTCATCTATTGCATTCAGCACATTTATCAAGGCATCCGGCGTGTGGGCATAATCGACTATTGCCGTAAACCCTTTGGGCGAGTGCAAAGCCTCAAAACGTCCCGAAACAGAACGCAAGGAACTCAGCACCGTCAATATCTCTCGTGGCTCGCGCCCAAGCATGACGGCAGCCCCGTATATTGCCAGCAGGTTGGAAACATTGAACTTCCCGACCAATGGAACATGGACATCAATACCATTAATGTCCAATTCCATCCCTTCGAAAGTCATTTCTAAAATCTTTGCATGGAAATCTGCCGAACGCAGCTGGGAGTAGGTTTTCACAACGGCTTTGGTGTTTTGCACCATTATCATTCCGTTCTTGTCATCCAGATTGGTAACGGCAAACGCATCAGGCCCCAGACCATCGAAAAAAGCTTTTTTGGCATTGCGATAATTTTCAAATGTCTTGTGATAATCCAGATGGTCACGTGTCAGGTTAGTAAATATGCCACCGGCAAAACTTAAGCCTCCTATACGTTTTTGGTGTATGGCATGAGAGCTGCATTCCATAAAGGCATATGTGCAACCTGTGTCAACCATTTCCGACAAAAGCCTGTTCAACGTAATCGGATCGGGCGTTGTATGGTCTGCCGGAATGGCTCGTTCACCTATATAATTGCAGACTGTCGAACAAAGGCCGCACTTGAAGCCCAATGCCGTAAACAATTCATACAGCAATGTTGCAACCGTTGTCTTGCCATTCGTTCCGGTCACGCCAACCAGTTTCAGACGGCTGGAAGGATTGCCGTAATACTCTGTTGCAATCTTCCCTATTGCATCCTCTGTGTCGGCAAGTTTTATAAAGGTCACATCTGCAGGTCGGTCTTCGGGAATCTTTTGGCAGGCAATAGCCACGGCACCTTGCTTGATAGCCATTGGTATGTATTGATGGCCGTCGGTTTGAGTGCCACATACCGCTACAAACAAATCGCCTTTTTTCACTAAGCGGGAATCGATGTTTATGCCTGTCACTTGAATATCGGTTGCCCCTATATATTCCAACACATTCACATTCTTGAAAACATCTGTCAGTACCATATCTTGTTTCCTTTTAATTATTCTTATTTGTATGCGCCTTCGCTGCCTGCACGTCTTTCTTTACAGGCTTCTTTTCAACAGTTTTTCGGGGTTGCACCGCTCTTTGATTTGCACTGTCTTTATGAGCGGCACTTGCCGGAAGTATCTTGTGCAATGAATCCGGGCGAACGGCTGTCACTTCCTTTTTTTTATTTTGAGATTCTGATTGCAATTTCAAACGAATCGTCTCTCCTTTTATCAAACGATGTCCTTCAGGCAAGGACTGCTGCACTACGGTTCCGACACCGCTCATCCTCACGCGCAAGCCCATCTTTTCCATTAGATAGAGTGCATCCCGTGCTCCCATCCCTACAACATTCGGGACGATCTTTTTGTTTATTTCTGAAGGGAAAAGTCTGACATCCTGCCGCTCGGTCACGGCACGTCCCCAGACGAAGCCTTCCGAGTCGCTCCAATCTGTTGCTCTTGCCACATTCAAATCCTTTAAGACATTATCGGCATATCGCAGATTACCGCGTTCCACCGTTGGAAGATGCGGATGAAGTGTATCTGCCAATGATGCCAAATCTCTTTTTAAGGTATGCGACATTATCATTTCGGCAATTTGTCTGAATACCGGGCCGCATTGCGCTCCGCCCGATGCCGGCAAACCGTGTTTCTGTATGCATACTATGCAGCTGTATTCCGGAGCCTCCGCAGGAAAATATCCGGCAAAAGATACGAGATAGTCACCCGACCGGCCGCTTTTGTTCCAGACTTGTGCCGTTCCGGTCTTCCCTGCCACCTTGACAAGTTTGGAACGGGCACCTTTCCCAAGTCCCCGACTGACAACTCTCTCCAAGCATATCTGAATGTTTTTCAGCGCTTGAGGAGAACACATTTGCTCACGCACCACTTGAGGCGGATATTCTTGAATCACTTCGCCGTTGCGCATTGCGGCCGTGACAAAACGCGGACGCATCATCCGCCCGTTATTGGCCACGCCATTATAGAAATTCAAAACGCTAATGGGTGGAACCTGGCTTTCATAACCGATGCTCATCCAGGCCAATGCAGTCTTTGACCAATTGCTCCGGTTTTTATTCGGACGGCGTATTCGCGGAGGTGTATAGCCGGGAATATCCAGATGAAGGTCTTCGGCCACGCCTATCCTGTAAAGTCCGTTGACAAATTGTTCGGGATGATTATGATAATTACGGTCTATCAGCACGCTGACACCGATGTTTGACGATTGTTCCAGACATTCCGAGACACTGAGCATCTGATACCCTCCGCGATGCCAGTTGTGGTCTTTCATCTTCCTGCCATACATCATCTTTATGCCATTGCAGCAATCCACATATTCGTTCATACGGATTTTCTTGTCGTCAAAGGCCACCATAAACGACATGGGTTTAAATACGGAACCGGGCTCCATCAAGTTGCTTACAGCTTGGTTCCTCACCTCGCGATACTCGCCATCGCTGCAACGGGTCATGTTTACTATGGCTTTCACATCACCGGTCTTGACTTCCATCAAGATGACAATGCCCACTTCTCCATTAACCGTCTCTTCCTTGAGCTTGTCGACAATGGCTTTTTCACAGAAATCCTGCATTTTCACATCTATGGTTGTCACCAGATCGGCACCATTCACCGGCGGCACATCTTCGATTGGCAAATAGCAGTTTCTCACTTTTTGCTTATGCACCAGTCCGGGTTTTCCACGCAAGAGCGTATCGAATGCCAGTTGCAACCCTGATCGGGCTGAATCTTTCCCGGGATACAAATCACCGATAGTTCTTGAAGCCAAAGAGCCGAAAGGCTTCTTTATCTCATTGAATTCTTCTGCATGGAAACCGCTTCTGTTCACTCCTTTATTAAACAACGGCAATGATTTCACTTCCTTGTAGTCGATGAATGATATGCGCTTCGGGTATAACAGCCAATGGCGGCTTTTCTTTGCCATTCCCTCTTCAATACGCGAGCGATACCACCCCACCGGCTTGGCGGGAAGAATCCGGTTCAGTCCTATGCAGATACTGTCCATCTTGACCCTCAAAAGAGAATCGCGTTCGGCTTGGATTTTTACTTGCCTCGCACTGTCGCTTTCCACCACGACATAATCCATGTAAATCTTATATTCAGGTAAAGAAGTTGCCAGCAACTGCCCATCAGCCGAAAAGATATTTCCACGAGTTGGCTTTACCACCACATTTTCCTTTACAAAACGCTCGCTCAGTGCTTTCCACTGGTCACGTTGCATAAACATGATATAGGCGGCTTTACCTAAAATCAGAATTCCAATCAAGGTAAACAAAAACGCTATTACATGAAAGCGGCTTATTACTTGTTTGTTAGGGAATCTCTTCATTCGGGCTCTTCGTTTATTTTGATTACATAAGGCGGCTGAGCCGAGATGTTCAACATGCTGTCACGCGTGTTTTTCAGAAACTCTATCACTTTGCTTTCCCTCGTACGTTGCAACAATTGCGAAGAACGGGTCATCGATTCATACCTGATTTCCGCAAGTTCCTTTTTCAAGGAATTTATTTTTATCATCGACTGCTGCGACATGTACCTGTTCGTTATATAGGCTATGATCATCAATACTATCACAACAATAAAAAGCACCTGATGTTTTATCCATGCAGCCGTCAATATATCCCCGCCTAAAACCGACCCGAACGACAGATTCACCTTTTCATCATCGTCGTCGGTCAAGGCGTCCATCATCTTTTGAGCACTGGTCTGCTCTTCTGCATGAACATCTGTTGTATTACCTATTCCATCATCTTTTTCCTGCCGGATGTCTTCTGACGGGCTTTCAGGAACCTCGTCCTTTAGTTCGTCCGCAGTAGGAAGCAACTCATCCAAAAAGCTGTCATCAGTTTTCCTGTTAGTCATCTTCGCCTCCTTTCTTGAATTCCACCCGCTCTGCTATACGCAACTTGGCGCTTCTGCTCCGCGGATTTTCCATTTCTTCCTCGGCATCAGGCAAAATCACTCTGTTATTAACCGGTTTTAACGGACTCAAGACATTTCCATAAAAGTCTTTCTCGACTTTGCCATTGGCATTTCCCGACCGCATATAATTCTTTACTATACGATCCTCCAACGAATGATATGTCAGAACCACCAAACGGCCGCCGGGCTTGAGCAGTGCTATCGCGGCATCGAGCAATTCGCACAAAGCATCCAACTCATGGTTGACTTCCAACCGCAACGCCTGAAAAACCTTGGCCATTTCCTTCTTTTCCCGTGCTTTCGCCAACAACGGTGAAGCTATCGCAACAAAGTCGTCCACCGTCCGTATTTCCTTTTCCCTTCGTCGCTGCACAATCGCTGAAGCCAGACGGCGAGCATTGCGCATCTCACCATACAAAAAAAACAGTTGGGACAGACGCTCTTCACTATATGTATTCACAACATCGGCCGCCGAAACGGTTGCGTCCCGATTCATACGCATGTCCAACGGGCCATTCTGCCGAAACGAGAAGCCTCTGGCGGCTTCATCGAAATGATGGCTCGAAACACCCAAATCGGCTAAAATCCCGTCTAACCGAGACACACCGTAGTAACGCATCCAATTGGCCATAAAACGAAAATTTGAATGCACAAAGACGAAACGTTCGTCATTAGGAACATTTGCCAAAGCGTCTACATCCTGATCGAAGCCATACAGCCGGCCTCCACCGGCCATTTCGGCCAATATGGCACGGCTATGCCCTCCACCGCCGAAAGTGGCATCGGCATATATACCTGTAGGACAAATAGCAAGTCCTTTCACGCTCTCTTTCAACAGTACTGGTACATGATAGGTTCCGGCATTTTTCATATTCCCGACATCATTATTCGTTCCATTTCCGTTTCAAGATTCACATTCTCGGCCTCGCTGTCATTCTTCTCTTTGGCCCAAATCTCGATAGTCTCATCCATTCCTATAAAAACAACGCTTTGAATGATAGCAGCCATCTTCAGATAACGTTTGGGAATCAGGAAACGGCCATTTCCATCCAACGACAGCCACTCAACATCTTTCACGAATTGGCGAAACAGTTGCTGTTCTTTCTTATTCCATACACTGAGACGCGCATGCAACTCATCCAACCGATGGTTCCAAACCGTTTCGGGATAAATCACCAGACAATCCTCATACAAATCTTTACGCAAAATCAAGCGTTCTTCATTACCAGCCTGCAATATCCTACGGAACTGGGCAGGAAGGAATACACGTCCTTTCTGATCCACTTTTGCTTCTATTGTTCCTATAAATCGCATGTTGCTTCCGATGTAACGCTTTTGACGAACAAAAGTACGCAATTCTCCACAATTCACCACATTTTTCAATAAAAAAAGCAAGACAAAACCTCCTTCATTCATCAGCAATAGCAAAAATCTCATTATAAGAGATTTGTAAGAAACAATCCAAGTGGAGTAAACGATTGCGAACATCCGTACTGCTTCGGCATTTGTTCTTGGACGAGACATACAAAAACCGAGCTGCCGCAGCAACCTTTTTGACTCCAACGGCATGGCCGGTTTTTTACACTTATGCATTTTCGTGACTATGATAAGCATCGATTTTCAAGAGCTTCATCAGATATTTATAACTGGTGTGGATAAGAAAACTTTCAATGGAGTTTTTATCTGTACATAAAAAGGAGACGCGATAACACATCGCATCTCCCAATTCTAAAACCGGCTAATTATAAATTCTGTAACCAATACAGAACACAATAAGTAGAATTTACACAAGTCTTGATTGAATCATTTTAAAAAGAATTACTCCGCCGGTTTTCAGTATGATAAAAACATTTAGCGTATAACTTCAGAATCTGCATATTGATGAACGTCTTTCACTGCACGGCCACTCGGTTCGTTCATATCCTTGAAACACTTGTCCCACTCAAGGGCTTCGGCCGTCGAACAAGCGACGCTGGGAACACTCGGCACACTGCGAGCTGCACTTTCGCTTGGAAAATGCTCCTCAAAGATGGTCCGGTAAAAATATTCCTCTTTATTACGCGGCGGATTGATTGGGAAACGTTCCGAGGCATGTGCCATTTCATCGTCCGACACTGCTGCCGAAGTCATTGCCTTGAGCGTATCAATCCAACTATAGCCTACACCATCGCTGAACTGCTCTTTCTGTCTCCATGCGACACTTTCAGGCAGCATATCGGAGAATGCTTCACGCACAATTTTCTTTTCGATGGTTTTTCCGGGACACATCTTGCTGGCCGGATTCAAGCGCATGGCCACATCCAAGAACTCTTTGTCAAGGAAAGGCACACGTCCTTCAACGCCCCAGGCTGCCAAGCTTTTGTTGGCACGCAAACAATCATATTGATACAACTTGCCGAGTTTCCTGACAGTTTCTTCATGAAAAGCTTTGGGCGACGGAGCTTTGTGGAAATACAGGTAACCGCCAAACACTTCATCGGCACCTTCACCGCTCAATACCATCTTGATGCCCATGCTCTTGATAAAACGAGCCAGCAAGTACATGGGCGTTGATGCTCTGACCGTCGTAACATCGTAGGTTTCTATATAGTAGATTACATCCCGCAATGCGTCTATGCCTTCCTGAATCGTATAATTGATTTCATGGTGAACCGTCCCGATATACTTGGCCACTTCGGCCGCTTTAGCCAAATCGGGCGCACCTTTCAGACCAACGGCAAATGAATGAAGCTGAGGCCACCAGGCACCCGACCTGCCGTCTGTCTCTATCCGTTTTGAAGAGAACTTCTGAGCTACCGCCGAAATCACGGAACTGTCCAATCCGCCTGACAGCAGAACGCCATACGGCACATCGCACATCAATTGGCGCTTGACCGCACTTTCCAAGGCGTCATGTACAGACTCGACCGAAGACGGATTGTCCTTGACATTGTCATAATCAAACCAGTCACGTTTGTACCAACGAACCATCTTGCCTTCACTTCCCAGATAGTAATGACCCGGCAAAAACGGTTCATAGGAATCACACTGCCCTTCAAGAGCCTTCAATTCGCTTGCCACGTAAATCTTCCCGTCGGCATCACGTCCTATATATAATGGTATAACTCCTATTGGGTCGCGAGCTATCAGAAAATCGTCTTTTTCTTCATCATACAGGGCAAAGGCGAATATTCCGTTCAAGTCTTCCAAAAAACCGACGCCTTTTTCCTTGTACAAAGGAAGTATTACTTCACAATCGGAACCGGTTTGAAACTCATACTTCCCGGCATAACGTCTCCGGATATCCATATGATTGTAAATCTCTCCGTTCACAGCCAGAATCTGTTTCTTGTCCGGACTGAACAAAGGCTGGCGACCGGATGTCGGATCGACAATCGACAACCGTTCATGAGCCAGAATGGCTGTCGTACCTTCATAGATGCCACTCCAATCGGGACCACGATGACGTATCTTAGCCGACATTTTCAAGGCCTTGGCACGCAGTGCACCTGTCGGCCCCTTTATATTGAAAATCCCAACGATTCCACACATATACTATTCTTTTTCTACTATTCAACTTTTTTCGACCCGGCATTGCCAAGTCTTATCCTTATGCGTTGCAAAAGTAAGCAGTTTTTCATTCACAGACAAGAAAAACAGAAATTTTGTTCGATTTATCACTGAAATACTTGAAAAACGACACAGAAACCCTGCGTTTTGTTTACTATTTGTATCAAAACAGCACCAAAAAGACAGGCAAAAAAATAGTGGATTCCCGAAAGAATCCACGTAATTTTAAAAAAGCAAATAAAGTTGCGTACCGTGTAATCTCTACAAAGCACGAACACAAACGAACCTCAAACTATCTATTGTTATCATTTTACTATGACTAATTCACTTTGTATTCGATGCAAAAGTAGTTACTTTTTCATTATCTGCCAAATCTTGGACGATTTTTCGGCGTCTACGGCTCAAAAATCACATAAAATCGCTACGAATAGCCTGACACAGGTCGCACATTTGCAGTAAATCCGCAGAATTGATGGCCCGGCAGAAAGCCAAAAGACCCGAATACGGATAAAACAACGATGAATTCCAACAACTTTCCGGCTTTTCGGATATGAAATTCGTTGTTTTTGCCTACTTTTGTAGTTATTATTGATGTCAAGATATTGCATCCTCAAACAAAACAAGCATAACACATGAGAAAAACCAACATCTTTGCAATGGTACTATCGGCAGTCTTGACCTTGTCGGGCTGTTCAAGCGACGAAGCTTTTACCCCCCCCACCAACTATCCGACAGATGGCAAAGTACGCTTTACGGTTAACCTGAGCGATGCCACGACAAGGGCTACCCTCGGCAGCAATGCAGACCTGCTTTCGAGCTTCGGCTTCTGTATCAATAATGAAGCCAGCACCACCTACACATATAAAAATGTAGAAGTCAAGCGTAACGACGGCGGAGTATGGGAACCCCAAGAACAATTGCTTTGGCAAAATGCCACACAACCGGTAAACATCGTCGCCTGTTTCCCTTACGACCCAAACGAAACCAGCAACCTCGCCAATCAATCATCCTATCAGGTTTCTGTGAAGGCCGACCAAACCGACAAGTCTGACTATTCTTCCGACTTTCTCGTCTATAAGAAAACGGGATTTGTTCCCAAGAAAGATTTGGACAACAACTCTTCGGTACCCATTACGTTCCAGCATGCTTTCAGTCTGCTTGACATCCACGTCAAATTCGGCACAGAGTTCAACAGCAACGGACTACTCGCTGACAACATCATCACCGACATGAAAGTAAGCGGTTCCATTCTCGACGGTTTTTGCAATTTTACAGCAGAAGAGCCCGTTGTTAAGGCCGCCGGTGCCGGAAGAGCAGACCCCGTATCGGCCGAAACGGGTACATTCACCGCCGCAACCGAACAGAACCGCAACGCCACCGCCACATATTCGTGCATTCTCATTCCTCAGACCGTTACCGCCAACTATTTCCGGGTATCGTTCAAAATCAATGACAAACAATATGTATGGACATCGCCTTCGGATGTCACTTTGGAGCAAGGCAAGAAGCACCGTTTGGAGCTGACGGTCGGCAAAGAAACTGTTATCGCCGGCAGCATCACGCTTTCAGATTGGACAGAAGGCGAAACCATCACAGGCGGAGAAGCCGACATGACAACCTCAGCCGATGCCACCACACACACCGTGTCCTTGCTGGAAGCCGGCCAACTGACAAAAGAACTTATCGACGAAGCATTAAACACCGGCTCCGAGCTCAAGATTCGTGGTTCCATCAACAGCAACGATTTTGCCACACTGAAAGAATACAAACCGTCATCTCTCATCAATTTGGATTTGTCGGAAGCCGAAACTGAAGAACTTCCTTCAGAAGCATTAGTGAGAGCCAGCTACATCAAAGAGATTGCGCTACCCAAGACTTTAAAGAAAATCGGAATGCAAGCTCTCGCCTTTAACTCTGAGCTGGTTGTGACAAATTGGGCCGACCTGACAGCTTTAGAGATAATTAGTGATGACCCATTCAACAGTACAGGACTCACGGGACGCATTGAACTTCCAAATTCTGTCAAAACAATCGGTACCGATCTGTTTCATTTATGCACGAAAATAGAAAGCGTTACTGTACCGGAAGCAGTGAACTACATAAACTCCCACATGTTCTACTGCTGCGACAATTTGAAAGAAGTAATCGTTAAAGGAAACATTACTAAAATCTACACCTACGCTTTCGCCCGTGAATCCGAGGATAATGTAAAGCTCACCATCGACTTGTCGACATGCACTTCAGTGCCTGAAATAGAAGACAACATTCTTTTTGGAAGAACTCCGAGCAACGTAACTTTCAAAGTCAAGAAAGACATGGCCAGTGCGTTCAAGGCAGATAGTGACTGGAAAGGCCAAGGCTTGGATCAATGCAATTTCGTGGAAGTTGAGTAACCACGCTTTCGATTAGGCCCAAACAGAAACCTACAAGGGGCTATGTGCAACAAACAGCGCATAGCCCCTTATCCGTCGTTAACGGACAGGGCAAATATTAAGGACTTTTATTGCGGTTTTCGCCTTTTACTCGCTAACTTTGTCGCTGTGAAAAGAATATCAATGCAACAAACACATATCATGACCACACCACATCTGTTTTTTCAAGCCTGTCGCTGGCGAATCCTCCTTTTATTATGCTTCATCGGCCTGTCGTTGACAGCGATACAAGCCAAAGATGCCTATCCGTTAAAGCTCCGCATCGCAAGCTACAACATCCACCACGGAAAAGGCCTCGACGGCAAACTGGACTTTCAACGCATCGGCTCATTATTGGAACGGCTGGACGCAGACGTTGTTGCCATACAGGAAGTCGACAGTGTGACAACACGCGCAAAAGGCACCTATGCCTTGGAAGAAATGGTCAAGCAAGCCCCCTATTACACCACCTACGGTCCCTGCATCGACTTGCAAGGCGGCAAATACGGCATCGGCATTCTCAGCAAGGAACGCCCCATCAAAGTAAAGCGGATACCCCTTCCGGGAAAAGATGAAGCACGCATGCTGTTGGTAGCCGAGTTTGACGATTATGTATTCGCCTGCACCCACTTGTCGCTCGAAGAAGATGAACGTCTGACCTCGGCTGCCATCATAGAGCGCGAGGCCGCGAGCCATACGAAGCCGTTTCTGGTGGCAGGCGACTGGAACGATGACCCTAACAGCTTACTGATTCGCACTCTGACAAAGAAATTCCAGATTTGCACCAACACCAACGCCGATACATTCCCCGCCGACAAGCCCAAAACGTGCATTGACTACATTGCCATCTATAAAGGCGACAAGCAAATGCGCCGCATTGGAGATGCCAACGGCGAATTTGCCGCTTACCGGCCTTATGCCGGCGAAGCAGCTGTTGTTGAACACGCCGAAGTCATAGACGAGAAGACAGCGTCCGACCACCGTCCGGTTTTTGTTTCGCTCATTCTGCCGACTCCCTCGCAAAAACTCATGACCACGCAACCCTATCTGCAAGTGCCCACGCCTACAACTATGGACGTTATGTTCCAGACCAACAGCGTCTGCCACTGCTGGGTGGAATATGGCACGGATTCCCTGCATACGAAACGCGCACGCGCCTTGCTCGACGGGCAGGAAATATGCTACGACATCGCCAACAGAATACGTCTCGAAGGACTAAAGCCGGCTACACGCTACTACTACCGCGTTTGAACTGGTCTCGAAGAAAGCCTATGAGAACCATTTCGGCGACACACTGACCACCCGCTTCTACAGTTTCAAGACTCCGGATGAAGCCATGAGCGACTTCAGATGCGTCATATTCAACGACCTGCACGAGAACAAAGAGTGCTTCGACTACCTGAGAAGTCTCCTTGATGGAACAGACTATGATTTCGTCATATTCAACGGCGACTGTCTGCCCGAGCCGCGCGACCGCCGGCATGCCATCGACATGATTCACAATCTGGCGGATTATGTGAATGGGGCAGAAAAACCCGTCATATTCCTGCGCGGCAACCACGAAATACGCAATTTCTACTCAGCCGGAATGCACCACCTCATAGGCTATTACAACGAAAAGACCTACGGAGCCTTTACCTGGGGAGCAACACGCTTCGTTATGCTCGACTGCGGCGAAGACAAACCCGACTCAGTCTCCGTCTATGCCGGACTGAACGACTTCACCCGATTGAGAGCGGAGCAAATCGATTTTCTTAGGCAGGAAATAAAAAGCAAAGCCTTTAAAAAAGCACAGCATAGGGTGCTGATCAGCCACATACCCATCTACGGCAACGGAGACGACTACAATCCATGCCTGAAGCTCTGGTCGCCCATGCTCGACAAGGCACCATTCAATGTGGCCATCGCAGCCCACAACCACAAAGCTGTGTTCTATCCGAACGGCACCGACGGGAGCACTTATCCGGTAATCATCGGCGGCGGACCATCCGTTAAGAGCGGCACTGTAACGATTGTGTCAAAGCAAGGTAAAAAGCTGAAAATCGAAGTCCGCGGCAAAAATCAAAAAAACCATGTCAACTTAGAATTTTAGCCTGTATATATAATAAGGTATGTCAAGGCCTTCTTCCCGATGCAAAAAGTCGGAAAGAAGGTCTTTTAGTTTGCCATGACAATCTTATTTATGGAAAAGTGACTCCCCCCCCTCTTTTTTTATGAATTATTTTGCCGTAAGCGTTTTTAGTCTTATATTTGCAATCAACATTTGTCATTCAGTCCGCATAGGCGGCAATAGAAAAGGACTCGATTATTTCATTATTAAAACCAACACATATGAGAAAATTTATTTTTACATTAAGTTTGGCTCTGCTCGCCACATTGATACCGCGAGTAAGCCAGGCGGACGACAACGTTCCCAAAGCGGATATTTTGGATGTTGTCTTCAATGAGGATGGTTCGGCCTACGATGCTTCGCCGATGGACAATCCGATTCAGGTGTTTGGTAAGGATCTGATAGAGACTTACTACAGCGAAA
>ERZ808258.451-NODE-451-length-16453-cov-4.347176_pt1 | contig 16453 bp, 14 predicted proteins | sample MGYA00521280_ERZ808258 | MGnify/ENA primary metagenome ERZ808258 (study PRJEB31516, sample SAMN03275585) | gut metagenome | biome: mammalia-associated habitat; material: feces | host: Papio cynocephalus | place: Kenya | collected 2012-07-19 ...
GCGGATCCTTCCGACGCGTATCCGACGAGGTTGCGGATCCTGTCGTCGGACATCATGAACGAATCGAGGTTGCGACCGGGCCTTCCCGTAGCCGCGCGGTGATACATCGGATCTATGAAGTCCGGGCCTGCCTTGAACGCCTGCACCGTGCGACGCTTCGACAGTCTGGACATGATCCCGGTGGCCACGGATGTCTTTCCGACCCCGCTGCCGGTGCCCGCGATGACGACGCCCTTCATCTCGCCATCTCTCCGACGATCTCCCTCAGCGTGTCGGCGGTCTCGAGATGGACGATCCTATCGGCGCCCATGACCATGTTGTGGGAGGACATCTCTCCGACGGCGGATGAGAAGCCCTGCTTCAGATAGTTGGCCAGCTCTCTGGGCTGATCCGTGATGAGGATGTCCTCCTCTTTCAGGTCGGGAAGGGCGTGGCAAATACCGACCACGACGGTCAGATCCGGGCGGAAGCCGTCGATGACCTCCCTCATGCGGTCTCCGACCACGGCGTACTCGTCCAGTCCTCCGACGATCGCATCGATGGACACGCCGCCCTCTTCCAGCTCTCCGAGGATGTCGGAGCAGTATCTGCGTATGCGCGGAAGTCCGACGCTTCCGTCGAGATTGGCGACGAATACGGTCTCTCCTCCGAGTTTCCTGCGGGCCTCGTCGACTGCAGGGAACAGGTCTGCGAAGCGGTAAGCGAGCTCCTTCTTGGCGAGCATGGCGACCGCGACCCTCCCTCCCTTCGAGAGGACCTCCGCGATCCTTCTCGCCACATGGTACTTCGTGGGGCTGATCGCAGGGGACAGGTACGTGCTTCCGGCCATTCCGCGCCTCCTCTCCAGTCCCGTGGCTGCTTTCAATAGTGCCGTCTGACGGGCGCATTCCTCCTCCGGGACCAGGCCTGCACGGACGCCGGCCTCCAGAGCACGTATGGCCCCGTCCGTGTTCGCATCCAGGCACCCGTGGCAGTTAACAGGGAACACGTTGCAGTCCAGTCCCGCCCTCTTGATGGCGGCGCCGAAGTCGTCGCCGATTATCGTGCTGGCGCAGGTTCCGACGACAGCCATGGTCCGAGGGCGGAGCTGGTCGTAGGCCTCCTTGAGGGTGGCTACCAGCCGGTCCGTTCCGCCGAATATCAGGTCCTTGTCCTTCATGGCGGATGTGACGACCCTGACTCCGGCGTTCTCGAGCGGCCTGGATGCCATGAAGCTGCATCCTGCCGGGCCGTGGACGACGATGACGTCGACGTCCATGTCGCGCAGGGTGTACATCGCCCCCACTATGGGATTCGGACGGGGATGGATCACCACAGTCATTGGTAGCCCTCTTTGACCATCTCTATGACGGTTCCGGTCCCTTCGGGTATCTCCGCAGGCTCTCCGTTGCCTGGGGTGACGATGAGCGGCACGCCGTAGCGGTCGGCAACCGCGCGGATGGCGTCCTTGTCGAGCTTGTCGCAGACCTTCCTGCTGACCGGATCCACTATGAGGACGGCACGGTCGAGCGCATCCATCCTCTTCAGGCAGGAGAGGGTCCATTCCACGCTCATGTGGGAGATCCCGGGGTTCCTGTCCCTCAGATGCCTGACGCCGTCCTCGATCGATATCTGTCCCCTTCCCGGCACTCCGCGGAACGTCGACAGTCCGGAGAGGACCGCTTCGCGCGGAATACCCATCGCGGCGCAGATCTCCAGGGCCGCGTCCATGGCCTCCAGGTATTGGAACGCCAGATAGCCTCCGCCCAGCTCTATGACGGACGTGCCGTCGTACTCGACGGAGACGGGTAGAGGTTCTCCGAACCTCGGCTCCTCCGATGCGACGACGCGTCTCCCGTACGTCCTGAGAGGCTTGCCGTAGACGGACCATAGCTCCTTCTCGGATTCCTTGACGATGTTGATCCCGTCGTCGGTCAGGATGTCCTTTTTGCCTTCACGGGCTCTGCGTTCGTTCTTCGCGATCCCGTAGTCTTCCACGAGGTTGGTGATGCAGGCTATGTCGGCCCTGCCGGAGCCGCCCAGCGAGACCTCGCAGATGACGGCATCGTAGTCTCCCTCCGGCAGCGTCAGGATGCTCGGCGGCGCGATGGACATGGTGCCGACGATCTCGTGCTTTCCGGAGATGTAGGGGCCGTATCCTCTGGATGTGTGAAGGAGCACCTTCCTCCCTGCTTCCGAGATGATGTGGGCCAGAACGTAGCAGGTGCTGGTCTTGCCTTTGACTCCGGTGATCTCGATCCTGAACCTGTCATCGTCTACAAGGTCTCTAACGGCCTCCGAGTACCATATCCTGCGATCGTATGAGGCATCTCCTATGAAGCGGTCGGGGCAGTGGCAGGGCATCACGACGAGGTCGAAGTGCTCCGCCGGCGCCTCATCCAGGACACGGGCTCCGAGGCGGCGGAGCTCCTCATGCTCGGATTCGGGCGTGACGTGGTACACGTCGACTGCCGTGACCTCGTTCCCCATTTTCAGATAGCCGGATACAACCGCTCTGCATCCGTGGACCGTGTCCAGAACAAGGATCCTCATGTTCATTCGCCGTTGAACTCGGCGATCTCGCCGTCGATGATCTCTAGAAGCCTGGGGTCGTCCTCCACAGGCCTCGTGTACGCGATGTCGATAGTGTTGCCGCAGATCTCCGTCGTTCCGCCGTTGGAATAGGAGGGGATACCGAGCTGCTCGGGAATCTCCTCGCCTAGGTGGACGCCGTTGGCTATGAACAGGGGGACGACGACGATCCTCTTGGCGCCGTTGGAGACGAGGGCTTCCATGGACTCCTTGATGGAGGGTCCGTTGAACTCGTTGAACGCGTGGGCGACATTGGCGTATCCCGCCTTGCGGAGACGGTCGGCGTTCATCGCGACGACCTTGCTGTTCTCGCTGGTCGGGTCGCGGGTACCGTGTCCGAGCACGAGGATCCCGTCATCGAGAGAGCCGCCGGCCTCCGCTATCCTGTCCATGATGATGCTGGCGAGGGTCCTGCTCCTTCCGAATGCGGGAGCCATGGTGATGGATACCTGCTTTCCTCCCACGTCCGCGACTCCGGATTTGCCGGAGATTCCGAGCTTCTCGGGAATGAGCTGGTTGGTGAGTGATCCCTCGGCGATGTAGTAAGGTACCGCGAGGATCTCATCGACGCCGTCGGCGGCCATCTGGGAGAGGGCCTCCTGGATGGTGGGGCTCGATACTCTGAAGTACGCCACGTGGACGTTCGCCCTTCCTCTTGCGCGAAGCCTGGCGGCCTGCGTCTCCAGCACGTCGGTGAGGTTTCCTGTTCTTGTTCCGTATCCTATGATCAGAGTTCCCTTTGTCATCCTAGACATCTCCTGTCGAATCGGTTTCTATCATCTGCAGCAGTCGAATCCGTTGCGGTCGGCATCCCCGAGTCTGAGTCCTCCGGACGTGTCCTCGGAGCTCTCCAGAAGGAGCGCGGCAAGCTCCCTGTATCTCCGGGCCATATCCGATTCCGGGGCTCCGGAGACGACGGTGGTGCCGCTTCCTTCGCATCTCTGCACTTCCGGGCTGCGGGGCAGGCGGTACAGGACGCGGCTTCCGATCTCCTCCGCCGCCCTGTCGACGAGAGCGTCCTCGCCCTCGACGTTCCTGGAATTCTGTATGAGTCCTCCGAAGCGGGCGTATCCGTCCTGCTCGAAATCCGCCACCGCCTGCGCGATGTTGCTCGCGGCATAGAGGGACATCATCTCTCCGGACGTCACCACGAACACGTCTCTGGCGTATCCGTTCCTTATAGGCATCGCGAATCCTCCGCACACGACGTCTCCGAGGACATCGTACAGGACGACGTCCGGATCGAATTCCGAGATCGCATCCAGCCTCTCCAGTTCGTCGAACGCCGCTATTATCCCGCGGCCGGCGCAGCCCTGTCCGGGACGCGGGCCCCCGCATTCGACGCACAGGCATCCGTGGGAGCCCTCGGCCACGATGTCCGAGAGCTCCAGCTCCGAATGCTCGCGCATCATCTGGAGAACAGGAACGGGGGGTTTGCCGTTGGTCAGAAGCCTGGTGGAGTCGGCCTTCGGATCGCAGCCTATCTGCAGGACCCGGAGTCCCTTCTCCGACAGGGCGTCGGTGATGTTGGCCGAAGTGGTGGATTTCCCTATTCCGCCCTTGCCGTAGATGGCGATCCTGCGCATGCAACCGGATGCCGATATCGGTAATAAAAGTTAAGGGTTCCAGTAACACGCAATGCTCCTGCTTGCGATTCTCTTATGTCTTCACAAGCAGGAGGAAGGAACCGTCGGCCTGAAGGCCGGCGGCGTTTATGGAAGGTCTTCAGAGGACCTTCGAAAGGAACTCCTTGAGGCGCTCGTTCTTCGGGTTGCCGAAGAACTCCTCCGGGGCGGCCTCCTCGACGATGTATCCGCCGTCGAAGAAGAGGACCCTGTCGGAGACCTCCTTGGCGAATCCCATCTCATGGGTGACGATGAGCATCGTCATGCCGCTGTCGGCCAGCGTGCGGATGAGGCTGAGGACCTCTCCCACCATCTCGGGGTCCAGGGCGGAGGTAGGCTCGTCGAAGAGCATGACCTCTGGGTTCATCGCGAGTGCCCTGATGATGGCTATGCGCTGCTGCTGTCCGCCCGAGAGCCTCGAGGGGTGCTGATCGGCTTTGTCGGAGAGCCCGATCCTCGCGAGGAGCTCGTCAGCCTTGGCGGAGGCTTCCGCCTCGGTCATCAGGCCCAGCTTGACGGGTGCGAGCATGATGTTCTGCTTCACCGTCATGTGAGGGAAGAGGTTGAAGCTCTGGAACACCATCCCGATCCTCTGGCGGACGCGGTTGATGTCCACTCCGGGCGCGAGTATGTTCTCCCCGTCGAGGTGTATCTCCCCGCCGTCCGCCTTCTCCAGTCCCACGAGGGTCCTTATGAAGGTGGATTTCCCGCAGCCCGACGGTCCGAGGATGGAGATGACCTCTCCCTTGCGGACGGTCAGGCTGATGTCCTTCAGCACCTCGTTGTCCCCGAAGGACTTGGCGAGGTGCTCCACTTCTATCAGAACGTCTTTGTCAGTAGGCATTGTTCAGCCTCCTCTCCAGTCTTCCGACGAGGTATTGCAGTATCAGGACGATCGCGAGATAGATCGCGGCGACCACGAGCAGCGGCAGGAGCGCGTCGTAGGTCTGTCCTCTGATGATGTCGGCGGCCCTGGTGAGATCCATGACTCCGATGAATCCCGCGATGGACGTCTCCTTGATCAGGGATATGCCTTCGTTTCCGAGCGCAGGCAGGATGTTCCTGATGGCCTGGGGCACGATGACCTCGGTCATCGACTGGCGGGTGCTCAGTCCTAGGCATCTCGCAGCTTCCATCTGGCCCTTGGGGACCGCATTGATTCCGGAACGGACGATCTCGGCCACGTACGCACCGGAGTTGATACCGAACGCCACGGACGCTATCAGGATCTGGTTGAGGTTCACCGAGGCGAAGACCACGTAGTAGATCAGCAGCAGCTGGACCATCGCAGGCGTTCCGCGGACCACGGTGACGTACAGTCTGCACAGCGCGTGCGGGATGCGGAGCTTTCCGGTCACGGCGTGCATGCTCATGACGGCGGCGACGACCACACCGATCGCCAGACCGATGATCAGGGCGAGGACCGCGATCTTCAGGGTGTTGCCGAGTCCGGTGAAGATGTACTCGTACCTGTCGTTGTCCAGGAAGTCCTTCTTGAACTTGCTCCAGAGGCTCTCGAAGAAGGACTGGTCCTCGGACTCCTCGTACATGGAGCTCGTGTCGGGGTTGTAGCTGTTCTGAGCGTAGTAGCTGGTGATGGACGATATCGTTCCGTTCGCCTTCAGCTTGCTGTACGCCTCCTCGAAGGCCTTCTTCAGGTCCTCCGAGTCCTTGTTGAAGACATATCCGTACGAAGGTGCGACGGCGTCGGCGAGGTCGTCGTACACGGCGAACGTATCGTGCTCGAACAGGAGGGATTTGGCCGTGAGCGCATCCGTCATGACTCCGTCGGCCGTGCCTTCTCCGACCGCCGCGCAGGCGAGGATGTAGTTGTCGTAGCTCTCGACGACGGCTCCCTTGGATTGGAGGTACTCTGCGAAATAGGTTCCCGAGACGACGGCAATCGTTTTCCCGTTCAGATCGGTGAATCCTTGGCCGCCCTTCGTGGAAACGATCACGGGCTTGAGGTCGGCTCCGTAGGAGATGCTGCCTGTGAAGTCCACCATGGATGCATCGGCATCATTGATCGAGAGTCCGGAAATGCCGATGTAGGTTCCGTTGTTCTGCACCTTGCCGACGATATCGGCCATCGGTGTCGAGATGAAGCGGACCTTGTATCCCATCTCCTTTCCTACGGCGTTGACGATGTCGACATCCATTCCGGCGTATCTGTTCCCGTTCTGGGAGTATCCGTACGGGGCGTCGTCCGATGTCAGGACGAAGAGCGTCTTCTCCTGGTTGTAGTAGGACGGCGTATCGAGGCGATAGGAGTTGTCCGCATAGTACTGCAGTATGCTGTCTATGGTCCCGTTCTTCTGCAGCCTCTCGAGGGATCCGTTGATCTCGTTGAGCAGCTCGGTGTTCTCCTTGCTGAAGATGAATCCGTAGTGCTCTATGTCGATGTCCAGCACGTCGTACACCTGCAGCTCCGGATGAGCCGAGACCTGCGCTTCGGCGACGGGCCTGTCGACGACCTCGCAGTATGTTTTCCCCGTTATAAGGTCCAGGACGATCTCGTTGTACGTCTTCTGATGGACGACGTCGTTGGACAGCGTCTCGGCATAGTCTGCGCCGGATGTCCCGGTCTGGACCGAGATGCGCTTGTCGCGGATGTCGGCCTCGGACGTGATGTCCAGGCCCGCCTTGGCGACGACGACCTGCTTGATCTCGGAATAGAACTTGGAGAAGTTGACCGTCGCGGCCCTTTCGTCGCTGTACGTGAATCCGGATGCTCCGAAGTCGCTCTTGCCCTGTGCGACGGAGAGTATGATGGAATCGAAGTTGTTCTGCTTGAACACCATGTTGTAGCCGAGATCCTTCCCTATGGCGCGGACGATGTCCATGTCGATCCCGGCGTACTCGGTCCCGTAGAGATATTCGTACGGAGCGAAGTCGGGGCTGGTCTCGACGACCAGGGTCTTCTTGTCGAAGGGGTACGGCGGGGTGTCGGGGCTGTAGCCGTGGTCGGCGTAGTATTCGAGGATCATGTCCACGGTACCGTCGGCCTTGAGCCTCTTCAGGGATTCGTTGATCTCGTTGAAGATGGGGCTTCCCTTCTTGAACGCGAATCCGTAGTACTCGGGCTCGGCATCCAGGATGTCGAGGACCTTCAGCTCGTTCGGATGGGCGGCCACCTGTGCGGCCGCGACGGCATCGTCCACGATCTCGCAGTCGGCCTTGTTGTTGAGGAGGTCGAGGACGATCTCCGGGTAGCCCTTCTGGGGGACCATGATGGCGCCGTCGATCTTCTCGGCGTAGTCGTATCCGGAGGTCCCGGTCTGGGCGGCTATCCTCTTGCCGTGCAGGTCCTTCTCCGATGTGATGGAGCTGTTGCCCTTCTGGGTGACGACGACCTGCTTTATCACGGAGTAGGAGTCCGTGAAGTCGACGTTCTGCCTCCTCTCATCGTTTATCGTGAATCCGGAGGCGCCGAAGTCGCACTTGCCGGAGGCGACGGACAGGAGGATGGAATCGAAGCTGTTCTGACGGAATTCGATGTTGAATCCCGTATCCTTGGCGATCGCGCGCAGGATGTCCATGTCGATGCCCGCGAATTGGGTTCCGTAGTAGTAGTCGTAGGGGGCGAAGTCGGGGCTCGTCTCCACCACGAGGGTACCGGAACCCGCTTCGGAATCGCTCCCGTACGGAACGATGCCGATGGCGACGGACATCAGGAATACCGTCGCCATGGCGACGGCCAATACCTTCTTGTTCATGATACCTGGACGTTCGGATGGGATACCCTTATATAGTATTGTGGAAGCGCGCGAACGTCACGGTATATAAAGAACAGAATGGGAGGGGGAAGGGTCGGGGATCATCCCCGGAACCCGTTTCAGTTCGAGGCGTAGTAGTATTCGCCTTTGGACTTCTGCTCGCGGTCCAGCCTGGACTCGGGCTTGTTGATCCTGGGCCTGTGGGTGTCGGCGTCCCTTCTGAAGGTGATGTCGACCGCCGCCAGGAACTTGTTCATGCCGTCTCTCATGTCGAACGGTCCTTCTCCGATTCCGTGATGCCCCGGTTCTCCGCCGAAGACCATCATGGAATCGGACACCATGTCGAGGAAGTAGATGTCGTGGTCGACGACCATCGCGCTGCGCCCGGACTTCTCCATGTTGCGCCTGATCGTCTTGGCCGCCTGCATCCTCTGGTTCGAATCCAGATAGGCGGAGGGCTCATCGAAAAGATAGATGTCCGCATCGGTGGCGAGGCACAGGGCTATGGCCACCCTCTGCAGCTCTCCTCCGGAAAGCTTGGAGACCTTCTTGTCCATCAGGTACTTGACGGACAGGGGTTCGATGACCTCTCCGGTGAAGAAGCTGGACATGATCTTCTCGTACCCTTTCGTGTAGAGGAGGTCGGCCACGGTGCCGTCGAAGTCGCCGGATATGTACTGGGGCTTGTAAGCCACCTTGACCTGGTTGTCCAGCTCCCCCTCGTCGGGTTTGATCGCGCCGGCGAGGATCTTCACGAAGGTGGTCTTTCCTGTGGCGTTAGGACCCACAATCCCCACGGATTCGCCGATCTTGACGGCTCCGCCGGTGATGTCCAGTTCGAACTCTCCGAAATCCTTCTTCAGCTGTTTGAACGAGATCAGGTTCGCGGTCTGCCAGTTCCCTCTGGGAGGGGAGGCGGCGAACTCGATGGGCCTCTCCCTGAATCTGATGTTCTCCTCGGGCAGGTACCCGTCGAGATAGACGTTGATGGCCGTCCTGACCTGTCTCGCGAGGGTGAACACTCCGTACGCCCCTTCGGAACCGTAGACCACATGGACGTTGTCGGCGAGGAAGTCGAGGATCGCCAGGTCGTGCTCGATAACGACGACCTGCTTCTCGGCGCTGAGCTCCTTGATGAGGCGGGCCATCTTGACCCTTTGATAGATATCCAGGTAGGATGTAGGCTCGTCGAAGAAGTACACGTCGGCCTCCTTCATCATCGCCGCGGCCATGGCGACCCTCTGCAGTTCTCCACCGGACAGCTTGTCCAGCTCCCTGTCTATGACCTCCTCCAGCTCGAACGTCTCGATCGCCTGGTCGAGGGTCATGCGGGGGGCGGGTATGTTGGAGAGGAGGTCTCTGACGACCCCTTTGACAGCCTTGGGCAGCTGGTCAACGTACTGGGGCTTCATCGCGGTGCGGATCTTCCCAGAGTACAGGTTCTCCAGATAGTCGTGGAGCTCGGTGCCGGCGAAGCTCTCGAGCACCTCCTCCTTGGAGGGAGGGTCCTCGAATCTTCCCAGATTGGGGATCTCTATCCCGCTGAGGATCTTGATCGCGGTGGTCTTTCCGATACCGTTGGGACCGAGGATTCCGGTCACAAGTCCCTTCTTCGGTATCGGGAGGCGGTACAGGCGGAACGAGTTGAGGCCGTACTGGTGGACGAGGTCCGTCTTGAGCTCGTCGGCGAGACCGATGATCTTGACGGCATCGAATTGGCATTTGTTGACGCAGATGCCGCATCCCTGGCACAGAGTCTCCGATATTATCGGCTTCCCTCTCTCCCCGAATGTGACGCACTCCACCCCGGTCCTGTTCAGGGGGCAGAACTTGGCGCACTCCTGGTTGCACTTCTTGTTCTGGCATCTGTCGTTCAATACCGCAGCGATCCGCATGCGCGCTCCGATTCAGTGCCCTTATAAATAGCTGAGTCGGACCGATTTCCGAGCACGCATCTATATCGTCGATCGACGTTGGACCACGAGACATGTCGGGCATCGAGACCGAGGGGACGCGGACGCTTCTTGGCGACCAGAGGAAGGGCATAGCGGCCCTGGCGCTTCCGATAGGAGTGGCGCTGTTCTTCCAGCAGCTCAACAACATCGCCGACACCGCGTGGGTGGCGGCCCTAGGGGGCGACGCGCTCGCGGCCCTCGGCATCGTGTACCCGGTATACTCGATACTCATAGGCATAGGGAACGGTCTCGGGATAGGGGTATCCGCTGCCATAGCCCGTAGCGTGGGAGAGAAGGACCGCGCCCGCGCATGCCGTGCCGCGGGACAGGGCATAAGGATCTCCGTGCTGGTCGGCGCCGTTCTCACGGTGTTCTTGCTGGTCACGGCGGAATCATCCATGGGACTCATGGGAGCCGGCTCCATGGCGGGCGACTGCCTGGACTACGCCTATCCGATCTACCTGTCGAGCATCTTCATCATCCTCAGCGGGGTCGTCTCCGGGATGCTGCGCGGAGAGGGGGCGGCCAAGAGGTCCATGGCGATACAGGTCGCCGGAGCTCTTCTGAACATAGTCCTGGACCCGATCCTCATCTACGGTCTCGGGATGGGCGTCGCCGGAGCGGCATGGGCGACGGTGGCCGCGTTCCTCCTCTCCCTGGTCATCGCGGCGCACTGGTACATGCGTGACAGGACGATGTACGTCCGTATCTCCCGGAAGGACATGGGCAGGGATCCGGCCGCCTGCAGGGACATCCTCTCCGTCGGAGCCCCGGAGGCCATGGAGCTGTCGATCATGTACTTCTTCAACATCTTCCTGAACTACATGGTGATCAGCTGCGGAGGCACCGATGCCGTCGGGATATACGCCGCAGGCTGGAGGTTCGCCAACTTCATACTCGTGGTCGCGCAGGCGATGGGAGGTGCGATGGTGGCGATCTGCTCCGCCGAGTACGGGATGAAGCGCTTCGACATGATATCCGACGCCTTCAGGTACGCCGTCGTGTTCTCGATCATAAGCACGGCGGCGCTCTCGCTGGTGATGGCCCTTTCCTCGGGCCTTCTGGCATCGTACTTCACGATGGAGGAGGGCATCGCGTATCTCTATGGCGATGCGAGATCGATGTTCATGATATTCGCCGCATTCCTCCCGGTGATGTCGATGGTCTACACGGGATCGTCCCTCATGCAGGCTCTGGACAAGGCGACGGGGGCGATGGTCAACACCCTCTTCAGGAACCTCCTGCTGTGCCTGCTGTTCTTCGTGGCGTGCACCGCGTTCGGTACCCTGGGCTCGATATGGTGGGCCACGTTCGCGGCGGAGGTCGTCGGAGGGCTGGCGATGGGGCTCCAGGCGCGCATCGTGCTGAAGAGGGTCTCCTCGGCACGACGACTTTTAAATCATGCGTACGCGCTGGGGAGCGCATATGTCGAAGATAGTGGTCAACGTCGCCTGGCCGTACGCCAACGGCACAATCCATCTGGGTCACGTCGCGGGATCCCTGCTCCCCGCGGACCTGTTCAGCAGATACAACCGTCTGATAGGCAATGAGGTGCTCATGGTCGGCGGGTCCGACATGCACGGTACCCCGATCACCATCTCCGCCGAGAAGAACGGCATGACTCCCGAGCAGTACGCGGAGAAGTTCCATCAGATCAACAAGAAGGCCATAGAGGATCTGGGGATCGAGTATTCGCTGTTCGGGAAGACGCACTGCACGACCCATACGGAGGTCACGCAGAAGCTGTTCCTCGATCTGATGGAGAAGGGCTACATCTACACGAAGGCCACCGAGCAGTACTACTGCCCGAAATGCGCCAGATTCCTTCCGGACAGGTACGTCGAGGGAGTATGCCCCATCTGCGGTGCCGAGAAGACTCGTAGCGATCAATGCGACCAATGCGGAACCACCTTCGAGACCGGCGAGCTGAAGTCGCCGTACTGCACCCTGTGCGGCGCCACTCCCGAGATTCGTAGCACGGAGCACTTCTTCCTGAAGCTCAGTGCGTTCAGGGAGCCTCTTCTCGAGTTCCTCTCCGATAAGGACTATTGGAGAGCCAACGTCAAGTCGTTCACCAAGAACTGGCTTGACGGAGGGCTGAACGACAGGGCGATCACCCGCGATATGGACTGGGGAGTCCCCATACCCCTCGAGGGATGGGACGGAAAGGTCATCTACGTATGGTTCGATGCGGTCATCGGGTACCTGAGCGATTCCGTCGAGTACTCCAGGATGATCGGTAGACCGGACTATTGGGAGGCGTTCTGGAAGGACCCGGAGGTCAGGCACTATTACTTCATCGGGAAGGACAACATCCCGTTCCATTCGATAATATGGCCCGCCATCCTCATGGGCGAGGGGGGACTCGATCTTCCGTACGACATCCCCGCCAACGAGTACCTGATGATCAACGGCGGGAAGCTGTCCAAGAGCCGCAGCAACGGCGGAGCGATAGATGTGCCGAGCGTGCTGAAGAAGTACGATGCGGACCAGATCAGGTTCTATCTCTCGGTCAACATGCCGGACACCCACGACACCGAGTTCACGTGGGACGATCTCGACACCAGGATCAACAACGACCTGGTCGCCACCCTGGGCAACTACTATCACAGGGTGCTGAGCTTCACCAGGAAGAACTTCGGATCGATCCCCGCAGGGGAGACGGACGGGGAGACGGTCGCCGAGATCGAGAGGACTCTGGCGGAGTACAGGGAGCTCATGGCGTCCTGCGACTTCAAGAGGGCGATCAAGGCCGTCATGGACCTTGCGCGCTTCGGCAACAGGTTCTTCGATGCGGCGAAGCCCTGGGCCCTGATCAAAGAGGACAGGGATGCGTGTGGAGCGGCCATGAACACCGCCCTTCGCATAGCGAAGGCGCTGTGCATCATGATGTGGCCGTTCATGCCGTCCTCCTCGCAGAGGATCTGGGAGTTCATGGGATGCGAAGGAAGCATCGAGGCCGCCGGTCTCGACGAGGCCCTCGCTCCCGTCAAGGCGGGACAGGATCTGAAGGATCCGGTTCCGGTGTACAGGAAGATCGAGCAGGAGAAGAAGGAGGAGATCAAGGTGGAAGAGCAGAAGAAGCCGGTCGCGGCGCAGCAGGATTCCGGACCGTATGCGGACTACAGGAGGATAGACATCAGGGTGGGCACCGTCGTGGAGGTGGCCGACCATCCCGAGGCGGAGAAGCTGTACGTCCTGAAGGTGGACCTCGGAGAGGCCGAGCCCAGGACGATAGTGACGAACCTCAAATCCCTCTATCCGAGGGAGCAGATGGAGAACAGGAGGCTACTGGTCATCGCCAATCTGAAGCCGGCGAAGTTCCGCGGCGTGAGGTCGGAGGGCATGCTCATGGCTTTGGACGACGAGGACATGGGAGGCCATTCGGTGCTCCTCCTGAAGCCCTCGGCGGACGTGCCCAACGGAACCCGCGTCGACTGCGGGCTGCCCGACTGCGGAAGCAGCAGGATCGAGATGAAGCATTTCGAGAAGGTCTGCATCAAGGTCGGAAAGGTCGTCGACGGCAAGGTCCTGGGCGGCGACGCTCCCGAAGGCTCCCCCGAAGCCGTCGCCTTCGTCTACGACGGCGACCAGCGCGTCCCGATGGGCGACGGCAAGGGCTGCTTCATAACCGTCGACACCATGGACTTCGTCGACGGGGCGGCGGTCAGATGAAGGCCGACCTGCACGTCCACACCCTCTATTCCAACGACGGGCGCACGACTCTGGAGGAGCTCCTGGACACGGCGGAGAGGCTCGGCATCGGCTGTATAGCGGTGACCGACCACAACGAGTTCCGCGCCTACGAGGAGCTGAAGGACAACGGCAGGATCATCATAATCCCGGCGGAGGAGGTGTCCTCCGCCGAGGGGCACATAGTCGCATTGGGGATCGACAGGCTGATTCCCCGTGACATGTCGATACAGGACACCATAGACGCGATCCACGAGGCGGGAGGGTACGCGTTCGCGGCCCACCCGTACAGATGGTGGTCCGGACTGGGGGAGAAGAACACCCTAGCGTACCCGTTCGACGGGATAGAGGCCAGGAACGGCAGGTCGATCCCGTCGGCGAACGTGAAGTCGCAGAGGCTGGCGGAGAAGGTCGGGAAGCCCATGACCGCCGGCAGCGACGCCCACACTCCCGGACATATAGGAGAAGGCTACGTGGTCCTTCCGGACGATCTGAAGACCTGGCAGGAGGTCATGGCGCACATCATGGCCAACGAATGTCCAGTGGTCTGCAGCCAGAGCCGCAGGATGAAGGAGACTCTGAAGTACGGCTACAAGTCGATCACGGAGTGGGCCTTCAGAGGGTTCAAACGTATGTGATTTAAAAATTAAGGTTTACACTTTATTTAATCACTCTGATTACCGTGTCCGGCAATCCGCTTTAAATGAGCATCTCGGTCCATTAGTCGGATGGTATGGATGGATGTGTAAAAGGTCCGGTCGGGAACTCCGACCGGATTCGATTGTTCAATTGTTCGTTGCTAGCCCCAGCTTCTCGGGAATGATCCTGTTCTTGACATCGTCCCCATACGGGCAAGACAGGTTGCAGAGTGTGCATTCTAGCATGCCCCTAGGCGTTATTCTGCGGATATGGGCTTCGAATTCAGGCGTCGGCACTGCATCGAATACATGTTGGACCACGCAGGAATCGACGTCCACCTTTTTTCCAGGCTCTACGTCTTGGGACGGACCTGGAACGATCGCCCTGTACGGACAAGATGCGATGCACCTGTCGCGTTCCTTGCACTTCGCCTGCTCGGAGCACAGATCCCTGGTAAACGGTTCGTCGGGTTTCAGCTCCGCATCGGTCAGAATTCCAACCCAACGGACGCGGGGCCCGTACTCGGGCGTGATTACCAAGGTATTATGACCTATCCACCCAAGACCGGCGAGCATCGCCGAGACCTTCAGGTGTATGGTGACCGCTGGAATTGCCTTGATGCCGTACTCCCGTTCAATCTCGTTGCATACCCTCCAGGCGAGGTTCTCGACAAGGTTGTAGTAGAAGTTGTATTACTCCAGCGAGCCTCCGCCGCTGAAATCCGCGTCGCCTGCAGACGACACCGACAAATTCATGCCTTCATCCCAGAGAACCTTTCCCATGATGATGAGAGACTTAGCCTCTGGCATAATCTCCGACGGTCTTTGAAGCCCCCTTCCTTCTGGAAAGGGCGTTTCCTCTACTTTCTTCAGATCCGAGACTCCGAACAGCTGGAAGCCGTTCATCTCGGCCACATTCCTGAGTTCCTCCTTTAGAATCATATCGATCCACCGACCGGACGAATTCGGTCATGGATACTATGCGCAGAGTTTGTTTATAAAGCGAGATACGAGATTATAAATACAAATCCTTATGGACGGAGCCAGACGCTGTCAAGATCCTTCATTTGGACAAGGTCTGGACGGCAGCGCTTGCAGGGCCTGTATCCCATGGACTCCGCCTCCTCTCTGGATTCATAGTACTGTATCTTGCTGCGTAGCGGGGTGCGTGCTTTGCATGATGGACAGCAGTACACCTCGGAATCTCTTGCACCGAAGAAGAAGACGCCGTCGAAATCGGCATCCCGCCTGTAGCAGATCTCGTATTTCTGGTCGTCGGTGAGGTTCAGGGCCATGGGATGTCAGTGTCGCAAGTGCTTAAAGATGTGCGGACACGGGGATCCCGACGGGATATGCGTGGTGAGCTGCGATCTCGGAGATGCCTATCCGGCGGGGGTCAGACGCAATTTCGGGTCGGCGGTCGTGGTATACGACCGCTTCCATGCGGTGAAGCTGGCCAACGAGGCCATGGACGACGTGGTCAGAAGGTACATGCGCGACCACAAGACTCTGAGGGGAGTACGCAAAAAGCTGATGATGAACCCCTCCTCGCTGAGCGCCGACGAGTACGACCGGACCATGAGGCTCGTCTCGGACTTCAAGGACGTATCGGAATGCTATCGTCTGAAGAACGTCCTGGCCAGCATCTACGACTACGGCGACAGGGAGGCCGCATCGAAAGTTCTGGACCTGTGGCACGAGGCCTGTATCGATTCCGGTATACAGGATATGGCCCGTCTTGCCGAGACGATCCGTTCCAGACGTGAGGGGATCCTCGCATGGTACGACCATCCGGTGAGCAACGGATATGCCGAAGGCCTGAATTCGCTCATCCAGACCACCAAGAGGGTGGCAAGGGGATACGGCAATATCGAGAACTTCATCGCGATGGTCTACCTCCGCAACGGGAACCTCGTTATCGCCTTCGACCGACGACCTGGCGATCATCCTTATGCGAGCGGAGCGAGCCGAACAGGGCGAGTCGATGGGGCTGGCGGAGGCGCCCCGGAGACGAGCCCGCCCTATCCTTCCTTCTACGGAATCGAGCCCTTCTCAGGTCTCGATATCGGACATCGAACGGTGCGTCCGAGCACGCGAAGCGGCGCAGGACGCACCGCTTCAGAGCATTACTCAAATTTTGGTTGATGTGCTTTCAACGCTGTTAATCCAGCCTAGGGGTTAACAATGTTTCAACCCTTAAAGCATAAGTTTCCCTGAATCTGGACTATACCGATCGCGCCGAGGAGGATCTGCGA
>ERZ808258.454-NODE-454-length-16383-cov-4.161869_pt1 | contig 16383 bp, 10 predicted proteins | sample MGYA00521280_ERZ808258 | MGnify/ENA primary metagenome ERZ808258 (study PRJEB31516, sample SAMN03275585) | gut metagenome | biome: mammalia-associated habitat; material: feces | host: Papio cynocephalus | place: Kenya | collected 2012-07-19 ...
CCGCGAGACGCGCCTTCTGCTTCGCCCAGAACGCGTCGAAGTCCGCCGGTTCGGGCACGCCCTGCAGTTTCTCGGGCTGAACGCCCGCGCCACCGTCGAAGTCAATCGTTCCATACCTGTTCTTGTGCGGCTTGCCGTCCTTGCCGACGATCTTGGCATAAATGCGCACGAAGCCGGGGGTCGAGAGGGTCGTTTCCACGACGAGCGGCGAATCCGCGAACGCCGGGGCCTGCCCCTCTTCGCGCTTGCCGTCGTCGCCCGTGCGCGTCCACTTGATGAAATACTCCCTGTTCGTCACCTGCCCCGCGTCGGTCAGCTTGAGTTCGAAGGACATCTTCTCGTCCGGGGCGTAAAACACCTTGTCCTCCAGCGTCCGCCCCCGCAGGCGCACGGTGTCCCACGCATCCGCGAACGCGGTCGCCCCCATGCAGAACGCCGCGACCGCGGCCATCCACAGTTGATTCATTCGTTTCTTCTCGTCTGGTTTTCTCATTTGTATGGTCCTTATTTGGTTTCTTGCATTCACTTGTTGTCCGGCTGCGGGTCGATCCACCAGTGCGCCACGTTCTCGCGCGCCTCGTCATACGGGACGGAGGCCTGGATGAGCGCGCGCGGCCTGCCGCCGAACCGCCCCAGCACGCAGTTGTTGGAATAATAGGAGTAGTTTCCCCATTCGCCGTCGTCCGGCACGCTGAGATACCGCCCTTCGTCCCAGTGGATGCCGTCGGGCGACGAATAGAGCACGAAGTTGAAAGGAAGTTCGCGCGTCTCATTGCCCGACCGTCCGTGCAGAAAATACGTGTCGTCCAACCGGAAGATCTGGGGATTGCGGATGCGCTTGGCGCAGAAACTCTTGAAGGGCTTACTCCACGTCACGCCCCTGTCGTCCGAGACGATGCAGTCCAGATTGTACTCGTCCTTGACATTGTAGCAGGCGGCCATCAGGCGACCGTCGGGAAGCCAGGTGAGGAATCCGTAGGCGCGGTCCAGCGTCGTCTCGAAGGGGACGACGCCGCGCTCCTTGAACGTCGCGCCGTCGTCGGCGCTCACGTAAAGACGGTAGAGGTGCTCGGGCTTGTTGCCGCACCACCGGGCCGTCCCGTTGCAGAACTCGAGGACGTAAATGACGCCGTCCCTGTAGCGCGCGTCGTAGATGCGCCCCTTCTCGCGCGACACGGGAATCGGTGCCGACCAGGTCTCCCCCGCGTCCGTCGAGCGCAGGGCCGTCGGCTCGAGATACGGCTCCCACCCCCTCAGCGTCGAATTGCGGCAGCAGAAGAGGACGACCGTCCCCTTGTCCGTCACGACCGCCTTCTCGGCGCTGATGGTGAACTGCCCGTCGATGAAACTCTGGTACGAGTAGTCGAGGACCTTGGGCGAACCCCACGTCCGCCCGCCGTCCGTCGAACGGCGGTATTCCATCCAGCCGTAGCCCGTGTGCCCGTGGTTGAGACTGCCCGACGTGTTGGAGTAGAACGCCAGCAGGGAGTCGCGCGCATACTCCGCCAGCGCGTGCCCCATGTGCCCGCTCCGCCGCGACGGACGGTAGTCGACGAACGTGAGCCCCCGGTTCGGGATGCCGGACGGCGTGATGCGGAACGTCTCCGCTGGTTTGGCCTTCGGCGCATCCGCCGCGAGGGACGGCGCGCCAGCCGTCAGGAGCAGCGCGCCCGCCAGCAAGGTCCCGCGCACCGCAATACGATATTTTTCTGCGTTCATGGTCATTTTCTCCTGTTATTCTGTGGGATTGTCTCCACGTTCGTAGCGCGGCAGAGAGCCGGACGGGACCGCCCGCACCGTCACGGACGTATTCTTCTCGTCGCCGCTGTAAAAGGCCAGGTAGTGGACGTCACCGCCGTCCGCCGCGTTCACGTTCCCGGCATCCCACGGACGTTTCTCCGAACCGCGGGCGACGACCTCCGGGGCGGGCCAGCCTTCCGGGTTCGCGAAGACGCGGTCCGCCGCGGCCGTCCGCCGCTTGGCGCGGCGTTTGCCGCGCTCGTAATAATAGTTGTAGATGCGGCCTGTCGCCGGATCGTAGACGAGCGACGGTGTCGACTTGAAGATGTCGCCGATGTTCGTGCGCCGGCGCCAGGTCTGCCCGCCGTCCCCGGAGGTCAGCTGGAACTGCCGCGCGTCCGGCGAATCCGTATCCTCGCACCGGGCGATGGCCAGCAGGCGGTTGCCGGGCAGGACGACGACGGAAGGCTCCGTCGGGGTCTCGCCGTTCGGCAAATCCGCTTCGACCGTCGTCTGCCGCCACGTGCGGCCTTCGTCCGCGCTGACGAGCGTCCCCCAGCTGCCGCGGCCGCCGGGGCCGTAGTCGCACGCGAACCACAGGCAGAAGAGCCGGTCGCCCAGGCGGACGATGTCCGTGATCTGCATCGGCACGGGGTCGAGCGCGGGACGGGCGATCCGCTCGAACGCAAGGCCGTCGACCGTCCGCCAGAGGTCGTGGCGGCATCCCGCCGGACCCCACGCGCGGATCCAGAACAGCATCGCGCCCGTGCGGTCCAGCCCCTTCCCCGTCGGCACTTCCGCCACGTCGGGGCTGTCGGCCACCGCCACGGGGGCCGACCACGTGCGGCCGCCGTCCGTCGAACGCCGCGCCCAGGCGTCGCGCTCGCCGTGGATGTAGCTGTGGTCCCTGCCGCGGCTGTACACGCACACCAGTCGGTTGGACGATGCCGCCAACATGGGCCAGGCGTTATACCCAGGCCGGGACTCGACGGTTCCCGCCGATGCGGCACATTCCAGCGCGCACGCCAGTCCGGCGAGGGTGATGACGATTCCGTTCCGCATGGCCGCTTACTCCTTCAGGTCGACTTCCGCCAGTTCGGGCACCTGCGCGAAGGCGAGGTAGAGGACCGCCGGCCCGACAGGATAGGTGTCGCGCAGCTTCAGCGGCTTGCCGAAGATGGAATGCGCCGCAACGGGCTTCGCCGCGAACCGCACCGTGCCCTTGCCGTACGGCGCCCAGACGGCCGCGAGATGTTCACCCGTCGCCTTGTTCTCCCACCGTGCGTAGTAGACGCCCTTTTGTTGGCGCAGGACGACCTTTGCGCCGGACGGCAGCAGCCGCGCCAACGTCTGGTAGGCCTTCATCCCCGGCTTGTTTTTGATGACGGGCCAGCCCGTCTTGTTTTCGGGGTGGTCGGTCCTGTAGATGGACGCGAGCCCGTAGTTGGCCTCAAGGTTCGAATCCTCAAGCCCCCTCGCGTCCGAGTAGGCGCAGTACCAGAAGACTTTCTCCATTCCCTCGGCCAGCAGGACGAGGTAGGTGCGCGGCACGAGCAGGGCCTGGACCTTGGGCGACACGTCCGCCCGGGCGGCCGAACCCGGGCTCGCCGCGACGACCATGCCCCCGCCCGACGCGAACCGGTACGCCCCGCCCACGGGGTACGTCTTGCCCTTTTCCGCGTCGACGCCCCAGCAGACGGGTGTGAAGGCGACGTCCTTCGGCAACCACTGCGCCGTCAGATAGTGGGTGAACCTGTGGCCGTAGCACTTCGTCTGGTAGGGTTTGTCGAGCGAGAACGTGACGTTTGACGTCACCGTCACGGGCGCCGTCCATGTCGCGTCCACGCGCAATCCGAGTTCCTTGCGGACATCGATCTTGTCCAGCGATCCCGGCAGCAGGTTGCCGAAATCGTCGCAGAGCTTGCTCGTGGCGTTGTAGACGAAGCTTTCCGGGAAGACGACCACGCCGCCGCGGCGGACGTAGTCGATGACCGGCTGGCGCGTGCTGGCGATGCCCCATTCGCTGGCGACGGGCAGGAGAACCGGATATTTTCGGACGTCCAGCTTGTCGATGTCCCACGGGTCCACCATGTGGTACGCGGCGAACTTGGGCAGACGCTCCCTGAAGTCGCGCACCTCGCTCGAAACTCCCTTGACCATCGTCAGCGTCAGTTTCGACGGGTCCATGCCAAGGGCCTTGAACGCCGGATTGAACACGTCCTTCAGGAACGAACTCGGACGCTGGGGCGACGTCGACCAGCCGATTTCCGTGACCCAGATCGGCACGTCGCCGCGACCCGTCTCGCGCATCACCTTCTTCAGGCGCAGCAGGATGTCGCGCAGGCCGCATTCGGGCAGGGTGTCGGGCATGTACGGATGCACGTTCATCGCGTCGTAGAGCGCCCCCGCCTCGTTGCAGGTGCGGATGAACTCCAGCGGCACGTGCGTCGTGCCGCCGTAGACGACGGTCGCGCGCGGATTCGCCGCCTTGATCGCCCGGTAGGCCGCGTTGAGGCACTTCGTGTAGTTCCGCGGATGCCCCGTCTTGTCCGCAGTGCCCCAAAGGTTCGTCGAGGTGAAGTTCTCCTCGTTCCACACTTCAAAGTAGTCCGTGCGCCCCTTCATGGCGACAACGGCCTGATGGACGAAGTTCGTCCACTCGTCCAGGTGGTCGGGGATCGGGTTCATCCAGTCCGGGGTCGTGTTGAGCAGGCAGAGCATGTTCAGCCCGAGGTTCTTCGCCTGGTTGGCCTGCTGGATGGCGTGGTCGAAGTTCCAGACGCGCCGGCCGTTCTCCATCCGCCAGGGCTGCCAGGCTGGGCGCAGGTCGGCCCGCACCCAGCGCACGCCATGTTCGGCGAGGTTCTTCTTCTGCCCGAACGTGAGCGTTTTGCGCTCGGAGAGATCCTGGTAGATCGACCCGTGGCACATGCCGAACGGCGAGGCCTTGCCGTCGTTCGCCTCCCCGGCGCACGCCGCGGCGGGCGCGGCGGACGCGAGGGCGAGCGCGAACAGTTTCAGGACGTTCACTTGTCGCATAGCGTCAGGTCTCCGAAGCAGGTGGGATCGACGATGTGGCCGCCCAGCGGCTGGAAGTAGCCCTCCCACCCGTTGCGCCAGTAGCCGATGGATTGGTTGAACAGGATCGAGTAGCCGATCGTGTGTCCCGCCTTCGGTTCCGCGCCGATGACCGTCCACGGGATCAGCGCCTCGTAGATCGTCGCCGCGGGCCGGGTGTAGTCGCCCTCGATGCGCTTCGTCGCATAGGCAATCTCCTTGACCGGGCCGGCCTTGCGTCCCGGCATGTCGCGCTGAAGCCACACCTCCTTGTTGGCGAGCGAGAACGTCAGGAGCGGCCACGCCACGTGGTCGGGCTTCTCCCAGTTCGCCGAAAGCCCCAGCTGGATGGAATCCGTGCGCCAGGCGTTCAGCCCTTTCTGGGAGACGTCGTGCCGCGCGTCGAGGACCTCCGCGTAGAAGAGCAGGCCTTCCTTCGACCAGGCCAGCTTGAAGGTCGGACAGTACGATTCGCGCGTGTACCAGCCGTAGTTGCCGTGGCCCACGTTGCGGCGGCGCGACCCGAGCTGCTTGAACGGCGCGACCGCGCCCCACTCCGCGTCAGACGCGTCGATCTGCGCGTTTTCGAGGCGGGGAATGCCGCGAAGCCCCATCTGCCGCGTGTTGTAGAAGACCTTCTGCGTGTCGCCGGACGCGACCTCCGCGCCGATCTGATACCCTTCCGTCCACCAAATCGCCGTATAGTTGATGCCAGGGTCGGAGGGATTGAACGGCTTCGCGGCATCCTTCGAGTACGGCGTGAACGAGAAGACCTTCGTCTCGCCCGCCTTGAGCGTCGCATCGGCGACCGCGGGCTTGAAGCCCCACGCCGCTGCATCCTTTCCGACGAAGACCGGCTTCACGCTGAACGGCGCGTCCTTGCCGGAGTTGTTTCGCACCGTCACCTCGACGACGGCGCCGCCCGTCAAGTCTGTCGCGTGGCCGAGGATCGATGCGTCGAACGGGCCTTCCGCCAGCGGATTCTCCTCGCGCAGGACGACGGCCGGCATCTCGTCCGTCGTCTGCCGCGACACGATCTTCACGTTCTTGCCCTTGACGAAGACGGGCGCGACACCGGCGACGAACGAAACCTCGCCGCCCTTGCCGAGCGTGTTGGCGCAGGTGTCGAAGACCTGCACGTCCTCGCCCGCGACCGTCACCCGGTGGAAGCCGTCCATCGCCCAAAACGTCAGCGTCTCCTCGCCGTCGGTCGTCCACTTCAGCCCCCAGAGGCTATCCGTCTCGTCCGTCAGGCGCGACTCGAACCTGGGATGCGGCATCAGCCACGTCAGCGCCGCGTAGGTGACGACGCCCGGACGGTGGTAGTGCGGAAGGAAGACGATGTTGTGGTTGTCGAGGTCGTTGAACTGGTTCACGCCCGTGTAGCCCGCCATCAGCTGGTTGAGGAACTTGCGCTGGGTGTAGACGCCGTGCGTGAGCTCGTCGAGTTCGTTGAGCGTGTGGGCCGGGACGTTGATGGCGAGGCCCGAATCGTCGGCGGTGGCCCGCACCTGGCCGGGGACGTAGGCGAAGTACGAATCCTCGTTGCAGATGATGGGCTTGTCCGCGCCGAAGAGATCCTTGATGGCCTGGATGTCGTCGGCCCAGCCGAATTCGGGGCGGCAGGGGCTGCGGTAGCCGTGGGTGGTCACGATGTCGACGGAATCCCGCCCGCCGGTCAGCGCCACGCGGTTGAGGAAGTCGAGGTTGCAGTGCACCGCGCCCGTGCACATCAGCTTCAGCGACGAGCCGCAGCGTTCGAGTTCGCGCTTGATCTTGCCCATCATCGAGCAGTAGGCCGTCATCTCGGTGTTGCCCTTCGCCAGGCTTTCCGGCTCGTTGAAGACCTCCGAGCAGTACATCACGTCGCCGTACTCCTCCCGGAGCTTCATGAAGAGGTGCGCGAGCCGCTTCGACTCCGCGTCGTTCTTCGCCGGGTCGTCGTAGGAGAACACGCTCAGCGGCGACGAGTTGATGAGGATGCCGTGCCGCCGCGCCGCCTGCGCGTCCAGCGCCTTGTTCTCTTTCCACGCCCCCTCGTTCCAGTAGGGCTGGCGGATCGCCTTCGCGCCGAGCCGCGCCGTCAGGTTCCAGCTGCGCCACGCCCCGGCCCCGGCGAGGTAGTTCATCGTGTACGGGCTCTGCGGGTCGAGCGAGCCGGGCACGATCCGCCGCGCCGGGATGACGGAGAACTGCGCCGTCAGGTCCTTGAACGTCTCGCCGTCGATCTGCGGCGAAACGCGCATCCGATAGCACCCGTTCTTCGCCAGGACTCCTGCCGGGATGCGGATGGGGGCGGTCAGCGGCTGCCCTTCCGCCGGCAGTTCACGCTCCTCGACGCCCTGCGCGATCTCGTTGCCCGCGTAGTCGCGGCACGTCCACGCGAGACGGACTTTCCGCCCGCCGTAGCGCCAGGTCTTCAGCCCGACGTTCAGGACCGCTTCCGTCCCGGTGTCGAACGCGAACGGCTCCTCCATCGGAATTTGCCACGAGCAGACGAACGGGTGGGGATACTCCCAGTCCGCCGCCGCGCGCTCGCCCTGGAGGACCGTCCAGACCTGCGGGGCCGTCCCGTCCAGCGGATCGCTCTTCGCGGGGCCTTCGCCCGAGAGGACGCGGAAGGCCGTGCACTTGAACGCCGTGATGCGGCCCCGGCCGACGTAGTTCTCGGCCGCGAGGCCGATCTTCTTCGGCGCGAACCCCTCCGTAGGCGCGATTTCGCAGAACGTCGCGTAGGTTCCGTCCGCCAGACGCCGCGCGGCCGTCAGTTTCGCCCCGTCCCACGCGACGCGCACGGTGATTTTCTTCTCGCCGCGCGGCCACGGGAACTTCTTCTTCAAGTCGTTGATGCCGCCCGACTTCTTGTGCCGGTACTCGACGCACCCCAGCGACAGCGCGGACGCGTCCTCCTTGCCGCTCGTGTTGAGCGGACCGAAGATGAACCGCTCCTTCAGCGCGGGATCGTCCACGGCGATGCCGCACCACGAACCGTTCGCGAAATCCTTCTCCGGCGGCACGAGGTCGGCCTCCACGACAAAGGCGGTCCCGTTCCACTCCTGCGAGGGGATGAGATGGTTCTCGCCGTAGTAGTAGCGGTGGCCCCGCGACGGATGGTCGATCGTCAGCGCCCCTTGGCTCTGGACGCCGCACAGCGCCGCCGCCAGGACAATGCACAATTTCCTCATCGTTTTCCTTTCCTTTCAATAAAGTCGCGCTACCGGAGGATGAGCGTGAACCCCACATAGTCGTAGGGCATCTCGTAGCATCCCATATCGGGCCTCCTCTTGTAGAGGCGCGGATTGTGCGCGAGATCGAGCGCGTCCGCCGTCATCCAGTCGAGTTTCAGACCTTTGTTGATGACGGGGCTCTTCTTGCCGGGGCGGAAGTCCGCGTCCAGAAGGGGGTCCCCGAAAAGGCAGTCCGTGCCGCCCGCAAAGCCCGTCAGGCAGCAGTTGGTGAAGACCGTCGCCGCGTCCAGCCCGTTCGTCAGCGCGACATTGACCTCATTCGTACCGGCGAAGTTCCCCGTGACGATCGTGTTGACGACCGTGCCGCCCGCGACGTACAGGCCGCCGCCGTAGACCGTCGTTTCCTCGTTCGTCCCCGTATTCCCCGCGATCGTGCAGTTCTCGAGCCGCCCCGCCTTCAGGCAGACGCCGCCCAGCACACTCGCCGACACGTTGTCCGCGACAAGCGTGTTGCGGCAGACCGCGCTCGCATGATTCATGCGAATGCCCGCGCCGGATACTTTTGCGTATGCAACTCTTGTATTGTCGTCTGCGCGGTTGTCGCGCACGATGCAGCGGTCCATGAAGCCATTCTGGCCGATCTTGACCGCCGCGCCGTTTTTCGCGTTAGCGTCCGTAGTCTCGCCCTTGTAGAATGCCGACACGTTGTCCTCGATGATACAGTCCACCGCCTGTGCCTTCAATCCCCACCAGTTGTCTCCGAGCGTCAGTGCACACCCGTGCGAGGCCCATTGCCAGTTCCGCACGCCGCCGATGTTGCGGATGATGCAGTTGGAGATGCTGCCGCCATGAACCTTCACGCCCTGACAAAGATCGCCATCTCTACCCGTCATCCCCAAAGCGTCCTGAACCGTCACGCCGGACAACTCGCCCGAAGTTTGGGTCTTTGAACCTCCACCGACGGCGATCATCATACTGCCCGTATCGATACCGCCTTTGAACACGACGCGCCGGGGGTCGCCCGCGACCGAAGCCATCCGCACCCCGTTCGTCAGGTTGATCGTCTCGTCAAACCGGTAGGTGCCGTCCATGACGAGAACGGTCGCGTTCTTCTGCCCAGTCGCGGCATTCGCCGCGTCGACCGGGCTGTGCGCCGCCGTTTCGGGCGTGTCGTAGGGCGATTCGTTGCTGCCGGACGCCCCGACCCAGAAGGTCTTCGCCGTCGCGTCGGCGCCCACGCACACGAACGCCTTGGGCAGGACGTTGGAAACCGTCTGCCCGTCGTAGACGGCCTTCAGCACGAGATCGTACGACGAAACCGCCGTGAGCGTCTCGCTCGCCGTCCCGTCCGTACCGAACGACTTCTCCGCGCCGTTCCAGACATAGGAAACGGATTCGGGCGCAACCGCCTGACCGTGCCACAGCAGCTGCGGACGGAACTTGATTTCCTTCCCCGTCTGCGACACGACCTGCGGCGTCCCCAGGCGATCGAGACCGACCTGCAGAACCGGGTCGTCCAGTTTCTTGTCGAACTCGTAGCAGCCGATGTCCATCCCGCCGTTGTTGAGCCGCGCCCGTCCGTCGAGATCCGTCGTGACGGCCTTGGCCGCTTCTCTGTCCAACCATTGCCTTCTCCCCGCGTCTATCAGGGGCGACCCGGCCGCGAGACGCCAGTCGCCGCGGCTGGGGTCGGCGAAAACGCCGCCGTCCGCGGCGATTTTCAGACAGGACGCGACGACCGTGAAGTTCGTCGGCAGGGTGTCCGCGTCGTAGGCGCAGTTGTAGAGCTCGTAGGCGTTCTTGTTGCCCGCGGGCAGGACGAACGCGCCGCCCGTGTTCCCCGCAATGACGCAGTTGTTGAAGCTGAAGCCGCGTGCCGAACCCATCGACACGCCCGCGCCCGTGTTCCCGGCGATCGTGCAGTTGTCCAGCCCCGTGCCGCTCCAGACGTTGAAAAAGACGGCCGCATTCGTCTCCGCGATCTCGTTGTCCGCGACAAGGCAGTTCACGAACTCCGCGCCGCCTTGCACCCAAACCACGCTCTGGGCGGGGTTCTCGACCTTGTTGCTCGTCACGGCGCAATTCCAGAGCCGGAGCCAGTCGCCCGACGTCCCCACCACGGTGAAGGGACCCTTGCAGCCGGTGAAGACCGAGTCGCGGCAACGCCCGCCTTTCATGAAGAGCGCCCCGCCCGACTCCTTTTGCGTACCCTCCAGGACGACGCCGCGCACGAGGCAGTTCGTCACGAGGGACGTCTCGCCCTGCATATAGATGCCGAGACCTTTTGGATTCGTATCGACGTCCGACGTGAGCCGCATGCCCGCGGCATACGTCAGGCCCTGAATCGTCACACCGGCGAGTGTGCCCCCGGTCACGGCGACGGCGCGGCGGTTCTCCGCCGGAATCAGCGTCACCTTGTCGCGCCCGTTCTCCGAGACGAGCGTCACGCCGTTCGTCAGCACGATCTCGCTCGTCAGCTTGTACGTGCCGTCCTTGACGCAGACCGAAACCGGATTGTTCGCGTCGCCCCGCGCCAGTTCCGTCGCCTTATTGACCGCGCCTTCTATCGTCTTGTACGACAACGTCTCGCCCGACGTCGATTCGGCCGCCTCCGCATCGACCCAGATCCGCGTTTCGCCGCGGACGGCCAAACCGGCGAACATCAGAGTCGCCAGCAGAAACGACCGTTTCCGTGTCCGGCTCCCGGCGCATGCGGTTCTTTTGATACTCCTCTTCATCATAGGTTTGTTCCTTTCTGATTATGAAACAAGAAATGAATTGCGGGAATCCGTCGCACACATGCAAAAAACGGCGAAGGGGAAAGTCTGCAGACGACCCCGTTCAAAGGTGCGGAAATAGCCTCTAAAAGGCCCCTTACAGCGCTTCTAGCATATAAGGGGGGGGGTACTTGGACGCAAACGGAAACGCCAGAACGCGTCCTGCCGCGCTCTGCGGGCACGCGCACGCGGCGCTCTCAAAAGCGCCGCCACGTTGCTCGATCTTGCTCGTTTGCATCCTCTCCATCCTCGTACAGCCAAACTTTATGGCAGTAGTATAGCATAATTTCTTCAATCTGTATATCCCCCGTACGGGGGAAAAGACGAAAAAAGTTTGATTTTTTTTTTGGGGGGGGGGAGAAACTCCGACGGGCGGCAAAAGGCTGCGCTGACGCCCCGACCAAGGCTTCGCGCGCCCTGCCCCCAACTTTTGCCGCGAGGGGCTATCGATATTGACCGCGTAGAGAATGTAGATAATGTAGAGGGAGCGCGTCCTACCCGTCCCACCTGTCCTACCCGTCCTGGTTGTCCCGTCCCCACTGTCGCTCCTCGGAGTTTGCCAACCGTTGCGAATCCGGCACGCATTGTCAGGACAAATCGCGTCGCTTCCCGTTTCGGTCACTTGCCCGGGTAAATGTCCATACACCAGGAGCATTTACTTGGGGCAATTCACATTCGCGATTTTCCGGCGAAGAAGGGGGTGCCCGAAAGGCGGCGAATATGATATAATATCAGCGTTATGAACATTGTTATTCTGCTGGGCGCCCCGGGTTCGGGGAAAGGTACGGTCGCGGGCAAGCTCGCGTCCGAGAATGCGCATTTGAAACACGTCTCTTCCGGAGACCTCCTGCGGGGAGCCGTCGCCAAGGGGACGGAGGCCGGCAAGAAGGCCAAGGATTTCATGGAGGCCGGCAAGCTGGTCCCGGACGAACTGATCGCGACGATGATCAAGGACGTCGTGGCGGAAACGACCGGCGACGTGACGATGCTGCTGGACGGCTTCCCGCGCAATCTGGCGCAGGCGAAGATTCTCGAGGAGATGGGCGCCCCCGTCACGGGCGCGGTGCTGATCGACGTGCCGGACGAAATCATCCAAGACCGCATCGCTGGCCGGCGCACGTGCCCGAAGTGCAAGGCGGGCTACCACGTGAAGAACCTGCCCCCGAAAGTCGCCGGCGTCTGCGACAAGTGCGGCGCGCAGCTCGTCGTCCGCAAGGACGACAACCCCGACACGGTCAAGGACCGTCTCGCCGTCTACCATTCCGAGACGGAACCCCTGATCGCCTTCTACCGCGACAAGAACCTCCTCAAGAAGATAGACGGCACGGCGGATATCGCCGACGTGGCCGCGGCATTTCTGAAGGCGATGGCGTGAAAGTCGACATCAAGACGAAAGCGGAGTTGGCGAAGATGCGCGAGGCCTGCCGGATGACGGCGGAAATCCGCGACATCTGCGCCGGCGCGGTCGCCCCGGGTGTGACGACGGGCGAGATCGACGATCTCGTCGTCGCCTACTGCAAGAAGCACAAGGTCGAGGCGAGTTTCTACCAGTACGAGGGCTTCCCCGGACACCTGTGCGTCTCGATCAACGACGAAATCATCCACGGCATCCCCAGCCATGACCGCGTCATCATGCCCGGCGACCTCGTGAAGACGGACGTCGGCATCCGCGCGCACGGCTTCAACGGCGACACGTCGCGCACCGTCGCGCTCGGCGTGACGGATCCGGACATATTGCGGCTCGTGGAAACGACCAAGCGGTGCCTCAAGGCGGGCATCGAGGCGGCGGGTCCGGGCGTGCACCTCGGCGACGTGGGCTACGCGATACAGTGCGTGGCCGAGGCGGAAGGTTTCGGCATCGTCCGCGACTGGATCGGCCACGGCGTCGGGCGCACCGTGCATGAGGACCCGGAGGTGCCGAACTACGGCGTGCCGGGGACGAAGATGATCCTGCGTCCGGGCATGACGATCGCCATCGAGCCGATGATCACGATGACGAAGGCGGGCGAGCGGACGGAGGTCCTCGAGAACGACTGGACCGTCGTCACGCGCGACCGGTGCCTTTCGGCCCACTTTGAACACACCATCGCCATCACGGACGACGGTGCGGAGATTTTGACTTTGCCGGCGGACTATCCCTGAAGTCCCGAAGCCCGAAGGCGCTTAGGTCGAATGGCGGCTGATTGCTTCGAGATCGGATGGTTCGCCGGCAATTTTAACGCGTCGCGCTGATGTTCCCGGCGGAAGAGAAACTCGGCGAGATCCGCCGCGCGCTCGCGTCCAACCAGACCGTCGTCCTGACCGCGCCCCCCGGGAGCGGCAAGACGACGGCGATCCCCCCCGCCCTGCTGGACGAACCCTGGCTGGCCGGACGCAAGATCGTCCTGCTCGAGCCGCGTCGCCTGGCCGCCCGCAACTGCGCGCAGTACATCGCCGCGCGGCGCGGCGAACCCGTCGGCGGCACGGTCGGCTATCGCGTGCGGCTGGAAAGCAAGGTTTCGCGCGCGACGCGCCTGGAGATCGTGACCGAGGGGCTTTTGGCGCAACGCCTCCTCGCCGACCCCGAACTCGCCGACACGGGACTTGTCATATTCGACGAATTCCATGAACGCGCGCTCGCCTGCGACCTCGCCTTCGCGCTCGCCCTGGAGGTGCGCCGGGCGCTCCGGCCCGATCTGCGCCTCATGGTCATGTCCGCCACGCTGGACGCCGAGGACGTCGCGCGCCATCTGGGGGACGCCGTCTCCGTCCATGCCGAGGGGCGCATGTACCCGGTCGAGACGCGCTATCTGGGCGAGACGTCCGTCGCCGCGGCGGTTTCGCGCGCATTGAAGGAGACGGACGGCGACATTCTGTGCTTTCTGCCGGGCGAGGGCGAGATCCGCCGCGCCCGGGCGGCGCTGGAGAACGTGCGCGATGCGGACGTCCTGCCGCTTTACGGCGCCCTGCCGAAGACCGAACAGGATCGCGTCTTCGCCTCTTCGCCGCGGCGCAAAGTGGTGCTGTCGACTTCCATCGCCGAGACCTCGCTCACCCTTCCGGGCATAACCTGCGTCATCGACACGGGGCTCATGCGCGTGCCGCGCTTTTCGCCGGCGACGGGCATGACGGGTCTCGCGACATTGCCGCTCACGGAAGACCGCGCCGAACAACGCCGCGGACGCGCCGGACGCGTCCGCCCGGGCGTCTGCTACCGGCTATGGGGGGCGGGCGAGAAGCGCCCCGCTCGCATGAACCCCGAAATACTGGAGGCCGACCTCTGCGGGCTCGTCCTCGCGAGCGCGGCCTGGGGGGCGGTCCGGCGGACGGACCTCCCGTGGATGACCCCGCCGCCCGCCGCCGCGTGGGACCGGTCGGCCGAACTCCTCGAACGCCTGGGGGCGCTGGACTCGGCCGGGCGGCTCACGTCGCGCGGAACGCGCATGGCGCGCTTGCCGGTCCACCCGCGCCTTGCGAACATGCTTCTCGATTGGGAGCCCGGCTCGGCCGACCTGCAGAACGCGGCGCTTCTCGCGGCCATCGTGGAAGAAGGCGGGCGCACCCCCGAGACGGACATCCGCCGCGTGCTGGACCTCGTGAAAGAAGCGCCGAACCGCCCCGACGCGCGGCGCATTTGGGCGCTCGCGGCCCGTTTCGGTGCGGCGCGGACGGCCCCGGCGGGCGCCGCCACCTGTCCCGAAGGCGTCCTCCTCGCGCGGGCCTACCCCGACCGCGTCGCCAAAAACCGCGGCAACGGAACCTTCCGGCTCGTCGGCGGACGCGGCGCTTTCCTGGATTCGACCGACGCCCTCGCCCGGGCGCCGTGGATCGTCTGCTGCACCTTGGACGACCGCCCCGGCGACGCCAAGATCTTCTCCGCCGCGCCCATCGACGAAGCGGACGTCGCACGCCTGTTCGCCGCAGACAGGACGGAGGAGACGGTCTGCGCGTGGGACAAACGCACGGAGCAGGTCGTCTCGGCGGTCCGTACGCGCATCGGCGCCGTCGTCCTTTCGGAGCGGCCCGTACCGCCCCAGGCGGACGACGCGGCGTTCCGGGCGCGCCGGACCGCCGCGCTCATGGAAGGCGTCCGCCAGAAAGGCGTGGCGAATCTGCCGTGCTGGACGAAGGAGTCGCTCCAATTGGCCGCACGGCTCAGGTTCCTGCACCGCGTGCTGGGGTGGCCCGAGCTTTCGGACGCGTCCCTTGTCGAGGCTCTGGCGGGTTTCGTCGACGGTTTGACCCGGTGGCGCGACCTTTCACGCGTGGACATGGCCGGCGTGCTCGCCTACTGGCTGACAAGCCACGGGCATACGCGCCGGGAGCTGGACGCGCTCGCCCCGGCCCGCATGGAAGTCCCCAGCGGCAGCCATCTCGTCATCCACTACGAGGGAGACGAACCGACCGTGGAGGCGAAACTGCAGGAGTGCTTCGGACTCATGGAAACGCCGCGCGTGGCGGACGGACGCGTCCCCGTGGTGATGACGCTCCTTTCCCCCGCCCAGCGTCCGATACAGATCACGAAAGATCTCGCCGGCTTCTGGCGCGAGGGCTACCGGCTTGTGCGCAAGGACATGCGCGGGCGGTATCCGCGGCACTATTGGCCCGAGGATCCTTTCGCCGCGGTCGCCACGCGGCGGACGATCAAGAACAGGCTGCCTTTCGCGCCCTGACGGTGCCCGGGCCGCCCAGTCACTTGAGCGTGCAGGCGACGCATTTCACCCATGGCGCGGCGTTTTCGACTCCGCCGCGCAGGGTCAGGGTGAACGCGAGCGGCGTGCCAGACGGGACCCGGTCCAGCGCCTCGGGCCAGGGGATCTCGATGACGTAGTAGTCCGTCGCGCTCGGTTGCAGCGGGCAGACCTCCTCCTCGCCCGCGGCGTTGCGCCACGCCACCTCGATGCTGTCGCCCAGGTCGGCGCGGTACAGGATGTTGCGCCCGTACACGACGATTTTCGCGCCGCGGTCCAGCTCGAAGTTCTTGCTTTTCTGCGGGTTCGAATGGATGTGCGTGACGAGGATGCGCGATTCGGGGCGACTGTTCACGAACTTGAGATTCTCCTCGTTCAGCTTGCGCGCGAGCCCCCGCAGCGCCGTCACCTTCACCAGCGGCGCGACCGTCTTCGGGTCGTACGGACTGTTGACGCCGTCCACCCGGCCGCGCAAGATCGGCGTGAACTTGAGGAAATTGCCGATCCGCCGCGGCAGACCGTCCTCCGCTACCTTGTCCGCGAGCGTCTTGAGCGCCATCTCCACGATGAACGCGACCGTGTCCTCGCTCAAGTTGAGCGACAGTTCCTTCACGATTTCCCGGTAGACGGCGCGCTCGCTGCGCATCGGCTGCGGCTGCAACTGCAGGCGGAACCCCTTGGCCGCCCCGTTCGCCCGATAGGGCACCGTATCGTAGATCAAGTATCTCTTTTCCTTCATAAACCAACCTTTCCGCCCGGTTCGGGCCGCTTAAACAAGGCAAACTAAAGGCCTGGACGTCCGTCTCAAGCCGGCAAACAAAGCCATCCATGCCATTCCTTGATGAGGTGTAGTTTACCACAATCTATGCATCAAGTCAAGTGGAGACACCCAAACACCCGGGTGTTTGTATGTGAAACACCCGGGTGTTTTGATATGAAAGACCCGGGTGT
>ERZ808258.455-NODE-455-length-16356-cov-4.424759_pt1 | contig 16356 bp, 13 predicted proteins | sample MGYA00521280_ERZ808258 | MGnify/ENA primary metagenome ERZ808258 (study PRJEB31516, sample SAMN03275585) | gut metagenome | biome: mammalia-associated habitat; material: feces | host: Papio cynocephalus | place: Kenya | collected 2012-07-19 ...
TTTTTGACCTCATGCGGGCGCCCTTTTCGGGCGATTCTCCATTTGGAGCCGATAAACGACCGTATTCGCGCATTTTCTGTGCTAAATGGCGAAATAGCCGAAATGTTAGCCACGGTGAACCTCAAACCGCATGAGGGTGGGGTGTTTTGGGAGCCAAAAAAGGGCGATTTTGGAGACGAAAATCGGGCTGAAAACGCCGCGGAAAACAGACGCGGAGGAGCATAGAGACGCAGGGAACAAACTCCAAGGAGCGTTCAAAAGGCTACGTACGCTAACGCTTTGCCTCGGGCTGCGCAGGTTCCGCTCCCGGACAAAGGCGGGCCGGTTTTGGGATTGATCTCCTTCATGTGGCAGGGGTCGCAGTTCCCTGCGACACGTTCAAAGTCTTCATTATCGGGCGGGCGGCAGGGGACTGCCGCCCCTGCCTTTGGAGAGGTGGGATTCTACATTTTCTACACGGCTAAGAATCACTCTCCTGTCGATTGCAGGGTCTCGTACGGCGCCGCGCGAAGCCGTCCGGCGGACCGTCAGGGAAGCTTTCTGAACGCCCAGCGGAGTTTTAAAACTTCATAGAAAATGCAGAATTTTTGTCTTTTCAGCATTTTCTCTTGTCCTGCATGGCCGGACAACCTTCTCTGCCGACAATCTTCAAATGTATATACAGGTTTCTTCGCGTGGGCGCGCGACGGGTGACGGATTTATGTTATAATAGTGAGGCTATGAGAAAATGGCTATTTGTAGTAAAGCAAGGAGGTATTGCATGCAAGTGAATCGGCGCGCTTTTCTCGCCGGCGCCTGTGCGGCGGGCGCCTGGCAGGTCCTTTCGGGGTGCTTTTCGCCGCGGGCGTACCGGGCGAACGGCAAAGTCCGGCTCGCGGCGATAGGTGTCGGCCAGCAGGCCTGGTATGATATCTGCCGGTTTCGGAAGGATGCGGGCGACATCTGCGAGCTTGTCGCGCTCTGCGATACGGATATGGAATCCGGGCCGACGCTGCCCGCGCTCAAGGCGTATCCCGGCTTGCCGCGTTATCGCGATTTTCGCAAAATGTTTGACGAGATGGCCGATTCAATCGACGCCGTTCTTGTGGCGATACCCGACTTCTCGCATTTCCCGGCGGCCATGCATGCCATGAAGCTCGGCAAGGCGGTGTTCGTCGAGAAGCCCTTGGCGCACACCTTCGAAGAGTGCGAACTCCTGCGGCTGGCGGCGCGGAAGTACGGCGTCGTCACCCAGATGGGCAACCAGGGGCATTCGACTATCAAGTACTACCAGTTCAAGGAATACGTCGAGAAGGGCATCGTGAAGGATGTCGCGCGCGTCAACGTGCACATGAACATGACGCGTCGCTGGCACAAGTTCAAAGGCAATATCTTCCATTATCCCGTTGGCGAGGATATCCCGGCGACGCTCGACTACGACACCTGGCTCGGCACCGCCCGCTTCCACGAGTATTCGCCCGAGTACATGCGCGGCGAATGGCGCTGCTGGTACGACTTCGGCAACGGCGCGATCGGCGACTGGGGCGCGCATTTGATGGATTGCGTGCACGAGTTCCTGCTCAAAGGCGACTTGCCCTCCAAGATAGAGCTCGTCAAATGCGAGGGCTGGAACCAGTTCGTGTTCCCCTGCGCGACAACGGTGAAAATGTCGTTTCCGGCGAATGAAAAGCACGGGGACATGACACTGGCATGGTACGACGGCGCGCAGAATCTGCCGCCGCTGCCCAAAGGCTTCGTCTACGATGTGCCGGACGGCATACCCAAGAATTCGGCCAACGGGGACGCGGACTTCAATAGGCGCCAGCTCTTCCCGGGCAAGGAGATGTACCAGAAGGACGGAACGGTTTGGCAGTCTCTTTCGCACAAGCACCCGCTTCATCTCGTGGGCGACTTCAATGCGAAACTGCCGGACTACCCGCCCGAAACGGATACCCACTACCGCAGCTTCATCCGCGCCGTGAAAGGCGAAACCCGGACCTTGAGTCCGTTCGAGGTCGCCGCGCCGCTTTCGCAAGTCTTCTGCCTCGCGTGTGTCGCCATGCGCGTCAACCGTTCGATAGCCTTCGATCTGTCCAAGGGCGAGATTCCGGGCGACACGTACGCAAACTATTTCCTGAAGGGGCCTTCGCCGCGCAAGGGCTGGGAGTCGTATTACAAGATCTGATCTGATGATCGACGGGTGCCGCACCGATTCTGCGCCGGGGAAGCGTCCCTTTCGCCGGATCGTGGTCGAAACGCCTTTGATGGCGGATTCGCCTGTATATACAGGTTTTTTGACCGTCGGCGTGTCTGACGGCGATCCGATATGCTATAATAGGCGCGAGAACGTATGAGAAGGAAACCGCTCTATAGAAAAATCGCAGACGACATGCGCGCGGCAGTCACGGCCGGGCGGTACGTGGACGGCAAGTTGCCTTCGGACACGCAACTTGAGCGCCGTTACGAGACGACGCGGCAGACGGTGCTGAAGGCGATGCAGTCGCTGGAACGCGATGGTCTGATTCTGCGCCGCCCGGGGGCGGGTTCCTTCATCGTCCCCCGCATGGACCTGCCGCAGGGACAGTACGTTTCAACGTTGATCGCGCCGGGTGACGAATTCTTCGAGCGTGTCAGCGGCTATGTCGCGGCGGCGTGCCGGGCCTACGGGCTCAATCTCGTCTGGGGACCGGACGCGGACTTCCGGTCCATGCCGCCCCGCGCCTCGGTGGACCATCTGATAGAGCAGTATCGGCGGCAGAACGTGCGCGGCGTCTTCTTCGCTCCGTCGGCGGGGGACGAAGAGACGGCTGAGCGCAATGCGGAGGTTGCCTTGGCCCTGGCGGCGGCGGGCATCCGAATCATTCTCCTATGCCGCGACAATGCCGACTTCCCGCGGCGCAGCGGTTTCGACCTCGTGGGCATAGACAATCTGGCGGCGGGCCATGCCCAGACGACCCATCTTATCGAGCGCGGCTGCCGGCGCATCGTGTACGTCATGCGCGACGACCTGATCTGGACGATGCGCGGGCGCCTGGCGGGCTATCGGCTCGCGCTCCAGGAGGCAGGCCTTGAAGAGCTGCCGGTCCAGAGCGCCTCGGTCAACGCGTGGGACGAACGGAGCCTCGGGAACCTTATGCGCAAGCTGAAGCCCGACGGGTTTGTCTGCTTCAACGATGCGCTGGCCGCGCGCGTGCTGAACGCGCTCGCGGCGATTGGCGTTGCCGTTCCGGCGCGCGCGAAGGTGATCGGCGTGGACGACAGCGAATATGCGCGCTATCTCGCGGTTCCACTGAGCACGCTGCGCCAGCCGCTCGCGTCGATCGGCGAGGAGGCCGCGCGCCTTATGGCCTTGCGCCTCGGGAACGACACGCATCCGCCCCGGCAGATCCTGTTCGACACGGAGCTTGTGAAGCGCGCGTCCAGCGCGGTTGCGGAAGACAAACCGAAGAAGATTTCGAAATCGAATGGAAAAGCCAAAAGAAAGGATGGGAAACATGGTGTCACGTCGTGAGTTTCTGGCGGGGTCGGGCGCGTTCGCGATTCCGTTTCTCGCAGGGTGTTCGGGATTCGGCTTCAAGGCCAACGAAAAAGTGAATGTCGCCGTCGTCGGCATCGGCGCGCGCGGATGGGACGACATCCGTGCCTTGGCGAAGACCAGGCTGGCCAACATCGTCGCGTTCGCCGACACCGAAATCGCGGGCGAATGGACCGCCCCTGCGCGCAAGGCGTTCCCGGATGTGCCGTATTTCGACGATTTCCGCAAGATGTTCGATTCGATGTCCGGTCAGATCGACGCGGTGCTCGTGGCGACGCCGGACCACTCCCATTTCGCCGCATGCATGGCGGCGTTGCAGCTTGGCAAGTCGATCTATACCGAAAAGCCGATGGGCAACAGCTTCCGCGACATCCAGATCATGATGGACATGGCCGCGGCAAATCCGAAGCTGGTCACGCAGATGGGCAATCAAGGACACTCGCTCGCGAACTACTATCAGGCGAAGGAACTGGCGGCGAGGGGCTATTTCGACAACACGGTCAAGGTCGTCGCCCACATGAACAATCCGCGCCGCTGGCACAAATGGAACGGCTCCGTGAGGGAGATGTTCGCCGCAGGCGACTCGGCGCCGTCGTATTTGAACTGGGATGCGTGGCTGGCGCAGCGTCCGTACCGGCCTTACAACATCAACTATATCCATGGCGACTGGCGCTGTTTCTACGAATACGGCAACGGCGCCCTGGGCGACTGGGGCGCGCATACGTTCGACACGGCGCATGAATTCCTTGATCTCGGATTGCCGGAGTCGGTCGGCATGATCAACTGCACGGGCTGGACGCCGGTCGTTTTCCCGATGTCTTCGGCAATCTCCTTCAAGTTCCCGGCGCGCGGGCCCCGCATGCCCGCCTGCGAATTGCAGTGGTGGGAGGGAGTCGGGAACTTGCCGCCGCTCCCAAAAGGGTATCGCTTCGACGCGAAAAGCGAAACGCCGTTCATCGGCGGCGTGGCGGACGCGAAGAAAACGAAACTCAACCCCGGGCGCGAGATGTACCGCGCGGACGGCACGGTCTATCAGGGTATGTCGCACGGTGCGGAGCTTTTCGCGTGCGACGGCTCCAAACTGCCGACGGTCGCGGATTGCCATCCGGAAGGCGCTTCGGAGGTTCCGCACATTGCGAACTTCCTGCGCGCCGTCCGCGGCGAGGAGAAAGCGACGTCGCCGTTCGCGGTGGCGGGCGTACTCTCGCAGGTCATGGCCATCGGGTGCATTGCGCAGCGTCTGCAGGCGAGGAGACTGGTCTTCAACCGCGCGAAGAAGCGCTTTACGGGTGCGGACGTGAATCTCGCCAACGCGCTTCTGGACGGACCGGAGCCGCGCAGGGAGTGGTTGCGGTACTACAAGATCTGATTGCTTCCGGCAAACGGTTTTAATGCAATGCATCAATGAAACAGCAATAAAAATAAAGAAAGAAGGTTGTCATGAGATTGAACGGCGAGATTTTGGCATGGGGTCTGGGCGCATGCCTTGCAGGGTGCGCAACTGAGCCTGCGACCGTTGAGCCGAACACGCTTTCGGATGCGGAGAAGAAGGAGGGTTGGGAACTGCTGTGGGACGGGCGGACCACAAAAGGCTGGGTCGGCGTCAAGGACGGCTGCAAGTCCTTCCCGAAGTCGAGTTGGGTTATCGACAACGGCGTCTTGACGGTTTATCCTGTAAAGGGCACGGAAGCGAAGCCGTGGACGAAGGCTCCGACGAAGGAGGTCTGGGCGCAGGCGGGAGGCGACATTGCAACGGAGCGCACATTCAAGGATTTTGCGTTCAAGGTCGATTTTCGCCTCACACCCGCGGCGAATTCGGGCATCAAGTACTTCTTCGACGAGAATGTGAACAACGGCACGACGCTCGAGTACCAGATGCTCGAGAAGGGCCATGCCGACTGGAACAAGGGGCGCAACGGCAACAGGCGCGTGGCTTCGCTTTACGACATGATGCCGGCAAACGCGGACAGGTACCTGAAGCCGACGGGCGAATGGAACACTGTGCTTCTCGTCTCGAAAGGTCCCCATGTCGAGCATTGGCTCAATGGCGTGAAAGTGCTGGAGTACGAACGTGGCGGGAAGGCATTCATGGAGGCTTTCAAGATGTCCAAGTACGCCGATGCGAGCTACTTCAACAAAAACGGCAAGTGGGGCCTTTCGCCTGTCGGGCGCATCCTCATTCAGGACCACACGGATTCCACCGTGTCCTTCCGCAATATCAAGGTGAAAGAGCTCTAATCCGGCATGAAACTCGATTTGGACTCCATTTCCGCGGCGGCGGACGAGTGGCGGAATGCGGATGTCGCGTTGCCGCGGTTTGACATCGCGTCTATGCGCAAAGCGACGGCGGAAGCACCGCGCTGGGTGCACTTCGGCGGCGGCAACATCTTTCGCGGTTTCATCGCATCCCTGGACCAGCGTCTTCTGGACCAGGGTCTTGTGCGGACGGGCATTTCGGTCGCCGAGACCTTCGACTACGAGATTGTGGATCGTATTTACGCGGATTTCGACAATCTGACGCTCGATGTGACGCTGAACCCCGACGGCACGACTGCGCGCGAAGTTCTCGCGTCCGTCGCCGAAGCGGTCAAGGCGGATCTCGGCGATCCCGCGGCTTCCGCGCGAATGCATGCGCTTTTTACAGCGCCTTCGCTGCAGATGGCGTCCTTTACGATTACGGAGAAGGGCTACGCGCTGCATCGTCCGGACGGTTCTCTTCTGCCGGCCGCCGCGGATGACATGGCTGACGGTCCCCGTGCACCGCGCCACGCGATGGGCATCGTCTGCGCACTCTTTTTGGCGCGTTTCGAAGCGGGAGCCCTGCCGCTGGCGGCCGTCTCGATGGACAACTGCTCGCATAATGGCGAGAAGTTGGCGAACGCGGTTCTGGAGATCGCGGACGCCTGGATTGCAAAGGGGTATGCGCCCGCGGCGTTTCGCGCCTATTTGACCGACCCCTCCAAAATCGCGTTCCCGTGGTCCATGATCGACAAAATCACGCCGCGGCCTCACCCGCGCGTCGAAGCGAGTCTTGCCGCGGCGGGCATCGAGGACATGGCGCCCGTCGTTACGGCTAAGAAGACCTTTATCGCGCCGTTCGTGAACGCGGAAAAGCCGCAATACCTGGTGGTCGAGGACACGTTCCCGAACGGCCGCCCGCCGCTCGAGAAGGCCGGCGTGTATTTCACAGACCGCGAAACGGTGAACAAAACGGAGAAGATGAAGGTTGCGACCTGTCTCAATCCGCTGCACACGGCCATGAGCATGTACGGATGCCTTTTCGGCTACAAACTTATCTGCGACGAGATGAAAGACCCGGACATCGTGCGTCTCGTGAAGCGGCTCGGCTATGCGGAAGGTCTGCCTGTCGTCGTTGATCCGGGCATCATTTCGCCGCGCGCCTTTATCGACGAGGTGGTGTACGAGCGCCTGCCGAATTCGTTCATGCCGGACGATCCGCGGCGTATTGCAACGGATACCTCGCAGAAGGTCGGCGTGCGCTTCGGAGAAACAGTCAAGAGCTATCTGGCGAGCGGTCTCAATCTTGGTTCGCTTGTCGCCATTCCGCTTGCGCTTGCGGGCTGGATGCGCTATCTGCTCGCCGTCGACGACGGGGGCGAGCAGATGGACGTCTCGCCCGACCCGCTCAAGGACGGATTGCAGTCCCGGCTCGCGGGCATTGTCTGGAACGACCCCGCCTCCTATAAAGGACAATTGCGCGGCATTTTATCGAACGTCTCGGTTTTTGGCGTCGATTTGACGACTACGTTGCTGGCGGACAAGATAGAGGGGTACTTCGTGCGCCTTCTGGAAGGCCCGGGCGCGGCGCGCAGGCTGTTGCGGGCGGAACTTCCCGCTGCGGAAGGAGGCCTGTGGTGACCGCCGGACAAAAGATGTCGAACTTCCGCTGGATGATCTGTTCGCTGCTGTTCTTCGCAACGACGGTGAACTACCTCGACCGGCAGGTCCTCTCCCTCACGTGGAAAGACTTCATCGCCCCCGAATTCCACTGGACGGATGCGGACTACGGCGTCATCACGGGCTATTTTTCGCTGATTTATGCCATCTGCAACCTGTTCGCTGGCAAGTTTGTGGACTGGATGGGCACGAAGAAGGGTTATCTCTGGGCGATCTTTGTATGGTCGTTCGCCGCGTGTCTCCATGCCGCGTGCGGATGGGGAACGGCGCAGCTGGTGGATGGCGTCTCGAGCGTTGCCGCGATGCGGGCGGTTCGGGCCGGCTCCGCACTCGCGTTGTCGGTCGCGTCCGTCTCGGTGTGGCTCTTCCTCGGCTGTCGCTGTCTGCTCGCACTCGGCGAGGCGGGGAACTTCCCGGCGGCAATCAAGGTGACGGCGGAATACTTCCCGAAGAAGGACCGCGCCTTCGCGACCTCCATCTTCAATTCGGGTTCGTCGGTCGGCGCACTCGCCGCGCCCGCTTTGATTCCGCTGATTGCGCGGTGGTGGGGCTGGGAGATGTCGTTCATCGTCATCGGCGCGCTCGGCTTCGTGTGGATGGGGTTCTGGCAGTTCCTCTACCGGAAGCCGTCCGAGAATCCGCATGTGAACGCGGCGGAACTCGCCTATGTCACGCAGGATGAGGGGACGGCGGAGGCGCAAACTGCCGCGCCCGAACCCACGAAATCGCTCGGCTATCTGCGGTGCTTCCAGTTGCGGCAAACGTGGTCGCTTGTGCTTGGACGCTTTCTGACGGATGGCGTGTGGTGGTTCTTTCTCTTCTGGACGCCGGGCTATCTTTCGGATCAGTTCGGCTACACGAGCGATTCGGGAATGGGAATGTCCCTCATCGTCACGCTCTACGCCATCGTCACCTTCGTCTCGATCTGCCTCTGCAAGCTGCCGACGTGGTTCGTGGACCGCAAGGGGATGAACCCGTACGAGGGGCGCATGATTGCGATGCTTGTCTTCGCCTGCTTCCCGCTTCTTGCGCTTGGCGCGCAGCCGCTCGGGGCGTACAGTGCGTGGTGGCCGGCGATCCTGATCGGCCTCGCGTGTGCGGGCCATCAGGCATGGAGTGCGAACGTCTATTCCGTCGTCGGTGATATGTTCCCGAAGTCGTCCATCGCTACGCTGACGGGCATCGCGCAGTGCGCGGCAGGTCTCGGCAGTTTTACGATCAACCTCGGCGCGGGCAGGCTCTTCACCTACGCGGCAAACAGGGGCGAGGCGTTCGCGTTCGCCGGGTATGCGGGCAAGCCCGCCGGGTACATGATCGTCTTCTGCTACTGTGCGGTGGCGTATGTCGTCGGCTGGGCGTGCATGAAGGCGCTCGTGCCGCGCTACAGGAAAGTCGAGGGCTGACGAAACCTCTTGATAAGGAGCAAGGAAATGAAGCAAGGCTGGAGATGGTATGGCGAGGGCGACGCGATTTCCCTGCGGGAAATCCGTCAGGCAGGCGTGACGGATGTCGTCGCGGCACTTTACGGACGCAAGCCCGGCGAAGTGTGGCCCGTGAAGGAAATCAAGGCCCTCGCGGCGAAGGTGGAGGCGGAGGGCATGACATGGAGCGTCGTCGAGTCCGTCCCCGTGCACGAGAACATCAAGCGACGTTCGGGCGACTGTCTCGCCTACATTGCGAACTACAAGCAGACCCTGCGCAATCTCGCGAAGTGCGGCATCAAGACGGTTTGCTACAACTTCATGCCGATTCTCGACTGGACGCGGAGCGACCTCGCCTATGAACTGCCCGACGGCTCGACCTGCCTCGGCTACAACGAGTACGAGGTCGCGGCGTTCGATCTCTACTCGCTGAAGCGCCCGGGCGCGGAAAAGGACTACGACGCGAAGACGAAGGCGCGGGCGAAGAAGCTGTGGGCGGCGTACAAGCCTGCCCAGCGCAAGCGCGTGGAGAAGTCCATCCTTACGGGACTGCCCGGCACGGTGGACGACCTCACGCCGCGCGAGTTCCTGAAGCAGCTCAAGACCTACGAGGGCATCGGCGACCGCGAGCTGCGCGAGAACATGTACGCCTTCCTCAACGAGATTTCGCCCGTTCTGGAGGAGTGTGGCGTTGATATGTGCATTCACCCGGACGATCCGCCGCACCCGATCTTTGGTCTGCCGCGCATTCTCTCGACGGCGGCGGACATTCGCGAGATGATGAAGAGGTGTCCTTCGAAGCACGTCGGCCTCACGCTCTGCACGGGTTCGCTTGGCGGTTCGCTTGAAAATGATGAGGTGGCCATCTTCAAGGAGTTCGCGAAGCGCATCTTTTTCTGCCACTTCCGCAATCTTGAGTACGAAGAACCCGGCGTGTTCCACGAGTCGCGTTGCCATCTCATCGGCAAGACGAACCTCCCTGCCCTGATGCTGGCCCTCTTGAAGGAGGAAAAACGTCGCGGCGAAGGCATCGTCGTGCGGCCCGACCACGGGCGGCTGATGGAAATCGACAAGGGGCGCAAGTGCTACTGCGGCTATTCCTACGGCGGACGGCTCGTCGGGCTCGCCGAACTGCGCGGACTTGAAATCGGCCTCAAGTACGCCTACCCGGCCCTGCGCGAAGGAGCGAAGAAATGACGAAGAAGCCCTTTGTCAACGACGATTTCCTGCTCACGACCCGCACGGCGCGCGAACTCTACCACGGCTATGCCGGGAAGATGCCCATTATCGACTACCATTGCCATCTGTCGCCGAAGGAGATCGCGGAGGATATGCGGTGGGACAACATCGCCGAGGTGTGGCTCGGCGGCGACCACTACAAGTGGCGGCAGATGCGCTCGAACGGAGTGGACGAACGGTTCGTGACGGGCGATGCGCCGTGGCACGACAAGTTCGTGAAGTTCGCCGAGACGATGGAACGGCTTGTCGGCAACCCGCTTTTCGACTGGTCCCATCTCGAACTCGCCCGCTATTTCGGCGTGACGGAGCGACTGTCGGGCGCGAGCGCGGAGCGCATTTGGAAGGTCTGCAACCGCAAACTCGCCGGGAAGGGCTTCTCGGCGCGCGGGCTGATGAAGAAGTCGAACGTGAAGGTCGTCGCCACGACGGACGACCCGGTCGACTCGCTCGAATACCACCTCGCAATCGCCGCGAAGCCGTTCGCGACGCGCATCCTGCCGGCGTGGCGTCCCGACAAGGCCTCTAAAATCGACGAACCCGCCGCGTGGAATGCATGGATGGACAAGCTCTCCGCCGCGGCGGAAACGCCCGTCAAGACATGGGACGACTATCTCTCCGCCATGGCGAAGCGGCACGGGTTCTTTGGGCAGGCGGGGTGCGTGATTTCCGACTATGGCACGACTGAGATTTTCGCCGCGCCGTATACCGAGGGTGAAATCAGGCGCATCTTCAGGAAGGTGCGCGGCGGAAAGGCCCCGACGGCGGACGAGGCGCGGCAGTTCAAGAGCGCGTGGCTCTGCGAGGGCCTGAAGGCGGATGCCGCCGCCAACTGGACGGCGCAAATCCACTGCAACTGCCTGCGGAATGCGAACTCCGTGATGTTCGGGAAGATCGGATCCGACACGGGCTTCGACTGCATGGGCGACTGGAGCGTCAACGGGTCGTTGGCGCGGCTTTTCGACCGCCTCGAGCGGACGGACAGCCTGCCGCGGACGATTCTCTACTCGCTGAACCCGAAGGACGCCGAAATGCTCGCCTCGCTGATGGGGTGTTTTCAGAAGGGACCGACGCGCGGCAAAATCCAACTCGGTGCGGCGTGGTGGTTTCTCGACCAGAAGGACGGCATGCGCAGGCAGTTGGAGGCCCTCGCGGCACTTGGATGCCTCGGCAATTTCGTCGGAATGCTCACCGACTCGCGCAGTTTTCTCAGCTACACGCGCCACGAGTACTTCCGCCGCATCCTCTGCCAGAAGCTTGGGGCGGAGGTCGAGAAGGGCGAGATCCCGGCCGACCTCGATTGGCTCGGCGGCCTCGTCGAGGACATCTCGTACAACAACGCGAAGAGGTACTTCGGGTTTTGAGGGGTGAGGGATGGGAAGTGAGGGATGAGAACGTTGAGAGAGTTTTAGCAGAAGAAAGGAAAGCGAAAACCATGCAGAGAAGAGAGTTCATCAAGAGCGCGTTCGCCGCCGGTGCGGCGCCGCTGCTGTTCAACGGCTGCGTGACGGGCTTCGTCGCGAACCGCAAGATCAATGTCGGCGTCATCGGCTACGGACGCATCGCGCACACGATGGACGTGCCGGGCGTCCAGCAGTTCACCAGACGCTGCGTCATCACGGCGGTCGCCGACCTCGACGCGAAGCGCGCGGCCTACGGCAAGAAGGTGATCGAGGAGCGCTACGCGAAGCTGGGCGTCACGCAGGCCGTCCGCACGTTCGGCGACTACCGCGAAATGATCGCCGATCCGTCGATCGACGCGGTTCTTCTCTGCATCCCCGACCACCAGCACGCGCTCGTCGCGACGGACTGCCTCCTCGCGGGCAAGCACATCTACTTGCAGAAGCCGTTCGCGCAGACGATTCAGGAAGGGCGCGTCGTCGCCAACCTCGCGACGATGAAGGGACTCGTCGTCCAGGTCGGCGCGTGGCAGCGTTCGCGGCCGCAGTTCCGCAAGGTCGTTCAGCTCGTCCGCAACGGGCGCCTTGGCGCGATCGCGCGCGTGGAGGTCGGCATCGGCCTCGACAAGTCCGGCGGCTGCCGCACGCCGGAGCCGGTGCCCGCGAACCTCGACTTCGACGCCTGGCTCGGACCGACGGATCCGACGGCGCCGTACAACTGGACGCGCGTCCACAACCAGGACCTCGCGCACATCGGAGACCGTCCGGGGTGGATTCAGCTCGCGCCGTATGGCTGGGGCATGATCACGAACTGGGGCGCGCACCATCTCGACATCACGGCATGGGGCCTGAACTGCGACCCGAGGTCCGTGCGCGGCACGTGCGAATGGATGGACCTTTCGGGGACGAACCTCTGGAACGTCCACACGACGTACGACCTCCACTACGACTGCGGCGGTGCGGACGTGCACGTCAACAACAAGTTCCAGATGGGCGTCAAGTTCATCGGCGAGAACGGCGACTGGCTCTGGTGCACGCGCGGCGCGATGAAGGTCACGCCGAGCGACCCCGAGCCGAAGGTCGCGCCGGGCATGCTCGGCCCGATCGCCGCGTCGAGGCCGAGCCTGCTCGCCGACCTCAAGCCCGGCGAGATCGTCGATGACGCGCTCGCGCACGGCGAAGAGAGGTTCCACGCGGTCGCCGACCACTTCGAGAACTGGCTCGAGGCCATCGCCCGCGAAGATCCGCGCTACACGGTTGCGACGGCCGAGGAGGCGCACCGCTCGACGGCGTTCTGCTCGCTCGGCCGCATGTGCATGGAACTCGGGCGCGGCAAGGCCGGCGGCGCGACGCTCGCCTGGGACGCGAAGAGGGAGGTTTCCGGCGACCCGGCGGCGGACGCGATGCTGACGCCGTTCGCGCGCGGCAAGTACGACCTCAAGCCGGCCCTCGCGGCGGCGGGGCTTGACTACCGGAAGATGATCAAGCCGCTCGCCTGATTTCAGACAACCCCGCAAGCACAAGGAGCATTCAGCATGAATCGGAAACTCGTTCTCGCGTCCGCCGCGTCCTTTGCGGCGTTCGCGTCCGTCGCAACCCCCGCGTCCGCCTGTCCCTGCACGGAGAAGGGGGGCGCCTGCGCCTGCCGGCCCGCCTACGTCGCCGTTGAGGACACGTCGGGCCAGAGGGCGTGGAAGATGCCGTTCCGCCTCGGCCTCGCCGGCTTCACCATGTACAAGAAGAGCCTCGACGAGACGCTGGAGATCATGCGCGCCGTCGATCTCCACTACCTCTGCGTGAAGGACTTCCACCTCAAGTACACCGCGACGGACGACGAGATCGCGGCGTTCAAGGCGAAGTGCGCGAAGTTCGGCGTCACGCCCTATGCGCTCGGCCCGCTCTACACGAAGAGCAACGAGGAGGTGCGCGGCTACTTCGAGTTCGCCCGCCGCTTCGGCGCGAAGGTCATCGTCGGCGTGCCGTTCGAGGTCGCGCCCGGCCGGCCGGACAAGTGGACGGAGCGCATCGGCTCGCGCAAGCAGCTCGAGTACATCGACACGCTCGTCAAGGAGTTCGACATCCGCTATGCGATCCACAACCATGGGCCGAACGCCCCGCAGATGTTCCCGGACGTCGAGTACGGCTACGCCCTCGTGAAGGATCTCGACCCGCGCATCGGCTTCTGCATGGACATCGGCTGGGAGTTCGGTTGCGGCCGCGACCCGGCGGAAACGATCCGCAAGTACGGAGACCGCATCTACGACCTGCACGTGAAGAACTTCGCGCTCAACCTGCCCGGCGCGCAGAAGATCGGCAAGAACAGCTTCACGACCGTGCCGCTGCCGCGTGGCGCGATCGACTACGGCTCGGTCTTCAAGGCGCTGGCCGAGGTCGGCTACGACGGCATCGCCTCGTTCGAGTACGAGCGCGACTTCGACAACAACCTGGAGGGCCTCGCCGAGTCCGTCGGCTACGCGCGCGGCGTGTGCGACACGGTGCGCGTCTCGCCGAAGATGATGCCCGTGCCGGCGGGGGCGAACACGCTCACGGCGGCGGAGAAGGCCGAGGGCTGGACACTTCTCTTCGACGGCAGGAACCTGCCGGCGGACACGTTCGTCGGCGTCAGAAACGGCTTCAAGTCGTTCCCGGAGAAGGGCTGGTTCGTCAAGGACGGATGCCTGACGATGCGGCCGGTGAACGGCATCGCGAACGGCAAGTGGTTCCCGCTGCCGCCCGAAGACCAGAAGCTCGGCGGCGGCGGCGACATCGCGACGGTGAAGAAGTACCGCGACTTCGCGTTCTCGTTCGACTTCCGCCTCACCGAGGCCGCGAACTCGGGCGTCAAGTACTTCCTCGACGAGACGCAGAACCGGGGCACGTGCGAGGAGTACCAGATCCTCGAAAACGGACACCCCGACGCCTCGAAGGGCGTGGACGGCAACCGCAAGGCCGCGTCGCTCTACGACATCATCCCCGCGCACGCCGACGGCCTTCTGAAGGGCATCGGCCAGTGGAACACCGGCAGGATCGTCGCGAAGGGCGGCAAGGTCGAGCATTGGCTCAACGGTGTCAAGGTTCTCGAATACACTCGCGGATCGCCCGCGTTCAAGGCGGCCGTGCGCGCGTCGAAGTACGCGACTTGGGGCCAGACGGCGGACGGGAAGCCGCAGGACTGGGGCGAGATCCCCGAGGGGCGCCTGCTCCTGCAGGACCATTCGGACTCGACCGTCTCGTTCTGCAACCTGAAGGTCAAGGAACTCCAATGAACAGAAGAGACTTCCTGAAGATGATGGCGACGGCCGGCGCGGCGCCGCTTCTCCCCGGTTGCTTCTCGGCGAAGGCGTACCGGGCGAACGGCAAGGTGCGCCTCGCCGCGATCGGCTGCGGCGCGCAGGCGTAGTACGACATCCAGCGGTTCGCGCAGCATGCGGACATCTGCGAGATTGTCGCCCTCTGCGACACGGACATCGGCGCGTCGCACACGGCGATGGCCCTGAAGGCCTGCCCGGATGTGCCGCGCTTCTCCAGGACTTCCGCAAGATGTTCGACGCGCTGGCGGACAGGATCGACGCGGTTCTGGTCGGCACGTCCGACCACTCGCACTTTTGCGTCTGCATCCACGCGCTGCGCCTCGGCAAGGCCGTCTACGTCGAGAAGCCGCTCGCGCACTCGTTCCGCGAGTGCGAGCTTCTGCGGCGGACGGCGGAGGCGGCTGGCGTCGTCACGCAGATGGGCAACCAGGGCCATTCGGGCGACAACTTCCACCAGTACCGTGCGTATGCCGCATCGGGCGTCCTGAAGGACGTCACGAAGGTCGTCGCGCACATGAACATGCAGCGCCGTTGGCACAAGTGGGGCGGGAAGACCGCGTCCTATCCGAAGGGCGAGCCGCTGCCGAAGACGCTCGACTGGGACGCCTGGGTCTCGTCCGCGCCCTACCACGCCTTCTCGAAAGACCTGGCCTACGGCGAGTGGCGCTGCTGGTACGACTACGGCAACGGCTGTATGGGCGACTGGGGGCGCACATCCTCGATGGCGTCCACCGCTTCACGCTCCACGGCGACTTGCCCGTTGCGGTGAAGATTTCGGACGTGAAGGGCTGGAACCCGTACGTCTTCCCGATCCAGGACACGCTCACGATGGACTTCGCGGCGAGGAACGGCCATGGCGACGTCACGCTCGAATGGTACGAGGGACTTGACAACCAGCCCAAGCTGCCGAAGGGCTTCCGCTACGCGAACAACAAGGGTCTGTTCCCGGCCTCGACCGCGAACGACGGGCTGGTCGATCCGATGCTGAAGCCGGGCAAGGAGATCTACCTGAAGGACGGCACGGTCTGGCAGGGGCTGTCGCACAGCGCGACGCTCGTGCGCGTCGGCGCGCAGGATGCGCCCGTGCCGGCGTTCGAGAAGGCGCCCTGCGACCACTGGCGCAACTTCCTCTTGGCCATCCGGGGCGAGATGGAGACGCACAGCCCCTTTGCCGTCACGGCGCCGCTGTCGGAGATCTTCTGCCTCGGCGTCGCCGCACAGCGGCTCAATCGCGGCTTCCGCTTTGATCCGGCGACGCGGCGCGCCGTCGGCGACGAGGAGGTCAATCGCCTTCTGGACGGCCCTGCCCCGCGCAAGGACTGGGAGGAGTATTACAGGAGCTGATTGAGGGATTTCAAATCCCGGATTTCAGATCATAAATATCTCAAATCGCAAAGCATAAATAGTGTCTGCCCATTTAATTTATAATGCGGAAATCAAAGCGCTTGGCGGGAGCACGCACATGTACAAGGCGGAAAAATCGGGTCAAATGACATTCGAGGACGCGATACGCAGGCTGTATGCGCAGCAAAAAGAGATGTTCGACTTGCGAAGAA
>ERZ808258.457-NODE-457-length-16337-cov-3.318818_pt1 | contig 16337 bp, 7 predicted proteins | sample MGYA00521280_ERZ808258 | MGnify/ENA primary metagenome ERZ808258 (study PRJEB31516, sample SAMN03275585) | gut metagenome | biome: mammalia-associated habitat; material: feces | host: Papio cynocephalus | place: Kenya | collected 2012-07-19 ...
CTGACGAAATTGGCTCTCTGCGTACTTTGCGTCAGATTCTTGACAAGCTCGCTCCTACAACTACAGGAGAAGCTAAAGCTGAGCCTATCGCCATACAAAATGACACTTCAGCTGAAGAAGCCATTATTAAAATTGTGGCTGAAATGACCGGCTATCCGGTAGAAACTTTAAATCTTGATATGGATTTAGAGAACGACTTGGGTATCGATTCCATTAAGCGTGTAGAAATTCTGGCCGCTGTGCAAAAGCAATTGCCCCAGGCTGGAGCTATAAGTCCCGAAGAAATCGGCTCTTTGCATACTTTGCGCGACATCGTCAATCGCTTAGGTGCATCAGCTCAGCCTCAAAGCCAGAGTGAAACTAAGGCTAAAGTTTCCCCTGCACCTGAAAACCAAGAGCAAGCTGTGCTTCAGATCGTAGCCGATATGACTGGCTATCCTCTGGAAACGCTCAACTTGGACATGGATTTAGAAAACGATTTGGGCATCGATTCCATTAAACGTGTGGAAATTTTGGCCGCCATTCAAAAGGTCATTCCCGCCGCTTCTTCCATAGGTCCAGACGAAATAGGCTCTTTACATACCGTACGCGATATACTTAAGCGTTAGGTAACGACGATAAGCCTACTCCTCCGACTGACGCTCCCCATAAGGACGATCAAGGCGCAGAGGAAGAAAAAAAAAATGAAGCTTGCCAGAGCGTAGATTTGCCCACAGAACCTGCGCTGACTTCAAATGACAAAGCTGAACAAAAGGCGACCGAAGTTTCCGTAGCCGACACTAAATTGGAAGCTGAGGCAACTGCGGTCGCGCAGCCTGTCGACCATGACTCAAATTCAGAAGCAAAAGCTGAGCAGCAGCCTGAAGTAAAAATCGATTTGACAGCCAGCTTAGCCCCTGACGGTCAGATGCTCAAACGCAGAAAGCTCTACTATAAAGAGTCGCCCGCGCCTAACAAGCCTGTTGAATTAAACACTCAAGGCCTTTATGTTATTACCGACGACGGTTATATTGCTCCGGCTCTCTGTGCAGCTATGCAACAATTCGGTTTGCAAGCTTGTTTAATTAGTAAAGATCAGCCTTTAACTGATCAACAGCTTCGTTTAGCTGACAGATTTGCAGGCTTAATAGCCATCATGCCTAGTTTTCCTCTCTATGAGCATGGAGATCTCTTCTTCAAACGTGGTGTTGCTGAAGAGGCTTTAAAAGATTGCTTTAAGTTGGTACGTCAACAGTGTCAACTTTGGAAGCAAGTTGGCCAAACGCCCGATTTCTTCCTGACTGTCACTCGCATGGACGGTCACTTTGGCACTTTTGATGAAGCTAGCAACCCCATAGAAGCTGGCTTACATGGCTTAGCCAAAGTTGTAGCTCAAGAGTATCCTCGCTTACGCAGCCGTTCCTTTGATTTTTGCGTAGATACCGATCCCGGCCATATTGCTACTCAGATCTTAGCCGAGCTTATGGTAGATGGTAGTAACGAAGTTGGTATCGATCGTCATAACGTGCGTCGTATTCCGGTCTTACGCGAAGAGAAGCTGGACTTAACTAAAGTTAATTTGCCAGCTCCAGGCTCTACCGTTATTGTTACTGGTGGAGCCCGCGGCGTGACTGCTGATTGCGCCAAGTTACTGGCCCAGCATTGCAAACTCAACTTTGTATTGGTAGGCCGCTCACCTATTCCCGTGCCTGAATGGACTCAAACTAAGTCTGCCAAGACGGCTAGAGACTTAAAAACTTTATTGTATCAACAATCGAAACAGAGTGGTAAGAGTCTCTCTCCTAAACAGCTTGAAGGCGAATGCCGACGCATCTTAGTCAACCGTGAGATCGCTCAAAATATCAGTGATATCAGAGCTTTAGGTTCACAAGTGGAATATATTTCCTTAGACGTACGCGACGATAGTTTAATCGCTCAAGTAGTGGAAGATATTCACCAGCGTTACGGCTCGATCGTTGGTTTAATTCATGGAGCTGGAGTTTTAGCAGATCGCTACATTTGCGACAAGACCGACGAGCAATTCAATATGGTCTTTGATACTAAAGTCAATGGCTTATACAATTTCATGCAAGCCTTAAATGATGAGCCTTTGCAATTTGTACTTACCTTCTCCTCTGTATCTGCCAGATTCGGCCGTCCCGGCCAAGCCGATTATGCTATGGCCAATGAAGTAATGAATAAGTTTACTTATGCGGCCAGCAGTTTATATCCCAAAACTCGCTTTAACGCTATGGGCTGGGGTCCTTGGGAAGGTGGTATGGTCGACGAAAGCCTCAAGCGCAAGTTTGAGCAACTCGGCGTAGAGGTAATTGAACGTGGACGTGGAGCCAGAGCTTTAACAGCCGAAATTTTGGCTGGTCATGAACAAGCTTGCGAACTCATTATGGGCGCAGGTTTTGACGTACCTCACGAAGACGACGCCTCTTCAGAAACAAAATCAGAAGCCTCACCAGCTTCAGAAGGTAACCAAGAAGTTAGTCCTTTGGCTCAGTCTTTAGGTTTAGATAAAGATGAAGAAGCTAAGGAGTCAGAGCGCCCTTTTGCGTCGACGGGCCTAAAGCCCGTCCAGTCTCAAAGTCGCGTATCTTTGGTCGACACAGACGAACTCTCTGCTAATTGGACTAAGCGCAGCAAGGACGATCCTTACAGTAGGACTCTGAATGCGGAGCAATATCCGCTTTTAGAAGATCATGTTTTAGGCGGCCATTCCGTTATGCCTACGGCCTTAATGGTCGAATTGGCTGCCCAAGCTTGTCATAAATACTTTCCTCAGTATCGCTTCTTAGGATGTGACAATTTGCGGGTACTTAAGCCAGTTACTTTGCCGCGAGGCGAAGAGCATGACGACCCCGCCAAGAACATTGTAGATACAGACATAGCCATCGTTATTCAAAAAGTTGAACGTATCGATTCAGAGTTGTTAGTATCTTTTGCTATTGAGCATTACAAACCAAACGCACGTCCCGTCAAATGTGTAGAGGGAACGGCCGTTTTAACGGCTCAGCCTCAAGCTAAGCCATTAAAAAAGCATAATCGACAGCCACTGGAAGAAAATGGCTATCCTTGCACTATGCCGGAAGCTTACGATAAGTATTTATTCCACGGCCCTAAGCTGCGAGGCATAAACAAAGTACGTTCTTGTAACAAACATGGGCTGGCCGCCAACGTAGAAGATATGGGCCACGCTTTGGTAAATCATCCCCAGGATAAGCCTATTACCAATCCGCTTTTCCTTGATTGTGCTTTGCAAAGCGGTTTGTTGTGGAGCGGAGCCGAGTGCGGACTTTGTTCTTTACCCATGTTTGGCGGCCGCTATCGTCAATACGTAGACAAGTTCCCTGCCAAAGCACAAATATTGCTTTATCCCAAAGAAGTTGGCGAAAGCCAAATGTGCGGCGATGTCTTTGTAGTAGACGAAGAAGGCAGAGTTTTAGCTGAGTGGCAAGACGTGCGCTGGGTTATGAGCTCAACCTTGGCCAAGTCTTTTCGCAGCAATAAGTTATAAATTATTATTTTGAGCTTTTAGATATAGGTTGTTAAAGTAAAATGGCAGCACGTAATACAGATATAGCCATAGTCGGTCTGGGACTCCACTTTCCCGGTGCCGCTAATGTCCAAGAATATTGGCAGCGTCTCAAAGAAGCTAAAGATCTTTCCGAGCAACCGGGGCCAGATCGTTGGCCCATAGATGCCGAAAAGCACCTTAGTAAAACTCCCCAAGACGACGCTTTGCGCTGCTTGCGTGGTTATTATTTGCACAATCTTCCCACTCCTGAGGAAGAAGGCTTGCCACAAGGGATTGATCCTGTATTTACCTTAGGCTTGAACACAGCCAAACAAGCGCTCAAGGATTGCTCAAATATAAACAAGCAGCGCACCGGTGTAGTGATGGCGGCTATAGCTTTACCCACCGACACTACTTCTGCTCTTAGCGAAGACATTTTGGGCGGTGACTTTGAAACGCGTTTACGCCAAAAGTTGGTTGCCGCATTTCCAGAAAAAAGCGCTGCTTTCAATTTGTCAACTGTCGATAAACAAACTGAACCAGCCAATTTGCCAACCACTGCAGCTAACACTGCTCCAGTAGGTTTGCCAGCTCAGTTAATTGCCAATAAATTGGGCTTAGGCTTGGGAGGTTACACTTTAGACGCAGCTTGTGCCAGCTCTTTAGTGGCCGTTGCCTTAGCTTGCGATGAGTTGCGAGCCCACCGAGCCGACGCCATGTTAGCCGGAGGTCTTTCCCGTCCCGATTGTCTATATACTCAAATGGGCTTTTCAGCTTTGCGAGCTCTCTCACCAAGCGGCGTATGTTCTCCTTTTGATGCTAAAGCCGACGGCCTGATGGTAGGCGAAGGCTGTGGCTTGGTAATACTCAAGCGCTTGGAAGACGCCGTAGCTCAGAGTGATAAAATTTACGGCGTTATTAAAAGCGTCGGTCTATCAAACGATATTGAAGGTAGCTTAGTGGCACCCTCAAGTGAAGGCCAAATCCGTAGCTTGCGCCAAGCTTACGCCGCTTGCGGTTTGCAACCTTGGGATATTGATCTAATCGAATGTCATGGTACTGGCACTCCTGTAGGAGATAAAGTTGAGTTTGACAGTTTGCAAACACTCTGGCAAGAAGCCCCTCAGGGCACTTTATGCCAATTGCGTTCTGTTAAATCTATGATTGGCCATTTGCTTACCGCTGCTGGTTCGGCCGGACTAATTAGAGTATTGCTCAATATGCAAAATGGCTTGATTACTCCTCAGGTAAATTTTGCAACTCCCGGTTTACCTTTGGCAGAAAGTCATTTCCGCGTAGAAAATAAAGAAGTAGCTTGGCTTAAGCACCCTAACCGTCCTCGCCGTGCAGCGGTCAGCGGTTTTGGCTTTGGCGGCATCAACGCTCACCTTATTGTGGAAGAATACGATTCATCTACTTCAGATACAAGCGTCAAAAGTTTAGATGAAAGCCTTATCAACGACAACTCCGAACAAAAAGCTGAAAGTATAGCTATTGTCGGCTTAGCTTGCCATTTTGGCTCTTTAGATAATACTGATAAATTTAAAAAGGCTATCTTTAACGGACTTTCAGCTTTAACCGATTTGCCTGAAAATCGTTGGCAAGGCTTAGGCGAAAGTGAAAACGCAAAAACAAATGCTAAGCAAGCCTATATTGATAAAGTATCTATACCTTTAGGCAAATTCCGTATTCCGCCTACGGATATTCCCAATATTTTGCCTCAACAATCTTTGTTGTTGAATGTGGCTTCTCAGGCTATGGCCGACGCCAGACAGCCTCTTCGCGAACGGCGCAATGAGGCGGCTGCCTTTATAGGTATAGCTTTAGACTTAAATTCCACCAACTTTAACTTGCGTTGGCAATTGGAAAAGAAAGCCCAGCAACTTGCTAAAGCTTTGGATTTAACGGCCGAAGAAGCGAAGTCTTGGCTTAAAGAGCTTAAGAATGAAATTTCTAAGCCTTTAGACTCTACCCGTACTATGGGAGCTTTAGGTAGTATCGCGGCCAGCCGTGCCGCTCGCGAATTTCAATTCGGAGGCTGTTCTTTTACAGTTTCAGCCCAAGAAGTTTCTGGCTTTACAGCTTTGAAACTTGGTGTACAAGCTTTACAGAGAGGCGACTTGAATCTAGCTCTGGTCGGAGCTATCGATTTGCAAGGAGACGTTCGTCAAGCTCACAACCACTTAGATGGCCAAGTTGACGGTTATGGAGAAGGTGCTTGTTGTTTAGTCTTAAAGCGTTTGAGCGACGCCAAGCGCGATCATGATCATATTTACTGTTTAATACAAGGCTTAGGCCAAGCAGAGAATAGCCAAAATGAAGCTGAAGAGCAGCCAGCAACTCAAACAGCCTTGGAGCAAGCTTGCCATCAAGCCAAGATAGAGCCTAAAAAGATCAGCTACTTGGAATTTAGCAATGGCAACTTACTGACTAATTCAAGCCAATCCCAAGTTTTAGAACAATTACGCCACAAACTCGATCAAGGAGAGCTTCCTCTTTCTGTTGGTACAGTCAGCGATATAGTTGGTAAATGTGGGGCCGCTTCAGCCTTAGCTTCCATAGCCAAAGCAGCTTTAAGTTTGGATCGCCATATTTTGCCTGGCACTCCAGAATATATTAAGCCTATTGCTGAATTGAACGCTTCAGAGAGCCGTTTATGTGTTCATTGTAAGCCTTCTTTCTGGTTCCGCAATCGCGCCGAAGGGCCGCGCCGCGCTGCCGTAATTAGCACAGCTTATCCTGGTCATGTTTGTGCTTCTATTTTGGAAGAAGCGCCAACCGATAATTATGTAAGCCAGAATGAAGCTATTGAACCGGCCAAATCAGTTATCTTCGCTTCTTTAGCCGCTCAACCTCAAGAATTAAAAGCCAAATTGCAAGAATTGCAACAAGAAGCCAACTTAGCTAGAGAAAGCGGAGTGTCAGCTGCCAAAGCTTTGCTCAAGTTGGGTGCTTCTTGGTGGCAACGTCAAGATATGAAGCAAAAGTTGGCTATGGCTTTTGTTATCGACTTAACTACCGAAGAGCCCTGGAATGAGTTTCAAATTCGCCTCAAGCTGGCCATAAAGCATTTAGAAGATTATGCCGACAAAGCTCTAGCCAATCACTCTATTTTCTATACTCCAGAGCCTCTGGCCGAAAATGGCAAAGTAGCTTTCGTTTATCCCGGTTCAGGAGCCAATTTCCTCGGTTTGGGACGCGAGCTGGCTTTGCAATTCCCGGCCCTTATGGATCGCTTCGATAATGAAAATCTTTACATGGCCGACGAATTTATGGCTCGTTGGAACCAGCCTTACCGCTTAAATTGGGAGGAAGGTTGGCAACATGATTCTCTGAAAAATTTAGCTTCTGACACCCACAAGATGATGTTTAGCCAAGTTACCTTTGCTATGCTTTCTACTGATGTAGTCCGTTATTTAGGTATCGAGCCTCAAGCGGCTATCGGCTATAGCTTAGGAGAATCAGCTGCTCTATTTGCCCTCAGAGCTTGGCCAGAACGCGACTTAATGTATAAACGCATGGAAAGTTCTGACTTATTCCGCAAGCAACTTTCCGGTCCGTGTCTAGCTGCCAGACGGGCTTGGAATATTCCTTCGGGCGCTCCTTTTGAATGGACTGTAGGCCTTATTAGAGTGCCTGCTTCTCAAGTAAAAGAAGCGATTAAAACAAATTCCAAAGTGCGCTTGCTAATAGTCAATACCGATAATGAATGCGTTATTGGTGGCACACGTGAAGCCATTAGCGCCATTTGCGCTCAATTGCATACTAAAGCAATTTTAGTAAGTGGCGTTGATACGGTACATTGCGATTGTCTTGATCCAGTAGCTAAAGAATATTGGGATATGCACCATCTTCCTTGCACTCCTCCCCAGGGTATAGACTTCTATAGTGGCTACTATCATCGTTCTTACGGTTTGACTTCGGAAAAAATTGCTGACTCTATTGTTGCCCACGGTCGTTTTGGCTTTGATTACACGAAAACTATTCGCCAAGCTTGGCAAGATGGCGTGCGCCTTTTCTTAGAAATGGGGCCTGGCACAGCTTGCAGCCGTATGATTAACAATATCTTGGCTGACAAGCCCCACTTTGCTATCAGCTTAAGCAATAGAGGCAAAGCCGAATTGGCTTCTTTAGAATGTCTGTTGGCTGGAGCCATAAGTCATGGCTTACGTCCCGACTTAGGCAAACTTTTCCCAGCGGAGCTTATGCCTCAAAACGATGCAGAAGCCAAAACTATTGATATTTATTTGGGCAGACCTGCTTTTAACCCACCAGTTCCCCAATCAACCCAAGCTAGTTTGCCCACTCCAAACAAAATAGAGAACTCGCCTTCTTCTAAGCCAGTTGCTCTTACCACGCCTTCCCAGACGATCTTGAAAACCGCGTCGGTTCCTCAGGAGCCTGTCATTCCTACCGAGGAAAGAAGAGCTGTAAATATGAGTATTCCTCAATATAAAAACCAACCATCAGTTTCTGTAGCTGCTACCCAAGCAACTACCACCCCAAAGATCAGCAGCCAAGTTGCTCCCGCTTCTTCTCCTACGCCAATGCAACAACTGGAGCAAATTTTAGTTGAAGTTTCCCAATCTTCACAACAAAACCACTCCAAATGGCTGGAATTTGTTAAAGACAGCTCTCAAGCAATAGCTTCTTTAATGAATCGTCAAAGCGTTTTAATTCAGCAATTATCGACTGTGCCCGGAGCCACTTTGCCAAGTGAGATTCGTTTGCCAGATCATACACAAGCGGTTCCACAATTACGACAAAATAGCAATATCGAAGCACATGCTTATACAACAAAACTTCATGGCGTCGAATTTACTACTTCCGATGGCTATGTATGTGGAGGCAAACCTTCCTTAGCTCCCAAAAATCAAAAAGTATTTTTAGATAGAGATGAATGTCTGGAATTTGCTATAGGTAAAATAGGCAAAGTTTTAGGTGATAAGTTCGCTCCTATCGATAATTACTCTACACGTGTACGCTTGCCAGCCGAACCGCTTATGCTTGTCGATCGTATTATTTCCGTAGAAGGAGAGCCGCTATCTTTGGGTTCAGGCCGCGTAGTTACCGAACACGACGTAGTGCCTGGTATGTGGTATTTGGATGGCAACAGAGCTCCGGTCTTTATTTCTGTGGAAGCTGGACAAGCCGACCTTTTCCTTTGCAGCTGGTTAGGAATTGACTTTAAAGCTCAGGGCAAACGCGTCTACCGTCTCTTAGATGCCAATGTAACTTTCCACCGTGGCTTGCCTCAGCCTGGCGAAACTATCCATTATGATATTCGCATTAAACGCTTTATCAACCAAGGAGACACGTGGCTCTTCTTCTTCGAATACGAAGGCACTATAAATAATCAAATCTTCTTAACTATGCGTGATGGTTGCGCCGGTTTCTTCACTCCGCAAGAGATACGCAATAATGGCGGTTTAGTCTTAACTGAAGAGAATTTGCGTCCTAAACAGGGCAAAAAAGATCCCCACATGAAAGACTTAGTGCCTCTAAGCGCCAGCAGTTACAACTTTGAACAAGTTGAAGCTTTGCGTCGTGGTGATTTAGAAGCTTGTTTCGGTGAAGATTTTGCCGGATTGGCTTTAAAAAATCCGGTCAGTTTGCCTTCCTCCAATTTGTTGCGTTTAATTCATCGTATTCCCGAATGCGATCCTTTCGGTGGACGTTGGGGCTTAGGTAAAGTTGTAGCCGAAGCTGACGTTCATCCCGAAGACTGGTACTTAACTTGCCACTTTGTTGACGATATGGTAATGCCTGGCACCTTAATGTATGAGTGCTGTGCTCATGCCCTGCGTTTCTTGCTGGCTCGCTTAGGCTGGGTTGGCGAAAAAGACAAAATTGCTTACGAACCTGTCGTGGGCGTAAAGGCTGTCCTTAAATGTCGCGGTCCTGTCTTACAAAGCACCAAAACTGTGCGCTATCAAGTAGAGATCAAAGAGATAGGTTATAACCCTCAGCCTTATGTAATAGCTGATGCTATTATGTACGCCGACAATAAGCGCGTAGTAGGTTTTGAGAATGTCTCAATGCAACTTACTGGTACGACAGGACAGGAATTGGAAGAGCTGTGGCATTCTCGCCAACCTAAAACCAAAGCGGCTATCTCTTCCCAGCATTTAGGCGATCCTATCAAGCCTGGCATCTTCAACGAAGAACAATTTATGCAATTTGCAATTGGTCGTCCTTCTCTGGCTTTTGGCCCTGAATTTGCCAAGTTTGATTCACGCTTTATCGCTCGCTTGCCTGGCCCGCCTTATCAGTTTGTCAGTCGTATTGTCAGTGCCGATCATCCTTTCCTTAAGGCTGTACCTGGAGGTTGGGTTGAAGCTCAGTACGATATTCCTGTCGACGCTTGGTACTTTAAAGCTGGCCACACTGGACGTATGCCATTCTGCGTTCTCAACGAAATAGCTTTGCAAGTTTGCGGCTGGGTATCAAGTTATGCCGGTTCTTCCATGCACAGTGAAGAAAATTTGCATTATCGCAACTTGGGCGGTTCTTCTCGTCTCTATGAAGAGATTACACCTCAAACTGGTACTGTTACCATTAAAGTACGCATGACCAAATCATCAGAAGCTGGTGGCTTGATTATTCAAGACTTTGATATGTGGCTTGGTCAGCAAGGACGTACTATTTACGAAGGCCAAACTACCTTTGGATTCTTTACCGAAAAGGCTTTAGCCGATCAAGTGGGCGTACGTGGAGCTGAAAAACGCATTTGGCATCACCAACAAGAAGAGCCTTGGGAAACTTTGCCTAGGCTGGCCCCCTTAACTCCCGATGATGGTAGCAATACCCAGAAGTGCTCTTTGGCAATGCCTGGTAAAGCTTTACTCATGCTCGATGAATACGCTTGGTATCCACAAGGCGGTCACCACGGCTTGGGAGCTATTGTTGGCAAAAAGAAGATCGATCCTCAAGAATGGTTCTTCAAAGCCCATTTCTTCCAGGATCCAGTTATGCCAGGCTCTTTAGGTTTGGAGGCTTTTATCCAAGCTCTTAAAGCGGCTGCTCTAAAGTTGTGGCCCAATCTTAAGGACAGCCATCATTTTTCAGCCATTTTGCCTAATAGCACTCATAAGTGGCTCTATCGAGGCCAAGTAATTCAAGCCAACAAAGAGACAACTGTCAGGGCGGAGATTAAAGAGATAGGCCAAGGGCCCAATCCTTATATCAAAGCCGATGGTTTCTTGCAAGTTGACGGAAAAGTTATCTACGAACTTAAGGATTTTGGCTTAGCTCTCTTGGCTAATTGACGCTTGATGTCAATATTTTCATAAAAAACTGCCCATTCTAGCTCAATACTTAATGTATCAACAGCTTGAGAGGGCAGTTTTTTTACTTTAGGCACTATTTTGCCAAAAATGTTCACATTAAAGCGCCCCATACTTTTAATATGTATGCTATCATGGACGGAGACATTTTTAACGGAGGTTCTAGTATGTTCACTCCTGGCATTCCTTTCGGAGGCCCGGGCCACTTCGGCGGCCCCAGTCCTTTTGGAGGCCCTCTGGGCCCAGGCTCGATATTCGCCCCCGGTATGGGTGCAACCTTAATGATGGGCCTCTCCGGCTTAGCTGGAGCAGTAGTTGGCGTGCCCATTATGGCTGCAGCATTAGATAGTTGCATTCCTATTGATGGAGCTCAAAATCCCGCTGCTGGTTTCGGCATGGGCGGTTTTGCTGGTTCTATCGTAGGTCAAGGTATCGGTGGTATGCTTGGTACCAGCCTCGGCATGAAATTGGGCGGTCCCTTAGGTATGATGGGCGGCGGTGTGCTCGGTTCCATTTTAGGTGGTGGCATTGGCTCTAAAGTCGGTAGTACCATCGATAAGAGAAAAATGGCTAAGCAAGCTCAAGCCGCTCAAAGACATAACGGCTTCAGTAGCGCCGAAGCTTCCAATTTATACAGCAACTTAGGCAAAGCCGCTGTGGGCGGAGCCGCAGTTGGCTTAGGTGCTGCCGCAGTTTCTAGTGCTGCTTCTAAAGCGGCAGAAAAAACTGTCAGCGCCAATTTATTCAGCCCCTTCCCCACCCCTCCCGGCGGTCGTCCTGGCGACTTATTCCCGCCGCCTCCTCCACGTGGAGGCTTATTTGGCGGCTTCCCTCCACCACCACCTGGTGGTCCGTTTGGCGGTCCTCCTCGCCACGATCCCTTCGGCGGTCCTCGTCACCATGGTCCTTGGGGTCCTGGTCCTGGTGGCCCTGGTGGTCCCGGCGGACCTCATCACCGCGATCCTTGGGGACCTGGTCCTGGGGGCCCTGGCGGGCCCGGGGGACCTCCTTCCGGATGGTAGTTTGTGAATAATAGCTCAAATTAGAGTTGTATCGATTATAATTTGAGCTAGCGGAATGCAAAAAAAGCGCCCTTGGCAATATCAAAAAGGTATTAGCCAGGAGCGCTTTTCTGTTATGTGTTAATGCGCTGCGTGAAGTCAGCCTTGTAAACTTTTCTCCTTGCGGCTCTTAGCAGTCAAAGACACAGTAAAAACGCCAGCCATAACTAAAAATACTCCCAAATAGCCACGGCCAGACATCGTTTCATGTAAGAAGATAAAAGCAAAAATAGCCGCAAATACCGGTTCTAAAGAGAAAAGCACTCCAGTATGCTCCGGAGTAGTATATTTTTGAGCTACAGGCTGAGCCACAAAGGCAAACGCACTACCAAACACAGCCAATCCCAAAACAGCCACCCAGCCAATAGTGCTTGAAGGCAAAGAGGGAGTTTCAAAAAGCAAAGCGCTTATAGAAGAATAAAGACCAGCGAAACCGATTTGCCAAACGCCTAAAAGTAAACCGTCATCCTGTTTACTAAGCTTATCAGTTAAAATAATATAAGCGGCATAAATAACGGCTCCAATAAAACAAAGTATATCTCCGCTATGGAATACCAACGATTGTTGCAAAGTCAAGCAACTAATACCCACAGTTGTCAAAATTGTGCCTATTACTACCGAAAGATCGGGCAATTTTCTAACGAGAAAAGCGTGAAAGATCGGCACCATTACTACAGCAGTACTTGTCAAAAAGCCAGCGTTAGATGCTGTGGTTGTCTTTAATCCCAAAATAAGCAAGGCACACATACCGTAGGTAAGTATGCCTAATAGAGCTCCATTGCCAATAGTACGCCAAGTATGATTAAGGTGCTTAAAAAATATTAAAGCTACAATTAAAAAAGCAATACAAAAGCGTAAGGCCAAAACGGTAAATGGAGGTAATACCCCCAAGCCCAATTTCATAAAAAGATACGAAGTTCCCCAAGCCATAGATATACAGATCATAGTTAAATCAGCGGTGCGCTGATTCCAAAAGGTGCCTTTTTTCATTGTTTCGGTACGAAATTCTTTAGTATTAGAAATCATATTAAGATCTAAAAAGTGAATTGTCGGATATTAAGAAGCGGCCCCAATTATAGCCAAACTTAGCAAAAAGGCAAGCAAAAAAATCCAATTTCTAGCCAAGGGGGACAAACTGTCCTCCTAACGAAAAGGCCGCGCGTTATGACAGTTAATTCACATAAACCTTTCAAAGCTTGTATTTTTGATATGGACGGAGTGCTTTTAGACTCCGAACCTTTTTGGCGCCAAGCCGAACGCGAAATTTTTGCTACCGTCGGTCTCAATCTCACTGAAGAAGATTGCATGGAAACTATGGGAGTGCGTATAGATGAATTAGTCGTCTACCGCCATAGTCAGAAACCGTGGGCTACTCCAAGCTGTACTGAAATAGCCAACAAAATTCAATTGCGCGTAGCTGAATTAGTTAGAGAAAAGGGTACCCTACTGCCCGGGGTGCTGGAAGCTTTGCGCTTTTTAAAAGAAGAGCAAAAATTGCCTTTAGCTTTAGCTTCATCTTCTTCACGTATGCTCATTGAGGCTGTTTTAGAAGCTCTCAAACTTCAGGGCTTCTTTGAAATAACATGTTCAGCCGAAAAAGAGCCCTATGGTAAACCCCATCCGGCTGTATATATAAATACTGCAAAATTACTTAACGTCGAACCTATCGACTGCTTGGCCATAGAAGATTCCATAAATGGAGTAATTGCTGCTAAGGCTGCGCGTATGGCTTGTGTCGCTATTCCAGAAAAAGCCTTACGCAACAATAAAAAATTTGCTATTGCCGATTTGCAATTAGACAGCCTCTTACAATTGCCTGAGCATTACCAGCAACTTTTGGCAGAGCGTTAAATTTAACGCTAAGGTAAAAGACGATGTGCTTCTAAGCCATTCACAACAATAGCCGGATAGGGACGCGCCGGGCATGCATGTTCACAAGCTCCGCAGCCAACACATAACCGTGAGTTGACCATAATTTGTCTAGACGAGTGGTTGTCAACTTCAGCTACGCTTAAAGCCCCATGCGGGCAAGCATTAACGCACGCTTGGCAAAAGCGTCCCTGGCTATTTTGGCAATTCATGGCTTGCCAAGTTGCTAAACCGATGCATATTGAGGATTTATCGGCTGCGGAAATAGGCCTAATAGCTCCCGAAGGGCAAATTTGTGAGCATTTGGTGCACCTAGGCAAGCAATATCCCAGAGCAAAAGACATGGCCGGTTGGGAAAAGTTTAATTCTCCATATCGCTTATCGATAATTTTATGAGCCGCTTTTACATTTAAAACTTTGCCTGGGCAATTACTGACACACAACATGCAACCTACACAGCGACGATGAAAATTTTCATAACTTTGAGCACCGGCAGGTAAAATATAATTTTGGCGCTCAGGATCGAGACGCTTTATTTTCGAAGCGGTATCGGCCTGGGCAAGTTTAGTCATACTAAAAATGCTACTTCCCAGGCTGCAGCCAACAAAAAACAAAGTACCTAACGCAGAAAGAAATTTACGTCTAGACAACAAAGCTTGATCATGCTGTATTTCTTCATATTCAGCCTCTTTTTCGACCAAGTTGAGCCCTTTTAATTGATTATCACAATTGCTCATTTTTTTGCCTCCAAGTTTTACTTTTCTACTTGATCGTTTTTACTAGACATTTGGAAGATTATCGGCGTACGATTAAAGCTAATAGCCCCTTTATGACAAATATCCAAACAATTGAAACATTTTATACAACGGCTGTTATCTACATTTCCACAACTTATATCTATACATTCAGCTTGGCAATTACGAGCGCAAAGTCCACATTTTATACATTTTTGTCGTTCAATTTCTATTTGATAAAGTGAATTACAACTTATAAATCCCAACGCCGTTCCCACTGGACAAATACTATTACAGTACAAACGGCCCGAGAAAAATGACATTATTATAATAATTATCCCCCACAAACCAGAAATAGCGAAATTCAGCCAATCGATAGTAAAATATTGTACTTGAGTTGTACTAGAAATACTTGTTTCTGCCAATTGAGCAGCGATTTTATTATCGATCCAAATAGATACAGGGTTAAAGAAATTGGCTGCCAAACGACCGAATATAGCATAAGGATCTAGGAAACTAACTATATAACTCAATCCTCCAACTAAGGCAATAGCACAAATGGATATACAAATATAGCGAGCATTATTAACCTTACTTCGAGGTGAGCGGAAAACAAATTTGGGCTGACGTCGGAACTTTGCTCCCAAATAAGAAAAAATTTCTTGCATAATGCCCAAAGGACAAATAAAAGAACAGTAAAGACGGCCGCCTAATACAGTTGCAACTAACCACAGCCCCAAAACAAACAAATTAAGGCTTAATAAGGCTGGTATTATTTGCAATTTAGCTAAACAAGATAGACCATAAATGTTGGTACCTGAATTAGTGAACAACCATAACATACCGCCGAACATAATAACGGCTAGCCAAACGCGTACTTTTTTCAGCACAACTTATCCTCTGCTCAAAAATATCGATAATTACTTTAATAGCCAGATATAAAAATTGGTTCGATCTACTTGTGAAAATCGAACCAATTTTTATACAACTATTGACGTTCTTGAAAACTGTGCGAATTAATCAGCAGTTTGTTTAGGAGGCTCTATAGCCATATAATCTTGGCGCATACGCTCCATATAAGAATTAGTCAGTTCGGTAATGCGATTAAAGCTGGGGCTCTTAAGTACCATGCCGACGTGGTGGTCTTTGTCCATACGCCAAGCAACTTCAGGATCATTATAAGCTGAAGTATCAGGCTTGGCCTGGCGAGAGAGCGAAACCATTAAAGAAGCACTATCATAACGACGCTCGGGCACAGTATATTCTTCGCCGCGAGCACAAGCCAGCTCTAAGCGAGCCCACTCTTGCCACAAATTGATGCCGGTAGCTGCTTCTACCATCATATCAATATTGGCTCCACCTACACGAGCAGCGATTTCTAAGAAATATACCTGACCATCTTTAGAAGAGCGAATAAATTCTGCGTGAGTAACGCCGCGTACCAATTTCATAGCTTTAACGATCTTGCGATTCATTTCCGCTACTTCCGGTTCTTCTTCGAAGCCCTGAGGTAAAGTGCGAGTGCAGAACACGCCACCGAAGTTCCAAATATCAAAAGGAGGTTTTACATAGCGGGAGACGTTAGAAAAAACGATCTTGCCATCCCAAACGATAGAATCGACATGATAAACGGAACCGGGAATATACTCTTCCAATAAACGATGACTCTGTTCGTCGCCTAATTGACTGATAATATCCCAAAATTCTTGAGGGCTGTTGATTTTTTTTATTCCTACTGCGCCAGCCTCAGAGCGAGGTTTCAAAAACCAAGGGCCGGGAACTTCTTTCATAAATTTGTCAAGTTTGCCATAATTTAAGACATGCTCAAAACGAGGGCAGCGAATATGCTCATCGCGAGCTTGCACGCGCATAGCTAACTTGT
>ERZ808258.458-NODE-458-length-16308-cov-9.783548_pt1 | contig 16308 bp, 19 predicted proteins | sample MGYA00521280_ERZ808258 | MGnify/ENA primary metagenome ERZ808258 (study PRJEB31516, sample SAMN03275585) | gut metagenome | biome: mammalia-associated habitat; material: feces | host: Papio cynocephalus | place: Kenya | collected 2012-07-19 ...
TGTATAACTTTTTCGGCGGTACGACATTTTGCACGCAAACAAGCAAATACAGGGAATATTACAAGTATATTCCCTGTATCATTTATTGTTATTCTAATACAAATTTACTTATGTCTCTATAACTTAATGTACTGCCAACATCTAAAACGCGTATACTAATGTAAAACGGCGTTGGAATATTCAGCAGTTCGACAACATAATCTGTAACACCGATTGGCATTATTTGGTCATAGTATTCTGTACCATTTAGAGTACTTCCTAACCTAAGCCGCATTGCCTTAGCGGAAGTATGTGCTATTGTGCTATAAATAATTTTATTAAATTGTGCATTACATGGCTCTTCAAAATATACAGTTGTGTTCTCTTTTATTACCAAATTATTATTTTGTATTGACCACCCATAAGAGGGCAAAAGGTTTCCATAAGTTTCGGTATTAAGTTCTCCATTTTCAAAAATAACACTGTAATTCCTTACCCTAAGCGGGATACTTCCATACCCTACGCCCCAAATACTCATACTCCACCGCCTGTCTTATATATCGCCACCTGAATAGCAATATCAATTGTTGGTTTGTTACCAATAGCATAGAAGTTAACAACGCCAGCGTTATTCTCGACCGTTATCATATATCCTACCGCAATAGCATCATTCAGATTATCATTATTAGGGCAACAATTTATAAGACTATTTGTGTCAACATTCGCAATACTTACGGATTGCGTATAAGGCGTGCCTGTTGACCAGCTGTCAACCGGAAGCGAAACATTAGCAACGAATACATCTGCGTTATCGCCCTTATCACCTTTGTCCCCTTTAGCGCCTGTATTACCCTTTATGGCTGGTATCTCAATAGCGTTTCCATTGTTGTCATAAACTGTCAATATAGGAACATTCATTCAGCGCTCACCTCCAAACATTCTGTGTTATCATTCACAACATTTTCATTGTCATTGCTCTGGGTAGAAAAAGAGGGTGCATAGTTTTCCCATGTTGTAACTGTTTCTGTCGTTTCTACCGTCACATCACCGTCCAAATACCATATATCCCCTTCCCCTGAGGCATCTACGGTAATTTTTTTTAGCGTGACAAATGTAAAAAGCTGTTTCAGATTGACGCTCCCATTTTTAACAACGTTCATAGAAGGCGATACTATACGCATATCCCCTGCAAATTGAAGTTTTACATTAGCACCGCCCAACCAAAATACATTGATTTCTGCGCCAAGCGGCATAGCATCATTCGTTTCCTGCGTCAGCGTTGCAACACATTCACTGGTTCCGGCAGCGACAATAGTTTTTCCGACATCATTTATTGAGAACGAATATGTGGTAAAAAAATATTCCATCGGACTATAAAGCGCGTCCATTGCAAGTTTAACCCTTGTAACGCTTCCGGCGGGTAAATAATCTGCAATATCCGTCTCATTGCCAGCGGGGTTTATCTTGACGTTATAACCAGCCGGAATAGTTTCGCTACCGACATAAACACCACTATCGCCTTTGTCTCCCTTCTCCCCTTGTTCTCCCTTTATTCCCGAAAACGCAAAGTCAAAGGATTGAGCATTTGGCGTTCCAGTAGGTGTTACTACAATAGCCGGATTACCTATGCTATTATCAACTGTTGCAGTTGCCCCCGTAATAGTGGCGGCTTCACCAGCGTCTCCTTTTTCACCTGTCTCTCCTTTGAGATTCTTAAAAGCAAAATCAAACGTCCTATGAAGTGTGTCACCCCCCGCCGTAACAATAACATTAGGTGTCCCAACATTTGCATCAACACTTGCCGTTGCACCTGTTATTTCAGCACTCTCACCCTGTTCGCCCTTCGGGCCTTGTATCGTACCGTTGTTTACCCACGTGTTTGTAATACCGTCATAAATATAGATGTCATATGGGTAGTTTTCACCAACCCCATAAGCGTCACCCGCGCTTGCGTCATTTGGAAGCTCGTCAGCAGTCGCAACAAAGCCCAAAATCTTGAAGTCTTTTCCTGCTTCGCCTGTTTCTCCCTTTTCCCCCTTAATTCCGCTGAAATAAAACTCAAATTCTCGTGCAAATTCCGTTCCTGCTGATACGACATTCACCGTAGGCGTTCCTGTGCTTTCATCCACTGTTGCAGTTGCACCAACAATCGTGGCATTTTTTCCGTCAGCACCAGTGTCACCCTTATCACCTTTAGCGCCTTTCCCACCAGCAGCGCCGTTGAAGTCACCCTTATTAGCTCTGTCAACAACACTCTGCGCTTCTTTTAGCGCCTCGTTTGCAATATCAAGCGCAGAAGTTGCTACGCCTAATATTTGTTCTCCTGCGTCAGGCGGTATTGCGATAATATTATCGTCAATAACACCGCTTTCAAGAACTGTAAACTGCACTATATTTGTCGTTATTCTATGCTGAATACTTCCATTTTCGGCATAAATATCGCCCATAACCCATGTGTACCAAATGCCACTGGATAGGTTAATATGTTTCTCTTTAGAAATCGTATCGTCTCTAAGCAGTATTTTATAGGTCAAATCGCCCTGATTAAAAAACACTGTTTTTACAGTGCCCGCCCAGTCGGGGGAGAAGTTACAATTTACATCGAGGTAGTCGATATAATTAGAAACAACAGGGACAGGAATTGAAATATTCAATTCCTGCTGCCGTATATTGTAAAATATTCTGCTCATTCGTATTTCCTCTCCGTGTCAAGACGATAAAATGTATATGTGCTTGACACACCCATCCCAAATGCAAAGGTCAACGATGTCGCGGCGTTCAACGAATACAGATATGCGCCATTTACCGAAAAAATTGGGGCAAAACCAGCCGCTATTGGCGCTGCGCTAAACACGACAATATATGTTCCGCCTGTTGGCATAAACTGTGTTAAATCGTCACCGATTGTTCCCGTTCCTGTTGCCGTTCCGGAAGATATAGGGGTCATAACAACTCTATTCGGAATTTCGCTTGTTTTTGCTGCACCCTGTATATCAGCGACATTAAGAGTGACAGCGCCAGTTTTTCCGTTTACACTTGTGACACCACCGCTTCCACCGCCAGCAGGAATGTTTACAGTCACAGCCTGCGTGCCGTCATATGTAGCACTGACTGCCCCGCCAAAAATAAGAGCATAGGGATTGGGGAGCTTGTTAACTGTGTTTGGAATTGCGTTAACGGAATTTGCATCCAAGACAACCGCGCCAGTCTGCCCGTTCACACTTGTGACTGCGCCGGTCTGACCAGACACATCAAATTCGACCGGCACACTTCCGTCATATATCCTTGTTTCGCCATTCTTTTTAAGCGTTAGAGGTTGCGGATTAGGCAGTTTTGTCGGCAATTCCTCTGGTTCAACAGCTCCAACGTCCTTTGCATTAAGTGTCACAACGCCGGTCTGTCCATTAACGCTAATAACGTCCCCGCTTGGTATGTTAATGGTCATAGCTTCGCTTCCGTTATACACACCTGTGCTTGCGCCAGTAAAGGTGAGTTCTGCGATTTCGCCACCTCCTGTTCCTGTCGGAATATGTACCTCAACGGTTGCGCTTCCGTCATAGCTTTTATCTGTGTATCCAGAAAAATGAAGCACCCCAAGCTTAACATCACCACTTGCGCCATTTATCGTATTGACAAATTTCGTGCTGTTTATCCACTCAATCACTTCTCTAACCTTGTTAGTTAGTTTCCCAAGAAATTCACCATATGACAGCGCATCACTATACACTGTCGGGATAACTATTTCGCCAATTCTTCTAAAAATATTATACATTTTGTCACCTCACCACAATGTTATGAATAGCTCCTCTAAATCACGTATAATCATCATGTCAATATTTATCATTGTTTTGCGATATTCAAGAAGCAATGCCGATTTACTTCTTGCGCCCATATTTCCGCGTATTCTATCAGTGCTTGCGTCTGTACCGCCGCGCTTTCCTTTTTCGCCTACGTCTATTGTATTAGTGTATTTCCTTGTCGTAGTATCTTCTTTGTTGTTTATAGTATCATTCAAATTTTTAGTTGCATTTGTAATATACTCCCCTGTTTCAACACCCTGCAAGCCGCCTTGCGGCGTGTCGGAAAACATATTATAATCTGTTACATTTTCCCTTATGTTTGAGACAGAGTTATCGGAAGTTGTCCCGCCGCTTGTTGTTCCAGTTTTATTGTCAGTATTTTCGTCAAATTCTCCGCTGTGTAATCTGGTAAAATCTACGTCTAATAAAGGCTCAACAATTAAATCACAGCTTTTATAAAGTTGATTATAATACGGCATTATTTCATTAAGTTTAGTTGCAAGTTTTAATTTCCACAAGCCAACCGTTTCCAGACCGATTTCTCTTGTATAAAAGTGCCGTATAATTTTTCGTTCAAGTACGCATCTATAATTTTCATCAAATATGGGAAAGTTGAAGTTAAAAATTTTGCCAATTGAGTTGTCTATGATTTCTTCTACTTTGTCATAACCTTCGCTGTTTTCTAACCCGCAATAATTTTCGCAAATATAGCGTACTTGAGTTGTATAATCGCTCATACTGCAACCTACCTTGTTCTCAAATCTGTGACCATAGTATCTACCTCGCCGTCACCTGTCTGACCGCTGGGCATAACTTCATCGTCCTGTTCACGATAATCTTGTCTAAAATCGCAATCAATGTCAAGACCAAACATTTTATTGATTTCTTCGCAAGCTTTTCTACGCATTTCAAGCCGTGAATATCTGCTTGCTATAACAGCACCCATATTTCTGGTTACTTCGTCAGCAATCAACCTTTCCTTTTTCGTAGTGTTTAGATTGCTAACACCAAGTTTCGTAAGAGCTTCATTCCAGAGCTGTGTTTTAAGTGTGTAAAGTTTGTCAGCTACAAATGGAGCGCCTGTTGTAAGCACGCTGATTCCGTCTTTGTCAAGCCCTTTATATCCAAAAATAACCGGCTCATCACCTTGATATTTTTCATACGTTGCCTGCATAGATAGTTTTTGATTTTCTTCACAAGTAATTAAAATTGGAGTTTTCTGCGCGTTCGCGTTCACGTCAATAGCCCTCGTGACATTACTGATGCGAATAGCATATTCTTCCATCTCCCCCATTGAAGGTCTGCGCATATAGTTGTTATAGATAATAACGCTATCTTCATTTGTACAACTATGCTGATAACCGTTATACCCTATTGCAATGCGGTTTTTCGGTATTCCATATACATCGAACCCACCACCAACTGTCGCTTTAAGAGCAAGATAACCAAGCACTTCATCTTTGAAGAAAACTGCTTGCCCCGATGAAAATAAAGTCAGCTCAAGATACCTTTCATCAACTGTGTCAGGTAAGTTTTTCCATTCAAACATGGAAAGCGCTAACTCTGATAACCACTGATAATACAGAAGAAACGCAGTATTATTGCTTCGTGCGCTCACCCAAAATGGTTTATTTTTTCCGTTTTTAATATTTCCGCCTGCCATTGTTCACCTCACTAAACCGGCGAATTATCTTGCGTATAATCGCCTACTCTTGTTGGGTCACTCCAAAAAGTAATCCCTCTGTCAAATATAGCGCAAATTTTTCTTTCATCATCTATCGGCACAGAGCCAATTATAATACACCCTATTGTCTTTATATAGTTGAATTTTGGGCGCCTATTAGGTGTAAATATATTAGGGGTTTTAACTCTATTCGTTTGATATCCATACATTGTGAAATAATCATCTATAATTTTAACAAATTCCGGTCTTATATAAGTTCGCAGAAAATGAAAGCCATATGCCCCCCTCTGAAACACTATTGAGCCGCCACCAATAGATTTTGCTTGTGGGGGTTGCTTAGAACGGTCATACAGATTAGCGACAGTTTTAGCAACGTTTCCCGCTGATGAAATAGCTGAATTTATCCCACCGACAACATCACCGCCGTCACCCAATGCAACTCCACTAATTGCCCTTGCCGCGCCAGTTACAGCGCCTGATATGCCGCTTATCATATCAGTCGCAAACCCAACTTGAGTACTTGCCATCGCAAGCCATGCACGATAACTATCTATTGTAAAGGCACATTGCGGAATATCGCTTATTAACAACCCTTGAAACAACCCGTCAGACGTTCCTGCTTTACCGCAACCTTTGTAGTCCGTAGGCTGAACAGCAAATTGCGGGACTGACGAAACGGCTGCAAAAGTAAGGAAGTTAATAGAGCCGTCATTGTTTCGGTCAAAATATTCGTAGTCATATTCGGCGCTATGACCTTGAAAATCTGTTACAATTAACTGCGTATAAGGCGCTGTTTTCAGTTTATTATTTCTGATTATTGGATAATTTTCTGGAAAATATTTTACTTCATAGTTTCTACTTTCCATTGGCAGCACATCATCGTATGCAACAAGTTTGCCGTCAACAGTATGTGCGCAGAAATATGGAAGCATTACAATGGCTATAATAGCGCTTGTTTTCTGGTCTTCGGTAAGCCCTTCTATAAAACTATTTGCTTCGGCTGCCGTGGAAAAGGGAATCCATTTTACGCCTGAGTATAAACCTTGATATATGTTCCCTTGCACATTAGTGTAAGCGTCACCATTTTTTTCAACCGTGCTGCCTATAAAAATGTACCATTCCCCAAATGGATTTCCACCATTCAATGCAGAAGTTTCTTGATAAATATATTCACCCAGCTCGAGATTTTCAGGAATCAAATTATCGCCAATTCCATCGGTTGCGCTATGTTCTCTTGCGACAAAACATTGTTCAATTCTTGAATCAAAAAGCCAAGTTTGAATAACGTCTAATTCATAATGAATTTTTGTTGTTTTATTATTAATATACTCAATATCTGTTACAAAAGCATAGAATAATTTGTTTTCAAATGAAAAATTTCTGAAAGCAATGTAATTGCAGTACGTCAGCTTTTCAATAGGAAGTTCAACACTAATCCAATTTTCTTTATAACGCAAATAACTATAATCAGTTAAGTGCGCAATGATAAATGGATTATTCAAAAAATATTGCTCTTGTTCAGCGGGTGTATTGAACCACAATGTATGTTCATAGTCACCGTGAATTGGGATATTTCTTAACAAGTATATTTCGCTATTTGGGGCGATATACATAATACCCTCCTGTGTTAAATGAGTGGGGAATAGAAATACTCTATTCCCCTGTAAGATTAAACCTTAGTAAATGTTAGCGTATCACCAACATTCAATGTATCTACCACGGCTTTCGCTTCGCTATCATAAGCAGTGCCATTTATGACAAATTCGCCAAGAACACCAGTGGCATTTGCGGGTATAAGATAAGCGCCGTAAGGCTGCACCCCAATGCTTGCCGTAACAGCGTCACCAGTCTGCACGAACATATAATTGCTGTTAGCAAGTGAAGCGCTTTCAAAATTGGGCGTAAGGGTCAGAACCGTATTTTCTTCACCAATGACTTTGTTGGTAACTTCAACCGTTATAGTTGTGGGCATATCTATTGCTGCTGTACTGTCAACAAAAACGATAGCGTTGGAAAACGGTGAGGTTGAGATGGTTTTCCATACGTTATAGAAATAATTCCAGTAAAGTCCGCTTGCTACAAATGTTTCAGAAAACTGTGAGAGTTCATCATAAATCTGGAACCACTCACCGTCAATCAAAATTGCCTTAACGTTCTTCATCAGGGCAAGTTCGTCTGCGGTAACTTCTTCAAGAGCTGTACTGTCGGCGCGAATTTCTGTGAACCTATCATTGTCAAACGTAGTGAAATCATCTATCAGATGAAGTTTCCCACTAAATTCAGCCTTCTCCATGTTGAACGCTGCCGCAAGAACATTTACATCATACTGCGCGTTAAACATAGCATCCATGACAATATACTGGTCATTTTTAGGCGTGGTAGTTTTAACATGACTTGCGTTGAATTTATCAGACATAAAGGTTATCTGATTCGAATACCCTCTAAATGCCGTGGCGCAATTACTAAAATTAGAAGCGTCAACCGCGACAGGGTACATTTTACCGTGCGATACACCTTTGATAATAAGATACTTGAACAGAAGAAACTCGTCATATTCCGCCGCAACATTAACCGCGCCCACTATCTTTGCTATAAGGTCTTCCACGCCGGAAAAGGAAAGAAAGGCGCGTTTAAGGTCTTCATTCTGGATGGTTATAGGATACTGAACGCGATAATTCATTACATGGAAAGCAGACTTAACATCGGGGAGTGTCCGCTTAAATTCCCTTGCATTTGCTTTTTCGACAGAAAACCCTCTTGCCTTTGTAATGTTTACAAACACTTCTTCGACAGTTTCACCAAATTCAAGAAAACCTTTTTTAAGATTAGCATATGCATTATTAAACTGTGCTGACTTAACGCGAACCTGAGCAATGCGATTAACCAGAGCATTGATAAACTGGTTTGCCAGAGCAGGATACCCAAGAAGCACCTCGCCTACTTTGGGTATATCGTTCTCCTGCGTTACAACAGGAACATTCTGCTGATACTGCGCATCTGCGTTCTGCCTAATTACATTGAGAATATCAATGGTTGAAGCATCAAGTGTAGTAATTGCTACTCGTCTGGGCATATAGATTATCCCTCCTTAAATAAATCCTTAAATGTTTTAGGCGCTTCCTCTGTGTCAGGCTGCTTCTCAGGGTTATTCGGCTCGCCCGAATAAAAAGCATCCATATAACGTTTGCGCCATGCCGCGTCGTTTTCCTCGTATTTCTGTTTCCAGTCAACTGTGTTATTTTTGTCTTTGTCAGTTAAGGTATCTCTTGCGTTTTCCAAAAAAGCAATTACTTCATCGTCTGTGCGCTCCCCTATTAGAGCCTGTAAACCTGCCATGAAATCTTCGTTCGTAATTACTGACATTGTGCATCATCTCCGTTTAAGATAAAAATAAATTGGAAACTTCTTGTTAAAAGTTTTTCCCGTAATATAGTTATACCAATACTCCGCCTGTTCGGATTTCCGATTGTCATAATTTAGCGGTCTTTCAAAACTGTCGCTCCATACTCTTGCAAGATAAGCGGGGTCAAGCTTGCTCGTCTTAAATTCGTCAAATGGTAAATAATAACTCGTACTCTTGAACCATTCGCCATTTGGCATTGTGTTTAGCCAAAACATTTGCCCGTTTGGGTCATTGTTCGTGTACCCGTTTGCTGCTGCCCAATTTTGATATTTTGTGGCAGGCGTCCATTGCGCCAACCCAAAACCATGATTAAGGTCAAAATTATACCCTGCTTCATATTGCGCAGGATTCAGATAGCTTTCAACTTCTAAATTGCCAAGCATCCCCGCGACAGCTTCATTTGTCCACTTATTTTTCGAAATAAAATACAAGCACATTTCATCAGCATTTCCCTGTATTTGAGTTTCTTCAAGTGGATTAAAAGACGCAGTTTCAATGATTGTCCAACTCATTACATCACCAGCACAATCTTTAGTCCGTCATACTTGCTTGCGTCAATCTCAATTACCTTTATATTTTCGGGTATGTTTAGTTTTTCTTTCGGCTGTGAATTTTCGTCCGCAATGGCTTCGACCTCTCCGTTAATGTACATCTGATTAACAACATCTTGAATATGAATTGCGTCATAGCCGGCTTCGGTCAATCTGCGTATTCTTTCAGCGTCATTCCCCCATTTTCCCTCGATAACTTCCTTTGCCAATGAGCGTGATGTTGCGCTAATTTTGTTCATTTCGTTTCCACGTCCTTTGCAACATTTTTCTCTTTGAATTTTTCAAAAACGGTTGAAAGAATTTTGCCAATTGCCGGGTATACTTCTCCAAGATTCTCAATAATACTAAAGAGTTCCATGAGCGTTATATAACAAGCAATTATACTACCGAATTTAATATCCGTGTCGACACCAATTATCGGTAAAGCATACTCGCAGAAATATCCAAAAACTACTGTTGCTATTTCTGCAATCTTGTTAATAAGCCCTTCGCGCATTTTCGTACTATTGACCGTTCCGGCTTTCCACGCCTTGATTAAACCTGTTATGAAATCAAACAAGATGAAAAGAGAAACGACAAAGAATACACGATAATCAATTTTCACACATCCACCCCCTTTCTTTACTATTGTAGTATAACATATATTGACAAAATGTCAAGATGTGGTATAATAAAAACAAAAAGGAAAAATGGTATATGGAAACTAAATATTATGACGGAACAAAACTTTTATCAATGAAAGACATCGACGGGAACAAGCCTGAAATTTTTATGTGTACCACAAACAGAACAGGTGGAAAGACAACATATTTCAGTCGAATGTTGGTTAATAATTTTTTGAAGCGTGGCGAAAAATTCGCAATTCTTTATCGTTTCAGTTATGAAACAAAAGACTGCGCTGAAAAATTCTATAAAGATATTGGCACATTGTTTTTCAAAGGAACAACTATGACTTCTAAAAGCAAGGCAAAGGGTATCTATCATGAGCTGTATATCAATGATATGTGCTGCGGATATGCTATTGCATTAAATAATGCGGATTCAATTAAAAAATATTCCCACCTATTCAGTGATGTTAAGCGAATGTTATTTGACGAATTTCAAAGTGAAACTAACCATTATTGTCCCGATGAAATAAGAAAATTTCTTTCCGTACATACCAGTGTCGCAAGGGGGTGGGGGGAACAAACGAGATATGTCCCTGTTTTCATGCTGTCTAATCCTGTCAGTATTATTAACCCGTATTATGTTGAAATGGGCATTTCTGAACGGCTATCAAGTGATGTACGTTTTTTGCGCGGACATGGGTATGTGCTTGAGCAGGGATATATTGATAGTGCGGCAAGAGCGCTGAAAGAAAGCGGTTTCAATAAAGCATTTAGCAATAATAAATATACTGCCTATTCAAGCGAATGTGTTTATTTGAATGATAGTGTAGCTTTTATTGAAAAGCCCGCCGGTTTCAGCAGGTATTTAGCTACGATTAAATATTTAGGAAAAGATTTTGCAATCAAGGAATATCCAGATACCGGAATAATTTACTGCGACGATAAGCCAGATAGTTCATTCAAATACAAAATTAGCATTACAACCGTTGACCATAATATCAACTATGTAATGCTCCAAAGAAATGACTTATTCATTTCACAACTTAGATGGTATTTTGAACGTGGATGTTTCAGGTTCAAGGATTTAAGGTGCAAAGAAGCCATATTGAAAGCGCTGTCATATTAAAGGTATCATCACAGGTGTCCTTAAATGAATATCTGCGGGAAAACAAGGCTGAAATTATGCTTCCGCAGAATTTACCGATGTTGTTTATCGCTTTTAAGGCGTCTGTGTTAATGATATAGTAAAGGACTGTGGAAATTCCACAGTCCTTTATGTTATTTGGTTCTCAATACATATGCACCATTGTGATAAACAATATAATATTCAGCGGGCTTTTGAAATTCTAAATTTGGTAAATAGTTATTGAGAAGCGTTGTAGACAGAAGCATTATTATCATCAGCGCTATTATCATCTGTTTCAAATAATTTGAACATCCTTTCAGCTAAATTAAATGCCTTCAACGCGGAAGTGTTATACCCGTATGCGTCCAATCTATGTGCGACTTTTAATGCAATCCTATATTTATCGTACTTTTTCTTATGCCCGCATCTTACGCACTGTATTAAATATTCATCAGTCCCGCACTTAGTGACAAATTGCGTTGCACTACCGCACATATCGCACAACATATATCCTTTAATTTTTCGTATCACACTTACCCTCCTTTTGAAATGTTGCAATTTGGTCTGCGAATGATAAATACAATGCTAATTCGTTGCTTGCAAAGATATTCGGAATTATCCTGTCTCCTCCCTTAAAAGATGAATCTGAAAACCCCATATGCGCCCTGATTGCCTGCGCTTCTTCGTCCTCAAGGCGTATGAATTGAGAAGCAATATATACGCTTTTTTCTCCATGGCCATAATAAAACTTTTCATTGTACCCGTAAGCTGTATATTGTTCCCACACATTATTTGCATTTTTTCTCCATCTCTGTTCCTGTGAATACATATCAATTTTGCATAAATCATGCAAAAGTGATACAATAGCCACGGAGCGCCAGCCGTCTATTGTATTAAACAAACCTTTGGAAAATAAATTCATTAGTTCGTTGTAAACGGTCAGACTATGATACGCAAGTCCGCCTTGTTCGCTCAAGTGGTAACGTGCTGAAGCGGGGGCGATATAAAAATCAGTGCTGTCTAAATAGACTAACAATGCGCGTATACCTCGCCTACCTGTTTGCTTCAAAATGCCTTCAATTTTTTCTTTGTTTTTAATGATTATATCATCTTCCATAAAACTACCTCATTTCATATGTTGTTTCTATCAATAAAACGCCGCCTTGAATACGTTTTGGTATCAATTTACCTGCAATTTTAAGTCCTATTTTGAAATCCGTAATTTTGCGTTTTTTTCTTAAAAAATCTAATTCTTCTTCTGAATATCTATCTGTTTCACCTTCATGCGTATTACCTGCGATGCTCTCAAGAAATAGGTTTTTGCATCTTTCAGGCATACCCGCGCAACGAATGTTGTAAAACGGTTCTACGTCTTCGCAATCCTCTTGCGTAATATGCTCAATGTATGTTTTTTGCCTGACGAATAACCCATAGTCCCAACAACTTTCAAGCTTCCAGCAGCAAAAATCTTTAGGATGTACCCTTATCCCTGCGATTTCTTCGGGAGATAAGTCGCAATGTATACTGTCTGTATCGGCATAGATAAAACCACGTTCATCTTTCCCATGATAATTCGCTTGCGCCGCATTGATAGTAAAGCATCTTGCATATGACGTTATTGCGCTGCCAACTGGGATGTAGCCCGCCTGTTTATTGTGTTCAACTATGCTTATATAATGGACAACATTGTTATCAAGAACCGCATACTTAAATGAGCTGTTTGTGTTCGTTGCCATTTTCCCATATAAATTGTTAAGAAATAGTTTTGCCAGCTCTCTTTTTGCACCCTTGCTTGACACCTTAATTGTCCGGTATTTGTTAATGTAATCATCGAACAAACCAATTATTGCTCTAAACCAGCACCCGTCTAAAACTTCAAAATTAAGGACGTCATAATGTTTGAGAAACAGAAAATAATCTGTCTGCGTTAATGTTAGTTCTATTGTGGCGATTTTTTCGTTTCCATCCATGTCGATATATCTATCAACATATGTATCTGTATTTACGTCATATATGTCACTACATTCCAACATTTCAGTACCCCTATACATTGCATTGTGTTTAGCTTGTATGAATGGCAACATCCCATCTTTTATAAAGAATCTTGTACGTATACGTACGAAAAAGAAGCGTTTTTCGGGAAATGGATTACCTTTGTCGTTAATTTCATCAAACGGGATGTAATTCCCTTGCCAAAAATGCGGTAAACCAACAGGATAATAATTTCCACTTTCGCTATGCATCATTGACGGATATAGCGAATTAACATCAGCAGTTGTCCCATTGTATTTTACTTGGTTCTCTTTCCCTTTGACCAAATAGCACCAGCCACCCTTGTAGGATTTTCTAATATACTGCCCCGCGTTTGCGCTTCCAAATTGCTGAGTGTCAAGCGGGATTGCATACATATCGGGGAACCACCGGTCATACGTTTTTTTGCCTATTATATTTTTATATTCACGCAAACAACAAGCGCCAATCGTAAGGCTATTGTGTCCCTCTGCAAACATGATTTCTAACGCTTCTTTGACTACCAAAACATCGTTAGCAATATATCCCTGCTCCTGTTCAGTTATCTCACAACCGGCGTACCTAAATCCGTGATACTCCATATCAAGTTTTTTATGAGCTGTTCCAAAAGATTCACCAATGCGTTTTACGGAAAAAGGAAGCAATTTTAAACTGTCCCGTAATTCGATTATGTGGTTACGTACTTTGATAGTTATAGTGTACCATTGTCCCATATCAGATATGTTATAATTGAAGCTATTATTTGGCATTTCATTAGTTTTATCTTTGCGTAAATCAAATTCAAGTTCAGAGTTAGCTGTAAAAGCTTGCTTCATCCCAATTACGCCAAGTAAATAGGAAATCCAAAATGCACCGTCGAATTTCAAATTGTGATAATAAACAACTAAATTGGTTTTTAGCGATAAAAAATAATCATATGTTTCACCAATGGAGTGAAATATTTTTACATCTTCGCTGCCAATTTCTACTAATGCACTCGCCCAAACTTCTGTATGCGTTTGCCCCTTGTAAACAGTTGTTTCAAAATCGCCTACAAATGTTCGTGACTTTGGTATTTTCATATTATCACCCTCTATCTTCTAAACTTTGCTCAATGGATGAAACTTTTTCGGCTTCGGCATATCTAAATAGTTCGGCGCTTGACAATGGTCTGTTATATAATATTGCTGCAAAACGCGTTATAGCAAGATTCAAATCTCTATTAACTTCTACCGTTTTACGCAATTTATATCTAAGTTTTCTAAGAATGTTTTCAAATTCTTCCGCATGCTCTTGAACGGATAATGCAACTGCGTTTCTTCCGCGCTCTTTCACTGCGTCGCTTACTGTATTAATGAAAACGTCTTTTATTGAAGTTTCCAATGACGCAATATCTGATAACAAATTACTTAATATTATAGACGATTCATCAGGAATAGACAACTCCGGCACAAGTGCTTTTCGTTTTCGCGTCGCTACTGCTTTTCGTGCTGCCGCTCTGCGCTCCATTTCTCTGCGCGTCGTTCCTTGTATGACTTCTTGCGTTTTTGGTGAAATCCATATAGCTTTTTGGTACAGTGCTGTATCTCCATATTCCTTGCGCAACTGCCAAATATTCTTCGTGGATATATCTACAAGATATTCAGGCTCAAAGTAGTACCCCCGCTTTTGCATTGATTTAATTCTGCGATTAAGATTCTTTCGAAACGCTTGCGTCTTTGTTAACTTCCGCTTTTTTGCCATGTGGAACCTCCGCACGATTTATTGTAATGCAAGGTAGAGTAATTTCTACCTTGCATTTGTGGTTAAACTATATTACATTTTATAAAGTTTTTGCCTTTGTAATTTTTGCTTGCAAACTGCGCGACTTCAATCGAATATTCAGGCTCGTTTTTCATCTCATTGAATATATTGATAAAACTGTTCCAAAATGCCGTACTGCCAGTTATATAGCTGTTCCCAGCTGCATCAATTACGACATATTTTTCGTAATCAGGACTGCCATCTTTGACTTTGTCATTGTGAATAGCAAGAATTACATAGCCGACCGGCGCTGTAATGATAAACGCGCCGTCTGCCGTTGCGTCTTCAAGTGGCAAAGCGGTTGTCGTGTCCTTGTAGCGGAGGCGGTCACGTGCTGACAGCTCAAAACTCGCTTCTTTAATTTCAACTTCGTACATATTTCATTCTCCTTTTGTTCTTTATTCAGGCGGGATTACTCCCGCCTGTATTTTGTTTTTTCAGACTTCTTCAATGCCGGTCTTGCCGCGGGTCACAAGAGACGCGTGTTCGATGAAAAACTGTTCTTCCATTCCGAAAATTTTTTCATCGTCAACCCGATTCACGATTGCTACAATTTTGAAAGTATCAGTTTCGCCGAGAAGCTTGACACGTTCAAGTTCCTTTTTCGGGTCGTCGATGGGCGGTGTGTAGGTGATTTCCCTGTTCATCGCTTCCGCCGTTTCCGTGTCGATACCAAGAACGGTCACTGCACGAGTTTTAATCGTGCGCGTAATAAGTCTTTTTCTTGCCATTGTTTTTTTTCATTCTCCTTGTCAATATTTTTTTCTGCACTTCCCTTAAGTGCACTGCTATTATAACACATGTTTTCGGCATTGTCAAGTGTTAAGTTTTTAACAATACCTCAATTCCGCTTAATACGCGCCGTAAAATTTCAACCCGTTTTGCTCGTACCAGCTAACAACGGAAAACACGTCGTGCGCGTCTATATAGGCATTTACCCTGCCGTCTCCATAGCCGTGTGCAGGGTCTACAGCGTCTTTACGGGCGCGAAACAAGTTTTTCGCCGCAAAACTCTCGTGTAAAACGGTTGATGTGGCGGGCTGTGGTAACGCTGTATGTGCCTGTGCAATACAGCGTGCACGGGCGCATGCGCAGGTCTATTGTGCATACACGCGTGGTGTACGAATGCAGATGCACAGCTGTGCATCCAAATTCATCTTTTTTCAATACGGACGTGCGCTTGCGTATGGCATTGATTTCAATCTGTAACGTTCTTTCATTTTCATTCTCCTTGTCTTAGTTGTTTTCCCCCTCTCACTGTAACAAGTATAACACATTCAACTGCATTTGTCAACACCTTTTGGAGGAAAAATGTCGTACCGCCGAAAAAGTTATACACCGTGT
>ERZ808258.460-NODE-460-length-16246-cov-52.061392_pt1 | contig 16246 bp, 27 predicted proteins | sample MGYA00521280_ERZ808258 | MGnify/ENA primary metagenome ERZ808258 (study PRJEB31516, sample SAMN03275585) | gut metagenome | biome: mammalia-associated habitat; material: feces | host: Papio cynocephalus | place: Kenya | collected 2012-07-19 ...
CAAAAGTATGAATAATCTTGGAGAGTTGAGCTCGTTTTACACGGGCTCTTCTCTTTTTATTTTTAACATAAAGGAGTAAATAATGAATAACTACTCTAAACCAAATATTACCAAGGCAAAAGAAGAGAAGAAACAGCCGGTTAAGCTTGAAAAGGTTACTACCGGCAAAGTTCAGATGAAGCCTAAGAGCCAAGCTCGCAAGCTTGCCGAATTGATCGTCCCTGGAGATGTTACGACCGTTCGTCATTATATTCTTCAAGACGTCCTCATTCCGACTGTTAAAGACGCCATTTTTGAGATCGGACAGAACGCGCTCAGTCTTTTCCTTTATCCTGATGGGAGAGCGAAGAAGGCTGGCTCTGGGTTCATGGCGTCGAAAGTAAATTACGGGGGCATGTATAAGGCGTCTAGTAATGTCTCTAACATGGAGAATCGCATGCGCAATATGTCTCCGATTTACAACGGTTTTGATTACGACGAAATCCGTTTCGAGTCTCGTGGCGACGTCGAGGTCGTTCTGATGGCGCTTGACGATGCGATCAACGAATTCGGCTTTGTGACAGTGGGTGCGGTATATGATCTGGCAGGCGTTACGACAAACAACACGCAAACTGAGAAGTTCTGCTGGACGAGTCTTGCTGATGCGAAACCAGTTCATGCAAACGGTGGATGGTTCCTCAAGATGCCTAGACCCACACCCATTGACTAAGGAAGGATTGATATTTATGGAAACCGATTACAACTCGAAGATCGATCTGGGTTCGAGTGAACGAATCGAGTACAATGACGGCGGAGCGGTTAGAGAGCCATCTTCTGGTAAGGGTCGTTACGACTTAGTCAGTCCGTTTGGTCTTGATCGTCTTGCCCACTGGTACGAGGCGGGCTCTCTTAAGTATCCCGTCCGTAACTGGGAGAAGGGAATCTCATATACCAGATGCATCGACTCGGCTCTTCGCCACATCAACAAGTTCCGCATGGGTCTTACTGACGAGGACCATCTTGCAGCAGCAGCATGGAACTTATTCGCGATTATGCACTACCAGGGTCTTTGTCTCGACGACGAATTCAACGACCTTCCGAATTACCAGCTTAGATATTTAGCGAATCCAGTGTCTATCAACGATATCATTAATGATCTTAATAAGGAGAATAGAAAATGAATAAACTCGCTACTACAGTCTCTTCTCTGGCACATAAGACTAAGTTCTTCTGCCAGAAGAATAGCCCTGAGATTTTTATGGGTCTCGGCATTGTGACTCTTGGCGCCTCTCTCATCGGCGTTGGCAGAGCTAGCCTGAAGGCTAACGAAGTTATCAAGGAGCATAAGGCGAACCTCGAGAACATCAACGAGTGCCTCGAGAACTCTGAGAAGTACGACTACACGCACGAGGATGCGAACATCGACATCAAGAAGAGCTATCGTAACATGGCGCTGCAGATGGTTTGTCTGTATGGTCCGTCCATTGCTCTGGCTGGTGTGTCTGTGGCTTGCTTCGTGCATTCTAATTCTATCCTGAAGTCCCGTAACGCAGCACTGTCTAGTGCTCTTGCCGGTGTTACTCGCGAGTTTAAGCGTTACCGCGAGAAGGTTATCGAGAAGTATGGCGCTGACGTTGATCGTGAGATGCGCTATGCGATCAAGAAGGAGAAGGTCAAGGACCCTGATACGAACGAGAAGACCGAGAAGGCATTTGGCGAGAAGACTTCTTCTGAGAATGACTATGGTCCGACGACTCGTATCTTCGATGAGCTGAATCCGAACTGGCAGCCGGTCAATGCGTTCAACCGTTCCTTCCTGCAGGCCCAGGAGAGATACGCTAATAATATTCTCATCGCACGCGGTGTCCTGTATCTGAATGACGTCTACGATATGCTGGGCTTCGACAAGACCCCCGAGGGTCAGGTGCTTGGCTGGTTGTATCGTCCGAACGACAATAATCATGGTGGCGCCAATTTCGTCGATTTCGGTATGTTCAACTTCGCTAAGACCTCTAGTAAAGACTTTGCACTCGGTCTGACTGACTCGGTGGTTCTTGACTTTAATATCGACGGTTATATTCTGGACAAAGTTCCTGAACGTTATTAAGGAGGGCTTCACCATGATGAAATTAGCACCAGTCGGCTATATGCTGTTTGGCGCCGCTGTGGGCTTCGCGGTCGGTTGGACCGTTAAGCGTAAGCTCACAGAAGGTGAGGTTGAGAAAGCAGTCGCTGAGGTTAAGGAATCGCTTGGGAATCAGACGAAGATCAATGACGATTTCAAGTCCAAGCTGGAAGAGACAGCAACGAAGAAAGCTTATGAGATGATCAGACAGGTCTATGGCAATGATGACTCTCCTCAGGAGACTATTCATAAGGAGGCTCCTGTTGCTAAGCCGCCGATGACGATGGAAGAGCGTATTATGTCCAAACCCTTCGTTATTTACGGTGACGACTTTGGCGAGGAGACGGACGCCGCTGAGACCTATGACACTATCTCACTCACGTGGTACGCAGACGACAGACTTGCTGATGAAGGCACAATGGAGCTGGTTGACATCGCGAGCACCATCGGATGGGATGCCATCGACGAATTTGATAAGCAGCATGTCAACACGATCTATATTCGTAATGATCGACTTAAGACCGATTATGAGGTGTTCAAGTACGATGAGACGTACGAGGATGCTCTAAAGGAACGACCGCATCTGGATAAGGAGCTGTAATGAACTGGAATCTTGTTAACGACGGTCTGTTCGAGAATTATTTCGAGTGGTTATGCTCGAAGCTGGAACGGACATTTAACTGGAGAGCCTATTCAAAGCTGATGCGTCGCTTATTCGAGATCGACTTTGTGTGGACAAACGAGATGGACGAGAATAGAGGTCTTAAAGGCTTATATTTACGTGACGCGTATGGGGCTTATTGTGGATTCTCCGAGGAGTTCGTCGCTAACGAGATTGATATTTGCCCCTGCAGCATTTTAGAGATGATGGTTGCTCTAGCCATTGACTGTGAAGAAAAAGTAATGTGGGATGAAAACATCGGCGATCGAACTGGTGTTTGGTTCTACCATATGCTTGAGAACTTAGGGCTGCTAATCATGCAAAACCCGCGTTATAACCAAAAGTACGTAGATCACGTGATTGATATTTTCCTTCGGCGTAGGTACCAACCGAATGGTAAAGGATCACTGTTCGTGACTGATCGTACTGATGTCGACATGCGGACAATTGATATTTGGTATCAAATGATGTATTGGTTAGCGTATTATGAGCCGTTAGAATAGGTTTAAATAGGAGGTATATATTTATGGGTTCCAAGAGCATCACGATTAACGTCAACGTAAACGCGCTTGCCCTCGCTGTCTGCGGTTACGTTATTTTTAAGCTGAGAAGAGAGAATAGAGAACTCAGAGAAAAGCTCAAGGAGAGTAAGTTTGGAGGATAACTTCGATGGTCGACTTTCTGGTTATTTCCACCAGATCTTTGTCGAAGGGCAGTATTATCGAGGTCTATCCGAAGTTCGTTGTTAAGAAGAGCGGCGATTTGATGATCAGAGGTGGCGATTTCTACGCCGTATGGCTCGAGGAGGCAGGACGATGGTCTACGGACGAATTCGACGTAATCAACATGGTTGACGCTGAACTGGACGCAGAAGCGGCTAAGCTGATTGGTAATGTCGAATCAACCGTGACTGTCGCTCACATGTGGGATTCCTCTTACCCGAGCATCGATAACTGGCATGGATATTGTCAACGGAAGATGCGCGACAACTACACGCCACTCGACGAGAAACTGGTGTTTGAAGACACGCCCATAAACAAGGCAGACTATTCGAGTAAGCGTCTTGATTATCCTCTTAAACCCGGTCCTTGTCCCTCGTATGAACGGCTCATGTCCACCCTATACGACGAGAAAGAGCGTCATAAACTCGAATGGGCAATCGGTTCCATCGTAGTTGGTGATTCAAAGACCATTCAGAAGTTCATCGTCATGTACGGTCCTGCAGGAACTGGTAAATCGACAGTGCTCAACATCATAGAGCAGCTGTTCCAAGGATATTTCACCACGTTCGATGCTAAGTCCCTAGGCTCGAACAACAACTCGTTCGCGTTGGAATCGTTTAAGTCGAATCCGCTAGTAGCGATTCAACACGACGGTGACCTATCTCGAATAGAGGACAACACGAAACTCAATAGTCTTATTTCCCACGAGATGATGACTGTTAATGAGAAGTTCAAATCGGCTTATAACAGTAGATTCATCTCTTTCTTATTTATGGGCACCAACAGGCCCGTTAAGATCACAGACTCGAAATCGGGTCTTATCCGAAGACTTATCGACGTTCATCCGAGCGGGAACAAGCTCAAGCCTGATGAGTATGACTTATGCATGTCTCAGATCCCATTCGAGCTCGGACCAATAGCATGTCATTGTCGAGATGTATATTTGCAGAACCGCAAGTATTATTCTCGTTATGTCCCAACTGAGATGCTGCGAGCGTCTAATGACTTCTACAACTTCATGATCGAACTCCTGCCCCTTCTCAGAAACACTGGGTCAATAGATTCGATAACCGCGTGGGATAGGTATCAGGAGTATTGCGATCGGTCTAAGGTCTTATATCCGCTGTCGAAACGTCCGTTCATCGAAGAAATGAGCTCATATTTCGACACTTACACGGGTTCTGGTTTAGGAGGTGACTTCATCGGGTTCAAGTTCAGTCGATTCGACATGACTGAGGAAGATGACTCCGAACCTTTAGACCTTATCGATTTCAACAGCGACGAGTCTGTTCTCAATGATATTTGCAAGAACGACCTCGCTCAGTACGCCAAGCCTGATGGGTCTCCTATCAAGGCTTGGGCTGACGTGAAGACGACTTTAGAAGCCATTGATCCGAGACGACTGCACTATCTTCTGATCAGCGATCCACACCATATCGTGATCGACTTTGATATTCCTGATGAAAGCGGAGAAAAGAGTTTAGAACGAAATCTGGAAGCGGCGAGCAAGTGGCCGAAGACCTACGCCGAGTTGAGTAAATCGGGTAAGGGCATTCACTTGCATTATATTTATACGGGAGACCTTGATGACGTAAGTCCGATATACGCACCTCACATCGAGATAAAGATATTTAGGGGAAAGTCATCACTGAGAAGAAAGTTCACCAAATCAAACGGATTTGAGATTGCAACGCTCAGTTCTGGACTCCCGAAAAAGGAGGTTGATAACGTGATTGATTTCGACACGGTAAAAAACGAAAAGGCGATACGTACGATCATTAAGAAGAATCTCAACAAAGAGTATCACTCGTATACGACACCTAGCGTTCAGTTCATTAAGAAGGTTCTCGACGACGCATATTCTTCCGGAATCACGTATGATGTTGAGGATATGAAGCCTGCTATATTTGCGTTTGCAGCCAGTAGCACTAACGGCTCCAAGAAATGCATCGCAATGGTCAACGAGATGAAGTGGAAGTCTAAGGACGCAGAGGAAGAGGCAGAAGCAAGACAACAACGGGAGATCGAGGACGAGCAAAGACCCATTGTGTTCTTTGACTTAGAAGTCTTTCCTAATCTTCTTCTCGTCAACTGGAAATACCAAGGCGAAGGTAAAGCTATTGTTCGCATGATCAACCCTGATCCGTCCGAGATACGTGAGCTTTGCCAGTATCGTCTGATCGGCTTTAACAATCGTAGGTACGACAACCATATTCTCTACGCTCGAATGCTGGGATATACTAACGAACAGATCTATAATCTCAGTAGCAAGATCACGTCGAGCAAGAAGGGCGAGAACCAGTCGTTGTTCTTCCGTGAAGCTTATAACTTGAGCTATACTGATATTTACGACTTCGCATCGGCAGGTAATAAGAAATCCCTTAAGAAGCTTGAAATCGAGATGGGCATCCACCACCAGGAGCTCGGTCTTCCTTGGGATCAGCCAGTGCCTGAGGACAAGTGGGAAGAAGTCGCTGCGTATTGTGATAACGATGTTATTGCAACGGAAGCAGCATTCAACTACTTGTCTGCAGACTGGACTGCTCGTCAAATCCTAGCAGAGCTCGCAGGCATGAGCGTCAACACCAGCACAAACACCCTCACCGCTAAGATCATATTTGGAGACAATCGTAAACCGCAGGCCTTCTTCAAGTACAGAAACCTCGGCGAGCCAGTTATGAGTCTGCCTACGGACGTTGAGAACTTCTTACGCGAAGCTTGTCCCGATATGATGGCCCAGAAGCACGGTAGCGCAAGTAGCTTACTTCCATATTTCGAGGGGTACACCTATTCGGGTGGTAAGTCGAGGTACCGTGGCGAAGAGGTTAACGAGGGCGGTTACGTCTATGCAGAGCCTGGTATGTATACTAACGTTGCGCTGCTTGATATTTCTTCGATGCATCCTCACAGTGCAATTGCTGAGTGCTTGTTCGGCGTAACCTTCACTCGTCGATTCCGTGAGATCGTGGAAGGTCGAGTCGACATCAAGCACGAGGATTGGGACGAGCTAGATAATATTCTGGACGGCAAGCTGACACCGTTTGTACAGAAGATCAAAAATGGTGAAATGCGCTCGAAGGACCTGGCGAATGGCCTAAAGACAGCAATCAACGCGGTCTATGGTCAGACCTATGCTCGTTACGAAAACCCCTTCAGAGACAAGCGTAACATCGATAACCTCGTCGCTAAGCGTGGTGCTCTCTTTATGGTGGATCTCAAGCACGCTGTTCAGGAGAGGGGTTTCACCGTCGCTCATATTAAGACGGACTCGATTAAGATCCCGAATGCAACACCGGAGATCATCCAGTTCGTGATGGACTTCGGTAAGCGTTATGGATATTCGTTTGAGCATGAGGCTACTTATGAACGGATGTGCTTGGTTAATGACGCGGTCTATGTGTGCCGTTATGACGATGGGCACTGGGATGCAACCGGTACTCAGTTCAAGGTCCCGTATGTCTTCAAGTCGCTTTTCAGCAAAGAGGACATCGAGTTCGACGACATGTGCGAGACCAAGTCTGTCTCGAGTGGGGCTATATTCTTAGACCTTAACGAGGGTTACCCCGACGTTACAGCCCAGGAGAAGGAACTCGATAAGCTGAATGCCAAGATAAGCAAGGCGGAAACCGTTACTAATGACATGACGAACCGCCGAGAGGAGCTGTGGGATGAGATCGCTAAAGGCCACAACTACACCTTTATCGGACGCGTCGGTTCGTTCTGCCCGATCGAGCCTGGTTACGGTGGTGCTTGGATGGTGCGTTCAACAGATAAGGGCACATATGATTCGGTGATTGGCACATCCGGTTTCCGTTGGCTTGAGTCGGAGATGGTGAGAAAAGCCGGACTCGAGGACCATATCGATAGGCGATATTACGATGGACTCGTAGCGGCTGCGATCGAGACGATCAGTCAGTACGGTGACTTCGAGTGGTTTGCCAATCCTGATAATGAGGATTCTCCGCCATGGCAAGAGGCTGAAGAGCCTTGGCATGACGAGGATGATATTTTCAATAAAAGATAAGGAGATAACTAATTATGGCAAGAGTTACTAAGAACATCGAGATCGAAAACGCGCATATTTTCTTCAAGAACTTTAGCGGAGCACCTACTAAGTTCAATCCTAACGGAGGCAAGAGAGACTTCTGCGTGGCTATTCCTGACGCTGATATGGCTCAGAAGATGAGAGATGATGGTTGGAACGTCCGTGTCCTGGCCCCCAGAGAGGAAGGCGATACTCCTCTGAACTATCTGCGAGTCAACGTGGGGTTCGGCGATCGTGTCTCTCCGCATATTCTCATGATTGCAAATGGCATCCAGACGGTTCTTGATGAATCTGACGTCGGCAACCTCGACACTGCTGACATCAAGAGTGTTGACCTGATTATTCGACCCTACAATTGGGAAGTTGGTGCTAATAGCGGCGTTTCCGCATATCTGAAGGCCATGTATGTCACAATCGAACTGGATCGATTCGCTCTTAAGTATGCTAAGATGGAGAGTCCGGAAGACGATCTCCCCTTTGATATTTAACAACTAATAAAAGAGAGGTATAATCATGAACTATTTCAAGTCTAAGTACACCAATAAGATCATCGCTGGCAATTTTGCTCGCTGCCTTAACTACGTCTATGGCGAGAACACCATTTCCCGTCTGATCGAATCCGGTGGTCTTATCGAAATCGAGTCTCCCACTGTCGAGGAGTGCATCATGAATGGCGGTGGCTCCGTCGCTGTTGTTCGCTATCGTGAGCTGAATCCTGATGCAAGCTGGGAGTATGCGAGTATGGAAGTCCAGCGCATCCGCAAGCTCCTGAAGGAAGCAAAGACCCCTGAAGAAGCGGTCATCACTTCTACTGGTGTTACCCTGGCTGATTGATATTCTCGGGAGGGGCTTGGCTAGTCTGAGCCTCTCCCCCAGCACGGGTCCTTAGCTCAATTGGTCAGAGCATCCGGCTCATAACCGGGCGGTTCAGGGTTCGAGCCCCTGAGGACCCACCATCATTTATATTTAGGAGGTAATACAAATGGACATGAAAACGTGGGCGGACAACGAACTCGACATGGCGATCGAACGAGAGAAAGCGGTGCCAACAGACTTTGACACAGATTCGGAGTATGCGATTCAGATCTATGAGGCAGCTCGTCAGCTTGTTCATCTCTTCTACGAGCAGGATCACTCTGGTGTTAGCGCTCACCTGACAAAACGTATTTTTAACAAGCTTGTCGATTACGAGCCGCTGAGTCCTGTTACTGACGAAGACGACCAGTGGGTTGAGGACGTTTACATTGGTCCCGACTCTGACTACAAGGAGTATCGGCACGTTCGTAATATTGGCCTCTTCAAGCGGGTGTTCAAGGATGGCCACATCGAGCATAATGACGTCGAACGAGTAGTTTGTTCGCTTAAGCTTAGCGAAGAACCTTGTTGGCATAGCGGTTTCATTACTCACCGACTAAACGAACTTGTGCCTATCACGTTCCCATATTCTTCCCAACACATCAAGGTCTGGTGCGATGAGACGGAATCGGAGACGGCGCTTCTTCCTGATGTACTTGGAATTCTGCGTTATCAGATCGATGGTGGCCCGATGATCCCTGTAAACGAATACTATCGCTCTCGCCAACTGGATGACCCCATTACCGACTTCGGCTGGTTCCCCGTTCCGAAACAGGAGTTTGACAGACTTAAGTATCGTGTCTACCACTACAACAAAGAAAACGCTGAAGGGAGGACTCCGTGATGATCAGCTATACTGCAAATGACATCATCGAAGATGCAAAAAAGCTAGCCGAACTCGTACAAAAATGCTGTTTTCATGAGCGAAAGAACGTAGGTAGTCTTAAGCGTCCCGGCAATCTCTCGAAGCTCACGACCGAAGATATTTGGGAGATCGGCGCTTACCTTGGCGAACTGCAAGCTATTAAGCAGAGAAAGGTCTACTACACCATCGAAGACAGCGATGTAATAATTGAAAGAATCAACGAATGTGAAATTAATAAGGAGGAAACCAAAAATGAATCCGAAGAATAATCCTTTTGACGCGGAAGATTTCGTCAACTCTATTGGTGCTATTGGCGAACTCGCAGGTGCTTTAATGGCCTCTCTTTTACAGAATGGTTTTACTCGAGACGAGGCGATGCAGTTAGTGTCGAAGATGATGGTCGAACTTCTGTGCGGTGGAATGACCAATCGTAAGAATGAGGAATGATCCAGCTATTTGATCATCAGCTCGCGGTGCTCTCTCGATTACGGACTGGTTGTGTGCTAAACGGTGGAGTGGGTAGCGGTAAGTCACTCACCTCTGTCGCATATTACTACCTCGAAAATGGTGGTGGTGTAGAGTTTCTTAACGGTGGGACTTATCGAGAGATGAGAAACCCAAAAGATCTCTACATCATCACCACCGCAATGAAAAGGGACAAGCACGAATGGGATAAAGAGCTGTCGTATTTCTTGCTAAGCACTGATCCTAGCGTAAACTTCTACTCAAATAAAGTGGTGGTCGACAGCTGGAACAACATCGGGAAGTATACTAACGAACGAGACGCGTTCTTTATATTCGATGAGCAACGTCTTGTCGGATATGGAGCATGGGCACAGTCGTTTCTGAAAATTGCGCGGCGGGATAAATTCGGAAATTGGCCTAACGAGTGGCTGCTACTGACGGGCACTCCAGGAGATACGATGATGGATTACATGACGTTATTTATCGCAAATGGCTGGTTCAAGAACAAAACGGACTTCATCACCAAGCACGTCGTGTATGACCCTCGCTCTCGCAACTATCCGAAGATCCTTAGATATTCTGACCAAGTCACGTTGTATAAGATGCGTCGTAAGATCCTCGTCGACATGGACTTCGAGCGGGGAACAGTGTCGCACCATATTGATATTCCCTGCGAATACGATAAGGACGCGTACAAGACCCTAACAAAGAAGCGCTGGAACCCAGACAAGGATCAACCCATCGAATCGATTGGCGAGCTATGCTATCTATGGCGCAAGGTATGCAACTCAGATGAAAGTAGACAGATCGCTCTGATGGAAATATTCGAGGAGCATCCTCGCATGATCGTATTCTACAACTTTGACTATGAGCTTGATATTCTCAGAGAGTGCTTCAAAGCTTATACGTACGGAGAATGGAACGGCCACAAGCACGATCCTCTTCCGACTGGTCAGCGCTGGGCGTATCTTGTACAGTACACGGCAGGCTGCGAAGGCTGGGACTGCATTACGACAGACACCACTGTCTTTTACTCGCCAAATTACTCGTACAAGGTCATGACGCAAGCAGCAGGACGAATTGATCGAGCAATCACGCCCTACACTGATTTATATTATTACCACTTGCGTACTAACTCACCTATTGACATTGCAATCAAGCGCGCTTATCTCAGCAAGAAAACATTTAACGAAAGTCTATATCTGAAAAAGTAAAGGAGAAATATTATGAAAAAGCTTACCGTCTTTGCGCTGGCCCTTATCATTTGTGTTGGTATGAGTGGCTGCTCTACTTCCACGGACGAAGTGATTACTCCTGAGGTTCCTGTCGCTGAAAATGCCGTTGATCTGGCCCCTAGTGTTCGTACCGTCTCTGATGCACTCCCCGAAGACCGCATTACCGAGTATTCTTCTCGTGAGAATAATCGATATGCTCTCATGGTTACCGACATCGACAGCGATTTCTACGGCCTTTATTGTAATGCACTCCAGGCGATGGGTTTCACTGATGTTGTTCTCTCTGGCTCTATTGGCTATAAAGCCTATGATCCGTCTGGCACGTACGCTGTTGTTTGCGGGTATGGCGGTAATACTTTGCTCTGCACGATTGGCCTTGCCCCTGAAATCGATGAGGAGTATCCTACCGATGATATCGTGGGCTAAAGACGCGAATTATACATGCTCTATTATGAAAGGAGCGTGAGTTTACTATGGACAAACTCGTACTTTACGGAATTGGAGGAGTCAAGGACGGATACCGTGCTTTGAGATATTTCTTCGTTCCTGAGTATTTTACCACTACTCGTGGGATCAAGGGCGCTGCAGAGAATATGGTTGACATCAACCCGTCTGTGGAGCGCGTGTATCTCGTCGATAATCGGTATGGTCTCAAGAACGAATTTAATGCATCTCTCAGAGCTACGACGTTCGAGCCTTGTGTTATCTTCAAGGATACGTTAGAGCGCGAAGGGATTCGTGTATTATGACACGCTGGATGAGAAAGGGTCTTATTTTACAGGCCCTTTTCTCTTTTTTTCAGTATTATACTTTATAATGAGAAAGGAAATTGTCATGCAGTATAGTTATTTGAAGTGGTCGGATTTACAGAACACGGTCTCTAGGTCCAAAGAAAACGGCGGTGTTAAGAAGGTTATTTTCAACGACCCTGCTACTATTGTCTACTGGAGCGACGGTGATAAGACCGTTGTAAAGTGCATGAAAGGCGAAACCTTCAACAGATGGACGGGTTTTGCAATGGCTGTATGCAAGAAGATGATGTGCGAGAATGACCCAGTCAAGTTCCATCGGTGGATGAAGCGTAATTGTGGGGAAGATGAGCCCAGTCCTAGTATCAATATCGGTGAGGACTTTAACAGCGAATTCAAGAACTTCCTCAATAACGTGTTCGGTATTGCTAGTATGGAGAATGCCGATGACTAATCCATCTTACGAAGACCTCGTAAATACTCTCGAGGCATACGCTGCCAATCGAATGACGGTTGATTCGGCCGCTCATATTCTCGACGTTAAGCGCAAGACTGTAAATGCTAGACTGGACCGGGTAGGGCGTATGACTGGGCTTAATCCTCGTAATTTCTACGACCTGCATAAGATATTACAAAATAGGGAGGTGCTTTGGAGATGCGTTCCTACGAAGACCTAATGCGAATGGCCAAGGCGTTTGCTGGTAATAACATGGTGGTAAAGGACACTGCTGACTCGATGATGGTCACCAGGGGCACCGTTACTTACCATCTGAAGAAGATCAAGCAAATCACTGGCTTAGATCCTTTCGATTTCTACGACTTGTACAAAATCGTAACGTCACCTGATCTCATGAGCCTTACTATGTATGACCCGAACGCCCCTTGGTACTTCGCTAACTCGAGGTGATATTTATGGCTGAGGTAAATGTCCCTAGAAATCCAGTTCTTGGGAAGCCGTACTCGTCAATAAAAGTCGCAAAACGAGATTACATTAGAATCGCAAGGCAGCTTTGTTATTCTGAAGTAGTCATTGAGAAGATCAAAAACGCCACTTCTGAGAACGAAATTCTTCGACATATGAGAGACGCACGTGAATATAAGGAGTATTATTAATGGCTGAAGCGATCGTAGTTGTATCCTCTTTTTTCCTATCGGTGATATTCGTTGGTTGGGTCTTACTGGCATCTGGGTTGATATTTCCTTCTGCTGGTGATCTTACGGGCATGACAGTGTTAGACGCGGCCAATCGGTTGATTGCTGGCGGTTACACTAATATATGGATCGTTCAGAAGGACCAATATTTGGGCGATCAAACGATCAAGCTTAATGTAAAGGACTTTCACGACCCGAGCAAGATCGCCTGTTACTACTGGATGTCGTGGTGGACGGTTCACGAGTATGAGCCGACGAAAAGAGAGCATTTGACGCTGTTCGATAGATATTACTATCACTTGTGTCCGTTTACTAAGCATAGTAAGGTTGTACTAATCGCATATTTTGATGAACTGAAAGGATGAACGCATATGATCAAGATCGAGAAGACAGAGACCGTTGGTTGGGAGCCTGCTATTCGTGGGATGAGGAACTCTCACGACAGCTGGGATAAGAGTGATTCTAGCTGGTTATACGAAGATCAGGCTGCTGGCGACGATATTTTTATCGAAAGAAGCGGCGAACACAGTTTCTTTATTGGGCCTAACGATCAGAAGCTCATGCTGAGGCTTAGTCGAGCAGGGAGCGATCATCGGAAGTTCATGCGTATGATTCAGGTCTACGTGGATATTACTGCGCCTTTGTACTGGTGGAAAGAAATGGATACGTACACAGTCGGTAAGGTTCAGAACTCCTGCTCTACAATGCATTCTGTTACCAAACGTGAATTTACTGTCGACGACTTCAGCCATGAGCATCTGGTTGGGACGAGTGTGATTAATCTCCTCGACACGATCGGTGAGCTTAACAGATGGCGTAAAAGATATTTGGTAGCTCTGAAGACTGAAGAAGAAACTGGTCTGCCTGCTAAGGATATTTGGTGGCAGATCATCCAGCTGCTGCCTTCTTCTTACAATCAGAAGCGGACGGTAATGCTAAACTATGAGGTCCTGCGTAACACATACCATGCTCGTAAGAATCACAGACTCGATGAGTGGCGAATGTTCTGCGAATGGATCGAAACGCTTCCTTTTAGTGAGCTTATTACTGGATCTGAGAAGAAAATTGTAATGTCTGTCAACGAATACCGTAAAGTAACTGGCGTACCATCTGCCAGTGATATTTCCGCGATAGAGAAGCACTGTATAACTTGCAAGGAGGAACACAATAATGTTTAAGTTTGAAGCAAGAGACCTTGAAAGTTGTTGTCAACCTACTCGTATTGTTGACGTTGATGTTTACCAAGAAAATGCTAATTGGTATTTATCTGTTACGTGGGAATACACTGACTCGGAGGGTCGTCTAATGAACCGCATCTTCCCTAAGCTTGGGTTCCCGTTCTATAATTTCAGACTACCCACAGTGTATGCTTTTGCAGATGACGGCGAACATTACCTTGATCATCTGATGAATCCTGGTCAGCTTGTTCTCGAAGCCATTCCCACTCTATATGCCTACCCTGCAACTTTCACTTATGACGATGGCGAAAGAGAAGAGGCCTGCTTCTGGGACGTCTGTGTCGACGAAGGTGTAAAAGATATGACAATCGAAGAGATCGAGAGAATGCTTGGCCACCGCATCAAGATCGTGAACGAACATACGAATAAAGAGGAGGATAATGAATAATGTCTACTGCCAGTATGCCACAGAATTTTGACCAAATCAGCGAAATTAGAACCGTTAACGATGCAATTATCACTCTCGATCGTATTCGTGTGTTGAGGACTAAGTGCCTGGATGACACTCTAACGCCTAAGGATATGGATGATATTTGTTGGCTCCTTGATTGGACTTATAACCATCTCCTTACCTGTGATGTTTATGGGGCAATTTGACGGCGTATGACTCGCAAATATAATCGTTATCTAGATTATGAAAACTTTAAAAGAGGAGGTAAAGCAGTGATACATATGAAGAACAGGGACGAGGATGGATTTCCTGCAGTGATGGACAAAGCTAACAATCACGTAGGCGTCTACATGACAAATCGTGAGCTTTCTGTCCTTGAGCGTTTGTGTGATGTTCATCACCAGTCCAAGAGTGGTATGATGCGCCTTATTTTTACTGAGTCTGATCTCGTTACTGGTCTTGGCGAATATTTTAATGAGGAGGATGACTAATGCTAGCTCGCAAGTGCGATCGTTGTGGGGCTTTTTATGATGAAGGCAACACAACAGAACGCGATATTCACTATATCAAAACGCTTAAGCGTATCGCCGGCGATGTATGTGAGGTAAACCAGCAATATGACCTGTGTGAAGCTTGTGCTGATGATTTTATTCGATGGATCATGTTGCTTCCTGATAAGGTGAGAGAGGGGTAATGTGAAATGATTCTTAGCGATTATACTATTCGGTATTGTATCGATCACGGTCACATCGAGATCAGCGACTTTGACGAGAAATGGCTTCAGAAAGATTCGTATATTTTCCATCTCGATGATCAGCTGTGTTTTTACAAGGATGCTGTGATTGACCCATATAAATCGGATGAGGACACGACGTTAGGATATTTTACGATACCCCCTGAGGGCTTCGTAGTCGTCCCAGGAGCGTTTTATCTTGGGCGCACTAAGGAACACCTGAAATGCGAGAAATGCGTTCCTGTGGCCTCTGAGACGCCTAAAATAGCCTTTTGTGGGGTCTCTACTATTGGTTCTCAGCATTTAATGGTAAAAGGGCACGACGAGCCAATCTCGCTGCAGATCCATTGTGCTCAGCCGGTGCGTTTGTACCCTGGTATGGATATTTGTGTTGTACGATTCCATACGACTAGTAGCATGTCTTTGGTTGAGGAGGAATGATAAATGGCAGACTTTATCAGAACGAAGGAAGGTGCTCGTCGTGATATTCTTAAGTTTTGTCCTAATTGCGCTAATGCTGTATTTGATATGGTGTGGGGCGGTTATAAGTGTACTGTTTTTCAGCATGCTATTTTTAGCGTCGATGATTATATTGATTGTCTAAAGTGGAAAGGCGGCATTCCTAAGAGGTCTAAGGACGGTGACAATCTGACCTATGATATTTGTGATGAATGATGAGACTTATGAGGAAGTATATCAGGAGGAAAGCATTACGGTTGAAAACTTAGGAGGTATTTGTATGGATAAGAAATGGGAAAACGGTTATACTATGGATTGTATGTGTGCTAAGGAGGATGGAAAAGTGGCTTGCAAGGACGAGAGCACTCAGCGTTATATTGATTCGCTGAAGCGGGAAATCGAGGAAAAGAACGACGAGACGATGAAGCTTTGTCGGGAAATTGACCATATTAATAAGGTTAAGGACGAGGAAATTGAGCGTCTTAAGGAGGAAAATAAGAAGCTTGAAGGGCTTTTGAGCACCGCTTATTCGATGTTTGGGGAGCTTTTCGAGCTTGCTAGTACGGAGAAGT
>ERZ808258.464-NODE-464-length-16160-cov-2.750574_pt1 | contig 16160 bp, 16 predicted proteins | sample MGYA00521280_ERZ808258 | MGnify/ENA primary metagenome ERZ808258 (study PRJEB31516, sample SAMN03275585) | gut metagenome | biome: mammalia-associated habitat; material: feces | host: Papio cynocephalus | place: Kenya | collected 2012-07-19 ...
GGATTTTAATTTTTTCTCCACTTCGGGAATACCGCCGAGTTCGTTGAAAAACTCTTCATATGAGCGATAACCGCTATTAATGTAAAACCTTTCCAGAGAATCTACAGAATTAAGCAATTCCGAAATTTTCTTCATGTTGCATGGCAAATCCGATTTAGGCAGCAGGACTGGCGTCCGATAAGGGAGGGCTGGTCTTGAGAAATCTCTGTCAAACGAAGACATTTCTATTGCGATGCGGTCTCCCATTTTTCTTATTTCTAACAGAGTGTCTGGCTCTGACCAATTATCCAATATTCTATCGAAAGAACCTCCGTAACGATTCTCTATTAGCGTTCTCTTTTCCTTATTGGCAAGCAATTCTGCTGCTTTCTTTAGCTCGACTTGTGCATAACGCATATCTCGTTTTAGCCACTCGGGCAACTCTTTCTCTGCCGCCTCGAATCGCTCTCGAATGGTCATAAACTTCTGCCGATATTTCTCCGGCAACCCTTTCGGAAGCGCGAGAATATCAAAATTTTCTACACTCTTTACCCCTTTAACGAATGCGGAATTATCCTTGTACCAATATGGCAACGTCCCTCTTTCCGCAGCCTTATCTATGCGTTTCGCATTATCTTTCAGCCAATCGGAAAACCCTTGTGGAGGTTCTGTTATCTCCGGGGCTTCCTCGTAATTGAAAAACTGCTCTTCAGTCTTGAGTACTGGAACTGTGTAACATAAGCAGTTGGGGTGCCAGCCGACAAACTTAAAGTCTTTCGGGTACTTCCCTACCAAGTCATCACATATATCCGGGATGTGCCGCCCATTCTGTGTCAGCTTAACCTCATATCCCAACACAAAATCAAACTGCTTCCACCTCTCTTGCTCCGCGCTCCTGTAAGCCATGTTTATCTCTGAACGGGCAAGGCGAATGGAACGATACTCACAGTCTTGGCACCTTATCGCTTTCCCGTACTTCTCCTTATAATCTTTCTTGAGTAAGGGGTAGTCCAAAAGATATTTACTCAGCTTCTTGGACAATTTAACCGCACTCATTCCTTTCTCGATAGCAGAAGACAAGCAGTATTCCATCTCTGTCTTGTAGCTTGCAGACTGGTTCCATAGCTTCTGCGACAAGTTCATACCTTTATCTTTTCTTTCCTGAAAGGCTTTCAGTGCATCATTATTCGTCTGATAGTACACCTTTGCTTTCTTGCCATTTCTCTTGATACCATAGAACTTCAAAGCTTTATCTGCTAGCAAGTCTTGTATAAGGTTACTCTGTTTCCATTCCTCTGATGTTCCAGAATAGATAACTCCACGCAGTCCATTGACAAGTTGTATGCGTATCTCATCGAACTTTTCTTTGGTAGCGGGGTAGTCACTCCACTTGAACGGCTTATCGCCATCGTAGCCTGTCTTTAAGGCAAGCCGAGCCACTTCTTTGCTAAGAGTGTCATAGACGGACTGCACTCTTTCAGCATATCTTACAAGCCTGATTGAGTGCGCTCGCCACTTTGCTTTCAGATTAACTATCTTCGGCTTTGCCATTATTTAGTCAACAACAAAATCGGGTTCTGGCATCTCTTTCAGACGATAGGCTTGCACGGTTGCCGCACCATCAACAATAGCATGACACAAACGATGATTCCCGTCGGCGATCTGCCCTAAATCATCAAGTATAATTGGGTTGCTCTCATAGTCCGCTGCGAGTAATCTGTGTACATGCCAACAGAAGTCATCCATATTTTCTACAGAGAAATTCTTATTGCTCATGTCGTATGCCGCACAAGGATAGTCAAATACTTCTAATTCTTGGTCTTTGACTGCTTTCAGTAAGGTGGTAGTCATCCAATATTTGTTGCCTCTTTTGTAACTACCTTCTTCGAAGCTAAACTTATCAAACGATAATGCCGGTGGTTTGCTCATCTCTTTAACTTAAAATGTTCACTTGATTTTTGTTAACTATACTCTGTACATGTAGAATGGGCATCTGCCAAGAAGCGGTTCGCCTTCAATACTAAGGATATGATGAGCTTTTTCTTCTTCAACATGAACGCACTAACTTCTATGATAATGTTCTTTGCCGTTTCTTAGCCATTGTCACTACCATCTTTCTTTGGAATGTATACTTTGAGTTCTCCGCTGACACGATATACACCTTTCTCTTCTATTACAGAATATTCTATAAGTCTACTAGCATCAATGCAACCGATGATATGTTTCCTAATATTCTTACGCACTTCACGAAACAAACAACGTTTACCTTCACGTACAGACATTCTTGCTCCTTCTTTATAACGGAACTCATTAATGTCTTTCTTAGTGACGACATAGGTCAAACCTACTTTCTGTGCGTCATAGTCTTCTATAACCTGTGCATTCTCAATATGGGTCTCGGGATCGAGTTTTTTTGCCACTAGCAGAAACAACTTAGCTAATCTTTTCTTCATGGTATATAGGATGTTATTGTACAGTTCCACCACCGAACAAGTCTGTTACACGACTCTCTATACTATCGTTCTGTTCATTCTGATACTCATTATATGTTGCATCGGGGTCTTTCGACACTCCAGCTTTTTTGATGCTCTCTAAATGTCCAATCAGCGGTTTATCACCATTGGCTTTCATCCACTTTTCAATCTCGTACTTCTCATCATTCTGTACGAATGGAGTAATAATATGTTCAACATCTACATTATCTATCTCGCTTTCCCATCTGACGTTCATCTTCTTCAAAAAGGCCTTGATAACATTACACTCTCGCTCCAAGAACTCTATCCAAGGCCCTGCCTCATCACCGATTTTCAAGTGCGCATCAGTGAACAATGTCTGACGTGCATCATAGCCTATACTTCCCAAGCCTTTCAAGTTGTCAAAGGATACATCTGGCATTTGTGCTTGCATAAAGAACAACTTGATAAGCATTTCAATATGATACTTCAGAGCCTCGACCGACTGCTGCCAAGATACGTAGGCCACATCCCCTCCATTTTCTAATCGCCATGCCCTGCGGCTTTCCCCTTTATTTTCTTCACCTATAACGTTACCTGTAATCTTTAGAACTGGAGCTGAATTATAAGCTATCACATCACTGTTACGGGAAAGTGAATACTCAATCTCCTCGCGCAAGTAGGCCAAACCATGATACACAGGAGCATGTCTAAACAGATAAGCTCCAGGTATCTTCATGATATTAACGGCCTCTCCGCGTTGGACTTCTCCGTCTTCTGTAATCGAGGAAAGAACTTCAGTCCATCCTCCGGCAGTATTGCCGTCAAGCTTCCACAGATAGTGCCTATCTTCGGTGAAAGTTTCAAAATATATCTCAGTCTTATCTCCAACTCTCTTCTCGTATTCAAACGACATAGCCAGCATATCATCCATCTCGTCTATGAGAGGATATAGCTTTGTTCCGTCCATCGGAGAGTATGTCTTGCATTTTAACTTATACTTCGATGGGAAACCATAGGTGGTGTTTTCTTTTTCTACAGTATACCATATGGTGAATATCTCACACGCTGCATAATAAGCCAGCCCTCGCTTTAAATTTACAGAATCGATACGGGCATGCTTATAGATCGCTTCGATGGCGTCAGCGATAGCTGCCCGTGTTTCATTACCTTTTATATTTGAATACACCCTTTTTACGGGAATCGAAAACGTATATTCATTATATCTGTGTGATAGTAATTTTTCCATACCTATATAGATACGCGAAGCCTTTTCTATAACCCCATCAGAACGTAGCCTGTCTTTTCGGCTAGTCATATCTGATACAATCCGATGCTTCGTAGGCTCATAGTCCTTTAGTAGTATATTCCAATCTGGAATCACCACAGACTTTTTCCTTAACTCATTAATAATGTTCCCTGCCGTTCCGAGAGCAAAAATTTCTTTGATTGAAAACATATACGATATTGTTATAACTCTGCAAATATAAGTAAAATGATTGATTTGCAAGCATGTTCTCCTGAAAATGTGCCTAAAATCAATCATTTTATTGCAGGCTTACTATTGCTTTCTTAATTCTTCAAATGCTTGTGTAAACTGTCCCGACCTTGAGCGTATATCAATGATTTCTGTTTTCTTTCTTAAAACATACTGCAGTCTTCTAAATGTGAATGAAACAAATCTGCCTTGCTGACGCTGATAAGATCAATATACCAATTCAATCCATACGGTTACAAACCATTTTTAAATTACTACTATCTGAATAGATAACAATCCTCTTATTCGTGTTTTCAAAGACTTTACTCATATATTCAAACAAGAAAGTGTGCATATCTTCATAGACTTATTCTATCTAAGGCAATTACGACTGTACTTTGCCATTGACATTGATTGTATATAGTATCATTTTTGCGACTTTGTAAGCCATCCTTTTTTTCTGCTACTTGCTTTCATCTTTTCCATTTGCGAAATCATCATTTCGCTGAATTTCTCCAAAACGTATTCTGTCCTCATTGTTTTTTTTATATCTCATTTTTTCGTTGATATATTCCATGATGGCGACCATCGCATCTCGCTTCTGTTTTGCAAGCTGTATTCTGCGTTCTGTCTTTGCCAGCATTTCCATGTTTTGACAGAATGCTGCCCCCTTAACTAAAACCCTAATAGTTTTCTTTGCGTCTGCTATCTGTTTCCTGATAGCTTTGAGGTTAGGCAAGAACTTGCCACTTTCCAAATCGTTGATTACTGAATTATACAAATCTGTGTATATACCGAAATTCTGATTCATTGCTTCGTTTTTATTCATAATTCTTGAAAGTTTCTATATCTATCAAATTTCAATCACACTCTTCCCTTTCTTAGGGTTCTTAGTGGCTCTATCCAAATGGACTATTCCGTTGCGTATATCCTTAACAATGGCATAGAACACCGTGCGTGTAACGCCATTTTCTTTTGTTGTTGATATCTTACCTATACGCTGGCAAGAAACACCCTTATCCGTAAGAATTGAGTTGATTTCCGTGATGCCATAGTATGTTTCTTCATGCCGCTGCTGAATAACCTTTCCAACAACCTTTACTTGCATGCCTTTCTCAATTTTCGACTTTGGTTTTAAGCTATCCTCGTAAGCCTTTACAAGAAAGAAGGCATATACGGATTGAGTACGGAAGCAATAGAAGTTTTTAACGATTGCCAGCATTCCTTCCTCGAACTCTGTCTTAGGTTCTATCTTTGCGCCGAACTCGCATACGGCTTTTACGTAGGCATCATCCATTTTAAAGCTCTTTTTAACAAGGATGTTGTCGATGGAATCAAGGGTCTCTGAGCGATAGAAATAGTTGCCGATACGTTCTCCTTTCTTATAGATAGGGCAAATATCGTACTGTGCCTTCGCTGCCATTATCATATCAGCCTTAAAGATTGCATCCTTCCAAGAAGATTTATCATCGTCACCTTTCCATATAGGAAGCAAGTCGCCAAACTCTTCATCTGTGGCGTAGCTTATCATGCCACCGTATGTCTCGTATAGCTTACGTGTAAACTCGCTTAGAAAGCACACTCCATTCAGGCCGAATTTCTTTATACACTCGCAGCCTACTTGCAATTCATCACCAGTCTTTACATTCTCTATCACATAAGAGTTTATGCACCAGTGACCGCAGTAGTCGCACTTCCCATATTCTGCTCCGTGTCTTGGATTCTTAAAGTGAAGTTCTTGCGTAGGGTCTACAGGAGTAAATGCTCCGTCCTTAAAAGTTGCTACCAATCGCCAATCCTTCTCCTCAGGTATCATAATTGTGAGGTCGCAAATTTCGTGGAATTTCTTAACATCATTTCCACGCTTTCCATCTGGATTGATGGTTCGATGAATGAATACCTTATCATAAGGTTTCCCTACTGAATAGGCAAAGCCTTCTACATTTCTGACTGTCTTATCAGCAAACTTCTTAAACGATTCAACTATCTCTGCTGGAAGAAATGTCTTTATTTCCTTCATTGCTCTTAGTTTTTTTGCAGAGTGGTTAGCTCTGCCGTTACCTTTGTTTTGCCCTTTCTATATAAATGCTTAAACTTAAGATGTGAATACATGGTACGAAGATACATGGCATGAAGATATTCTTTTGCCCCTTCTTCTGATGCGTATGCTACGTATTTTACAAAATCTATAAGGTCTAAAATGTCTTGCTCTGTTTTTGCGTGCATTAATTGATATGCTACAAACTCGGTTGTTTTTCTCGGCAATACTATCCAATAATTTCTTTCTTCCATTGTTCTGTTTCTTATAGGTTGTTTTTTATTGACAATATAAAGTTACTCATAATCAATGATTTGACAAAACTAAAACCAAATTATTTTCGGCATATAATATTGTAAATTGATGGCTTATCAATCTAATAGCAGAAAAAAGCACTCGCGATCTTCACAGAGACGAGTGCTAAGAGCAATGAAAGCTGCCTTTTGCAGCCTCACTCTATAAGAAACGGGAACAAAGGTAGTACTTCTTCTTGACAAATCAAAGCATATCTTCAAAAACATCTTCTTCTCGTATAACTTTGTAGTCTCTCGGATAAAAGGTATTCGCTAAAGAATCTATATAATCTGTACTTCGCCCAAGCCGTTTTTTTACATCTTCCTTAGATTCGATGATGATATCTCCGTTACTCAGGAACTTCCAATGCAACTCGGTGCATTCTTGCATCAAATAATCATTTGGCGGCAGTGCAGGATGAAATCCATTTTTCGGATCAAGCCAATCTCTTACTGCCCAATACAAATAAGCCCTCATGTTCGCAAAACTTCTAACTTCGGTAATATCAGACAACCCCTTCGTTCCTGCCGAAAACTTGCACGAATATGCATACTGATAACCTAACTCTTTTAACCTCGAAAAGACCCCTGCGCCCTCACCAATAGTATCGATAAAAGCTTTTACTCCATTCTGTTTCAGATAGGGCACAATCATTCCAACTACGTGCATGTGATCAGCAACTCCAGCAGAACTGTGAACCTCAAATTTTTCAACATAGTTACCGTACCTCGGACATAAGACAGATGAGTCTCTTCCCATGCCAGCGACATCAACACCCAATCTGCATTTTTTCTTCGGATTAAATCCCTCTTCTTGCAGTTCTTTCCATCTTTCGTTTGCTATCTCTATCCATTCGTAAGGTATCAGCACGTCTTCTGAAACTTTGGGAAACATTCCAAGCACCTTGACACGAAACAAGTCATTCGGACGAAAGCTTTGGCCCTCCCAATCAAAATCTCCTTCTCCCTCATTAAAATCCTCCTTGCGAATTGGTAAGCACCAACTTTTCACTTTGTCCTTCACCCATTCGTAGTCAACTTGGCCAGGGATTCTGTTCTCTTTGGAAACCACATTCTCTGCGTATAAAGAATTTAGTCTGAATTTTTTAAAACGCTCAGACTTCATAGCACCAGCTGCATAACCTGTGGTGATATTTGGATTAAATACAAGCAACAACCTTGAGTTACCCTGCAAGTTTCCCTCGATTGCGTTGAAAATTGTCTCTGAGATACCAGAAGCTTCAGTTACTACAAACATCACATTTACAGCGTGAAAACCTGACCAAGCTTCTGTGTTGTCCGCACTTGACTTGAAACCAGTCAAGAACCATTCTTCATAATTTGTACGTATATCGTATCCAACCAATCTTCCTGGCAATACTTGAGATCCCTTAAACAAGCGTCGTACCTCGGGAACCATGATGTTTCTCACCTGTCTGTCAGTATTCCCAGACCAATGATTGTAACCGTTTCTGCGCACCATAACCATACCTGTTGGGACTTTTACGCAATACACATTTCCATTATATACCTTTTTGTACCAATGTTTTTTCTCAACTTTCGGGAAGTGCCCTCTTTTTGAAAATTTGATTTCGTAATATATGCTTTGACCTTCTACAAACTTCCAGCCCGTTATATGACCATTTTCGTCATACATGACCTTCCTTTTTCGCGAGGTATACTTTTTGAAATTGGCTATCAGACCAGCCTTTACTGCCATTTCGTGCAAGTCATTGGCAAGCTGTATCGAAGATGTACACAATTTCTGGCATCCATTTTTATCCGTAAAACCATCGCCTACCAAATACCCTTTCAAGAAAGAAAGAAGTTCTTCTGTTCCAGCATCCTTTATCCATTGCGGAACTTTCTTGGTCAATGCCTTTCCGTATGCAAAAAAAACTTCTGCTATATCTTTCTGATACAACTCCCAATTGTAACCGCCACTTTTTTTTGCGTATCTGTGGAACTCATTCTTGAAGTGACTTACATTCCTGTTGATTAAATCTTCAACATACTCGGTGCTGTTTTGAGTCAATATTATTCTGTACTTTCTTCTCGCAGCATCAACTTGCGCTGAACCTTTGGCGAACCAAAATCCGAGAAATTCAAACCAGTCCAAATCTGCATCTGTTTCCGACTTTTTCCACTTCGCCTCTTTGATAAAATTTCCATACATTCCGTATATTTCCCCAGCTTGTCTTACGGAATAATTCTTCGCCATTAGCGACTTGAACAAACATCGGTGTTTAGGAGTTACGAGAAAATCTACAAGCTTTGATTTACAGCCAATCATTTCTCCATTGTATGACGCAACAATATAATCAATAGGAAATACGAACTCAATTTCGTTGTTTTCTCTTTTTTGCGCTACTCTATCTGTCGGCAACAAATCCTTAAAGAGTTTCCATCCACTGTCAGTAAGAATTTCTGTCTCTTCATCATAACATGGCGCCGTCATTGCAATCTTAGTGTTCTTCACTAACTTGCCGTTTTTCCACCGTGGGGTAAGATACATAAAACAAAGACATGCAACAGCAGCAATATAGTCTTTTCCTCTTGCGGTACCCGATGCAACAGCCACCATGCGCTCATTCTGAACGGCTCTTAATATAGCTTCCTGCTCTTTGTCAAGTTGTGCATGAAGAACTTCTTTAGCGAACAGCACCCAATCTGCTCGCCACATTTTCATACGTTCAAATTGCTTATTTTTGTTCATTATTCATCTTCTACATCCTGCATTAATTTCTCAAAGGCATTAATGTTAACTTCGCTTTCTGTCTTTTCAACGTATCCACGTTTCTTGCCCTTTGTTCGCAGGTAGAATATGATTGCAGTTATATCATCATTACTGATAGCAGATAGCAACTTTGACTCGACAAGGTCTATAGTCCTTTCACTGCAAACTTCCACCTCCTCGGCAAACTTCTTATCATTCTGAAGCCAATTATAGTAAGTCTGTCGGCTGATACCGATTTTATCACATGCATAAGAGATGATTCCCTTTGCTTCATTGAGGAACTTGATAAATTCTTTCTTTTTGTTTGTCTTCATATTTAAAATAGCGTATTTGAAAAGATCCCTTCGTTTACTTCCTTATAAACATCTTTAGGCATCTTCGGAATTTCAAAAACATTTCCTCTCCCTTCAACTCTCCACTTTCTTGAATTTGCCCAATCCAACGTATCGTACTCTCCCTCCTTATGAGGATTCAGGCATTCTTGTTCAGAAACTATAAAATCATCATCTGTCAATCCTCTTTTCTTTCCGATAATTGTATGGCAATCATAGGTATATTCGGGAATATTCCTTCGTGATTGATAATTGTCAATATCATACATGACTGGCTGACCATGAACGAAAATCTCTTTTCCATACTTGACAAATTTCATTATAGACGTAATCGCTTTACTTATGAATATGGTAGTAGATGCGTCATTCATTTTTTGCGCTAAATCAACTTTTTCCAGGCTTAACACCTCTTCTGTAAGTACTGAGCAGTTGAGACTATCACATGCTCTCTTCATACAAACCCAAAACAATCCTCGATACCAAAGACGGATTTCATTTGCCAAATAGCCAACGTTCTCATCATTGCATTTCAACAGTTCATCAACTAGAAGATAGGACAGTTTCTCAACATCATGGCCATGCCTAGTCTGGATACTTCCTCCATCTGGGAAATCCTTCTTATACCTAGAATAAAGGAGGTTACAAGCAAAGTAATCTGCATCGCGGTTTTTTCTTGCAGATATTAGCACACTTACAGCCCTAGAAAGATTGATGTTGTCTTTCCTGACATCATCATCTTCTTTACATCTTAGAACTTGGTTTGTTACGAGGTCAAAGCAGTCTTCTGCGGATGTCACTAATAACCTCTTCCACAGATAGGCTCTGTAAGACTTTTCCATCTCACTTGCTGCATAACAAGCAAACTCTACATCGCCTCTTCGTAGCGATTTCTGAACGAGACTGGAAATCTCGAACATGTTGTGATAATTTTTTGTATACAAATTTCTTGCCATTGTATAGAGTTTTAATATTCTGCAAGTTAGTCATAATTAATGAGATAGCAAAACTGTAGAGCTTTTATTTTTATGCATGTTGACGAAAATCATCGCTTAACTTTAATTCTCGATATCGACTTGGATTTATCGTATTGATAATATTTTCCCCACTTGTTTTTCATTGCAAGATGAAGTTCATCTTGTATGACAGACGTATTTTCTGTCCCTCCTTGTGTCTTGAGATTAGGCAGAGTGACTGTATAGAAATAACTGCATCTCATAATTATTCTATTCTGAAGTATTTCCTGCATTACCATGTCAACATCAGAATTGGCGGGATCTGCATTGCTGTACTTTGCCTTGAAAAACGCTTTATTTACTATTCTTGTAGAACCTGGTGCTCCAACTAGGTCAAACTCTTTTACAAAAGCATAAGGCGTAGCAAGAGGGCTGGTACATAAGAGACCAACCTTTAAATCAACAAGAACTTGTGCTAGCCTTTCTATTTCGCTTTCAATAATGTCTTTGTAATCATTGTATGTAGTATTAATATTAGTCGATTTGGCAGCCCTGTAGTTATATGACGTAATATCATCGTCACAAATACAAACAACTTCTTCGGGTGAATTTTCCAATATCCAGTAGAAGCTTGACATAAAGCCATTTATATGGTCTCCATTTCTTAACTTCGCTTCTTTTGGTATGACGAGAAGATCTGAGATACCTACATTTCTATAACTTTGCTCATCTTCTGCTCTTACAACATAAGTGCAGGAATTAAAATTCTTATATGATGTAGTGATGTCTGCACGGTGGTAACTCATCACATAAATTTTAAACGAAATAGTCTGCTGCATAATACTTCATCATTTTCAGCCCATAACAAGGAGTACTTACTTTAACCTTTTCTCCTAATAACTGCTTACATCTTTGATACAATAAATTCATACCGGCTTTGGCACAAAAAGCTATTGTCGCGTTTACTCTTGGATTGATTTCAAGCAATGTAGCTTTATCTCCATTTACAATAAAATCAACACAGACGTTGCCATCCAAGTACAACTCACTACATACATCTTCTGCTATCCTATAAGCTTCATCATGTTTCATTATCATTCCTTGCATAATGGCTCCGGAGTTGACAGCGTAGCCGATATATCCGACTTTATTGAGAACCTTGCCATGGTCAAGCAAAAGACATACGCTATAATCATATCCTTCTACGTATTCTTGTAGTATAATTCTTTCTTGACTTTTCCGCGCCATTTCCTCTAACTGTGCTGTGGTGATATATATTTTGCCGCCAGTTCTGCCAAGTAGATTTATATCATTAGCCATAATATCATCTATAATAGCGAAACCTTGCCCACCACTTTTATTGCACAATTTGCAGCATACTACGCCTCCTTTTAATGTTGTCTGTGCGACAAAACCATGCAAATCGGCATTGCATGCTAAAACCTTTTGCTTTGGCATTACACGAGCAAACCTTTCATATATCTTTATCTTATTGTTTGCTATCTCCAAAGATTCTTTTGTTGATATTGAAATTCTTATGCCGTTGTTCTCGAATTTCGACATTTGTGCAGCTAAAATTTCAAGCTCACAGGTAAGGCATGGTATAACTACATCGACGTTGTGCAAAAGGCATATTCTGATGAGTTCATCTGCATACATTGCGTCAGAAGCCATGGGGACGACATACGAATAATCAACACCATTCTTTGGTAGTTGAGATACACTACTATTAACTCCAACAACCTTTACTCTTACTCCGTCATCGTTCTTTTTTAGGCATTCAGATATTTCGTGAGTGAAAACGGAACATCCTGTTAATAAAACATTGAAGTCTTTCATTTTTTCTTTATGTCTACTTTTATTTCGTCATACCAAATAGCTCTTGCGTGTATTTGTCGTGCTCTACCAGACTTGTTAGTCGCAAGTTTTACTTTCTTCCCTTTTATACCTAACGCAGTAACAAGATTTTCGTAGTCAATTTCGCTTCGGCACATAATCATGACATAGTCGTACTTCTCATATGGAATAAGCTCCATCTCCTTAACCTGAATGTCCTCTCCCGGGTCCAAAGTCTTACTTTTAAAGTCTAATGGAACTTGCAGATCTGCGGTCCATTCTGCCAGCTTGTTTACGTCCCAGTCTCCAGCATGTGTATTTGCTTTTATGTTTATTGCCTTTTTCTCTGCTTCACTATAGCCAATGAGACGTTTACACAAAACCTTTGTATCATGGCCTTTTATTGCAAAGAGCGCCTCTACTCTTTGATGCCCAGAAATAATGTTGTTTTTTTCATCGACAACAATGACACCAAAATCCCCGAACTGGGTAAGCGAAGACTGCAGCTCTTTCTTCTTCTTGCTAGTTATTTTCCTTGGATTACCAAGCCCGTCTTTCAATTCACTTATTGGTATTTCTACAACTTGTATTTCCTTGCCCATGTTAGTACTTTTTTTATAATTTGGTTCATATTATAAGACTTAAAATCAGCTTGTTGACCACAGCAAATATATTTTGAAGCGTCTATCTTGCATTCGTAAGCCATCTGAATAGAAAGATTGCGATTATCTCTTACTGGATATATCCTCTTACCTGTTTTTTCAGGAAGACAAGGCTTTTCATATGAAATAATGGTCTTTGCAGATGCCTCAGACAGAAAATGCTTATGCTCTATCGTCCTAGTATATGGAACATCCTTTCCTGTATAGTTTATAACGGCAATTCCTTGTCTATCTTCTTGGTTGTACCATTTATGACAGAATTCTACAGAACGAAAATCAAGTCTCCCTTCGCTGTAATTGAACAATTCGTCGAGCGCCCCTGTATAAACGATCTTGTCTGCAAGCCTTTCATGCTCTGATGAGCTAAATTCTTCTTGGACTACTTCACACCCGTAAAGTAGTTTTTTAATGAACTCGCTATAACCACTAGTAGGTATTCCTTGATAAATCTCATCGTAATAGTTGTTGTTATACGTAAACCTTATTGGAATATGTTTCATTGTGTCAGCAGGAAGCTGTCTACACGGTTTTCCCCATTGTTTTTCAGTGTATCCCTCAATCAATTCACGATATATTGTTTTGCCAAGTTTAGATAATACATATTCTTCAAGATTACTTGGACTGATATATGGTATCAAATCATCGCTTATTTTACGTTTCGCTTCTTCTGGAGTTGTGATCCCAAAAAGCTGGGCAAATGTATTCATATTAAACGGGAGATTATATATTCTTCCGTTGTTCAAAGCAATTGGAGTGTTGATAAATGATTTAAACTTCACAAACGAGTTGACGAAGTCCCATACAGCCTTGCTGTCTGTTCGGAAAATATGTGCACCATACATATGAACATGTATTCCTTCCTCATAATCTGTTCTGCACAGTCCTCCTATATATGGATTTCTATCCATAACAAGACACTTTCCAAGTCTCTTTAAGTAGTAGGCATACATGGCTCCAGTTAATCCGGAACCTATTATAAGATAGTCATACTTTGCCATAGATAAAATCTTCAAACCGATACCATTGTAATTCTTCAAACTTCTGCTCTGCTTCCCTCTTTTTCCTATTAATGGAAAAGAAAGGATTGTAACCACGTTCTAAGTTGACGATGGAACTTCCACTAATCCTCTTTGAGGCTTCTATATAGAATAAACGGCCTTGATAATCTTCTGCAACTTGAATATGAAAAATTCCATCAAAGAGGCCATATCCGTCAACGGATTCTATAAATTCGATGGTTTTATCTCCAACGTTGCTCGCTGCAGGGATGAGCTTTATATATTTGTCGTAGCCATTCTTCAATATAACCTGCCTTGGAAATATACTGATAACACTATTCCATTTCAAGCAATCTACAACATACTCTTTTTTTATATGGATATATTCAGAAACGCACAACCCACATTTTCTCTTACATCCTTTTGATCCTGCTGACATGGAGTTCGGTTTAACAAATACCTCTTCCACTTGAAAAGTCTTTGGTATCAATAATCCCTTTGCTATACTACTAAGTAGACTATTTACTTTCCTTTTGTCATAAAACATGCGATCTATGTTGGAGTACATCTTTCCGGATGCTATTTCTCCGATTTGTCTATTGCTTTGTCTTGTTAATTCATCGCATGGGAAAATACAATCATTGGCGGTAATTTCTCGCATCGCCTGTTTATCAGTACACCTTTCAACGAAAGAGTAGGGCGATTTTACCTTTGAATAGAAGAAATCTTTATCTGACAACTTTAAACTATCATCAGACGACACATGTTTTTTATAGTCCGCAAAAAACAGCTCTGTCGATAACCCAGCACGACTTCCTGCTTCAAACCCAAAATACCTCATATCTTTAACTTTTGAAGATAAAACATTTCACTGTATTCACACCCACTTTCGAGTCCACGTATTCGTGCAAGTGCAGTTATTCCCCCTCTATTAAGTGGACTTGGCGACTTTCTAACTTGTGTCTTATATAGCTCAAACAATTTAACCTTTTGCTCAATTACGTCTGAAATATTGTGATACACCTTCCCACCAGATGGTGTTTCGTAGGATTGCAATGTAAACGGATATTCATACAGAGCAATCATTCTAGGTTCATATCCTTCTCTTAAACGCATTGATGCTATGGCACAATTATACAGTTTTACATGGTCTTGATGACGACTAAGAGCATTAATGAACACCTCATTAGGCTTAATCTCGTCAACAATTTTATCGATCTTTGTAGTTAGCTCAAACGAAGTAACGGTATCTAATATTGCGTCTTTATTTTCGTAAAGAACAATGCCTTTTGCATGGAGGGCTGAACATACAGATTTAAACTCATTAATCCTTACTTCATAGGATTGTCTAATATCTGTTCCTCCTATTGTCCCTACTACAATTGCAATACTTGCACCTTTATCTTTTTGATGCAACAGGTATCCTCCGCACCCAAGGATTTCGTCATCCGCGTGTGGCGCAATAACAAGGATTTTCTTTACTTTATTATCCATTCAATCTTTCGTATTAAATCAGCATCTCTTTACATGGAGATATTATTCTATTGTGCAAAGATAGTAAAAACTGTTTGAAACTAAAGCATGTATATAAGGTTTTTATGCTATTGTGATAGTCTTATAAGTCATAGCTTCGTTTTTCTACGTGAAATAACTCTTAAACGTTCGATTGTGACACTCTTGATGTCATCAATATTAAAGATTTCTTTTAACCAATCGGTAAAACTTTGTCGACATTCTGTATGGTAATGATACCTCGAATACAGACGCTGTGTCAAGATCCTTCGTTCACGATGCTCGGGATTTAATTTTTCCAACTTTTTGAGCCAGCGATTTTGTGCAATTGTTTGTCTCTTCCGATAACGGTCAAATTGCTCATGAGTTTCAAAATGCTCTCTTTTGTACTTATACACTTTCACTATTATCTTTATTGCGAATTATGTTTTATCTATTAAATAACTATAAATTAGAGCTATATGCTGTATCTGAAATTAGTGAAGTGGATGATTCAAGTCATTTGCTATCACGCGGCCGAATTTTCCGCTTTCGATTGCTGCGTGCGTGATGGCACACCCTCCTGCGAAGATTTCATACAGAACGGGCGCGAATGGCAAGGCATTCACCACCTTTTCAGCAATTGCGTTTTTACTCCCTTGATAAGGTATGCCGTATCTTTTCATGTGTTATTTTCAATTAATTTACACCTGTTGAGCCTAATCCGCCGCGGTTTTCTGCGTTCAAATTATTGACCTGCACAAGCTCTATCTTATTGCTGAACAGCCATTTTAGTTTTTGAATAAATGTTGCCTTTTGGCTTAGTTGTATTCTGAACTGACAAATACGGTCTCCCTTGTTTATTTTTGTATCTTTAAGCGGAACAGCGATAAAGTGCCATTGGTCGCCAT
>ERZ808258.467-NODE-467-length-16091-cov-3.377900_pt1 | contig 16091 bp, 18 predicted proteins | sample MGYA00521280_ERZ808258 | MGnify/ENA primary metagenome ERZ808258 (study PRJEB31516, sample SAMN03275585) | gut metagenome | biome: mammalia-associated habitat; material: feces | host: Papio cynocephalus | place: Kenya | collected 2012-07-19 ...
TCTGCATTTTTCCAAAAGCCTTCATACCTATAATCATCAATATAGAAGTGAAAGCTTTTAGTGCTTTGCAAGTCATCATTGCCAATAAGGTGAAAGGGAGTTACTTCGTCAATTTCTACATCATGAACGGGAGATAATTCAGGCATATCATATGGACCAACCAAATTAGCCCCTTTACAATAGCGCCACTTAAAGCATTTATACTTATTAAATTTCATCAATGCCTCCGTACTTTCTTCACTAATTTCACAAATTACAGAAGCATTAATAAGTACTATAAGTATTACTGCATTAAATACTTTTGTAATTATCTTAACCTTTACAGGTTAACAATATTTAACCATACTTAAATTAAAATATCAACCTATATTGGTTAAAATTACTTATATATACAAGTGTATTTAATGCGTTTATCGCGTTGTTAATATTTTTTTACATTAAAAAGGACACATCAAAGATGGAGGACATAATCAGTAGCAAATATCAAATACCAGAAAGTTCCCCACGTGTAGTATAAAGCTCATCCAAAATATCTAATTCTTCTTTGAGTATTTCTAGTATTTCTTCTCTAGAAGCTCCTAAAGTTAAAAGCGAAAAAGAAAGCTTTTCCATATAAAACTCGTTCAAGCGATCAAAATTCAAACTAGCTTTTTTCAAAGCTTCCGGAGTTTGCTTAGCTAAGAAGCACTCCAATTTTGTCATAAATTACCTCCTTATTCTTTAGTTTTGTACTAAAACACACGCAATTGTACTTTGCCAAATAGCGCCCGATCTTATATACGTTCACTATATAATACAAGTATCAGTAACAACCTTCACATATATTATCAAGTCTTTTTCTTTTAGCTTCTTCTAATGTAATATTATCAGAGAGGATACCAAACAAAGATTTAGTCATCTCTACTCTGTCCTGATTTGGATTAGAAGGTTTGGCAACAACTTTGCCGTTGCGCGTAATAAAAATATCTTCGGTAGCTGCCAACAGCAGGTATTTACCAAGATTGTTTTTCAGTTCTGTAGCAGTAATTAGCATAACTACCTCCATACTTTCACACGTAAGCTCCCTTTGCATTATAAAGCTAAATCGTACGAAACAAACAGCCATTTTACATACAATAATTATAGAAAAAAAGAGAAAGACAGGCACGTTACCTTTTGCCAATCTTTCCCTTTTGTGTTTACTTAACGCTTTTATTTATTAAAAGCTTTTCGTGCCTTAGCTTCTGTGTCTTATTAGAAGAAACTACCAATAAAACCTAAAACGCCGCCGACAACGGATCCTATCGCTTCGCCAACAATAGGAATGACCGAGCCGATAGCTGCACCGATTTTAGCGCCTTTTAAAGCTCCACCAAGAGCTTTTAAAAGAGAATTTTGTGTTTCAACTTTAATTTCGCGATTATAATCGGCGACACTATCGTTAACGCGCCAGACTTCTGGATTCTTATTTAAATTATCAGCGTAGACAAAGCGTTTTGTAGCTGGCACAGCTTTCATCATAGCCAAAAGCAATTTGGAAATATTGTATTTATAAAACGCAGAATAATAGATCGGCGTAGCATCTATTCCTGTGGAAGCTTTAACACGCTCTTGCACCGATCTAACTTTTTTGTCCAGAAAATCGATAAGCTTCTTTTCTGGACAACGCTTTTCTTCGTCCCAATAGCGACCTTTTAAGCCCATATCGCATTGGTTTATAGCCAAAACGATTCGCTTATTGTCGCCCAGATAAGGAGCAATAACTTGTTCGATAATTTCGTAAGTAGTTTTTAAGTCACGCGAAGAGCCGTCAATTAAAACCACTACGGCATCGATCAGTAAGTTGCCGTCCGAATCCTTCTTCCTAAGCATACTGACAATTTCTTTGGCATACTCTCGATCGTTTTCAGGACTATCGCCAAAGCCTGGTGTATCCCACAAGACGATATTATTACCAATTTCGTATTTCTCAGTGTGTTTCGTCTCTGGATCGACACTGTAGCCAACTTTTGCATTTTCTGCACCAAAAATCGCATTAATAGTCGAGCTCTTACCTACGCCAGTAGCTCCAACCAACAAAATGTTGAGCTTGGAGTTCTCTAGCTTGTTAAGAGCCGAAATTACAGATTTTCTATCGGAATCGGAAAGCTCTTCTTTTCCTTTTGCAAGCTCGTTTATAAGCCGATCATATATACTACTCACAATAATTGCCCCTATATTGTATAGCTTAATTCCAAAAATTCCAAAGTAACAGATCCAGTATCTTATATTAAATATTCTGTTCTCTTCACCATCCCTGTTCTCTCCACCATTCCACGCAACGCTGGTTACATCGATTTAATTCTTCAAAATGTCGATGAGATTGTTCCTGATATCGAGACATATAAGTAAGTGGTCTTTCTTGTTGGATATTATCAATAAGCATATCGAAAACACTCTCTAAATTCCAACCGTATTTAGCCGAATAGCAAACAGGCTTGATAACGTTTAAACCTGTGGCCTCTTTGATACGCTTTTTTACAGACAGTGCTTGTTCTTCCAAATATGCAGTCAGGGTACTATCCGGGATGTTATTTTCTTTATCCCAATGGTACCCCTTCATAGCCATATCAGCTTGGTTTATAGCTACAAATACTCTATCAGGCTCTATATTAGGAACAACAACATCGTCACACTTAATATCAATATTATTATAAATATCAACAATAGTATGAACACCAACATCAAGATTGATATTAGGGACAAGAATTTCATTTATCAATTTATAGGTAGTACCCATGTCTCGATTGGAGCCATCAACAATAACAAGGCACATATCGATAAAAGCGATCGGACCAGTTTCATCATAAAACCTATTACTATGTAGTAAGTCTAATATCTTTTCCCCATGTTCCTTATCAATATCTACTCCATCACCTAATCCTGGAGTATCCCAAAGACGAAAAACATCACTTAACTTATATCCAGTAACTTCCATAGTTTCAGGATCTACACCATCGCCAGCTTTAGCTAAATTTGTCTGAAAGATGGTATTTAAAGTAGTAGACTTCCCGGCGCCAGTAGCTCCCGTAATCATTACATCAAGCGGTTTAATATCTACATAACGCAAGTTTCTTTTTATTGCATCTACTCTATAAGAGCCAAATTTTAAATTTGCCATTTTTGTTGCTCACCGTATAAAAATTCAACCATATCAACGTAAAGCTCTTTACACTTAACATTTTCGCCATCTTCAATGTATCGCAAACATTTGGAAAGATAAGCTTCATTTAAATGGCGATAAATAGCGCGGCGGTTAGGCTGTTTATTGATTAACTCAACAAGAGCCGGAGCTGTAGCGTAATAGCGCTTAATCAATTGTTCACCGTCAGGCTGTTTTCTAAGCCAGGTATCACGGAAGGAACGGAACATTGTCAATTCATAACAATTGTCGCTCTTGCCATGCTCTTGGCAAGTAGCGGTAGTAATATAGCAATCACCACCAACCACCAAAGAAAGTAGTAACTACACTCTTAGCGACGCCACATACTGCTCCGACAACTCCGCCAACTGCACCACCTACTACGCGGCCAACCTCGCCAAAATTGGAGCCAATGCTTTCGCCTATGTCTATACCTCTGCTTCCACAATCGCGTACGGTCTCTACAACCGAAGAAGCAATACCTTCGGAATATTTGGAACTATCGTTACAACTCCAGTTATATTGATTGCGGTTAACATTATTAACAACAACCAAACGCTTTTCTTTAGGAGTGCACTTAATAATGTAATAAAGCAACTTAGTTAAGTTGTAAGGTTGACCTTGAGCTTCTCCCTCTTCTTTAAAGCCGGCGCTGTAATAGATAGGCTCCACATTGACGCCTGTTCCTTCTTTAATACGCCTTTGCACAGACTTAACTTTATCATCAAGGAATTTAACCAAAGGCGGCTCCGGCTCATTCTTTTCGTAATCCCAGTATCTACCTTTCATAGCTACATCAGCCTGATTTATGGCCACAAGGATACGATCTTCTTTGTTGTCGCCTAAATTAGGGATAATCACATTGTTAATTAAGTCATACGAAGTGCCCAGATCGCGTGAGCTGCCATCTAAAATAACCAACACCAAGTCTATAAGCAGCTTTCCATTTTCATCTAGCTCATTTAACTTTTTAATGATATTCCTAGCATGATTGGTATCCGCTTCTTTACCGTCTCCCAAGCCAGGACTATCCCAAAGAATCAGATTATCCAACTCATATTTCTGGATACTCATAGTTTCAGGATCAACACCAACACCAACTTTAGCAACTTCGGTGTCAAAAAGTGCGTTGATCGTCGAACTCTTACCACAACCAGTAGCGCCAGTAACCATAATGTTGATTTTTTGGTCTTTCAACAGCAGAAAATTTTTAATTAACTTAGACTTTTCAACTTCAGGAATGTCCGCATTCATAATGCCGGACTCCATAGTCTCTAAAAAGCCCTTTTTTATATCATTAGCCACAATCTTTACTCTTTCATTAGCTTACGCAAAATGAGTATTTGCAACGTGAGCAGACAGACAATTGCTAAAAAAGCGGCTGCCATGCTCATGTAACTGATTGACTAATTTGAGGGGCTGTTATTTGTCTACATGATAATTGTAAAAACTCGAATTTTGAGACGTTTTTTTAGATAAGGGCATCTAACATCGATACCGACGAGCTCAGTTTGCCGCACTATTATTCAAAGCATTCTATCCGCGCAGTAATGAGTACCATATATGTCCTTTTTTCTGCGCAAAGGCGGAATTTAGTAAATTTATTGTGTTAAATTTGTAATATTAAAAAATAAATGGTAGGAATATAAGAAAGATCCTCAAATTAGTCATTTGAGGATATAGTTATTCATTTTTAATACTAAAATATACGCAATTGTACTTTTACCAAAGTCAAGTCCAAAATTGTGTGTAAATTATTTTAGGCATAATATCATGAGGCTGCTTAAGCCTTATAGTTACCAACCACCACTGTAGAATTTCCCCTTGGTTTGATGTAATATTGATTTGGGCCATTGGTTTTCTCCTTTCAGGTTGTCTGTGGTTGGACGTTTTTATTGTACCTAAAGGTAAGAGCCAATGGCTCTTTCATTTTTATTTTTAATTTACACCATTATACGGACGTAACCAGGACGTCTTCATTCTTGACTTTTATTACATAATCTGCTTTTATCATAGTGACATCTCCCCCAGGCCTATGCGCATAGCGTATGCACACTTGGGGGCGTTTTGTTTTATAAGTGAGGGCTTTTATGACAGATAAGAGCTTTAAAACGCTCGATGAGCAGATTGCAATTCTTCGTTCACGTGGTCTTGTCATCGAAGATGAGGATGCTACAAAAGAATTTCTTCTACTAAACAATTACTATCGTGTTAGCGGTTATTCACTTGTTGATTAGATATAAAGATGGTACATTCTATAATGCTCATTTCTTCGGTTTCTTTCTTATAATGAGACGACTCCTATCTGAAGATAACTTTGCAAATATGAAAGAAGCAGTGATTGCTTTAACAAACAAGTACCCATTTGTAAGAATGGATTATTATGGTTTTAGAGACGATTGGCAAGAAAAACTCTGACACTTAATTGCTATTTTTCCTGATATTTACTAGTCAATCTGTTTACGCTTGCAGCAATTACTATTACCCAAAATTAAATTTTTTTCATTTTTGGGTAATAGATCTAAAATTATGCTACTATTACGGGGCTCTCACACAGGTAAAAAGTAGCAGCAAGTGGAGGTAATAGCTTTGAAGTTAATAGAGCGGACAAAGTATATTAGTAAAATGATCGATTTAATTGGTACGCCGGATGTGAAAGTTATTACTGGTGTGCGCCGCAGCGGCAAGTATAAGCTTTTGGAAGCTTTCAAAGAATATATTCAAGCCAACATTCCCTCTGCTAATATTGTGCATATCAACTTTAACTTGACTAAATTTGATAAGTTCAAAGACTATCGCGTACTGAATGATTTTATAGAGCAATCCCACTTAAAGGACAGCGACAATTTTGTATTGATAGATGAAGTCCAAATGTGTCCTAACTTTGAACTAGCGATCAATAATTTGCACGCTTTGGAAAAATTTGATATTTACATTACCGGATCCAACGCTTTTTTGCTGAGCTCTGATTTGGCCACTTTATTTACAGGCAGAACTTTTGAAATTAAGGTCTACCCTTTTTCATTTCAAGAATTTACTCAATATTATGCTTTAGACAGCGATAGGTATGCTGCTTTTGAGCGCTACTTAAAAGAAGGCGGCATGGCCGGCTCTTATCCTTATAAAAATATAGAAGACAAATATGACTATATAGCTGATATTTTTGATACTCTCATTTTGCGCGATATACGTCAAAAGTATAAAATTAGAAGTCCTAGACTTATGGACAATTTAGTTGATTACTTAATGGATAATATTTCCAATCAAACTTCAGCTCGCAATATATCTGAAGTTTTCGCCAGAAATAATGACAAGCTCAGCCACAAAACGGTCAGTAACTATTTAGAATACTTATGCAACGCTTTTGCCTTTTATAAATTCCGTCGCTACGATATCCAAGGCAAAAAGTATATCTCCTCTAACGATAAATTCTACTTGTGCGATCATACCTTCCGCTACGCAAAACTTGGCACTAAAAATATGGATTACGGTCGCGTTTTGGAAAATATAGTAGCCATAGAATTACTGCGCCGTGGTTATGAAGTATATGTCGGCGTTCTATATAAGAAAGAAATAGATTTTGTAGCCATACGTCGTAATGAAAAGTTTTATATTCAAGTATCTGATAACATAAGCGATCCTAAAGCATTCCAGCGCGAGGTAGATCCTTTGCTTAAAATAAGAGACGCTTATCCTAAAATGGTTATTGCCAGAACTAGAAATGAAGAGTATCAATACGAAGGCGTCCGTATTATAGATATTGCCGATTGGTTGATGGAGATATAGTAAAAAATGATTGATAAAATACTCATTCGTGGTGCAAAGGTTCATAACTTAAAAAATATTGATGTGGATATTCCGCTAGACAAAATAGTTGGAATTGCTGGCGTATCTGGATCGGGCAAATCTTCTTTAGCTTTAGGCGTTCTGTACGCTGAAGGCTCGCGTCGTTATCTAGAGGCACTTTCTACTTATACGCGTCGCAGAATGACCCAAGCTGCCAAAGCTAGTGTAGACGAAATATTATATGTTCCTGCCGCTTTGGCGCTCCACCAGCGTCCAGGTGTGCCAGGTATACGCAGTACGTTTGGTACCGGAACAGAGCTTCTTAATAGCTTGCGACTTATGTATTCTCGGCTTGCTAACCATCGCTGCCCCAATGGACACTATGTCAAGCCGTCTTTAGCTGTAGCTGCAGAAAAAGAACTTGTTTGTCCGGAATGTGGAGTACATTTTTACGCCCCATCTGCCGAAGAGTTGGCCTTCAATTCTCAAGGCGCTTGCCCAAAGTGCAGCGGTACAGGTAGCGTCCGCACTGTAAATATAGCAAGTCTTGTACCAGACGATTCACTTAGCATTGATGAAGGGGCAGTTGCCCCTTGGAATAGTTTAATGTGGTCACTTATGGTTGATGTGTGCCGCGCCATGGGCGTGCGCACTAATGTGCCGTTCTGTGACTTAAGCGCACAAGAAAAAGATATTGTCTACCACGGCCCGGCTGTAAAAAAGCACATTTTTTATAAAGCCAAAAATTCTAATCAAGCTGGTGAATTAGATTTCACCTACTTTAATGCCATCTACACTGTGGAAAATGCACTTACGAAAGTTAAAGACGAAAAAGGCATGAAGCGAGTGGAAAAGTTTTTAAAAGAAGAGATTTGCCCTGAGTGCCACGGTACGCGCCTTTCTGCTGCGGCTCGCGCCCCTAAATTGCGTGGCCTTTCTTTGGATAAAGCTTGCACTATGACGCTTTCTGAATTAGTAGATTGGGTACAAAGCGTTCCCACCAGCTTGCCAGAAGAAATGCGTCCTATGGCTGAAAGCATTGGTGAAGCCTTTCAGAATACTGCCAAACGCTTATTAGATTTGGGCTTAGGTTATTTAACTCTCGATCGCTCAGCTTCTACACTTTCTACTGGCGAACGCCAGCGCATGCAACTGGCCCGGGCTGTCCGCAACCGTACTACAGGTGTACTTTATGTGCTGGATGAACCATCTATCGGCTTGCACCCTTCCAATATTGTGGGACTTACTGGCGTAATGCGTGATCTAGTAGCTGATGGCAACTCTGTAATTTTAGTTGATCATGATACACAAATTTTGCAAGAAGCTGATTGGATCGTAGAAATGGGGCCGGAAGCTGGCGCCAAAGGTGGACAAATAATTGCTCAAGGAACGATTTCTGCTATTGAAAATAATCCAGTTTCGCAAATTGGCCCATTTCTTTCCGGCAAAGCTAAAACTAAGCTGCGCAACTGCGTTACTAAAGAAGATATGTTTAAACTTGGCACTATTAGTTTATCAACTTCTAAAATTCACACAGTTAAGCCGCTAAGTATAAATATTCCTAAAGGACGACTTACTGTTGTTACTGGCGTATCTGGATCGGGAAAAACTACTATGGTGCTGGAAAGTCTTGTTCCTGCCTTAGAGGCAACTATTAACGGCAAAACTTTACCTAAACATATTTGCGCAATCCAAGCTAACGCCATCCAACATGTCAAATTAATTGACGCAACCCCTATTGGTATCAATGTCCGCTCTACAGTGGCTACCTATGCCGGCGTACATGATGAATTGCGAAAGTTGTATGCTAAATCTACAGACGCTAAAAATAAAGGCTATAAAGCTAGCGATTTTTCTTATAATACAGGTTCTTTGCGTTGCTCAGGTTGCGATGGAACAGGAGTAATTAGCCTGGATATTCAATTTCTGCCGGACGTTAATATAGCCTGTCCAGATTGTCATGGCTCCCGCTATTCTAAAGCAGCCTACGATATAAAGCTAACTAACAAAAATGGCGCCAGCATTTCTCTTCCAGAACTAATGGCTATGGACATAAATTCAGCTATTGATTTTTGTCAAGATATGAAGACTGTCAGTCAAAAGCTAAATATTTTAAAGCAACTTGGTCTCGGTTATCTTACGCTTGGTGAAGAAACGCCAAGTTTATCTGGCGGCGAAGCACAGCGCTTGAAGCTAGCCAGCGAAATTGGCAAAACGCAAGAAAGCTCCATTTTTGTTTTCGATGAACCGTCTATTGGCTTACATCCATTGGATGTACAAGTATTGCTTGGAGTTTTTCAAGCGCTTCTAGATAATGGCGCCACCGTTATTGTTATAGAACACGATCTTGATGTAATTAGAAATGCCGATTATATAATCGACATGGGGCCAGGCGGCGGAGAAGCAGGCGGTTTAATTGTAGCCAGCGGAACGCCACCAGAAATAAAAATGAACCAGAATAGTATTACCGGAAAGTATTTGTAAAATTGCTACAAGTAAGATCCATAAGTTTTATTTGACAAAAAAAAGGATGAATGATAGCTATAATTTACAATAGCGACCATTCATCCTTTGAACAGTTAAGCTTCGACTTTTTTCAGTGGCTTCAAACGAAAATCATCATATCTTTTATCTTTCATTAAACCAGATGCCACACCAGCAGCGAACGCCCCGCCAACAGACAATCCAGCAACAGCTAAAGCAGGAATAAAACCTAATGAATCGTTAGTGCCAGCTATTCTAGGTTTTTTATACGCTTTCATTTTTCTTCTCCCTCAGTCTCAAAACTTGCTTCCATTGCAAATCACGAATCAGCTCTACTAAATCTGATTCAGCTACTTGTCTTTCCACATCGTACGTTTCTAAAAATAGCTGAAGTATATCTTCAATCGTTTTTTTGTTGTCGCACAACTCGTAGAAATAAGCTGAAGATTCATTTAAATAATAAATATCTGACTCTTCATTGGCCACAATTTGTAGCGGAGGATTTGACCTCTCCTTTAAGCAAGTTTTATATGGTATCAAATCCTTCATATATCCAAAGACAGATGTCATGCTGTAACCTTTCTCAAAGCCATATGAAGACTATCTTCATTGCGTCCAAAAGCAGATTTTACAGCCCTACCAGCCACATAACCGCCAGCGAGAGCAGCGCCGACAGCCAAAGCTGGTACAAAATTAGGGCCACCGTTAGCCGAACTCAGTAAAGGCTTGGTGTATTTTTTCCGTGTTTTCATAAGTTATATACCTCCTATCAAATATGTATGTCTTCATCGAAGTAATTCTTGTAGGCAACGTTAATGTCGTCATCCTCGTTGTAACTCTCAGCGTACTTAATGACCTCGGGATTTTCCCAACAAGTTCCACCCTTTTGCAACCAAATTTGCTGGAAATCTTCATCTAAAACGTTACCTATAACAAAAGGAGCCATACAATCTAATCTAATGTCTCCATTAGGCCTAATGATCGCTCCGCTATTGGGAGTATTCATATAGCGCTTTAACTGATTGCGAACCGTAGAGCTCCTTTGCACTCTCATACGTCCAGCGTAATATTGAGCTAATTCTTCAGCCTTGCGATATAAAAAGTTTTTTTGCTCGTAATTCAACAACAGTTCATGATCATTAGCTGAACGACCGCTGGGAGTTATCTCACCTAAAATAATAGATCCAGCCCCCAATTCATAAGCCAGCTTACACATATCTTCAATTTGAGATACATTTTGCGGGTTTACAGAATGAGCAATAGTCAAAGGAATGCCCTCTTTAGAGAGCATATAAGCGCCTTTTATAGCTCTTTCCCAGCTGCCGGAGCGCTGCCTAAATTCGTCATGTACTTCCGGAGTAGCTCCATCAATAGAAACTTGGAACCACTGATAGCGGTATTTAGAAAAACGTTTAGCCTTCTCTTGCGTCATCAAGAAACAATTGCTAATTACTAAAAACGAAGTGCCGTCATTATGGAGAATATCCATAATTTCAAAAAGATCGTCCCCCATAAGCAAAGGTTCGCCGCCGGAAATAACGCATTGGAAGATTCCGCCCTTTTTAACTAAATATTTAGCGAACTCTTTCCACTCAGAAGCTCCCATACGATCTTTTTTAGTATTAGCTACTCCGGAATTGTTGTAACAATGCTTGCAACGTACATTACAATGGGTAGTCAATTCAAATTGCAAAGTAAGCGGAAAATCAAAAGTGCGGGGAAAGAGCTCATTATCGATTAAAGAGCTTATTCTCTTTTGTTCGTCTTTGGTAAATTTATTGTCTCTGGCATGGCAGATTTTTACGTAATCTTTATCGCCCATTTTTAGCGAAACTCCCAAATTTTTCTTTTATTTCCAAGCATTTTTGCCTTAATATAGAGTCATACTCGAGGCGGGTCATTTTTTGCTCATAAACATGCGAATACATCCAATCGCTGTTGCATAACGGCGGCCTATCCTTATAAATAGAGCATAAGTTGTTATGCAAATATTTACACTCGCCACAACCATTATCTAAAGCTTGATACTCAGGCGGTAGCGACGACTTTAACTGGCTGAACATTTTGCAACAAAGTCCACACTTGTCGCATATAAACAATGCTTTACTCACCTCTCAAAAAACTCTAAATTGATAGTTTGAGGAAAAGCACTTTTCCCGAAATGATGGGATTTTATTAACGCGTTACATTCTAGTTTAGCTTTTATATTTAGTAATAGTTATCAATAATTAAAATTTAGTATCTAAAAATGCGGACGCGATATTATCCGTAAATGTCGCTTTCTTAAGTTGCGTTGGGTTAATTTTGTAAAACAAACTAAAAATAGCAGGATAAATAAAAAGATCCTCAAACTATCACTTTGAGGATCTGCTTTAACCTTTTACCGTACTTGCCAGATTATCTGTCGCCTACTCTTTTACCAATACTACACTTTCAGACGGAATATATAATGTCAGCTCTTGTCCTATTTGTGGTTGGCCTTCATTTTTACCTTGATCGGCAGCTACATTAATTATAAATGTTTGGCCTTGGCATAAAACGGTATATTTAATAAAGTTGCCCATAAACATACGGGAAGTTACTTTAGCTGGAAAACAATTTGGGCTGCCATTCCTAGTATTGGCGCTCAATTTAAGCTTTTCCGGGCGTATGGCTGCGTAGATTTTGCCTTTAGCCAAAGTTGGCGACACCTGGATATTTTGCAATACTAAATTGCCTGCCAGGCTTACCGTCTTGTCTTCATTTATTGTAGCAGACAAAATATTGCCAAAGCCAATAAATTCGGCGGCAAATTTGTTAGCTGGCTTGGAGTAAAGCTCTTCCGGCTGACCGATTTGCACTATTTGGCCTTTATCCATTAAGGCTAAACGGTCAGAAACGGCCAAAGCCTCCTCTTGATCGTGAGTAACATACAAAGCGGTAATGCCGGCTTGGCGTTGGATATGGCGTATTTCTTCGCGCATTTTAAGGCGCAATTTTACATCTAAAGCGCCCAACGGCTCGTCAAAAAGTAAGATCTTTGGCTTAGTAACTAAGGCTCTTGCTAAAGCGGCTCGCTGTTGTTGCCCTCCGGAAAGTTGACTAGGTAAACGTAAAGCATAATCTTTAAGTTCAACCATATCTAAAACTTCGTGAACAGCTTTTTTATCTTCATTAGTTAAGCTGCCACTAATTGAGCGCCATAAAGTTGCCGCTTTGCCTATTAAACTGGACTGACGATAGCGCTTAGCCATTAAGCCATAAGCTACGTTTTCTTGTACACTTAAATGAGGAAAAAGAGCATAATTTTGAAAGACCATGCCAAAATCACGATCGCAAGCCGGAACTTGGGAAATATCTTCTCCATCTAAGCTTATCTTGCCAGAATCAAATTCTTCTAAGCCGGCAATACAGCGCAAAGTAGTAGTTTTGCCACAGCCGGAAGAGCCGAGCAAAGCAAAAAGCTCTCCGTCTTGCAACTCTAAAGAAAGATCGTTGACAGCTAAATTATGGCCGTAAGATTTTTTTAAATGTTCAATTTTTATAGTGCTCATATTTTTGTTCTCATTATTAGTCGGCAGCTTCAACAGTATTTTGCCATTGCTTGCGTAAACGGTCATAATTTTCAGCTGTCCACTCTAAATCAAGCTTTTGCGCCCGCTCCAGCAAAGTATCTAAAGTAACGCCTTTAAGGCCTTTAGGTGGCGGCAAAGTTGGATTTATAGAAAAAAAGTAGCGATTGATAATTTTTTGTCCCTTATCGGAAAGACAAAAATCGATAAAACGACGACCGTTCTCAGGATGTGGACAATCTTTTATTAAAGCAATAGCGTCAGCAATAACCGGACTTTCCGGAGGCAAATACCAAGCGATATTATCTTGCACATGGGACAATTGATCGTCTCCACGCTGTTGGTCTAAAAATTCCAGATACTGACTTTCAAAATGTAGCCCTATTTTTGTATCACCACGAGCTACAGAAAAAGCCGGCTTACCTTCTCTAGTGTAGCGCTTCAAGTTATGGAAAACTTTAGTTAAATATTCCCAACCTGCGCTTTCGTCTCCATTAGGCTTTTTATAGCGCTGAATAGCAGCAGCCAAAAACAACATAGAAGTACCACTATCAGCCGGATCCCACATTTCAATTTGGCCTTTCCATTTCGGTAAAGCCAATTCGTCCCAGGTTTTGGGAATTTTTTCGTATGGCATAACTTGCGGATTATAACAATATCCTTGTGAAACTATAGCTAAAGGCAACCAACGCCAAGATTTATCGCGCATAGTTAAATTGCCGCGTTTTTCCGGAATTTGGCTATGCTCTTTGGGAATATAAGGAGCGAGTAAATCTTCTTTGACGGCGGTCATAAAAGGAATGCAACCACCGCCACTATACCAAACGTCGCCGCGCGGGTTGCGCTTTTCTATACGCAAACGAGCCAAAATTTTGGTAGTGCTATCCAGCACTTGCTCTACCTGAATACCGGTTTCAGCCGTAAAAGCTGTTGCCAACTCTTCAGCTGTAGCATTAGGAAAAGGTGTTAAAACGACCACTTTATTGGCATTTTGAGCTTCACCATCAGAAAAGTAGCGACTGCAAGCTGTCAAAGAGCAAGCAACAGCCAAAACAGCCGCTCCAACGGCCCAGCGCTTTACAGGCAGCAAATTAAAAGAAAAATTAAACATTAAATATTGTTGGTTAGAAAAAATATTTAATGGCGGCACTGCAAAAGCGCCGCCATACATCGGCACTTTATATATTTTAGCGAATGAAATTAGTGTGCACTTTGGCAGTGTCGCGTTCGGGCTTGAAGGCGCCTTCGCGGTGTTGGTTTTTCAACATGGCACTCATATTGATAGCTAAATTGCGCAAGGTTTGCAAACCTTCCAAATCTTGGCGCACTTCGTCGGGAGTATTGCCATGGACTGAATTCCAGAAGCTAGATGAAGCCACTTGGCAATTTCTAGCCGTAAAGTACTTATTTAAACGATCGTAAGCAGCGCTGGCACCGCCGCGACGAGTGCTCACTACCGATGCACAAACCTTGTCACTTAAATTGGGAGCAGCATAAATTACACGATCTAAAGCCGCACAGAAAGCGCCATTAGGGCCAGCAAAATAGACGGGACTACCTAAGACAATACCATCAGCTTCTAACATTTTTTCTAATAAAGCGTTGGCCACATCATCATTAAAGACACACTTACCTATTTTGCGACACTGACGACAACCGATACAACCGCGAATAGGCTTGGCGCCAATTTGAAATACTTCCGTCTCGATGCCTAATTTCTCAAACTGATCTTTCATTTCAGAAAGAGCTGTAAAAGTACAACCTTGAGGACGCGGACTGCCGTTAACTAAAAGGACCTTCATTTTTTGCTACTCCTTAATATATCACTATTTTATTTACAACTAAAAATATCAAATATCGATACTGAAGTCGACTCTGAGTGAACAATAGACAACTTATTGCTTAAGATCGATATGATACTCGCAAACGTTTAATACGCGACCCAGAGTGTTTTTCTCGGCGTAGACATTATCTAAAACGCCTCCGCAGCTTTCGATTAAGTGACGACTGGCTGTATTGTCTCTGTCTACAGGATAAAGCACATAGCGATATTGCCTATAAGAACTGAGCCAATCTAAAGCAGCTTGGACAGCTTCCTTGCCATAACCGTGGCCCCAAGCACTTTTCTTAAGCCATAAGCCCAAACTGGGCGTTTTTCTATTTAAACCTAAAACTCCCAAACAGCCCAAAAATTCACCATTTTTACTATCTAAAATAATTACTTCTAAATCGGTAGCCAATTCAAAAGCTTGCTGGCATTCTTCCAAAAACTTGACAGTATCTTGCCTATTTTCGGAAGGCTGAGGAATCATATAGCGAGCTACTTCGGAAGTAAATTCGCGGTAGATATCGTCGCAATATTCCATACTGCTGGGCACTAAAGTTAAGCGAGCGGTCTGTAACTTATCAAAAGGCAAAGCCATAATCAAAAACTCCCTACTTATATTTAATCTTTAATGATTTATATTCTAGTCCTTAATGGCAAACTTAATCATATTGTCTTGAGCCAACACTTTAAGTTGATGACTATCAACTAAGTGGGTAATATGAGAGCGCAAAGTAGGAGCCGAATTGCCATAGATCATCTGACTAGCGTGCATTTGGTAACGATCAAAAACATCTTTGGCAATAAGCTCGAAATTTTTCGGCCCTTGAGCGCAACTCTCTTTAATAGCTTCAAATAAACCTTCCATAACAGCGCGGTTAAAATCGAGCAAAGGATTCAAATCGGCAGTAGGCTTAGCGTGAGCGCAAATAAAGAGATCGCCTTTAAGTTGGCGAGCTTGCTCTAAAGATTCCAAATATTGAGTAGTATTGTAAGTAAAGGCAATAGGATAACGCTTTAATACTTCAGGAGCGCAAGCAATATCACCAGTAAACCAAATATTGTCAGGTGTACGAATAGCCGTCATATGCATAGCATGACCGCTAAGTACTTCTAATTGGAAACCCTCTGGCAATTGAGCATTTTTTATATCTTCACATTGGCTGGGCTTAGCCATAAAAAATTGATGGCGCATAGCTTTGTAGGGATAGCCTCCGTAAAGGTAACAAGCTGCCAACAGAGGCTCTTTAATAAAAGCTACTTCCAAGCCGCTAGCGTAGATAGG
>ERZ808258.475-NODE-475-length-15831-cov-3.566620_pt1 | contig 15831 bp, 22 predicted proteins | sample MGYA00521280_ERZ808258 | MGnify/ENA primary metagenome ERZ808258 (study PRJEB31516, sample SAMN03275585) | gut metagenome | biome: mammalia-associated habitat; material: feces | host: Papio cynocephalus | place: Kenya | collected 2012-07-19 ...
TATATACATCAAATAAAGAAAGGCACGCTGAGAGCGTGATGGTGAAGAGAGATGAAAGTAGTTATTAAAATTTATAACAAAGGGACAAAATATGCAAGAAAGCGTTGTGATAAGAAAATCGCAAGGGAGATTATAAAAGTTGAAAGGGTTAGTGTTGAAGATGTAAAAAGAATTGAAAAGACATTGAATGCCGGTGAATATGACGAACATGGCGAATATTATAATATCGTGTTTAATGACGGTGATAATAATTATTTTCGGGCAAGTCATACGTGGATAATCGCAAAAGGCAAAGAATTACTTTTGAATGACTGGGATATACGTCTATCAAATGATTATTATAAACACCATTCAGCGACGGCAAAAGATTATTTGCGAGCAAGTGAGGACGGCAAAATTGAAGAATATAGCGGACGCTTTGGCAATGGCTATATTATTCATAGCCAAATGAATTCAAGTAAATATCATTTAATTGAATACTACATCAAAAAAGGAGAATAAGAATGAACGAAAATTATCGAATCGGAAAAGGCAATCTCCATATTGCCTTTCCGAATAAAACCATACTTGACACTTATATAATGTGCGTCGGGTGCAACAACTGCAACTATAGCACGGCGAACAATATCTTGTGTTTGTATGCAGATAAAAAAGAGAATTTACTAAAAGCGGTTTTTGATTTTAAGATTTACACGTTATTCGTTATGAACATCTTAAAATCAATAAAAAGTAATGCTTTAGCAAGCATTGAAAAAACATACAACACCTTATCAGAAGTACAAAACGAACTAGAAAGGAGTTTATAAGATGATAAAAGTTTATTTTGATGATGGAACAAGGAAAAAAGTGAGCGTTGACAGATTTATTTGGTGGGTAAACAATTGTAAATTAGAATTAGATAATAATGATATATATTATGAAGGGGAACATTTTGCAAAATATTTTGCTTTATGTGATAATAAGTTTGGCGTATTAGACTCTATTTTGTGCCTTGTTTTAATGGCATTAATTATGTTAGTACTCGTGAAAGGTGGTGTGATTTTATGAAAACATTGACAATTATAAATGTTAGCGGTAGTTATATTGAGTGCGTAAAGATAAAAGGATTCAAGGATAATAATATTTTTATATCCTTAGACGAAAACGAGTTAAACATTTATGACTACCGAACAGGTCTCAAAATTGCAACCTGCGATATTGATTTTCAATTTAGGAAAGTGACAGAAAAACTTTTAATTGAAACGTTACATGGGTTTAATAATTTAGCAATCAATATCGTACCGTTACGAGATTTTTCATTAAAACAGTTTTGTGAGATGGAAATGAAAGACGAATTATGTTACGTTACTAAAATGATTCCATTAAAGACTTTTCATAAATTTTGTGCGGATAGTCAACCATAATTTACAATTTATTTACATTTTGTTATTCACAAGGACATATTTACATTTTATAATAGTCCTTGTAAATATAAAAAAACAATGTTTCACGTGAAACATGGAAAGGAGAGAAGAGAATGGAAAAGTTTATTACAAGAAATCTTGCCACCACAGAAGTGGCATACAAAGACGCTATCTTTACGGATGGTGAAATGACGCTTTCTGAACTGCGACATGAGACCGTTGTCGGAACTAGGCACAGCGAAGAAAAACTGAAAAAAATCCTTGTTGCCAAAGGTTTGGCAACACAGCCAGTGTTACAAGAAGTTAAAAAGACAACTTGCAAGTATTCCATGCCACTCGATGACTTTATCGAACAGGCGCACGCAGAAATTATCGAACAGTAAAAAAGAAAGGTTAAAAAAAGGTGGTTAAAATGAAAAATGAATTAGTATCAATGAAAAGTGAAAATGACGTCTTTTGCAGTATGGTTTGCGAAACAAAAGAAGAAAAGGTGCAGTTGTATAACGCTATCAATAACGCAGACGCTAGTCTTGATGACATGGTCGGCAAGCAGATTGCCGTTGTAAATGTGTATGCCGAACGCTACACGGCAGTAGATGAGGAAGAAAACAAAGAAGGTTTTGAACCAGTCGAAAAAGAAAAAATCATGATTACATTGATTTGTAAAGACGGCAAGACATACGCCACTAATTCGAAAGGTGTCTACAACTCAATCAAACGGGCATTTGCGTTGTTTGGCACACCGACATGGAAAGATGGTGTTACTTTTGAGGTTTGCAAGGTGAAAACCAAGGGCGGCTATAAAGCCACCATTTTAAGAGCAGTATAAAAAAGATAACAAGTTTTAATTTGAACATAACTCTCTTCCTTTAGGGTGGTTAGCAAATAGTCGCTATCCACCCTAAAAAAAAAATGAAAGGAGAGATTTACAATGTATCAGCCTAGTGATAAAACAATGGAAAATATTGCAGATTTATTGAAAACTTTTAATAGGCGAGTTGGACAGGCAAAAAGAAAAACACCTATACAATATCACCAATATTTACCACAAAAAATGACGGTTTCAAAATTTCTTGAAACGGTTGGAAGTTATAAAGATGTACAAGCACAGGCACGCTCACTTATGGCAAGGGATATAATTCCCGAGTTTGGAAAAGCCGACGCAAAACCAACAAAACTACAAACGGCACGTTATGAAAGCGTTAAACATTTAGAAAACAAACGAATAAAAAAAATAAAAGAGGTCGAGAGGTATGATGACGGAAAGCCTACAGGAATACCTAGAGTAAAAAAAAGAAGTAAAATATTTGAAATTAGAAAAGAAGCCGAGGAGTTTACACCAATTGAGCTAGAAATAAGGATTAGACAGTTAGAAAGACGGCAAACAAAAGAATATGAAGAAGAAGTCGAAAAAAGATTTTTGGAAAACTATTTTACCGCTTTACATAATAAATTACCACTTTTTGAAGAGGATATAAAAGAATTAGTTGAGACTGTGCCTTTTGAAATGTTCCGTCGGTGGATAGAACAAGAAGATAAATTGGTGATAGAATATGTTTATGACAAAAGCGGAGAAGAAGAAGTCGGAAAAAATTACCTTGAAAATTTACGCCGTAGGATAGAATATGAAAAAGAAAAAGGCAATTTGTAACTACAGGGTTATAGTTTGCGATTTTGAAACAACAACTCAAGAAGATGATTGTCGTGTTTGGGCAGTTGGTTGTTATGATATAGCAAGCGGTGAATTTTGGTATTACAATAACATAGATGATTTTATGGAAATGTGTGCCACTATATATTATAACGACAAATTATACTTCCACAATGAAAAGTTTGACGGCGACTTTATCATGAATTGGCTTTTTAGGCACGGCTATACTTGGGTTGACGATAGGAAAAAATTAGACTACAAAACTTTTACAACAACCATATCGGACAAGGGACAATTTTACTGCATGGAAATTTGTTTTTACAAAGATAATAGATATACAAACAAAGTTGTCATTTATGACAGTTTGAAGATACTTCCAATGAGTGTCCACGATATGGCAAAAGCGTTTGGACTAGAGGAAAAGAAAGGAGAAATTGACTACAATACACCTAGGGAAGTAGGACACGAATTGACCCAGGAAGAAATTGAATATCTGAAAAATGACGTTGTAATCGTTGGAAAAAGCCTTGTGAAAATGTTTGACCAAGGCCTTAAAAAAATGACAATTGGCGGAAATGCGATAAATGACTATAAGCGTAGAATCGGAAAAGATAACTTTTCTGAGTGGTTTCCACTTTTGGACGAAGAAACAGACTATTTCTGTAGGCAATCATACAAAGGCGGTTTCGTATGGGCGAACCCTATGCACAAAGGCAAGCTGATAGGTGAGGGAGATGTGTACGATGTGAACTCCCTCTTTCCCTCTCGCATGCACTCATCCAGTGGTTGTCGTTTTCCGTACGGCGTGCCTCAGTTTTTCAAGGGAAAGTACAAACCTCATAAACTGTACGACTTATACATACAACGAGTTGTGATTCAGTTTGAATTAAAACCGAATCACGTGCCATGTATACAGATTAAAAAGAATTTTCTTTTTTCGCCGACTGAGTACTTGACTAGTAGTAATGGTGAAGATGTTGAGCTGGTACTCACACAAGTTGACCTCGAACTAATTTTTGAGCAGTACAACGTAACCTATATTGAATATATAGATGGGTACATGTTTAAGTCTGATATAGGAATGTTTGATAATTATATTGATTATTGGATGGAAATGAAAGAAGAAGCAACAAGAACAGGAAACAAGGGTTTGCGTTCGATTGCAAAATTGCTACTCAATAACTTATATGGCAAGTTTGGAACAAACCCTAAACTTCAAAGCAAAATTCCCGTATACCTAGAGGGAAAAGTAGGCTTTATATTGTCCGATGTCAAATATCGTGACCCCGTATATATGCCCGTAGCAACTTTTGTGACTGCTTATGCACGTGCGTATACTATCTGTTCGGCGCAAAAGGTGGGACTTAAACATTTATTATACTGTGATACGGATTCCATCCATTGCAAAGACGGGGCTGACGTGTCCAGTTTGGAAATTCACGACACGAAATTAGGGGCATGGGCACATGAAAGTCACTTTGAAAAAGCGAAATTTTTGCGCTCAAAATGCTACCTAGAGCAGATTGACGGGGAGTTGTGTCCAACTGTGGCAGGCATGCCAGAATCATGCTACGACAACGTTACTTTTGATAATTTCTGTCTAGGTTCTGAATTTAGTGGAAAACTACGCATGAAAAGGGTTGATGGTGGCATTGTTTTGGTTGACACACCATTCACTATAAAACTATGATGTTCATAAATTGTTTACAATTTTGTTCACAGTTTATACATATTTGTTATGTATTATATAAACAAGGGTTAAAAGGCTCACGGACAATGTCAAATTGTCACGGTGGCGAGCCGTTGACGTTGTCGCACGGTGACACGTGGCGAGCCTACCCGATATAAAAAAAGAGAGGTGAAAACTTTGGGCGAATCCATGTATTATGATATAACACAAGTAAATAGTTACAACGCACTTTTTAATTTTTTACATGGCGCACGGGGAATCGGTAAAAGTTTTTCTCTCAAAAAAATGTTTGTGGAAAATTATCTTGTAGACGGCTCACAGTTTTATTATCTACGCCGATACCGTGAAGATTTGACAAAAAGTAGCAAAGGTTTTTTTGATTCGTTGCAAGAACAAGGATTTTTTGAGGATTTTGTTTTTACCAAAGACGGCGGAAAAAATGGCGGTACTTTTTATATAAACAAAGAGCCAATTGGCTATTATGGTGCATTGACAAAGGGAAAAGGCGTGGAACTGCCAAAAGTAAAATATATAAACTTTGACGAATACCTTATCGACAAAAGCGACCAGTACCACGGATATTTGCGAGATGAAGTTACCCAGTTTTTGGAGTTTTACGAAAGCGTTGCACGTATGAGGGATGTGCATGTCTACTTTACCTCAAATAACACGGATGGATATTCACCATATTTCGATTATTTCAAATTGAAAAAACCAGTAAAGAAGAATGGAATTTGGACGCAAGGAGACTTGCTTTATCAAGAAATCAAAACCACCGCCGAATACATAAACGCAAAGTATAACACTCGTTTTGGAAATATAATACAAGGCACGAGGTACGGAAAGTATGCAGTTGAAAATGAAAATTTACATATCACAGACGACTTTCTAAAAAAGAAACCATCAACGGCAAAATGCACCTTTAACTTGCAAATCGGGAAAAATGTTTGTGGTGTATATTTTGATTACTGCAAGGGTGAAGTATTTTTTTCTTGCAATGGTAACAAAAATATGATAACCTATACAGTAGTAAAAGCAGACCACACGCCGAATAACATTCTCGTACATGGCGGAAAGTGCTACCATTTATCCGAGCTAAAAAAGGCTTTTGCTTATAATCAGTTATTTTTTGATTCACCAAAAGCAAAAAATCTATTTGAACGAATTGAACACTTGTTATAATTAGCAAGTTTCAAATATAAAAAAATCAGAAAGGAGATATAAAAATGGCAGAAGAAAACAAAAACGAAAAAGCCTATGCAGAAGATGAACTTTTGAAAAAAGTCGGCGAAATCCTTACAAAAAAGGATGACGAGGGATTTTTGACTGAAATCGTGTCAGAAGTTACGGACAAAATCCACGAGTTGAGCGTTAAAATTGCCAATAAGGACGATGAAATCGCAGACCTTAAAGAGGATATTGAATCCTTGCGCAATGCTAACATGGCACTTTTGCGTAAACAGGGTGCAAGAGTGGAAGAAAAAGAAGAAAGAAAAAGTGAGTTTGTAAAGGACGATGAAAAGGAAGAATCCGACGAGGAAATCCTTGAGAAGTCCGTTGCAGATTATATGTAAAAAAAGAAAGGAGAAAGAAAAAATGGCAAATACCACTAAAACAAAAACAGAGCGTGCCGTGAATATGGCGAACACTGTCAGAACCCTTGCTGGCGAAGATTTTGCAAGTGCCGTACCAGTAGCAACACGCTCTAACATTTCAAGTTACGCAACACCGATTTTGGAGATTTCTTCCTTGCGTAACATGTTTGTAAATACCCTTGTTCAGCGCATCGGGTTTGAGTTTATCCATAACAAGCAGTATAATAACCCACTTGCGAGATTTAAGAAAGGAAGTACCCCCCTGGGTGGAGTTGTTGAGGAAATCGGTACAAATCCAGTAGAGTCACAGGGATTCAGTTCAGACGGATATATCCGCACACCCGACGGACAGGTTTTAACACCCCTCAACAAAAGAACACCCGATACCAAAGTGTTGTACCACACTATCAACCGTGAGGACCAGTATCCAATTTCCATCAGTCGCCAACAGTTGCAGACTGCTTTTGTGAGTTGGGAAAAATTGGATGATTTTATTTCATCCATTATGTCCGCCATGTATAGTGGAGATTCGATTGACGAATTTATTTATACTAAAAATTTGATTGACGCAGGCGTCACGAAAGATATGCTTGTGACACAGACGATTGCAAACCCAACAACTTCAAAAGACAACGCAGAAAAATTTGTCATTGCAGTGAACACAACATCGGCAAAAATGTGCTATCCCTCAACAAAGTACAACCGATACATTGAGCAAGAGGGTGCAGAGGGGAAAGCCTATAAAACATGGTCAGACAAAGACAGACAGGTGATAGTCATGCGTGCAGACGTTTTGCAGAGCATCAACGTCACCGTTTTAGCACAAGCATTTAATATGTCACAGGCAGACTTTAGAAACTCCGTTGTAGAAATTGATGAATTCGATAACCCTGCCATCCTTGCAGTTGTATGTGATGAATCCCTCTTACAGATTTATGATAATCTTTTTGAGGTGTCAGAACAACAGAACGCACAGGGCTTGTTCTTCACATATTTCTTGACGCATTTTGAAACACTCTCACTTTCCTTGTTGTCAAATGCCGTTGTCTTTTTGGATGAAAGTTATGAAAAGCATACCATTACGGCAACCGTCGACCCCGTGACAGAGGGCTACGCTTTGGACATACAGACATCAGCATATAAGGGCGAGACAGTCACATACAAAGTGACGGCAAAAGACCCTACCAAGGTTGGGATTAGTTATCAAGGTATTGCTGATACACCGCCTACAACTGTTGTAAACGGTGGAACGTATTCGTTCACGATGGGCGACACAAATGCAACAATTACAATGACCGTTAGTGAATAATGTTTCACGTGAAACATTGAAAGGAGAAAAAACTATGGCAGACTTTGAACCGACAACTGATATTAAACTTCTAGCCGTTCCTCTTGCGAACGATGGAGAAAGCACCTTGACTTTTGCAAGCAAGTCGGCACAGTCTGCCTATTTCTCTTCAAAAGTTGTAGGAAGTTTTTCAAAGGGTGACTTTACATATCAGAGAAAAGACCACACTATGCGTGTGCCGTGGAATGCAGAGAAGTTGTTTAATGTAAATTACTGTATGTATAAGAATAGCAACTTTGGTGATAAGTGGTTTTATGCCTTTATCAATCGTGTTGAATATGTTTCGCCTAACTGCACAAAGTTGTATTTGCAAACGGACGTTTGGCAGACATGGCTATTTGACATTGCTTACGGACAATGTTTTGTTGAGCGTGAACACGTAAATTCTGACGCTATCGGCGAAAATACAATTCCCGAAAGCGTGACTCCTAGTGAGTGGAATTTGCAAAAGATAGGAATTGATGAAAGTCCTTATCAAATTGGCGGCTATGTTGTGGGAACGCTTTATGATATTGATTCTACCATAGGCAACCCACAAAAAACAGGTGGCCAAAAAGCTAACGGTGTGTACTTTCCGTGTGATGTTCTTGCTTTTCCAAATACGCCAGAGGGTATTCTTGCAGTGCAGGCAAGATTATCGGCTATCAATGACGAAATGGCTGGAGCAATTGTTTTTGTCAGTTGTATTCCAAGATTAGCATTTGATAACTTGACAATTGCTGACAGTCGAGTTGCAACCCCAACATATAGCACTTTTGACAACATAAAAGTGCCAGTGGAACACACAAATATTAGTGGATATGTGCCTAAAAACAATAAGTGCTACACATACCCCTACCATTATTTAGTATGTAGCAACTCCGCAAATAGTGGTTCAGAATTGCGATTTGAAAATTTCAAAAACATTTCTGATATTACGTTTACGGCATATGCACATATCACGGAAAACAACTGCATACAGTTTGTTCCGGTGAATTACGAAGTCGGGACAAGCACAGGAGACAACCCCGATTTTGGTTTTAACTCACAGACTTATCCTGAATTGCCATATACGACGAATCAGAACGCCTACTATAGGCAACAAGAAATGAACTTGAGAAACCAAAATATGAACAGAATCATGTCACAAACTCGTGGAGTTATCGGAAGTATCACCACAGGTGGGGCGTCACTGTTAGGTATGTCAATGCAAGGCGAGGGAACAGGTTCAGACATCGCAAGTTATGCCACATCGCAGGTTAGCGGTATTGATTCGTTATATACAAGTGTCAAAAGCGCAGAAATGGCGGAGCAAAACCTTGAAAAAATGCACCAAATGACCGCCCCGAATGTTAGCGGAATCGGTGGTGCAAGCGATATATCCGTTGTAAACGGCAACATTGCCCCTAGGTTTTACATTAAAAACGCAAAAAAAGACCAAATAAGAGCAATTGACCAATATTTTAGTGCTTTTGGCTATCAAGTAAACCGCTTGAAAAAACCAAATATCACAGGGCGTCCAAATTGGAATTATGTGCGTTGTAGCCAAGCAAATGTCTATGCTGACATTCCACAAGAGGACTTGTCAAAGATTAAGCGTGACCTTGTAAACGGTATTACCTTTTGGCACAACCCTAGTACGATTTATGATTATTCACAAGGAAATGAGGTGAGTTAGTTGAGTAGAAAGAAAGACAAAAACAAAGAACAAGCATTAAGATGGCAAATTATATATTCTTTCTATTTTGCATGGCTGAAAAATATCGCAATGTCAATTTTTGAGTGGGCACTACCTGATAGCATGGATTCAAGGTTTTTGGAATTATCCTTTTTTGAGGATGGTCGGGCGTTAGCATATGTGAAAGATGGCGCTTTGATAAATACCCGTGCGAACCCATCCAATAACATGGATATGTATAATTACTTTACGGGCTATACTGGATATAATGTTGTTTTTTCTGATTATGTCAGTGCCGATGACTGTGTATACGGCTTAAACAACCCCGTCACAATGCCAACTTTTGATGTATGCGATATGTTTGCTACACGGCTACAAAAGTTAGAAATGGGGATATGGTCGAACGTCGACTTGCAGAAATTTCCTATTATGGTGTCAGCGCCCGAAAGCCAAAAGTTATCCGTCAAAAATTTGATGGAACAATTTGAGGGCGGTCTACCTTTTTTATATACATATCGTAACTTTGACGATTTAAACCAAGTAAAATGTTTTGATATGAAAGTGCCACAGATTTTTGACAAATTATATGAATTAAAACAGAAAACCTTGAATGAATTTCTTGAATTTTTAGGTGTCACAACGCCGAAAGAAAAGAAAGAAAGGCTTTTGAGTGGTGAAATTGTTGCGAACAATTCCAAAGTTGGAATCAGCGGAGCAAGTTTTTTATGGCAAAGACAAGAATTTGCTAGAAAAATAAATGAAAAGTTTAGTGCGTATCTAACTGAACCGATTGAGGTACGTGTGAGAGATTATAGCGAGATATTACATCTTGCGGAAAGTGAGGAAATGGCAAATGGAGCAGATTTCGGACTGGGTTCACAAGGTTTGTAATCCGTTGTCAGTGGTTGGCGGATTTTTAGGAATTTTAGTCAACCGAATCTTTGGAAAAGTAGATAATTCCCTTGTAATACTTTTGATACTTATGTCAATGGATATGATATGTGGCATATTAGTTGAGGGAGTTTATTTCAAAAAACTTTCGTCAAGTATTTGTTGGAAAGGTTTAATAAAAAAATGTGTGTCAATTATACTTGTAGGCTTATCCTATCAGATAGACAGAATGACCGGACAAGAAAGTTTTCGGGCATTTACAATTATTTTCTTTTCAATCAATGAAAGTATTTCCATTTTGGAAATTTGTGGGAAGATAATTCCCATCCCGAAAAAACTAAAAAATTGCTTATACCAGTTACGGAAAGGAGTGGAAGAGGATGAAAAAGATACTTGCAAATAAAAAAAGGTGGCACGGAAAAAGAAAAAGGGGAACGATTAAAGGCGTTGTAATACATTATACCGGAAACAAGGGCGACACTGCAAGGGGAAATTGTTTATACTTTCAGCGTGACCCGAAAGGAACAAATAACTTAAGTACAGGCGCACATTTCTTTATCTCGTCAAATGGCGAAACGATTAAGTCTATCCCGATGAATCAGATTGCCTACACCGTGGGAGGTGGTAGGCAGAGTGAAAAGGGTGGAAAGTATTACAAAAGATTGACAAACGCCAATACCGTTAGCATTGAGTTGTGCGACGCCGTAAACGGGTATACAGACGCACAAGCGAAAGCCGTTCGGAAAACAGTCAAATATATCCGCAAACATTGCAAAAATGCGAAAATTGTTTGTTATCATTTTGATATAAATGGAAAAAACTGCCCACCTTGGGGCGACAAGCGATTAGGGAAAGAATTTCTTGCAGAAATAGGAGAGTGATAATATGGCTTTTGTAACTCCTCAATTACGGCGAGTGTTAGATATGGGATATGACTTAGGTTTACAGAATTACCCCATTTTTTCCGAATCACACCGCCAAGAACTCAATCAAAAGATTATAAATCATTTTCGCTATTGCGAAATTGGCTACGAAACAATCAACCAATTTATTTTTGCATTGAATCGTAAAATGTTTGAGATTATGCCTTTTTATAACCAACTTTACGAATCGGAAGAATTGGAAATTTCAGCACTGACGAATTACAGTTATGATGAGGTTAGCAAAAAGACAGGAAATGACCTTTTAGAAAAGACAGGTACAGACACAAACAAACAGACAGGAGATAGCACACGAACAGACACAGGAACGCAGACAAACGAACAAGGCGGAACAGATACGCAGACATTTAAGGACGTAAAGAACAAAACAACATACGGAAGTTCAGAAAATGAAAACACATCAACAACTAGTGACGTGACGCACGGACAGACAAGCACGACAAAGGGAACGGATTCCAGTAAACGAGTACATAGCGACACACCGCAAGGAATGCTTTCGGCAAATTTCCCCGAAAGTGCTAATTACGCCAGCGACGCAGACGTCACAAAAAACACTAGCGATAGCACTGTAACACAAGGTGGAACAGATTCTACCGTTGGAACGGTGAAAGGTTCAAAAGGTCGGACAGGTTCTGATGAATCTTTGCAAACTGGCGCAGTTGTGACAGACCATGACACAAGCGGAAAGTTGACAAACGACTTGACAAGCAAGAACGAGTTTAACACAGACAACACTATCACATATGGAAGTAATGCAAAGCAGAAGTATGACAACCAGTTGACAACAAACAAGCAAGGTTATCAGGGTATATCACCTAGCGAATTGTTGCAAAAGTATCGTGATACATTTCTAAACATAGATATGTTAGTAATTGATGCCCTAGAGGAATTATTTATCAGCATTTTCTAGAATGTTTCACGTGAAACATTAGAAAGGAGTGAAAAATTTGAGTTTGATAAGACCAACACCCCCACTTTACAACTTGCCATCCTATTATAGTGAGTGTGAATCCTATGAAGAACAATTACACTGGTTACTTAATCAGTTGCAGACATTACAGGCAGACGTTGACAACTTGAAAAAAGACATCAACGACTACACGGACACTGAAATCAAAAAGTTATATGAACTTATCAGTGAACGCATTGGCAATCTGACGGACTACGTCAACGGCGAAAATTCGGAATTGAAATCTTATGTTGACACGGAAAACAAAAAGATTTCTGACAAGGTTGACAATTTGAAATCTTATACGGATGAGAAATTGGCGAATTTGAAAAAATATGTGGATTCCGAAATCCTTGAAGTCCGCACATTGTTAACAGACATTGACCACCGTTTACATCTTGAAGTTGTGGACGGCGACAACAACGTAAAGGACTTCGCAAGGATTTACAACGAACAGACACGCCTTGAATTACTGGAAAAAATCGGTGAATTATCCGAAAGAGTTGACAACATAACAAAAGAATTCCCACCAGTTTATAACCCGACACAGGGCAAGAATACGGACTTGCAAAAGGCAATCAATGACTTGTATTTGTATTTGCGAGTGCATGGGATTCCATGCCTTGTATTTGATTCGTTGCGAATTACGGTGGCAGACTTTGACGCCCTTAAGATTTTAGCAAGAAATTTTGATATTCGAGGTGCTGAAATTTTTGAGACATGGGAAAAAGAAACGGCATTTAGCCCTTGGACAGGTGAAAAGATAACGCTAAAAGACTTGTGTTATCAAATTGCAGAAAAAATAAACATGAACTACAAGACGGCAAAGGAGTATGACGCCCGAACAGTCACGGCAAGTGAGTACGATGAAGCACAAACAACGGCATATGATTATGATTGGACAAAAAGAATCTTGCCTATCGACATTGTGCCAGTCGACATGTTGGATAAATTCTTGCATACGTCAGAATTGATTTACAATGCGGATATTGTTTCTGACACCGGCAGAATTGTCGAAATTTCAAACAAAAAAGAGTTTGATAAATTCTTACTCGCTTATACGGATAAGAATTCAAACTTGAATTATCTTTTGTGTGATATTGCCGTCGGCAGGTTGTCGTTCACCGACACAAACAACAATGAGTTGACACAAGTTTCAAGAGATTTTTCCATCGTAAAAACGGAAACAGGTTATCAGATTGTTACAAAAAACTGCTCAGTATATAATGCCGACACAAAAGAAACAACCTACGCACCTAACTTTTTACTTATTAAAAAATTATATGGAGTAAAAAGTTATAAAAATATAACAGAAATCGGAAAGGAGATTTAATATTATGCTTTACACACATAATTACAACTTACCATATTATGAAGCGAATGATGTTGCGAATTATTTAGAAACCTACAACAATACCATCATGGCTTTAGACACTGCCATCCATGAAGCGCAGACAAAAGCCGAAAGCGGAGAGTTGCACGGAGCAGAATTAGACAAAGAAATCGAAAGTCTTACTACAAGGGTAGAAAGTCTTGAAAATTCGTTGACAACAACGATTGACAACTTATCAACGCTTTCCACAACGGTTAGCGGACACACGGAAGAAATTGCTAGTATTACGGAAGATTTATTGGCACAAAATACCGCCGTAAAAGGCTTGTCAAATTCATTATCAGAGTTGTCCACACAGTTTTCAACGTTTAAGTCAGCACAGGAAAATTTTAATGCTGAAATTTCTGCAAAAGTTGGAAACAAGTATTTTAAGACACACACCTACAATGTGCCAGCGGATTCTAGCAGTGGACAGTATACCACAAGTTTTGAAATTATCACGGGGCTTGCAAATGATAACAAGTTTACAAAAAGCCATGTTATGCTTACATTTATGCAAACAATGGCAGACACAAAAAAAGCGGATGTCGTTTTGAATTGCGATTTTTCAACGACAACAAAAACGTTTAACTTTAGTGCGGATTCAATCCGCTATAACGTTAGCGTAAACTTTGCGCCGTCTACTGGAATTATTGCAATTTCAATTACAGGGCAGAAACAGGAAACAAATGGAGTGCTATACGTAAACGCAACCGCTTACGCAGATTAAAGAAAGGAGACATAACGCTATGATTTACACAACTAACTATAAACTTCCTCTCTATGAGGGTAGCGACCCGACATCATACTTAGTGACATACAACGAAACAATGGAAAAAATTGATGAATCCTTGCACGAGTTAGCGCTTAAAGTAGCAAGCGGTGAGGTAAACGACCGCCAGTTTACTTCTGAAATTTCAGCAATTAAAGAAAGAATTTCCAGCGCTGAAAGTATGATTTCCACATTGACAAGTGAGTTAGCAACAACTAATTCTAATGTGTCAAAAAATGCTGAGGATATTAAAACTTTACAAAGTCAATTAGTGTCACAAGGGACAAGCATTAAAAACTTGCTTTCGGAGGTTTCAGCACTGGGAACATCTTTTGAGAGTTTCAAGGCGTCACAGGAACAGAAAAATAATGCCTATGAGGATTCGATTAGTGGATTGTCAGCGGAGTTGAGTAATACCACGAAAAAGCAAGAGTTGAAAAATTCAGAGTTCACAAGCGAGATTGCTGGTGTTAAAGCAATGGCAAGTATTTCAAAAAGTTATTTTGACAGACACGAAAAACCTACGGAACAAAGTGGCTGGCAGTTTAATAAAACAATGTCACTTTCTGCAATGAGTGAAGCCGATATTGCGAAATGTTCTCTAAACCTTGTTATCGGTAAAACTGTTAGTGGGCACGATAAAGGCATGCATGTGTCAATTACAAGATATAATGTAAACAGAACAACAAGGACATTCTATTTTGCCGATACTTCGGAAGTGTCAATTGTGGTTGATTTTGATAAAACCGCTAAAAGTGTTAGTATTGGGTTGAATGGTGTTGAAAACCCAACAATTGAGACCGGCGCTTGGAGTTTATCAATATTAGCGAATGTAACGCTTAACTAAAAAGTTTACCGCCCTACGTTATTAGGTAGGGCGGTTTTTTATTCGCCATAAGCAAAACCATAATTGCGAACAACTTCCATAATTCCGTCTATATCAGACGAAAGCCACAACACCGGCAAGTCATCAATTTTCTTTTATGTGTCAATTGTCAACATATATACTTGTTTTTCCTCAAATGGAAATCCAAACGCATAATCACTATGGACTAATTCGTTTACAACTAAAAACTGATAAAATTTCTTAATTTCTTTACCAGTGCCAATATATCTTTTGAATTTTCCTTTTAATAGTTTAGTCATTTTTTTGATTTCCTCTCTCCTTTTCGATTCTTTCGGCGGTGGCTTTTGTGCCGTCACCGATTAGCCTATCTTCTATCTGATAATACCATCCGTAAATATATTCGTTGTCAATATAAACGAACATATTATTTCACCTCACCCTCTAAAGCGTGTATCTCGTGACAGCCGTCAAAAAAGACTTCTTCATTTCCCCACACATTCAATTTTACTTTTTTCACTGTGCCTAACTTTTCATTTACTCTATTAGGGTGATGAATAAATCCAATTTTTATCATTTTATCACTTCTTGCCATAATTTCATATGTCGCAGAGTTGTCTGTATATCTTTTACCAACTTCAAATTTTATAACTGTTTTTCTCGTCATCTCTCTTCACCATCACGCTCTCAGCGTGCCTTTCTTTATTTGATGTATATA
>ERZ808258.478-NODE-478-length-15761-cov-4.014899_pt1 | contig 15761 bp, 14 predicted proteins | sample MGYA00521280_ERZ808258 | MGnify/ENA primary metagenome ERZ808258 (study PRJEB31516, sample SAMN03275585) | gut metagenome | biome: mammalia-associated habitat; material: feces | host: Papio cynocephalus | place: Kenya | collected 2012-07-19 ...
TCGCCGACGGAATGATCGTCGTCGCCGTCTACACCGCGATCGAGAAGGAGAAGAGCGACAACCTCGCTGTCACCGTCACCTACAAGGACGGAAAGGCGTACTACGGAATCGTTGCTCTTGACGGAAAGGCCGTGCCTGACGGAAAGCTGACGATCGATTATCAGTACATCAAAGCGAGCGGCATGCCGAAGAAAGTGATTCTTGATCCGATCACGATTTCTTCTGGTAACGCGGAGCTCGTCTCCGGATCATGCGATATTTCGGATGGAAATGTTCGTACCATAACCGCAACCTTCGAATACGATGGCAAGACCGTTGTCTTCGATCTCTATCTCTGAGGGATTCGGATATGAATTCTAAAATACTGTTCGCATCCTTCGCGACATTGATAGTTGTATTGGGTGCAGCTGCATTCATGGCGGATTCGGATGCCATCACGACATACGACATCAAAGAATCCGATCTCAAATGGACACAGGATGAAGGTACTTGGTATGTCGAGATCATACTCGATCAGGACAATCTGAATCTCAAGGGCTCGTACTCCTTCAAAGGAGAGACAGATACTGATTTCAGCACAGACTCCAATTTCAAGCCTGTTCAACCTGTAAAGACAACTGGAGATGGCAGTACTGAACATGTCACGACTGAAGATGGAAGGTATGTATACGCTGGAGAAGTCAGCGGGAAAGCTGACTTGTCTAAGGATACAGTTGTGATTAATCTGGTCACTGTAGGCACTCAGAACCAGGACCAGTACTTCTTCTCCAATGAGAAGTTTGACATCACCACCACCAACGCACAGAACGGAACCATCATCCTTTCCGTCAAGGAGGCCCAGAAGGGAGAGACCGTCACGTTCACCGTCGTTCCCTCCAAGGGATACGAGCTCAGCGGAGTGCCCACGGTCAACGGAGTTAAGGCTACCGAGACCGAGACCGGCTACTCCTTCGTCATGCCCGGAGAGGCCGTCACCATCTCCGCCACGTTCACCAAGATCGTCGTGCCCGTCTACAAGGTCGCGATCGATGAGAAGATCCAGAACGGAACCGTCACCGCCTCCAAGACCTCCGATATCAAGGAGGGCGACGAGGTCGCACTGACCGCCGATCCTGCTTCCGATGACTACACCCTCGTCCCCGGATCCCTCAAGGTCCTCGACAAGGACGGCAAGGATGTCGAGGTCGTCGACAACAAGTTCAAGATGCCTGCGTCCGACGTCACCGTCACCGCGCAGTTCGCCCTCAAGACCCCCTGCAAGGTCACCTATGACAAGTCTGTCCTGACCGTCAAGGCCGGAAACGAGGTCATCGTCTCCGGAACGACCGTTCCTGCAGGAACCGAAGTGACCTGTGTCGCCGTCGAGAAGCTCGGCTACGACGCGGTCGTCACCCCTGCCCTCGTCGACGGGAAGTACACCGTGACCAAGGATGTCGAGTTCAAGGTCGCCTACACCGAGAAGGAGTACTCCCAGGAGACCCACAGCGGAAACATCGAGTCCGCCGTGGTCAACGAGAAGAGCCAGTGGACCATCACCGCCGACTCCGTCATCATCGACAAGGCCGTCCTCACCGTGGACGGAAAGCTCGTCGTCCCCGCCGGCGTGACCCTCACGGTCGCCGCAGGCGCTACGCTCACCGTCAACGGCGTCGCCGACATCCAGGGCAACCTGGTCGTCGAGGCCGCCGACACCGATGCGGATCCCGCGAAGCCCGCCGGAGTCTTCTCCGTCAACGGAGAGGCCACCGTCGCAGGCAACGTCAGCATCGAAGGGAAGATCGTCTCTGCCGGAAAGGTCGTCATCGCCCCCGGCTCCGCAGCCGAGATCGCCGGCGAGATCGCCGGTAACTACACCGTCTCCGAGGATGCGTCCCTGACCATCGCCGGAGGAGTCGCCGACGTCGGGGTGGACGAGCAGTTCGCCAGGAGCTTCTTCACCGTTTCCGGCAAGCTCGTCGTCTCCAGCGACGTCCCCACCGCCGGATTCGATGTGAAGCTGTCCGGAAAGGGTGCCATCGACATCGAGAAGGTCGTCCTCGGAAAGACCTCCGAGGATGTCGGAGTAGGCGACGGTGAGATCACCGTCACCGACGACGGGGTCTTCTACAACGACAAGGACGACAAGGAGCTCGCCTCTGAGGTCGTAAAGAACACGATCGAGATCTCTGGAAGTCTCACCGTCGAGGCCTCCGCCGAAGAGAGCGACTACAAGAACGCTACCCAGTACGGGGCCGCCGTCACCGGCATCTCGATCTCCGTTGAGAACTCCGTCGTCAAGGTGACCGAGGAAGGAGAGCACAAGGGCCAGATGAAGCACGTCTCCGTCATGTCCGTCTCCGGATCCGTCGCCGTCAACGAGTATGTCTACTACTACGAGACCGTGTACGACGGAGGAAAGACCGGACCTGTCGCAAAGGAGAATTCCATTTCTGCCGCGTTCACCGCCGTCGGAGCCGAGGTATCCACCGTGAAGATCGGAGCCGCCCTCTCCTTCGGAAAGGATATCGAAGCATCCCTCAAGAACGTCGACATCGCGTCCCCTGTCACCTTCGTCAAGAAGCTGACCCTGGAGAACGCAGGCGTCAATGCTGCTGTCACTGTTCCCGTCGGAGCGGAGCTCGATGTCAATGGGACTTTCGATGTGAAGGCCGCCGTCGATGCGTCCGCCGTCGATGCCAAGGATGCGAAAAACAATGCCAAGCTCTCGGTCACCGATGGCGCTGTCGTCACCGTCTCCGGAGAAGGATCCGTCGCATCCTACACCCAGATCAACCAGAAGGCCACGGTCAACGCCACCCTCTACGGGAGCTACGTCTACGTCGCCTTCGACAAGGCCGTCGCCGCGCTCAACGCCGGAACGACCAAGGCTGTCAAGGTCCTCGGAGAGCAGACCCTCGTGGCCAGCGCCGAGATCCCCGCTATCGCCAACGCCGTAACCCTTTCCGAAGGCTCCCACCTGTGCATCGGAAGCGAGGACAGCACCGACGTCGTCCTCACCGTCGTCTCCGGAAACGGAGTCGTCCTGAAGAACTCGAAGTCCAACGGAATCGAGGTCTACGGAACCCTCTACGCCGAGAAGATGAGCAACGTCGACGGGTCCCTCAGGAACGGAACCGTCACCGTCGGGGATGTCGAGATCAATGCCATCGCGTCCGACGTCTACTCCTGCGCTCTGAAGACCAACGGAACTCCCGACGCCAACGGATTCGCCAAGTGGACCAACATCTACACCGCCCTCGCCGAGGCCGAGGTCGGACAGACCGTCACCCTCCAGAGGAACATCGACGGTCTCAAGAGCGTCGAGATCAAGGCCGGCGTCGTTCTCGATGCCGACGGAAAGACCATCACCGTCGCCCAGACCGCTGTTCTGACCGTCGCCGGAACCCTCGACCTCACCGACGAGGGATCCAAGGTCGTTCTCGCCGAGCCCACCATGGAAGGCGAGAAGGTCAAGACCGCCGGAGGCGCCATTGCCTACACCGGATACATCCAGTACACCGGAGAGGCCGTCCCCGTCACCCAGGAGAACCTCTTCCTGCCCGGAGCGTACTACACGCTCGCCGGAACCAGCACCAAGGTCCTCACCACCTATGCCAACGGAGCCGCCAACGCCTTGAAGGCCGAGAAATACACCGTCGTTCTCAAGGCCGACAAGGACGGAAAGATCGCTCTCGGAGAGATCTCCTTCATCGGAGAGAAGGACAAGATCGTCAAGATCACCGTCGAGAAGGCCGCTGTCACCGGAACCGTCTCCCTCGGCTACGCCGACTTCGATGTCGCCGCCGAGAGCGAAGTCGACGCCAAGTTCGTCTCCGGATCCGATTCCGTCGCCGTCAAGGCGAAGGTCGAAACCGATGGACTCTGCGTCGAGAACGCCGTCCTCGGAGAGGCCGCCGTTCTCATGATCAGCGGAGCCCTCGCCGACATCGATATCAGCAAGGCCGACACCTCCGTCGCCTTCGACGGAAAGGTGTACATCGCAAAGGACTTCGAGTCCAAGGTCGATAAGACCGTCGTCAACGGTGATCTCGTCGTCTGCGGAGTCGAGAAGATCATCGCAACTTTCGAGACCGGCGACCTCGACGTCGTCGGTAACATTGTCATCCAGAATGGATCCATCGTCAAGGCCGTCAAGCTGACCGTCTCCGGTTCCGTCGGAATCGAGAACGGAATCCTTGCGGCTGATGTCGCCACTGTCTCCGGCGCCATCGATGCCAAGGCCGTCGACAAGGACGGAGCCTCCGTTGCTGCCGCGACCTTCGGAATTCTCTACGTCGGAGTCGATGCAGAGATCGCCAAGAGGACCGTTTCCACCGGTGCCGATGCTTCCGTCGTTGGAAACATCGTTGTCGAGAACTACGCCCTCTTCGCCCCTGGTCTGACCGCTCCCGAGTCCTTCACCAAGGAGAACTCCGGATACGTGTCGACCCTGTTCGTCGCGGAGGACAAGGACTACGTCGTCGCCTACGCTGTTGATAAGTCCACTCTTGTTGTCGGAATGATCGACTACGAGCCGGAGAACGCCGACTTCAAGTACTGGAAGAACGCCGAGACCGGAGAGAGCGCTGATAAGGAAGCCATTGGCAAGTACGCCAAGGTCGTCGCCGAGATCGACTACCAGATCTACAAGATCACCATCACCACCGACGGAGGCATCGCCTACATCACCGTCGACGGAAAGCTGATGAACGGAACGGAGAAGGCCAACATCTTCGTGATTGATGACCTGGTTGCCGGATCCCACACCGTTGAGATCTCCCCCGCCGCGGACTACGACATCTCCAAGGTCGTTCTGAAGGACAAGGATGGCAAGACCGTCGGATCCTACGGATCCATGTCCATCTCGCTTTCCGGAACCGAGAAAGCCGATAGGGACGTCTCCTATCAGCTCATCGGATCCACGCCTGCGGTCACTCCGATGCCCGAACCCACTCCGATCATCATCAAGGACGACAAGGACGACATGTCCCTCACGGACATCCTCCTGATCGTCTTGGTCGTGCTCATCGTCATCATGGCGGCCATCGTCGCCCTGAGGATGATGCGCAGCTGATCCCGGCGAGGAACCGACGGAGAATCTACAGACCTGAACAGCAAACCGGGAGGTCCCTCCGGGGGCCTCCCCCACCGCAGATGCAATCGCACATCCGCATTCCCGGGAGCATCCGCTCCCATTCGTTCTCAATCATGAGCGGGAGCTCCCGCTCTATCACTCATCACGCTCAAACAGGGAGCGTACGGACCTTCTCGTATTCATCTGGGGCTCCGTCCGCGACCGCCCTTACGTCCGGGGATGTCCGCCCCGGACGGCTCTCCGCAGGAGGACTCCTATGACGGGCATACCTCTTCTGGAGAACTCCAGCAGCATGGGCGTGCTCATGTTCGTGCTGGAGCACGACGGATGCACCAAGCAGGACGTCTACAACGGATACAAGCACAACAGCGGGATAGCCTCGAGGATATCCGAGCTCGCGGATGCCGGGCTGATACGCTTCGAGAAGGTGGGCTACCGCGGAAGCGGGACCGCGCTGTTCCTCACGGACTCCGGCCGCGAGGTGGCGTCACGCCTGAAGGAGATAGCGGAGATCCTCTACGGATCCGATCGTCTCCGATGCTCCGCCTTCCACACGGGGTCGTAGGCGGACCTCTTCGACGGGAGGACGTTGTCCGCCGTCTCCGCCATGAGGCGGAGGGACTCGTCCGAATCGACGATGAACGGCGCCCTGTCGGCACGGGAGAGCAGCACGAAGCGGGGCTCTCTGGAGGAGAACTGGTCCGTCATGCTCCTCGCCGCCTCCCTTCCCATCGCATTCCTCAGGGTTCCCTCCACAGGAGCCACGGACGCGTCCAGAAGGTGCTCGTAGTAGGAGTTCACCGCGACCTCGATCTTCGATGCAGACACGGCTATTCCGAGATCCGGTCTGCACACCATCCATTCGGCGTACGTCCTGTCCGCCGTGCTCTTATCGAGGCGACACACAGCGGCCCACAGGATGTCGCATTCGTATCCGAGGGACGCGGAGGCATCTGCGGTCATCGCCGGCCTGACGACCGCCGTCCTCCCGGGGGTCGTCCACATCCTTATCCGGTCGTAGTCCGCAGGGAACCATATCTGTCCGTTCTCGGTCATGGCATCCGGATTGGAATCGAAGTCCATGATGCCGAATCCCGTCATCCGGATATTACCGTAACGTTGCCGCCCTACCGCTGCCGCGAACGGATGAGTATTACGAATCGAATTTCAAACGCATACTTATTAATACATTCCGATTCTCTCGAAGATACCGGGAACATGCCTTCCGAACTTTCGCCGATCTTCCTGTCGCCCAGAGGCCGCACCGTCACAGTCTTCGGAGGCGGACCGGTCGCGCTCCGTAAGTGCCTCCATTTCAAGGGATTCAGGATCAGGGTCGTGGCAGAGAAGGTCCTTCCGGAGCTCGAGGAGGTCGCGGACGAGGTCGTTCTCGCAAGGATAGACTCCGAGACTGCCGGCGGATACATGGACGGCTCCGACATCGTCGTGGCCGCCACGTCCGACCATTCCCTCAACGATTCGATACGGGACGCATCCATGTCCCGCGGCATCATGACGAACTCCGCCCACGGCGGCGGGGACGTCCTCATACCGTCCACCGTCCGCAGGGACGGATGGGCCTTCTGCGTCTCGTCTCTGGGCAGCGCTCCCGCGTTTCCTCCGTACGTCGCATCGGCGATCGACGGGATGCTCGACTCCTCGTACGACCTCATGCTGCGCCTGCTGACGGACATCCGTCCCGCGGTCATGGAAGGCATCGCGGACCAGCCCTCGAGGGCCGGATTCCTCGCCGACGTGCTGCACGACGAGGAGGTATGGGACCTTCTCCGTTCCGGAGATCTCTCCTCGGCCGAGAGCATGTGCATCGAGAGGATCTGACGTACATGATAGTCAGCCTCCATGTGACCCACGCCTCCGCCGGAGGCACCGCCGCGCTCAACGACGTCGTGCCGGAGCTAGACGAGGAGGTCCGCAGGCGCCTTCCCGGAGTCCAGCAGATCTCCGAGTACGTCGTTGTCAGGACGTGCAACCGCTTCGAGGCCTATGCCGTCGCCACGGACAACGCCGTCGCGAAGGGTTTCTTCGAGACCATGATCAAGAACGTCGTCCCCACAGGCAACATCGCCTACATCCTGGAGGACCGCGACACCATCGCCCATCTGTTCAGGGTGGTGTGCGGTCTGGACTCCCTCATCGTGGGGGAGGACCAGATCCAGCACCAGGTCCGCGAGAGCTACTGCGCCGCCAGGGAGGAGGGCACCGCCAAGGGGATGCTCACCCGGCTCTTCGACCGCGCGCTGGCCGTCGGCAAGAGGGTCAGGACCGAGACCGCTCTCAACAAGGGCGCGGTCTCCGTTGGCTCCGCCGCCGTGGAGCTCGCGGAGTCCCGTCTCGGCACTCTGGAAGGCAGGAGCATCATCATCCTAGGTGCAGGGGACATAGCATCGGTCATCGCCAAGAACCTCATGGGGAGGCGTCTGGGGGCGGTCGTCGTATCGAACCGCACCTACAGCCGCGCCATAGAGCTGGCCGAGGAGCTCGGAGGCAGGGCGGTGAGCATGATGAGGATGACGGACGCCATCGCCGATTCGGACGTCGTCCTCGTGGCGACGGGGGCTCCGCACGCGGTGCTGCGCGAGGACCATGTCCGCCGCGCCATGTCCTCGCGTCCCGAGCGGCCGCTGCTCGTCATAGACGTGAGCGTGCCCTGCAACACGGAGCAGTCCGTCTCGAACGTCCCCAACGTCTCCCTGGAGAGCATGGACTCTCTCCAGTCGATAGCGATGGAGAACGTGCGCCGCCGCAGGGACGAGATTAGATCGGCGGAGACGATTATCACTGAGGAGCTCCTGAGGCTCGACGACGAGCAGAGGGAGCGCCGCGCGGACGAGGTGATCAGGGCCATAGGCTTGAAGCTCGCCGATATCCGCGGAAGGGAGCTCGCGTACGCGAGGTCCCGCGAAGGCTCCGTCGGGACGGACGAGCTGATCGAGGACCTGTCCAGGGCCCTCGTCGGCAAGATCACCGCGGAGCTCTACAGGAATCTTAGGGAGGCCTCCCGCGACGGTCGCACCGATATCTGCGACGCCGCGGCTGAGCTCTTCGGTTTGGAGGAATCGCAATGATGTACCCTGAAGTGCGCCTCAGGAGGCTGAGGCAGGATGAGAGGATCAGGAACCTGGTGTGCGAGACGCGTCTCCACAAGGACCAGCTGATCCTCCCGGTGTTCTTCGACGAGACGCTGTCCGAGACGAGATCCACGGACTCCATGCCGGGGGTGCCCACGCATCCCCTGTCCGGATTCGACGGGATCGCGTCCGGCATACAGGAGAGCGGGGTCGGATCCGTTCTCGTGTTCGGGATCCCCGCGGAGAAGGACGCCGTCGGATCGGGAGCCTACAGGAGGGACGGAGTCGTGCAGAAGGCGATCGCCGGCCTGAAGGAGAGTTCCGATCTCCTGGTGATAGCGGACCTGTGCCTCTGCGAGTACACCGACCACGGGCACTGCGGCGTCCTCGACGGATGCGGGCATGTCGTCAACGACGACACGATCGAGCTCTACGCCAGGACCGCCGTCTCCCAGGCGGAGGCCGGAGCGGACATCATCGCCCCCAGCGGCATGATGGACGGGCAGGTGGCCGCCATCAGGGAGGCTCTGGATGATGCAGGATTCCGCAGCGTCCCCATCATGGCGTACAGCGCCAAGTTCCAATCCGCCTACTACGGCCCCTTCAGGGACATCGCGGAATCGGCTCCCGGGAAGGGGGACCGCGCCGGATACCAGATGGCATGGGGCAACAGGAGGGAGGCCATGCGCGAGATCGAGCTCGATGTCGCCGAGGGCGCCGATATGATAATGGTCAAGCCCGCAGGCCCCTATCTGGACGTCATAAGGGAGGCAGCGGACCGCTTCGACCTTCCTCTGGCCGCCTACCAGGTCTCCGGCGAGTACGCCATGATCAAGGCGGCCGCGGCCAACGGATGGATCGACGAGCAGCGCGTCATGAGAGAGTCCCTCATCGGGATCAGGCGCGCCGGCGCCGATATGATAATCACCTATTTCGCCGAGGACATGGCGAGGATGCTCCGATCCCATGGACCGTTCCGAGACGCTCTACAGGGAGGAGGAGAGGCTCTCCCCCGGAGGGGTCAGCAGTCCCGTCCGCAGGTTCGATCCGTATCCGTTGTTCATATCGAAGGGACGTGGGAGCAGGGTGACGGATGCCGACGGCCGCTCCTACATCGACCTGTGCATGGCATACGGCCCTCTGATCACCGGACATGCGCATCCGGAGGTCATGGAGGCGGCCCGCTCCGCCATCGCGGACGGCGCAGTCTTCGGCGCCCCGTCCGAGCGCGAGCTCGGCCTCATAAGGAGGATCTCAGATGCTGTGCCGTCCGCGGAGATGGTCCGTCTTGCCAATTCCGGGACGGAGGCCACCATGCACGCGATACGCACCGCCAGAGGATTCTCCGGCAGGGGTGTCGTCGCGAAGATCGACGGCGGGTTCCACGGCGCCCACGATGCGGTGCTCGTCTCGGCGGGCTCCGGATCGGCCGAGTCCACCCCGTCCTCCGCCGGAGTCCCCGCCGATGCGGTCCGCAACACACGTATCGTCCCCTACAACGACGCCCAGGCCCTTTCGGATATGCTGGAGTCGGAGCCCGGAATCGGCGTTCTGATCATGGAGCCGGTGATGGGGAACGTCGGAGTGGTTCCTCCGGAGAAGGGCTATCTGGAGGATGTGCGCAGGATCACCCGGGAGAACGAGGTCGTTCTCATTTTCGACGAGGTCATCACGGGATTCCGCGTCTCCGCGGGAGGCGCCCAGGCTTTGTACGGTGTGGTTCCGGACATGACCACCATGGGCAAGATCATAGGCGGAGGATTCCCCGCGGGGGCCTTCGCAGGAAGAAGGGAGATCATGGAGACGGTCGCTCCGCAGGGCCCCGTGTATGTAGCGGGAACTTTCGCAGGGAACCCCGTCACCGCAGCCGCAGGCTCTGCGCAGATCGACGTCATGCGCCGCGACGGCGTCTACAGGGACCTCGGCAGGAGGTCCGACTCGCTCGTGTCCGCAATACGCGACGCCTTCGCCGATACCGGGGTGTCCGGATGCGTGAACAGCGTCGGCTCCATGTTCTCCGTCTACTTCGGAGTGGACGAGGTCAGGAACGCCGACGACGCCCGCAGGACCGACCGCGCGATGTTCGGACGGATGTTCAGATACATGCTGGACAGGGGGATCTACCTCGCTCCTTCCGCTCTCGAGGACTGCTTCATGTCCACGGCCCACGACGACGAGGACGTCCGCATCCTGTCGGAGGCGTTCCGCGGATTCCTGGAGGCGGAGAGATGAGGATAGGCACGAGGGAGTCCCTCCTCGCCATGAGGCAGACGGAGATGTTCGTCTCCGCGATGAAGGAGAGGGTCCCGGACATCGATGCGGAGGTCGTGGGCATGACCTCCCTGGGAGATGTCGACCAGGTATCTCCCCTCGATTCCATGGGCTCCACGGGGGCCTTCGTCCGCGAGCTCGACGAGGCCCTCGTCGAGGGGAGGGTGGACTGCACCGTCAATTCGCTCAAGGACATCCCGGTCACGATGGATCCCCGTCTGGCCATCGGCGCGATGCTTCCGCGCGACGATCCGCGGGACGTGGTCCTGCCGTGCCCTCTGGAGGAGCTTCCTCCCGGGGCGCGCGTCGGGACGTCGTCCACGCGCCGCGCCGCATTGCTGGCCTCCCTGCGTCCGGACCTGATCGTGGTCCCGCTCAGGGGGAACATTCACACCCGTCTGTCCAAGCTGGATTCCGGGGAGTGCGATGCGATCGTCCTCGCCAAGGCCGGTCTGGACAGGATGGGCATCGACCGTCCCATGTCGGTCCTCGATCCGAAGGTGTTCGTCCCTTCTCCGGCGCAGGGCATAATAGCCGTCGAATGCAGGCGCGGCGATGCCGAGACATCGGCCCTGCTGTCCAAGGTCGAGGACAGGGCATCGCGCATAGAGGCCGGAGTCGAGAGGGGCATATTGAAGCTCATGCAGGCAGGGTGCTCGTCCCCGGTCGGGATAACGGCGGAGCTGGACGGAGACGTCGTCCATGTGGACGCGGTGTCCTTCGGATACGCGGAGTCGGAGCGCAGAGTATCCATAGATGTTCCGGCGATGTACGTCCTGGACGAGCTCCTCGGCATCGCCGAGTTCCTTGCAGGAAAGAGGGATGCGGTCATATGACAGGGAAGGTGTATCTGGTAGGGGCCGGTCCGGGCGATCCCGGACTCATCACGGTCAGGGGATTGGAGCTGCTCAGGAAGGCGGACGTCGTCGTATACGATGCTCTTGCGAATCCGGAGCTGCTGAAGGAGTGCAGGCCCGATGCGGAGCTGATCGACGCCGGGAAGAGGGCGAGGGACCACCACCTCAGCCAATGGCAGACCAACGGGCTGCTGGTCGATCGTGCGAAGGAGGGTTCGGTGGTCGTCCGTCTCAAGGGCGGCGACCCGTTCCTCTTCGGTCGCGGAGCCGAGGAGGTCGAGGAGCTCAGGGCCGCAGGCGCGGAGGTGCACGTGGTCCCCGGCGTCTCCTCGTCCATTTCGGTTCCCGAGCTGGCAGGGATCCCCGTCACCCACAGGGACCATTCCTCGCTGGTCACGTTCGTCACGGGCCACGAGAAGGACGGCCGCGAATCCGACCGCGTCGATTGGAAGGCCCTCGTGCAGGGCCACGGGACCCTCGTTATTATGATGGGGCTCGGCAATGCGGGGACCATCTCGAAGGAGCTCATGGCGGGAGGCATGTCCCCGGATATGCCCGCCGCGGTGATCTCCAAGGGTTCCACCCCCGAGCAGAGGGTCGTGACTACGACGGTCTCGGAGCTGGAATCCGCCATCAGGGAGCAGGCTGTGGAGCCTCCGGGCATAATCGTCGTGGGCGAGGTCGCATCCCTGAGGGAGAAATTAGGTGATCTCTCATGACGACATTAGGATTCATGCGTCCGATGGACAGGATAGCCGACTCTGTGGAGCTGGCCAAGAAGATGGGATTCGAGGCGATGTGCGCCCCGTCCATGGAGGTGCTTCCGGGAGAGGACGAGGCGTTCTCCAGGCTCGATTCCCTGCTGAAGCCCGGGGTCGTCGCGGTGGTCAGCTCCGTATCGGCCGCGGACCAGCTGAAGAGGCGCTACGGCGACGATCTGGCGAAGAGGTTCGAAGGAGTCGAGACCGTCGCCATAGGGCCTATCACCGCCGAGAGGCTGGCCAAAGCAGGCATCCGTGCATCATCCGTCCCGGAGGACTACTCCTCCGAGGGGGTCGTCGATTCGCTGGGCGACGGAATCGGAGGGCGGACCGTCCTCCTTCTGAGATCGGACCGCGGCCGCGCCGTTCTGCCGGAAGGTCTTGCAGCCAAGGGCGCCGTCGTGGAGGACCTGCCGGTCTACAGGCTGAAGGAGTACGGTCTCAGCAACGCGCTGCTCCATCTGGAGATGATGATAAAGCACGGAGCGCTGGACTCCATGGCGTTCACATCGCCTTCGAGCGCGGAGATGTTCCTGTCGCGCATCGAGGGCAAGTTCGGAAAGGAGAAGGCCCGCGAGCTGATGTCCGACGTCTGCATAGCCGCGATCGGTTCTCCTACCGCATCCAAGATCGAGGAGATGGGCTACACGGTGCGCATCGTTCCGGAGGAGTCCACCTTCGAGGCGATGCTCGAGGCCGTTCGCAGCGCCTTCGACCTGCGATACCGAATCCGCAGGACAGGGGCCCCTCCGGCGGCATCGGCCGTCGAGGGGGTCGCCCTCACTCGATCAGCTTGTAGCAGCAGGGGACCTGCAGGCAGGCGTTGGTGAACAGGTAGACCTGAGCCTTCTTCGGGTCCAATCCTTCGAACGCGGACTGCCAGCCGACCACGGGGACGTCCTGGAAGACGATGAAGTTCGTCCTGCCGCCTTCCGCAACGGTACGCTCGACCGCCTTCTTCAGGTCCCTGGCGAAGTCCACTCCTATATCGGACAGCCAATCGCGGTCGACGTTCACGGTCCTGGACTCCGGCTCCCTCTCGGAGAGCTCGGACACTACGGTGTCCTTCAGGCTCTGCAGTCCGTCCATCTTGAATCCGGACAGAGTGCGGAGGTCTCCGGAGAGGAACTCGTCGATGTGCTCCATGGGGTCGCATTCCCTCGGACATCCTATGATCTTGCTCATGAGATACGGTACCGCGTGACCGGTGATAAATCATGCTGGCTATCCCGTGTTGCTCTATGAAACGTGGAACGCGATACCTTTTAAATATGCACCATGGGATTGAAGAATCGAGGAAATAGCTATGTCTTTTCTCGACAACTCGAAAAACGCCGGTACCGCCCTGTGGATCATCGGTATCGTCCAGATGCTTCTGGGGATCGTCGGACTGGTCTCCGGAATCCTCGACGACGAGACCGATACCCTCACGGCGATCATCGGAGGAATCGGCACCATCATCGTCGGTTTCCTGTACTTCGGATTCGGAAAGAAGATCCGCTCCGGCGAGGTCTCCTCCAAGTGGGACATCGTCTGCCAGTTCGTCATGCTGACCGCCACCGTCCTGTTCGTCAGCGGGCTCTTCGGCTACAGCGGCGACTTCGGCGGATGGATCGTCAGCATCATCGTCGGACTCATCTTCGCCTTCATCGTCTACTGGGTCTACAAGCGCATGACCGACGGCAAGACCGACACCCTCGACAAGATCCTCTGGATCCTCCTGGTCGTCATCATGGTCCTGTCCCTGCTCGGCAACCTGCTGACCATCGTCGCCTTCCCCATCGGAACCATCGAGGGAATCTGCGGCGTCATCATCTCCCTCTTCCTCCTCGTCGCCCTCTTCGACGACGATGTCAAGAAGAAGATGGGCATGTGATCGCAGGTCGATCGGACATATCCGAAAACCGGGGCTTCGGCCCCCACTTATACCACTTCTTTTATCCCGTTTCCATGAGATGCTGCTTCGAAGCCGAGGATGTTCCGGAGGAGTTCGGAGTCCGCCTGGAATCGTTCCTCTCGGACCGCAATCTCCAGTCCGTGCTCGGGACCAGACGCACCGACAGGAACGATCTGGTGATGACGGCCCTGGACTCGCTGAGAGCATCTGGAATCAGAGTATCGCTGTTCCCTTCCGACATCGTGGACGATCCCGAGGCGGTGCTGTTCCTCTCGTGGAAGGACATCGACGAGGCGTACCTGGGCGAGCACCCTCATGCCGATGCTATATTCGGCCAGGATCTCTGCCATCAGGTTCCCGCTCTGGTCCGCATCGTGCGTCCGAACCGAGATATTAATAGGCGACCAGTCGGTTAACTAGCCGATACAATGCAAGTGGTTGTAGACAACTACAGGCCTTGGCAGAGGGAGCTCGTCATGGGCATCCTCTACCTGATCATGGGTGTGCTGATGGCCGTCCTCGGGAAGGACAGCCTGAACATCATCATAATGATCGCCGGCGCGTTTGCGCTGGTGTTCGGACTTATCACCGTCGCCGCGACTTTCAAGAACGGGATGGGTCCGGGCATCGTGACGGGCGTGGTGCTCGTGGTCTTCGGACTCCTGCTCCTCATCCTCCCCGGACTGTTCTCCGACCTCCTGATGATCATCCTCGGAGCAGGACTCATCATCGTGGGATTGATAACGCTCTTAGGCGCGAGCTCGTCGTTCGCGATATCCTTCGGGTCCAAGATGCTCACCATGGCCATCGCCGCGCTGATGGTCGTCATGGGAGTCTATGCGCTCCTGAACGTCAACGACACGGCGGACATCGTGATGATCGTCATCGGAGCCATCGTCGCGCTCTCCGGTCTGATGGGTATCATCGCTGCCGTCAAGCTCAAGAACGCCTGATAAAGGTGAAAACAAAGGAGGGGTTCGACCCCTCCGAAATCATTTCTGTCCCGTGATCTTGATCACGTGGTAGCCGAACTCGGTCTTGACGGGCCCGATGACGTCTCCGGTCTTACCGTTGAAGCAGGCGTCCTCGAACTCCTTGACCATCTGGCCTTTGGAGAACCATCCGAGGTCTCCTCCCTTGGACTTGGATGGGCATCTGGAGAACCTCTTCGCGAGCGCAGCGAAGTCCTCTCCCTTGTTCAGGCGGTCGATGATGCCGGCGGCATCCTTCTCATTGGGCACCAGTATGTGCGAGGCACGAACGGATTTCACCATGCTCGGAGTGATGACGCGGAGGTAGATAACGGATGCTCATGGAGCATCGACGGTCATCCTCTCGTGCATCACGAACGGAACCTTTCCCCAGAAGGAGATCGAGTAGAGCAGGACCGTACCTTTCATGCCCATGTAGTATCTCTTCTCGTGGATCTGAGCCAATCCTTCGTTCGCGTCCTTCTCGAGATCTGTCTCCTTGTCGGACTTCTTGAGCTCGATTATTATCGGCACCATGCCGTTGTGGATAGGCTCCATCATGATGTCGATGCGACCGTTGCCCCATTCCTGCTCGGTGCGTATGCGATAGTAATGCGCTATGCCGTACAGCACCGTCATCACGACCAGCTCGTAGCAGTTCTCGTCCTTCAGGTTGAGGTAGCTCCCTTGACGCAGTATGTAGGACAGTATCCGTTCGATCTCATCGATCCTTCCGTCGATGATGGCGGAGCAGAACCTCTTGAATTCAGTGCCTCTGGAGGGGGTCATCATGAACTCCACCGTCTCCTCCATGCATGAGGCCACCTCCTTGTTCGGGAAG
>ERZ808258.484-NODE-484-length-15540-cov-2.833129_pt1 | contig 15540 bp, 8 predicted proteins | sample MGYA00521280_ERZ808258 | MGnify/ENA primary metagenome ERZ808258 (study PRJEB31516, sample SAMN03275585) | gut metagenome | biome: mammalia-associated habitat; material: feces | host: Papio cynocephalus | place: Kenya | collected 2012-07-19 ...
TTCACTCTTACGTGACCTCTCGGAAACGAGGGCCGAATCTTATCAGCATTTTTTATTTTGTCAAAGTCCGTTTCGTCGGCAATCCCCCAAGTTGTTGCTGTTGGACAACAAGCCAAGGTCCTTTAGTTTGATTTTCAAAAAAATTTAATCCTTTTTCGTTGACTCTGCTGCCGGAATCGGACGACGAACACGTCGCCGCCTTTTCCGAAAAAACTCGTCATCGGACGAAAATACAACACTGTCGAGGACTTCCGGCGCCGGCTCCTCTCCTGCCTGTTGCAAGGCAATTTGGTCGCGTGGGTCGATTTCACTCGGAACAATAACGTTTCCGTTCAGATCAATAATGCCGCGATAACCGACTGCCCGTCCGTAGATCCCATCTCGCAAACCGTAATCATGATCCTCATGTTGATGACCGTGAAAATGCCACCGTACATGCAATCCCTTGGCAAGCTTATCGATGGCATCAAATCCCTTGGCGTGACTCGCCGTTGCTTCGTGCGTCACGAGGATATCGGCTCTTTGCCGCATGAGACCCTCGTAAACGCTCGGGAAAATCGATGTTCGATGCCGACGCGGCAGACCTCCGTTCCAAAGATTATTTTTCGGAGCACGCTTGACGAAATCCGAAGCCGATCGATAGTTCATACTTACATCGGGCATCCAGATTTGACCTCGAAACACACCGCCCAATCCGGCAATACGCAGTCCGGCAACAACAGCGACCTTTCCGTGCAGATTATGAGAGGCCAAAGGCCCCTTCCAAAGTCGGTTGTAATACTCCTCGCAATCGCTATCGTGATTGCCGGGAATCCACCAAATCTGTGTCAGCGACAATGCCGGAGCCAAAATTTCCTCAATCGGGCCGGGCGGTTGCAAATCGCCGAGAATCACAACGGCATCGGGGCGATATCGTTTAACCGCCCAATTGATGTGCTCAAACTTGCCGTGCGGATCTCCGCAAAAGAAGATTTTCGGCGTTTCTTTCCGGACATGTCGTGTTCGACGATGCGAACGATGTTTGCGCGATGTTTTGGCTAAGTGAGATGTCATAGCGCAGGAATCCTTATGATTGGTCTGATGCGTACAGCGCAAGCGTTTCACGCAACGCCATCTGAACGCCTCGGCGCAACCCCGGCGGAGATACAACCCGGGCATGAACGCCTAATCGAAGAATTTGACCAATCAATTCGGTTTCCTGCGCATAAGGAACTTGCAAAGTCAAAGATCCGTCCGCGTGTCGCTCAAGCGTTTGATTAACATGCCAAATTTCATCCTTGACATAGGCACCCATCGCGGCATCGATTTCGATGACCGCTATTTGAGCCACTCCACGAGAAAACAGACCGTACGTACTGTCAAGGATTTTCTCGACGTCACGCATAGCAACTGTCTTGCAACGTTTCTGAAGCAACTGAGCACCGTGAACATTGTCCAAATTAAAAGTTTTGAGAGCATCGGATGCGTGACACCACGCGTCCAGATACCAGCGATTCTTGTAGTTCACAAGTCGCATCGGGCTGACTTCTCGCAGGTTTTCAGTCGCTCGCGATTTGCTAAAGTAAACAATCTGCAAACGTTTGCGTTGAGCAACGGCTCGGCCGATAACTTCAAAAAAAGGGTTCTCGTACCCTTTGGACATCGGATGCAACACGCGAAAACGCTTTCTCAGTTCCCTGGCCGGCAACTTATCATCTTGAATCAAGGAAAGAAGTCGAGCCTTCATCGCGGACATTTCTCCGCACAAAAGCCCGTTTTCTTCGTCTTCAACACGCTCGAACAAATCCAAAGTCGTGAGTAAAGAGAACAGTTCCGTCGGGGAATACCAAGCTTTCGGAAGCCTCGGCAAAGCGCCATTCTCATAGGAATATCCGTGCGTAACCCTGGAATACACAATGGGTGCATGCAGGGTCTCGCGCAAATAACGCAAATCCCGTTTGAGCGTCGGAGCAGAACAACCAAGCGCCTGTTGAAGCTTCTCAAAACAGACAGAGCCGTTATCGTGAATCATTTGGTCAATGCGGAACAACCGCATTTTGAAGTCCAAACTCGAACGCATAGCTCCGTCATCGAATCAAAAGGTCATTGACGCGATTGATTATACAGGGCATTGTCCGGCTCGGAAGCAGTGATTATCATCGGTGTTAGAGCACAGCGATTATCATCGCACAGAGCTACTGAAGTGAGGTGTCTTTGAGCACATCTGCCTTCGGCGGAATCTGAAACACGTAATCGCGGACCCGAAGTGCAGAAGGTGTCTGCAAATCCTGTAGTTTGTACCGGACAACTTCGCCGAACGAATCGGTCAGACGAAGTTCTCTGATAAAACCCTTGGCATCCATACCAACATCCATCACAGAAAAAGCTGCCTCCGATTCCTTCGGGGTGGCTCGCACCCAAATCAAATTCTCGGACTTTCCCAGATCTTTCAGATGGAAAATCGCCTGAGGTGAGACCTTACCGAACAACAATGCAGCCGGGCCCAAACCCGCGACATGATTATTCAATTCTCGTATCGTAACTTGATTTAAATCCGGGTCATAAACCCAAAGCGTCTTCCCGTCACTAAGAATCGTCTGCTTAAACGGGTCTTGTGTTTCCCAAAGAAACTTTCCGGGACGTGAAAATGAAAAACGCCCGGAGGCAACAACTTGCCTGTTCTCGGCTGTGTACTGCATAAAGCGACCGCTCGCACTTTCAACCTTCGCGGTAAAACTCTCGAGCATCCTTACGGCATCGGCTGCACACGCGGTCGTTGCCAGAACAAAAATTGTCAAAGCAAACGTAAACCGACACTTCACTGGAAAAGCTCCCCGTCCCGCACAAGAATTTCTCGCTTTCCTGCCGGATTCGGCTTACTGATGATTCCGGCCTCTTCCATCGTCTCGAGCAAATTAGCAGCGCGGTTATATCCGATTTGTAATCGGCGCTGTACAAAACTGGTTGTAGCCCGTTTGGATTCAAGGACAATTTGGACAGCTCGGTCGTACAGCGGGTCAGCCTCACGTCCGGCACGTCCGCCATTTAGCACAGAACCGTCTGCACCTTCAGTCGATTCGGCGTTCTCAGTCACTCCGTCAATGTACTCGGGAGCTGCCATGCTCTTTAATTGATTAGCAATATCCTCCACTTCGCGATCCGTCACCATACAACTTTGAACACGAAGCGGCGAATTGGAACCGGGAACTTTCATGAGCATATCGCCGTGTCCGAGCAAATCTTGGGCTCCTGGCTCATCTAAAACAACCTGACTGTCGAAGCGACTGGAGACCTGAAAGCAGATGCGGGCCACGATGTTGGTCTTGATGAGCGGCGTAACGATATCCACGCTCGGCCGTTGCGTAGCAAGCACCATGTGAATGCCTGCAGCTCGCGCTTTCTGTGCTAAACGCATAATCAGCGTTTCGACCTGACGTCGCTGAACAAGGATCAAATCGGCCAGTTCGTCGATAAAACATACAATGTACGGGAACGGAATTAACGGCTTATGAGGTTCCGGATTATCCGGTGTCACGTCAAAGGGATCCATTAGGGGCGTCCCTGCCTGTTCGGCAGCCCGAACCTTCTCGTTGTACACATCAAAACTCCGAACCCCCAAGTGGCTCATCAATGCATACCGATGATCCATTTCCTGAACGAGCCAATTAAGGGCATTGGCGGCCTTATTCATATCCGTAACAACCGGGCAGAGCAGATGCGGAATTCCCTGATACAAGGAAAACTCCACCAATTTCGGATCGATCAGAACAAGCCGCAACTGCGACGGATCACACTTAAAGAGCAGTGAAAGAATCATCGAATTGACGGCAACGGATTTACCGGATCCCGTTGTTCCGCCGATGAGCAAATGCGGCAATCGAGCCAAGTCAGCAACGACCGGATTTCCGCCGATATCCTTTCCCAAGGCAAGAGTTAAAAGAGAGCGCGCATTTTCAAATTCAGCGCTACCGATTACCTCGCTTAAATACACTGTCTGCCGTTGTTGATTATTGTTCGGAATTTCCAGTCCCATGTAGGGCGTACCCGAAATCACCGGAACGATTCGTATCGAATTATCGGCAGAAAGAGCCCGAGCCAAATCCTTGCGGATCTTTTCAACCTGGCTCCCCTTAACGCCTTCGGAAAGCTCCAACCAATACTGCGTAATCACCGGACCAACTCGCGCATCGACAACGCGAGCGTCCACGTGGTAAGTCTTTAACTTACTTTCGATCAGTCGACTTGTAATACCGATTGCATCTTCGTTAACGGAATCACGATGCTCGGGCGGTCGTTGCAAAAGCTCAAAACTGGCAACGGCACGTCCGTCTTTTCCGAATAGTTCGCGTTGTTCCTGTGTTGCGTTGATGCGCGAAGGGCGTTCGCGACTCGGCTTTGTCGGCTTCCGAGGAGGGTTGGTCGAGGGAACTACAAAAGGCTTGACGGTCACGGGACCATCCTGAACCGTCACTCCGTCCAAAGGAGAATAAGGTTTTTCCTGCGTCCTTGTTCTCGAGAAACAATGCAGAACATATTTAACAACAGCCTCACAGCAAATTCCAAGAACGTCAAAAAACGTTCCCCAGGAAAAACCGAATGCCGCTGAAGAACTCAGACCTAACACGAAAAGACTTAGAACAGTGCTTCCCCAAATTCCCAAGTACGGAGCAATAAACGATGCAATCTCATGACCGAACAATCCTCCGGCTCCGCTCGGCAAATTGCCTCCGAGATACCCGAATTGCAGCGCTTCTATGCAAACGGAACTTAGCATCACGAGGATAAAACACAAGAACGACCCGAATGCCCGAGGCCAAGTGTTCGGTTCTCGTCGAGCACAAATAACAAGCAAGTTCGAAACAAATAACGATGCAAGGACAACAACAATCCACCATGCCGAGTAGCCGAAAAGCCAATAGAAGATATCGGCAATCCACGCCCCCGAGATACCGCAAAGATTTTCAACACCTTTCGCGCCAGTTACGGAAAACCCCGGATCGGTGGACGTATAGGTAAATAAAGAAATGGCCAGCAAAACAGCTAAAAGAAGGCCGGCAAATGCACTGACAAACGTAACGGCCGAACGAGCTCCGCGCGCAACCGTCGTCATGACCTTTTCTCGCGCGAACTGACGCGCAACGAGACCGGCCTCCTGTTGTGCCTTTTCCTGTGCGATTTTATTCTCACGCCACTCGCTGATAATCGCCGGTTTCTTTGCTTTTCGTATGCTCATGAGCCAAGGATTATAAAGCGTTAACGAATTAAACCCGACCTTTATCGATTCCGTTCTCAATTCCCGTTTCGAGCGACGTTTCCAGCTGAGCAAACAGGAGACAGTTTGTAAAAAATCAAACTTTTTTCGCCTCAGCCCAAGCTATAGCGTAATGTAGAACTACATCCCTATTCTCATCGATGTAGATTTCAAAACAGACTGATTCTCATACTTTTATTGAGACGAACGGTCAGGAAAGATCTATAATTTTGTAGTTCTAGCTAGGACTACATCAAAATGGCATTTCTGAAGATACAGAAACTGGTCCGAGACCAAGGTAAAGTCGTCGGCGGTTCGGCCTCCCTTGTTGATACGGAGTATGTTCCCGGGGCTAAATACCATGCTAAGCACAAAGTGCTGGAGAGACTGGGTAAGGTCCTGTATCTGAGCGAAGACCGTCGTGAGGGGATCTTCCAATCTCCGACGCGAGGGATTGTCTTGTACAACGTTGACTCACAGCAATTTGCCGACGTAGATTCAAATGACCCACGGATAGCGCACCGCTTGCCGATTTCTCAGCCATTGGTTCATACGGTCTTTGGAGATGCTTATCTGCTTCTGAAGTTTTTGAAAAAAGAGAGGCTGCTATCCGTTCTGAAACAGGTTTTTCAAAAAGATCGTGACTATCAACGCATGATGGGGCATATCTTGCATGGAGTCCTCCGAGACGGCAGCAAGATCCACTGCGACGATTTCTTGTCAATGTCCTTCGTATCCTATTGTTTGGACGAGGTGAGTCTGAACTCATTTCATTCGGATACACAGTTTTATACGCAGATGGGATCTGATGCAGTCCGTCTGGCTTTCTTCCGTTCCTTCGTCAAGTACATGCGGCAAAAGAATCCGGACTTTGGCAAAGGCTGTTACGTTGACTCAACGCCGTTACCCAATGCGATTCGCAACAACCCTTTCAACGCTTTGTGTAGCCACGGCATCCAAGCCGCCTCCGTTCAAATGCGGCTTGTGCTGGTATTGGATGAAGCGTCAGGACTCCCTGTATGGTATGACATCATCCCGGGTAACGTACTGGACTTGAGCACGACGATGAACGTGATAAACGACGTTGCCGTATCCCTGAATGTGGAAATTCATAGCTTAGTGCTCGATGCCAGATATGTAAGCAAAGAATTACTACAGGCCTTTAACGTCAAGTCTGCGAAGAAAATTATCGGCCGCATGCCGGCGAAGAAAGGCTTTCCTCACAAGCAACTTTACTGGGCATGTAAGCCGCTGATGAGCCGAGGCAAATACGATTTCGTTCAGAACGAGCACACGTATTTTGGTTACGAAAAAGACATCTCACTTTTCGGAGTGGATGAATACGCTTATGTGTACGTCGATAAAGAGAACGCGCTGACGGGCTTTAGAAAATACCTTGATGAAAACGAGGAAGAATTTCGCGCATTGAAAGACAAGGATAAAGATTGGCTTCAAGTCAAATACGGCTATTTCATCCTGATTTCCAATCGGAGAGCATCACCCGAAGAGCTTTTGAGGGAATACTTTGAGCGGACAAACATCGAAATCGTCTTCAAGACTGGCAAGGAGTATTTGGGGCTGCTGCCACTGTCCAAATGGACGAATGAGACTGTGCGCGGAAAAATCCTGCACGACATTATTGACACGATTATCGTGCTTTTGCTTCGCCGGCAGTATGACTCCACGGGTTTCTCTCTGTCGGAAATATTCGGTCGTTGCCAGTCTTTGATGTGCTGTAACGACGGTAATCAAGTGCTTGTCGAAACGCCCAATAAGCAAACAAAAAATTTCTACTCCCTTTTTAAGGAAATTCCGCCTTCCAGACTTTCCCTGTCCGATGCTCGGAATCTCTTCAATGATGTGTAGTTCTACTTTTGATTAAATCTTGGGCTCAGCAACACACACATCGAACCGTACCGAAGGCACTGAATTAGGCTTGCAATTTTCAGTCAGATTCTGCACAATACGCATCCTTCAGGCAGGTTCATCTGTCTTAAGTCTCGTTTCGGGGGTGTAGCTCAGCTGGGAGAGCGCTGCGTTCGCAATGCAGAGGTCAGGAGTTCGATCCTCCTCATCTCCACCAAATATCAGGGACCCGGGGACCGAATTCGGCGCTCGGGTTTTTTCATGGACTCGTCGGAATCATCAAGAGCCTGATCCTTGTCCGAGTAATCTCAGGAGAAAGACTTTCGAAAACCCCCACGAAGGCCTAGTGATGTACTTGCGTTATTTGCTTAGTTACTTTCAACTTGTCGCTTTCTGATTAGTCACTATTCACAGTTTCGCACTCCGCGTTTTCTCCATACGATACAGCTGTCTGGATCGTTTTTTCAAAAGGAGTGCCCTATGTTCCCGATTAATAACACAATGGACGTCGTCGCTCTGGTCATTGCCGCAGCAACCTGTGTGATTCTCGTTCTTGTTGCTTGGAAAACGAGTTAAATCCGTTTTTTGTTTCTCTCCGGCAGAGCCACAGGCGTCTGTTAGGCAATGCCGTCATCTGCTTATCCCGCCCTTGCCGGCGGGATTTTTTTCCTCTTTCCCTTCTGATTTTTTAGAAAAAAGTTTTTTCTTGTCTGAATTGCCGACAATCCGGCAAGCCTCTGAACCCTTTTTCCAAACTGCTAAACTCAATCCGATTAGTTCGTTTGAAAACACATCGTAAAGCGGCTTTTTGTCTTGCCGACACACGGAAAATCATGGCACTGCATATCGCCTACTCCAACAGTTATGAAGTCCTGAAAGCCCAACTGACCGTCAATCTGGAAATGGACAGTAAGTCCGGAGCCGATCTGCTGTTTTCTCCGATTCGAATCGTTGTTCCTTCACGAGAAGTTGAAAACGACATTGCCAGAACTGTGTGCAAAACAGACGGCATTTGTATCGGATTTTCGTTTTCCAACTTGGCCGGCTGGTTAAAACCGTATGGGTCGTTCTGGCACTCATCGAGCATGGATAGCTTCACGCTCCCATGGCGTTTGTACCCGATCCTTACACACATTCAAAAAGAAAACGATGTCACTTCGGAATACGCCCGACTAATCGAGTACTTGCAAGGAAAGGCTCCGGGGGAGCTTTTTTCCCTTGCAGAACATATCGCCCACGTTTTCACAAAGTACGTCAACTATCGGTATGACTGGGTTTGCTCCTGGATTGACGACTCGCAGGCCACGCGCGACACGGAAAAACTTGCCAGGCAACCGGACTTCGGCTGGCAAAAACATCTGTGGAAAGAACTCCGCGCACGTGATCGGGAAAATGAACACACAAACAGTCAGTACAAGTCAACTTCATACACCGGTAAAATTCTTGCTCTCCAAAGAGAATTGCTTGCAGACGATACCGAAGAGAGTGCTGCAACCGACGAAAAAACGCCCGTTCACATTTTTCTGCCGCATACATTACCGCCTCTTGCCATGCCCGTCCTTGCCCGCCAAGCCCAGGAGCGCGACGTGTGGCTCTATGTCGTCAATCCTTGCTGTCGGTATTGGTTCGATCCGAAAGATGCCGTTCCCAAAGAACTTTTCCGCTGGACGGAAAATTCGCATATGGCACAAAGAAACCAATTCCTCAGAGAAAATGCCAAAAGCATCCGTGCTTTCATCGACAGACTCTGGCAGTATGCCCCGGACGAGGGGATGTCTGCATCCAAGCTCATCGAGGATAACTACGTGCGTTCTCGGAACAATCTGGAGGGAATGCATCGATTTTGGGAGCAGGCGACAGAAGGTGTCTACACGCAAGTTGCAAATGCCGACCAATCCTTTATTTGGCAAAAACGTCAAACGCAAGACAACCGTCCGCTCCCCCTTTTGGATGCCGTCGTCAACAGTCTGCTTTTTGACTGTCCCTTAACCGGTGACGGAGTCGATTTTTCATTTGATGCAAAGAACTTTTCAGCAACTCGGGACACGAGTTTGCGCCTATTTAAATCCAATGGCCTAATCGGGCAGATCGAAGCTGTGGTCGACTGGATCGAAGCCTTAAAACAAGCACATAACTACAGTGCATCGGATTTTCTTATTGTTACGCCGAATATTTCAAATATTGCCGGTCTTGTCCGAGGCGTGATGAATGCGCGAGCCCCGGAAAATCGCATCGCATACAAAATTCTCGGCGAGGTCAACAACCGAGAAAACGCACTGTTGCAATCGGGAGATTTCTTCTTTAAAACCCCCGATTTCGATACTTTCTTCGAGCTCATCTCATCGCCGCTTTTCATGCGTTGCTGGGATATTGACTACACGGACTTAGAAATCCTCCGCACCTGGCTTGCAACTGCAGGATTTTGTAGCGGAGTCTCCCTATCTCATACTCGCGCCCTTTTCGGACAAGACGCCGTAAAAAACAATGACACGACACTCAAGAATGCCGTCAAGCGCCTGACATTGGGTTTTGTCTATCCGCAGGGAACAGGGGCTGTTTACGGGCAATCGCTTGCCGTCTTCGGTAATGAAATTCAGGGATTTGACAATGAGACGGTTGCCGAGCAACCTATCTTGTTTAACCGGCTTTTGAGCCTGTGGCAGAAGGTAAAAACCTTGTCTGAACTTGCCGGCTTCAACAAGGACCCATATGCGGGCCTTACGGCGGCCGAGTGGAAAATCTTTTCCGAAACCCTTTTGGACTCTCTTTACCCGAGCAAACCAGATACCTTCGTGCAGGAGGCGCGCGACAGCTTCGCTCAAGCAGTCGCAACTCTTCATGAAACCATCTTAAGTGCCACACAAGATCCCGAAGAGAAGATTGCGCCCGAGGTCTACTGGGCCTCGCTCAAGCGCGCCGTCAGCGTCTCCGTCATTCAAAGCCGCCAGGAAGGCGCCGTCACATTTGCCAACATGGATGCGCTGCGCAATATTCCCTTTAAAGCCATCGCCATGATAGGGCTCGAAGAAGATTCGGACTTCCCGGGCAATACCGTAAGCGAAGAGTTCGATTTAACTTGTGCCTATCGCACCCGCAACGATGCCCCCGGCTTTCGTCGCGGTGACCAGGATTCAAGACTTGACAACCGTAGTTTGTTTCTCGAATTGATTTGTTCGGCCAAGCGCCACCTGTTGATAACCTACGACGCCGGCGGCAATTCCGTAGAAAAATCAAAAAATGCCTGCGCCGTTGTGGAAGACTTCGCTCAATGGCTCGATGAGCAAGCGCCCGGCATTCTTGCCAAGATTTCCGGATCGCTGCCGACTTCGCGGCTATCAAGCGAGTGTTTTGATATCAGTCGGGATAAAAACGGAAACGCCGACGGTATTCGTTTCTTTACGAATCGAAATCCCTACGACTTTTACGCCTGGAAAAATTCCGTTGATATTCCCAAGCCTGACGAACATGCAGAAGACTATTTAAGAGGGCTTTCGTCCGAATCTGATTCCGATTCGGAAATTCTTTATTGGAAAGATATTCTGGGCGTCTGGATGAACCCGACACGGTACATTCACGGAAAACTCAAACTGGTGTTCTTTTACGGCACACCCGAACAAGTCGAACCTACCGGCTTGTTTCCGGATCTTGCCTCCGATCCCTTACAAAAAAAGGTGTTGGCTCAGCACCTTTTAGAAAAGCTTCAGTCGATAGACAGCGAAGGAAAGTCAGAGCAAGAACTCGTTTCCCTTCTGTGCAATGAGGAAGGTTTCCGCCTGAATCCGATTTACGGATTCGCGCCGCTCCGCCCCTTGGCACTTGAACCCCTCGCACGGCAAGCGGTTTCGATTTTTCTCGCTCAAAAAAATCTGGCTCCGCTCGGTCTTGTGCGGGAAGATCCCGGTTATCTGACCGTTGGCAATACACGCATTCGGTTACCGCTTCTCGATATCATCAAGACCGACTCCGAAGGATCGACAACCGATTTTCTCATCACGGCCTTAAGTCAAAGCGACTACGTGCGTGCTTCGCTCCTGCAAATGGCCCTGAGAGCTTTGGATAACGAGCGTAGCGAAAAGAAAAATTACAAGTTGCGTCTTCTCGGAATAGCCGATACCGGAACGGCACAGGAGCTTCCGGAGTGTGCCGACCGTATAGCGGATAAAAACGATGTGCGTGCCCTTCTCCCAGCTGAAGCCTTTTTACTCATTCAAGCGTTTGTTCAACTGACAAAGACCGTGAATACGCAAATCCGCGTTCTTCAAAAACCGACTTCCGACCCAAATCGTCAGAAGGGTTTGCACCTATTTAACCCAATCTGGCGAGGATTTGATGCTCTGCAAAAAGACATTACGGACAAGAAAGACGTGTTAGATGACCTTGCCCTATTCAATCCCCACAAAACACCTTCCAAAAAGGCGAACACTGCAGACGATGCTGCCAGACAAATCATCACGACAATTGAGACATTCATCAAGACGGCCTCCGGCCGTAAGGAGTCCGTATGACAACCGATTCCTTTCACGCGGTCGATTTTGACTACACGAGAACCGAACTCCACGGTCCGATGCTCATTGAGGCCAGTGCCGGAACCGGAAAAACGTTTTCTCTGGAAAGAATTATTTTGCGCTTAATTGTCGAGGAAGATGAAAACGGTACGGCCGTCGGACTTGACCATCTGCTTCTTGTGACCTTTACCAATGCCGCAACATCGGAATTACGAATGCGGGTGCGCCAAACACTCCGGAATGTCTTGCGAACTTGGAATACATTGTTACAAGGAAAAACGCCGAACGAGAAAGTCGATTCGCTGATTCAGGGCTGGTTTGATGCAGCAGAAATTGTCCGACGAAGCAACGAGCCGAATCGGACAAAGGAAGCGGTCAATGATTGGCACCGACGCGTTAAAAAGCGTCTGGAAGACGCTTGTCACGTGATTGACGTGGCGGCGATTTACACGATTCACGCCTTCGCGCAAAAACTTCTCAAAGAATTTTCCCTTTCCTGCGACGGCTTTGCCGAACGGCAGATTCTTCAGGATGCCGAACTCGAATCCATAAAGGCCGACCTGCTCGATAACTACTTAAGAGAGCACCTGCCGTCAGACAATCCTTCTCTTTTAAAGGAAATCCTTCAGTACACAGAAGTGGGAGAGGCCTTCAAAGACTTGGGACGCGAAAAACCGGAGTACATCCGAACACTGACTGTAAAAAAACTAACGTCTGAAGAAACAAAAGACAATAAAAAAGGCGCCGAAAAAGCCACCGCCTTGAGCCCGGAAGCAAAAGTCTGGTTCACAAAACTTTTCACGACGTTCCCCGGCCTTTTATCCGAACGATTACGACGTTTGGGCTACGCCACACATGACGGCATGCTTTTAGAACTCCTCGGATACTTAAGAGAGCAATCCGGACATCCAGACCAGAACGGCGGCTCCTTCATTGATACGGTCCGCACCCGATACAGGGCTGTTTTAATCGACGAATTTCAAGACACCGACCCGGTTCAGTACGAGATTTTCAAAATTCTTTTTCTAGACGCTAAATCCTGCCGTACTCCGCCCTCTGACAAAATCTTTTTCGTCGGCGATCCGAAGCAAGCCATTTATTCGTTTCGATCAGCCGAACTCGAAACCTATCTGCTGGCGAAAAAGAACATCCGCGTCGTAAAAAGCCTTTCAATCAATTACCGGTCAACACCGTCACTCATTGGTGTCTTTAATCGGTTTTTTTCCTCCGAGGCTGCTTTTCAAATGTCGGAAGCCTCATTCCCGACGCGCATTGAACCGTGCCAAAACACTCCGCCCCTGCCTCTTCGGTTTAAGGAATTCGAAAACGGACACGTCGAAGACTTGCCGTCCTTTGAATTCTGGACAATTCCTTCGGGCAAGGTCGAAGCAGAAAAAATTAAGGCACGGAAACTTTCGCCCGCAAGCATTGAGCTCAATGCCATTTCCAACGACATCGTCTCGCTTCTCGGCGGGCAAATCAACGGAAAGAAGGGGACGATTTTCGTTTATGCAGGAACCGAAAAAGAGCGCCCCATCGAGGCCGGGGATATCGCCGTTCTCGTTCGCCGAAACGTCGATGCTCAGAAAGTCGTCACTGAACTTCGAAGCCACGGACTGCGTGCTGCCGTCCTCTCCAAAGAAAGTGTCTTCAGTCGCCCCGAAGCCGTTGAACTTCTTTTGTTTCTCCAGGCCGTGCTCACACCGAAAACTCGAAGTGCATTTAACAGTGCAGCGGCAACCGTGTTTGTCGGCTATTCCCTTGCAGATCGCCTTAACGAAACACGCGCGTCTTGCCTGCAAGAAATTCTTCGTCAAGTAGCCGCTGACTTGCCTGAGTACGGCGCCTATGCCGTGCTTTTGCGCCTAATGCGGGAAACAGAAGCGACTCGAGGCTTCGGAACCATTGCGCGTCTTCTGAAGGAAGAAAATTCACGCGCTCTGATTAACTACCAACATCTGCTTGACCTCATCGAGTGCGAACAACGGCACACGCAATCGCTTTCCGGACTGATTGCCTGGCTGACACAAAAGATTGCTCAATCCTCGAATGTCGGCGATGACGAGAAACTCCGTCCGGACAACGGAAAATCCCTCATAAACGTTATGACCATCCACGCCAGTAAAGGACTGGAATTTCCCGTTGTTTACCTGGCCGGCGCAGGAAGTCTCAAGCCGAAAATCGACGGGAGTCAAAAGCGCTTTACTTTCCGAGAAACAGATTCCGAAGGAAATCGATACTTGATTGCATATCCTGAAAAACAACCGCTCAAGGAACACGTCGATACGGTTACTCGTGAAACGCAGGAAACGCAACGTTTGGCCTATGTAGCAATGACACGCGCCTCACAACGCCTTGTACTGCCGCTTGTTTTTACGTTGACTTCAACAGGAAAATACAGAGACTGTGATTCAAATGCCTATCTAAAGGCATTGCTCCCGACAAAAGGATCCGACACAAAAAGCAAAGGGAACGGTCTCGAAGCGATGAACAGTATCTTCGATTTCATAAAACAAAATCCGGGAAATTACATCGCCTATCAGCTTGGCCCCTGCAAAAAGCATGTGTTCCGATCGCAGAAAACAGGTTCTTCGAAGACATCGATTGTCTATCCGGCCCAGTCGTTGGAGCGAGTTTGGACGCAGTCGAGCTTTACAACGCTTTCCAAGTTCTTTGTCAACAACCATGACACGGGATCGGCCTGTACGTATTTGTCTTTCCCGGCAGGCGCCGACGCCGGAACCTTTCTACACAAAGTTATGGAAACGGCCATTGTCCGTGCCGGAGGTTTGCCAAAAGAGGTTCTTGATAGTGACACATGGCTCATCGAACATGTGAATCGTTCTTTTGATTGGAACATGAAAGGAACTCTCGGGACGCTTTCCGGTTCCGAGCAGCCGGACCCGGCCGTGGGTATTGCCTACGCAGGAGACTTTGAAGCCTACTGCCGCGCATGGCTTATCCGAACGTTCAAGCAACTTTTTCAGGCGCCGATTTTTGAAGGCGAAACATTACGGGATTTAATCGGAAAGCGGCACCTTGCACCCGAAATCGGGTTTCTCGGATCTATCGACAATCGGGCTTTCACCCCCGATCGCCTTGAAAAAGCCTTTACCGAAAATTCGGTTTTTTCCTTTGTCGTCAACCGCGGTGAAGGTTCGAAAGAAAGGTTCCCTCTCGCGCAGTCTCTGTACGGATTTCTAGCCGGTCAAATTGATTTGATCTTCAAAGACAAAAACGAACGCTACTGGATTGTTGACTGGAAAAGTAACAAGATTGAAGACCCGGAGCAAAACCACTCGCGTGACTATTTCGGAAACTACACGACAGAAGCCATGGACTCTGTCATGCGCGGCGCCAATTACAAGCTTCAGGCCCTTTGCTACCTAACGGCACTAAAGCGTTTTTTGCACAAGTATTACAAAAACGAAGCACTGGCTCTTTCCCACATGGGAGGGGCTTTGTATGTCTTTTTACGCGGCATCGGACAGGTTAACGGACGCCAAACCGGGATTTATCGTATGCCGATGGATTCGACACTTACCGATGCCGTCAACACTTTAGACCGACTCCTCACAAGCCGGTAAATATAACCATGTCGTATTACGAAGAACCCTCTGATTTTGTCCGAACAATAATCGAGTTCATCCTGGAGACCGAGGAACTATCCGACCACGATCCGATAGTACCGTGTTTAACTCACGCTCTTACCTTGCTGGAAACAAGTTTGCGACAAGGGGGGCTATGTGCGGACATTTCGCCCGATGAGTCAGACCGTCTCATCAAAGCCGGCTTGGCAATCGAGCACCCACACGGTCAAATCGACCGGATGCATATCCCGCCACTTGTCATTGCCGACAAAACGCACGTTTACTTGCAACGTGATTTTGCCGTCGAGTGCAACCTGGCCCATGCAATCGCTTCCTTTTGCAAAAAAGA
>ERZ808258.488-NODE-488-length-15474-cov-3.132564_pt1 | contig 15474 bp, 10 predicted proteins | sample MGYA00521280_ERZ808258 | MGnify/ENA primary metagenome ERZ808258 (study PRJEB31516, sample SAMN03275585) | gut metagenome | biome: mammalia-associated habitat; material: feces | host: Papio cynocephalus | place: Kenya | collected 2012-07-19 ...
GGAAAGTGGGTTCATGCCCATTTGCAAGCATATGCGTATATCGTGATACTTGCGATAGAAGCGCACGGTAGAATGGCCAGCTAAACGCATACGTCCTTTTTGTTCTTCAAAGCCTACAGGATGCCAGTGATAGTTGATGGCTTGAGGAGCGTAATAAATTTTATAGCCAGCTTTTAGTAAACGATAACCAAGCTCCAAATCTTCATGGCCGTATCCTTGAAAAGCTAAATCGAATTTGCCCACTTGAATTAAAATGTCGCGTGGTACTGAAGCATTGCCAGTTAAGAAATAGTGCCAAGGTAAAAGCTTGCGAGTGGGCTTATGGCGTGAGTGAGCTGCTGGATCCTGAGAAAAGAGCTTATATTCTTCTAAAGTTTTTACCTGAACTTCGTTGCCTACTACCGCCTGGCCAGGATATTGCTCGTGATAGCGGGCGTGTATAGCTAAAAGGTTGGGATCGGCCAGAATGTCAGCGTCGGTAAAGAGCACTATCTCACCTTGAGCATTATCTATACCACGATTGCGAGCACCGCTGCGCCCTGTATTGGGGCCCACTAAAAGGCGCAAATTGGGTGCATTTAAGCTTTGCACATACTCGGCGGTGCCGTCAGTGCTACCGGCATCACAGAGCAAAATTTCATAATCATCTGGATGCATGGTTTGGTTGAGCAAAGTGGGCAGCACTTCTTGAAGCTTATCAACTCGGTTGTAGGTAGGAATAACCACGCTGATCTTTACGGACATATCTTTTTACAGGCCTCGTATAAATTTTGGCTCAATGTTTCGTCATCTTGGTTCTTATCCTGCTTTACTACCACTTCGCAAGTAGTGCGCCAAGGCTTCCAACGAGTTAAGTTTCGCTCTAAGTTATCGGCAGGGAAGAAAACCACCTCTGGCAACTTGACGGCAGCAGATACGTGGGCCGATCCTCCATCTGGAGTAACCAAGAAGAGGCAATTCTTTAAGAAGGAGGCAAAAATATACAAGTCTCCATCTGAAAAAACCGGTACGGTATCCTCAGTATCTGAGTTTTCTTCCCTTAAGTTGTGGCTTAAATCTTGAGCAAAAGTGTCAACCCAAACTCTATCGTTGGGAGCACAAGAAAAAATGGGCGTATAGCCGCCTTGGCGCAATTTTTTATATAAGAGAGCGGCACTTTGCAAAAGAGGCCAATAGGGCGAAAAATGCTTATCTTGATCGGCTGTTTGAGAAGGAGTTTCGCTTGAAATATTAGGACGAGTGCCATTTTTAGCTAAGTCGCTTATTTCCTTATGCCAACGCGGCATAAGTTGAATGGCACACAAACGGCGGCTTTTTAATTCGCTTTCTGCAATACCAAGAGCTTGGGCTAGAGCTTGGCGTCCTTGAGCTAGCTGTTCTGTGCTAAGCTCCAAAGTTAACTCGGGAAAATTCTTTTCGGCAGGCGTTTTTAGGCCCAATTTTTCCAATAATAAGAAGAAGCGAGCCGTTTGGTGGATCTTTTGATCTATATGCGGATTATTGGAAAAAGGGACTCGATAGTTTAGTTGCCAGAGTAAAGCCAAGCTCTTTAAAGGCTGGCTCCAACCGGGGAAAAAGCCGCAGCGCACAGGGCTGCCGCTTTGGTAGACAGCTGAAAGAGCATAACCTTTTTCCGTAAAGCAAAGCACAGCGTCAAAATGACCCTTGCGCAAAGCTTCTGTCAGTTTAGCTTTAAAATCTGGCTCCTTAGGATTAAAAACGATAGTTTGAGCAGTTCCAGTAAAAACCGGCGCTCCTAAACTGGAGGCGATCACCACTATTTCACTTTGAGAGCAGGCTCTAACTAAAAAACGGATGGCAGGCAAAGACAAAATGCTATCGCCCAAACCGTCCAAAACTACGACGGCTATTTTTTTGGCCTTGATTAAAGGCGAGTTAGCTTCTAAATATGAGCTGTAGTTAGGTTCTGACATAAGCGTTCCATTTTGGGGCCGCCGCCCTTTCTCCCTTTTCACTTAGAACCTCAATGTAAAAACTTCAGCCCTTGCTAAGTTTTCGTTAGGCGGCTTTGGCAGGTTTTGCTCGATCGAATGTAAAACTGCAACCGCCCCGCAGCGGCACAAAAACCGCTGCTATAGCCATTTAGGAGTGATTTTTGCAATTGAGTTCACGCAGTAGTCAGGAAACATTCTCTTTAGGCAGAGTTATAGAAGCGCCTTTGCAGGAAGTAGTGCGTTCCCGCTTTTTAAACTATGCTCTGTCAGTTATTACCGATCGTGCTCTTCCTGATGTCCGCGACGGACTCAAGCCTGTGCAACGTCGCATTCTTTATGCTATGCATCACGATTTGCATTTGAGCCCGGACAAGAGCACCTTAAAGTGCGCCAAAGTTGTCGGTCAAGTGTTAGGCAGCTACCATCCGCATGGCGATTCGGCTGTCTATGAAGCTATGGCTCGTATGGCTCAAGATTGGACTTTGCGTTATCCTTTAGTCTTTGGCCAAGGCAATTTCGGTTCCATTGATGGCGACGGCCCGGCAGCTTATCGTTATACCGAAGCTCGCCTCAGTCCGGTAGCTATGGAATTTGTGGAAGAATTAGGCCAAGACACGGTCGACTTTATTCCCAATTTCGACGAAAGCACTCCCGAGCCTAAAGTCTTGCCTGCTCGTTTGCCGCAAATGTTGGTTAATGGTTGCATGGGTATTGCTGTAGGTGTAGCTACAAATATTCCACCTCACAATTTAGGTGAAGTTTTACAAGCTTGTCGAGCTTTAATCGATAATCGCCAACTAAGCGTAGCTCAATTACTTACTTATGTTAAAGGGCCCGATTTCCCCACTGGCGGAGAATTACTTAACAGTCGTCAGAGCTTAGAACAAGTGTATGCTTCCGGCCAAGGCGCTCTTAAAGTGCGTGGTACTTATAAAATCGAAGAAAAGAACAAGCGCCAGTTCCATATCATTATTGATTCTATTCCTTATATGGTCAATAAATCGGAACTTGTTGAAGAAATTGGCAACATTATTATGGCCGGTAAAATCCCGCAATTGCAAGATGTGCGTGATGAATCGACTACTGATATTCGCATAGTTTTAGAGTGCCGCCACGACGCCGATCCTACTGCAATTATGGCCTACTTATTTAAAAACACTAAATTGCAAAATCAATTTAATGTCAATATGACTTGCCTTACTTCACGTGGTCCGGAGCGAGTCAATTTGCGCACCGCTTTGCTGGAATTTGTCGATTTCCGCTTTGAAGTTACAGTACGCCGTCTCAATTACGAAGTACGTTTACTCAATGAGCGCATCCATATTTTAGAAGGCTTCGTTAAAGTATTTGACGCTATTGAAGAAGCTATTGCTATTATTCGCACTTCTTCCGGCCGCGCTTCCGCCAACCAAGCTTTATGCGAGCGTTTCTTAATAGATGAAGTTCAAGCCGACGCTGTTTTGGATTTGCGCCTCTATCGTTTGAGCCAAGATGACGTACTTTTAATTAGAGATGAACTGGCCGAAAAGAGAACTAAGCGCGACAATTTAGAGCAACTTTTGGGTGATATGCCTGCTCTGTGGGCTTTGGTTAAAGATGAACTTGGTCAAGTGCGCCGTCGTTTCCTGGACGAGCGTCGCACTCAAGTTATGCGTGAAGGCGCTGAAGAGTTGGTCTACAATGCTGATGATTTTATTGTCGATGAGAAGACAGACGTTGTCATTACTCGCGACGGTTGGTTGCGCCGTGTAGCTCCAGGGACTGATTCCAGTAAGTTGCGTTTGCGTCTGGAAGACTCAGTCTGGCAAATCTTGGAAGGCTCAACTTTAAATTCTCTGATTCTTTTTACCAATTTCGGTATGGCTTACACTATGCCAGTACATGAGTTGCCTAGCGGCACACGTGGTTTCGGTGAGCCGGTGCAGAAGTTTTTCAATTTTAGTGACGGTGAAAAGATCGTTTCCGCTTTCCTTTTCGATAGTCGCAACAGTGAAGTTTGGTCGGCCCCCAGCGAAGAAGAGCTTCCCAGCATACACGCCCTGGCTTTAAGTAGCGATGGTAAAGGAGTACGCTTCTCCTTTGCTGCTTTTGTGGAGCCTTCCAAGAAGAGTGGCCGCCGCTATATGCGTTTGGGCGAAGGCGCTCAGGCTGTGGTAGTTGAGGCGGTGCGAGGACGCGAACATTTAATAGTCCTTACTGTACAAAATCGCGCTTTGATTTGTCCTGTAGAAGAAATTAGCTTTAATTCAGGTTGTGCCCGAGGCGTTCAAGTTATCAAACTTGAAGAAGAAGATAAGCTTTGGGAAAGCATGGTAGTCAATGGCCCCGATCAAGGACTTATGCTTAGTCGTGTAGGTACGGGCACGCCCATTGAAGTATCATTGCGCAAACAGAAAATCTGCGCTAGAGGTGGCAAAGGCACTCTCTTAATTAAGCGCGGTAAATTGCAATTGCAAGAGAAGTTCTATAGTAATGCTACTAAAGACGAGATAGAGCCGGAGCACGAGTTTACCGAATTGACAGAAGAAGCTGAAGTAGAAGCGGATATTTTCGATCCTGATTTAGGACTTTAAGCGATGTCTATTTTTTGCAATATGGATACGGCTCCGTGCGGGGAAAATAAGAAAAAAGCGGCGCTTTAGAAACAAAAGGACGATAATTATCTAGGTTCGGAAGAAGAGTTGGGAGTGAGGCGAAAATGGAATCTTATACTGCGCAAGATATTCAGGTTTTAACCGGTTTAGAGCCGGTGCGTAAAAGGCCTGGTTTGTATATCGGCAGCGTGGATAGCGCCGGTTTGCACCATTTAATCTGGGAAATTTTAGACAACTCCATAGACGAAGTAATGAATGGTTACGCTACTTGGGTAGAGTTGGAGTTGGATCGTGACGGTCGGTCTATAAGGGTAACCGACAATGGACGTGGTATTCCTGTCGATATACACCAAGAATATGGCAAATCGGCTTTAGAGCTGATTATGACTACTTTGCATGCTGGTGGCAAATTCGCTCACGCCAATTACACATATTCAGGCGGTTTGCACGGTGTGGGCGCTTCGGTAGTCAATGCTCTCTCCGAACGTTTGGAAGTAACTGTCAAACGCGACGGCGGCGAATGGTTCCAATCTTACAATTTCGGTGTACCTACAGCTCCTGTAGCTCAAGTGGGCGATAATGTGCGCGGCAGCGGCACTTCTATCTGGTTTAGACCTGACGAAGAAATTTTTGAAGAGACAATTTTTGATCCTAAAATTATTTTAGATACTTTAGAGTCTCGCGCTTGGTTGCACAAAGTAAAAATTATATTTAAAGATCGCGTCAATGGTGTGACGCATAAATTAGATCATTGTGACAGCGGCTTAGACGGCTATTTAGCTCAATTGGTGGGCGAGGAGCCTAGAGCTTCAGCCTGGGAAGAAAATATTTTTTCTTATCAGCGTGAAGAAGATATTCGCATGGAAGCGGCCGTACTTTGGAGCCAAGCTGGCGGCGAACATGTGCGCAGTTTTGTCAACGGTATCAATACTCCTCAGGGTGGTACCCACGATTTGGGTTTAAAAGCCGGCTTGGTAAAAGCTGTGCGCAATTATATGGAAATTCACAATCTTCAGCCCAAGGGAGTTAAACTCAGTGCTGATGATATTCGTGACGGTTTGCGAGCTATTATAGCTGTATATATTGCCGATCCACAGTTTAAAGGCCAAACCAAAGAGCGGCTCAACAATACCGAAGTAAATGGACAAGTAGCTTCTGCCATAGCTCCGGCTTTTGAGCGCTACTTAAATGAAAATCCTTCTGTAGCTGCCGGTTTGGTGGATCGCATTGTGCTGGGCGCCAAAGAGAGAGCGGCCGCTGCTCAGGCTACCGAAACTGTCTCGCGCAAATCAGTAACGCGCAAACTTAACTTGCCGGGAAAATTGGCCGACTGTTCTTCCAGTCGCACTGAAGATTGCGAGCTCTTTATCGTAGAGGGTGACTCGGCCGGCGGCTCAGCTAAACAAGGGCGCGATCGGCGCTTTCAAGCTATTTTGCCTCTGCGTGGTAAAATTCTCAATATTGAACACGCTGGCGCTGGCAAGATAGGCCAAAATAAAGAGATCGCCAACTTAATTAGTGCCATAGGTTGCGGTGTAGGCAGCCAATTTTCTGCTTCTAAGTTGCGTTACGGTCGCATTGTGGTTTTGACCGATGCCGACTCGGACGGCCACCACATCGCTTGTCTTTTAGTTACTTTCTTTTATCGCTTTATGCCCGAGCTTATTCGTAGAGGCCATATCTATTTAGGCCGTCCTCCTTTATATCGTGTTCAGAAGGGCAAAACCATCAATTGGGCCTGGACTGAAGAAGAGCGTGAAAGTTTGAGCAAGAGCGGCCGCAAAGGTACAGCGCAAATTACACGCTTTAAAGGATTGGGCGAAATGAGTCCCGAGCAATTGAAGGCCACTACGCTCGATCCGGCTACGCGCACTATTTTCCGTGTAGTAGTAGATGACGAAAAGGGTGCTTCCGAAACTATTTCCGAATGTTTCGGCCGCGACGTAGCGCCGCGTTACAAACTCATTATGGAACACGCTAGTGAAGCTGAAGAGATAGACGTTTAACAAAAAAGCCGAGCCTAGTTTGTAAAGGCTCGGCTTTTTTTTATTTTAGGTTCGCCATGTGCGCTCTATTGTGTCTAGTAAGCGATCGGAAGCGCCTGCGTATGGTGAATATAAGCGGCTAAATTCGTATTTTTGGCGCAATAGTTGCTGTGGATCGTTTAATAATCCCAAAGCAGCATTGGCTATATAAGTAGGTGTAACTACATCAATAATTTCCGGCACGATAGGTCGATTGGCCAAGATATTGGGCTGAGCTATATAAGAGACTTTGTCGCGCATTCTCATAAGCAATTTGCCTTTAAGTATGCGCCCTCCGGGAAGCCAATCCAGCAAACCAATTAAACCTATATAAGGCAATTGATCGGGACGATTGATGGGCAAAATCATCAATTCCGGCACACCTAAACTGGCCGCTTCAGCTGTTTTGGTGCCGGGAATAGTTACGCACAATTGGGAAGCGCTCAGCTGTGGCAATTGGTTCTTGCGCACAATATCTATACTTATACCTTCAGCTTGTAAAGTTTCGCCGACAATTTTACCTTTGATGCCACCCACAGCTGGATGGGGATTCGCTTGCAAAGCTTTTACCAATTTGGCTGGAGGAATAAAAGGCGAAATGAGCATCTGGAAGCGCAAATCAGGCTTTTGTTCTTTCATAAGTTTGGCCGTTTGTAATAAAAACGGACTTAAATTGGTAACTTCGGCAACGCGACTACCCGGCAAGAAAGAAATTAAGTTGGAATCAGCTTCAGGCAATTGACCATATTTGGCCAAATAGTTTTGCATAATCCAGCGCACATCGTCGACAACCAGATCGCCGACAATAATAGCTTTTTCCAAAGGCAATTTATGGCGCTTCATCCACTCGAAGTGCTTTTCGTCTTTAATAAAGTATCCTTTAAAAGCCGAATCCCACCACCAGCGTCCCCACAAATAAGACCAAGCGGGAATCTTCCAACGCCACACCAAGGCGGCACTGTACATCAAGTCACCACCCAAGTGGAGTAACACGCTGTTTTGATGATCTTTTAAGCCGCTAAAAAGCATACGGAAATAGCGGCTGGCCGGAATTACTTCATCAACATGCAATAAATCTGTAGCCACTTTACTTTCTGAACCGGTAGCAAAGGGACATGGCAGCAAAATTACACTGATTTTGCATTCTGGCCAGCGGCGGCGTACTGCCGCAGCCACAGGACTGAGCCAACCGGCAATTTCACCCGGGCTGTTGGCAGTTATGTAAATCTTCTGAGGATACATATTTTCGCTTTTTTATTTTTTAGAATCGCTATTTTGTGTCAAAGTGATAAGCTTGGTAGTGGAGCGACCGGGAATAAGCTTGGCTAAAACGATTTTACCGCCAAAACTTTTGATCACGGCAGCTTCTGGCAAGTCTTCTTCTTTGTAATCTCCGCCTTTTACGTGAACATCGGGACGCAATTTTTCAATTAAAACTAAAGGAGTTTCCTCTTCGAAAATGACCACAATATCAACGCATTCCAAGGCGGCTAACATAGTAGCTCTTTCGTCTTGGCAATTGATGGGACGGCTGGGCCCTTTGAGAGCTTTTACCGAGCTGTCAGAATTGAGGCCTACTACAAGAAGATCGCCTTCCTGTTTGGCAGCTAGCAAAGTATTGAGGTGGCCCACGTGTAAAATATCAAAGCACCCGTTGGTAAAGACCACAGTAGGCGGATTTTGACTATGACGCAAACGCTCCAAACGCCTGGCTGCTTCTTCGGCAGAGAGGATCTTGCGCTGAGGATTTAATTCTGCTTGGTGAGAGCCTGTTTGCAAAGATTCGAGCAATTCTTCAGTATTGACGGTGGCTGTACCGACTTTGCGTACTACAACGGCCGCCGCATGAGAAGCTAAGCTCATAGCTTCAGTAATAGGTACGGAGGCAGAAGCGCACAGGGCCATAACTGAAAGCACAGTGTCACCCGCGCCGCTGACATCGTAAACTTGTGAAGCCAAAGCCGGCACTCTTACCGTAGGTACGTCTTTGCGGAAAAGAGCCATACCTCGTTCACCTAAAGTGATAAGGACTGAATTTAAGTTGAGTTCGGCTAAAAGGGCGCGTCCGGCTTGCTCTAAACCTTGATTGTTAAAGGTGTCGTAACCGGAAGCTGCTTTGGCTTCTTTAGCGTTTAAGGTAATAAGCTCACAGCCTAAAAAGCGCTTGAGATCGACAGGCTTGGGGCCAGCAATAACAGGAACGTCTCGGAAAATTTTAATTAAATTTTGAATATGATCGCCCCAAAGTAAACCTTTATCATAATCAGAAATAACTACGGCGTCGTAATCTTGGCGATGATTGTTGGCCCAAGCCAGCAATTTTTTCCAAACATGATCTTTAACAGCGCAGCGAGTTTCCAAATCGGCACGTACCACTTGTTGGCTATTGGCAATAATGCGTGTTTTCATAATAGTAGGGTAGTCTTCACTAACTACTAAACCACTAATGCCTATATCTTGGCGCTCTAACATAACGCGCAAGCGGCGGCCAATATCGTCGGCTCCTACTACACCTAATAAATCTACTTTAGCACCTAAAGTTTTTAAGTTGGCTACCACATTGGCTGCGCCGCCGGGAGTGTAAGAGTGGTGGGCAATATCTACTACCGGTACCGGCGCTTCAGGGCTAATACGTGAGACTGTTCCCCAAACCCAATAATCAAGCATTAAATCGCCGACCACCAATAAGCGGGCTCCTGCGAATGAGCGGCAAATTTCCGTAGCTTTTTCGTATTCTATTAAGTTCATTTTTCTACAGCCTCCATAAAAAACACGAAGTATTTTTACTACTCCGGCAAAAGTCTTGCTTTTTTCCGCTTACGCACCAGCTATTTTTGTTTTTGCTTATGTTTTTCTATAGCCTGAGCAAAAATATTAAGCATATTCTTAGCTTGCTTTTCGGGAGTAAAGAGCTGGGCCCGCTCCAAACCGGCTTTTATTTTCTCAGCAAATAATTCTTGCTTTTCGGCACTGCGTCTGTATTGCAAAATAAAACGCAATTTTTCTACCATGTCTTCTTGATTGTCAGCTTCATAGTAGAAAGGCACATCGCCACCAACTTCTGGCAAAGGCTCGCGGTTTACTGAGAAAATTGTGGCTTGACAATTCATAGCTTCAATTAAAGGTAAAAAGAAGCCCTCGTATCTGGAAACAGCCGCTAAACAATCGCAATAAGAGTAGGGCTCAAGCATACCTTCAGGATTAAGCTGTCCGGTATATACAACACGTCCGGGAAGTTTATCTAAATAACTTTTGATTTCCTTAACATATTTGGTATGTTCGTCGGGAAAGAGTCTCTTCCAAAAACTTATGCCGTCTTTAGGATCATTGCCGGCAATTAAAATTTTATGGGGAAATTCTTCATGTAAAGTATATAAGGCTTTAAGTAAGGACAATAAGTCTTTATTTTCTTCATAAGCATTGCCTACGAAGAAAAGAAAAGGAGAACCGCCGGTAACTTTATCTATGTACTGGCGCCGTTTTTGCTCGTCTCTATATTGAGGCTCAGCAGCTTTTTTATAATAGACATTATTTATGCTATTGTAAGAGACCTTTAAATTGCTTTTTACTGTCGGGAAAAATTTCTCAAAGAGCCCTTTTACATACTTTGAAATGGTGACAATTTGGGCAAACTCGCGGTTTACTTTCTCCCAATCACGATAAGCTTTTTTGCCTGATTCTGCTTTCCAAACTATGGCATCATGTACAGTTAAAACCTTGGCGCAGGGTAAATATACGTCGGCGCGATCCCAAGGATACCAGCATATATCTAAATCTTGCGGCGCCTCTTTAAATGTAGAGCAAGCTCCCAAGTGGCCCACTTCTTGCTTTAATAAATGGGGCTTAAAAGTTAAGAAAAAAAGCTCATCTTGCTCTGATTTTACCGCTTGGTATCCTTGTAAAAAATTGCGAACCACCATGCCCATACCGCGTTTATCTCTGGGCAAAAAAGTAGCGTCTATACCTATGCGCATTGTGTTTGTACTCCCTTAGCAAAAAATATCGCCTGATTTTAACACACTTTTTATGCCTTCAAGGCTGTTTTGACTATTTTTGTCTATCGATTGCTTATTATAATGCTTTATGTGTTGCATATGCTTGTGTAAATATTATACATATTTTATATTTATAAATATGTATAATATTTTACTGCTAGGCTGTGTTAATAAAATTTATATCAATAGATACGTATTATAAATATGTATAAATTAAAAATGGTCAAAATGTCTAGGCTGCGGCAGGCCTTGGCTGTTGGCAGTAAGAAAAAAAAGCCATGAAATGGCCTGCCGCTTTGTTGCGCTCCGGATTGATACATTTTGCTGCCGTGCTCATATGTTTAGCTGCGGCTGTGTTTATTTGGGCTTTTTTGCAAAATCCGTTCAATCTATACCGAACCGGACTAGAAACGCATCATCCGCGCTTATTGCTTTATGGAAGCGCTTTGATGGGGGCAGGCTTTGCCTCCTGGACTTGCGCTTGCTTAGCTTCGTCTAAGCTTATGTATATTTATACGCCCTTAGCCTTGGCTGTTTTAGCCTACACAAACTCTTGCCAAGGGTATGCTTTGGCTGCTTGCGTAGTGTTTTTGTGGCTTTTATTGGCTTATTTATTGCATTCGGGCCTAATTGGTCAAGAGCAAGCGGCAGCCTCTGGTACTTCGCCAAAGGGCCTTGACGAAGCGCAATCTACTAATTGACTTAAAGCCAAGGCTTCCGGTTCGGTAAGCTTTTGGGCTAAATACGTGTGGGCCGATTCTACAAATTCAGCAAAAGAAATAGAGGAAAACTCTTTAGCGTAGGCCGCAGCTTGCAAAGCCATATCCAATTTATCCAGGGCATGGACAAATTGGGCTTCTTTAGTAGCGTTAGCTTGATATTCCTGAAAGCGCTCTTGCATTAGGTGTCCATTGGGGAGTGGCCCACTTATTTGTTTAAATGCACTACTTTCACGCCCGGCTTTATCTTGTGGCGCTACTTGGTCATAAGGAGTAAGATCGCCAACCATAGCTTCCGCCCAATCGTGGACTAAAGCTATTTCTACTACTTTGGCTCTGTCCAAATTGGCTGGACATAAAGATAAAGCCAAAACGGCCACTCCCCAGCTGTGAGCCGCTACGCTTTCAGGATGGTTTAGCCCTACGCGCAACCAGCCGGAGCGCAGCACTTCTTTTAGTGCTGGCACCGTTTGCAAAGCTGCCCACAGGCTTGCGGCTGCTTGGCTATTACCCGCATTTAACATAGCTTCAATCTCTATTTTCTTTAGGTGCAAATAAGCTTGACAGTCCAATCAAAGAGCCAATCGGGCACATATTTTTTAAAGAAAAGGAGTACTTTAGCATCAAGCGGCCCGGCGTAGCGCAATTTGGGATGTTTACTGCTGACAGCTTTTACCACAAGCTTGGCAATATAATCAGGAGAACCGACGATGGCGTCACTATAGTTGAGCTTTAACACTTTGCTCATTTTGGCGCAAACTGCTGCGTAAGGCCCCTGAGCGGAGTTTTCTTCCATTTTCTTAATGGCAATATCTGACCATTCCGAGCGAATAACGCCAGGCTCAATTAAAACAACTTTGATACCATAGGAAGCTACTTCGTGGCGCAAGCTGTCGGAAAGAGCTTCTACAGCTCGCTTGGAAGCGTAATACCAAGATCCCATAGGCGTATAAATCTGGCCACCCATAGAAGAAATATTGATAATGTGGCCATTTTGTTGCTGACGCATAAAAGGCAGCACTTCTCTGGTCATGGTAGCTAAGCCAAAGACATTTACTTCAAATTGGCGATGAGCTTCTTCGTTGCTCACATCTTCAAAAGCACCGTAAGAACCGTAGCCGGCGTTATTTACCAAAGCATCTATACGTCCGGCTTCTTCCATTACTTTACCTACGCAAGTGGCGCATGAAGCGGGATCGGTAACGTCTAAATAAAGTGGACGTAAGCCGAGTTTAACAAGTTCTTCCAAACGCTCCTGACGGCGAGCTGCACCGTAAACTGTCCAGCCACGCTGCAAAAGGGCCCTGGCTGTAGCTGCGCCTATACCTGAAGAGGCGCCGGTAATTAAACAAACTTTGCTCACAACATACCTCAAATACTTTTTCTTTTGTACCGCGCTTCTATTTTGGCTTTGATTTTTCTCTTCCTTTTGCCTAGTTGTTGCTTTTCACTCTGTTTCTGTCAGAAATACAAGTTAAAAAATCTCCCTGATTGCTATTTTCCGCGCAGTTGGTTCTGGTAAAACACTAGACTATTTATAGAGTTTTGGAGTATAATATCGCGCTATGGAACGCAAAGATTTAAGAAATTTAGCAATTATTGCTCACATTGACCACGGTAAAACTACCTTGGTAGACGGCTTGCTTCGTCAAGCTGGTGCTTTCAGAGTAGGACAAGATGTTGCCGAGCGCGTTATGGACTCTAACGACTTAGAGCGCGAGCGCGGTATCACTATTTTGGCCAAAAACACCTCTGTTGTTTACAACGGTGTTACTCTCAACATCGTAGACACTCCCGGACACGTAGACTTCTCCAGCGAAGTAGAACGCATCTTGGGTATGGTTGACGGCTGTTTGTTGGTTGTTGACGCTTTCGAAGGCCCTATGGCTCAGACCAGATTCGTATTAAAGAAGGCTTTGGAGACAGGTTTGTCTCCTATTTTAGTTGTCAACAAAATTGACCGTCCCGATGCCAGACCTCAGCAAGTCGTCGACGAAGTTTTAGAGCTCTTCATCGACTTAGGTGCCAATGACGACCAGATCGATTTCCCTGTCGTTTACGCTTCTGCCCGCAAGCAAGTCGCTTCCTACAGCCCCGACGGACCTTTCGAGAACTTGCAGCCTCTTTACGAGACTATTATTAAGCACATTCCTTGCCCCAAGGGTGATGACGAAGCTCCTTTGCAAATGCAAGTTAGCAACTTGGACTATGATGAGTATGTGGGCCGTTTAGCTATTGGTCGTATCCTCAATGGTAAAATTAGTCCAGCTAAAACTATTTGCTACGGAACTTCTGCTGAAAATTGCCATACTGGTAAAATCGGCCAGGTTATGGGCTACTTTGGCTTAGGTAAAAAGCCTATCGAAAGTGCCACTGTGGGTGATATTGTTGCTCTTACTGGTCTTCCCGATGTAGCTTTGGGTGACACCGTTACCGATGTAGAGACTCCCGAATTCTTGCCCGGTTTGGAAATTGAAGAGCCTACCTTGGCTATGACCTTTATGGCTACTGATAGTCCTTTCGCCGGTCGTGATGGTAAGTATGTAACTTCCCGTCAATTGCGTGATCGTCTCTTCCGCGAAGCTGAGCGCAACGTCGGTTTGAGAGTAAAAGCTGTAGAAGGTACTACCGACTCTTTCGAAGTCTGCGGTCGTGGTGAACTTCACCTTTCCATTTTGTTGGAAACTATGCGCCGTGAAGGTTACGAGCTTTCGGTAACTGCTCCTCGAGTTATTACCAAGGTTGTCAATGGCGAGCTTTTAGAGCCTATCGAGAATTTGACTATCGATATTCCCGAAGAGTGCATGGGCCCGATCATGGAAAAAGTCGGCGCTAGACGTGGTGACTTGATTAACATGACCGGAAGTGGCACAGGCCGCCTCCACTTAGAGTTCTCCATTCCTGCTCGTGGCTTGGTTGGCTTCCGCTCTGAGTGCTTAACTATTACTCGCGGTTATGGCGTTATGAACTACTTGTTCGCTGGCTACGGCCCCTATCGCGGTGAAATCGCTCGTCGTACTCGCGGCTCTTTAGTTACTGGCGAAACTGGTACCGCTACTTCTTACGCTCTGTTTAACTTGCAAGATCGTGGCGTCTTCTTCATTTCTCCTGGTGAAGATGTTTACACTGGCCAGATTGTCGGTGAGCATTGCCGTCCTAACGACTTAGATGTAAATGCTTGTAAGAAGAAGCACGTAACCAACATGCGCTCTTCTACGTCCGATGAAGCTGTGCGCTTAGACGAGCCTCGCCACCTCACTTTAGAGCAGTGCCTCGAGTTTATTGCCGACGATGAGTTGGTAGAAGTAACCCCTCATTGCTTGCGTATGCGCAAAGCCATCCTCGATCCGGCTACTCGCGCCAAGCAGCGCAAAGATCGCGAAAAACGTGACGGCAAGTAATTAACTGTCTCTTTTCCATCTGATACGCTAATCTGATACGCCCGCTGAGCCCACAAGCCCAGTGGGCGTTTTCTTTTTTTTACTGTAGATGCATATAAAGTAGAGGATAGGGGCCACCTTGTTCATCTTGATCAGTGCGTTTATAAGTTTTGAAGCCCATATGTTCGTAGAATCCTAAAGCTTGCGGGTTTTGCTCATTAACCGTTAATTTATTAACGCTATATTTCTCTATGGCCAATTGTAATAATTTTTTACCTAAGCCTTTTCTTCTTTCAACTGGAGCAATAAAAAGCATTTCTAAAACTTGATTTTCAATGCCCATAAAAGCCATAGGAATATTTTTTTCGTTTGTAGCTATAACTAGATGCTTGACGCTATTTAAAGCTGTAGGTACATAAGTTTTTATTTTATCAATTTCTGAATTGGACAAAAATAAATGGGTAGTACGTACAGAGTCTTCCCAGACTTTAAGTAACTGTTCTGTTAATATTTGAGTTCTTTGATCCTTATCTATGTAAGAAATTTGCATACTTTGCCCCTTATTATTTTTTTTATAGTAGATGGTAGCTGTTTTATTTCGATTTATAGCGTATTCCTTCGCTTAACAAGCTATAAAGGCTAACTATAGAACTCAACGAAGGCCACGGGTTATGATTGATACCAAACTTTTACGTCAAAAAATGCTGGATATGGCTGTGCGCGGCCAGCTTGTGGAGCAACGCCCCGAAGACGGCAAGGCCACCGACTTACTAGAACAAATCCGCGCCGAAAAAGCCGCCCTTATTA
>ERZ808258.491-NODE-491-length-15456-cov-6.031751_pt1 | contig 15456 bp, 12 predicted proteins | sample MGYA00521280_ERZ808258 | MGnify/ENA primary metagenome ERZ808258 (study PRJEB31516, sample SAMN03275585) | gut metagenome | biome: mammalia-associated habitat; material: feces | host: Papio cynocephalus | place: Kenya | collected 2012-07-19 ...
TTCAGCCGTTTGACGGTAGCCGCATGCGCGCTTCCCGCCGGAAACAAAGTCCACGGACCCGATTCCAGCCTTTCAACTGCGATTTCTAGGTTTACTTGGGCAATTCACGCCCGGACTCGCAACAACGCCAAAGTGGAGACAGGCTCGATGAAATATGCTATAATGGTGGGCAGTCATGAAAATCGTCCTCTTTTTTCAGTCCACTTCACAGAAGAGTTGGCGTCTCAAATTGAGCGGCGCCTACCGCTTTGCGCGCGAAAACGACTGGTTCATCCAGGTCATCGACATCTATTCCAAACCCCGGGACATACGGCGTGCGCTTGAACGGTGGAATCCGGCCGGGTGCCTTGTGGACCGCGCGCTGGCGCAGGGCAATCCTCCCGACCTGCTTTTCGGCGATTTGCCGACCGTCTATCTCGACCAGGCGCCGACGCGGACGCCTTGCGCCCATCCGGCGCTGATTCACGATTCCGCCTCCGAAGCGCGCCTGGCGGGCTCGGAACTGTTGCGGCTGGACTGCGCCTCCTACGCCTACATCGGCCTGCAACGCGGCTATTTCTGGGATCGCGAGCGCCAGACGGAATTCCGCCGCCTGTGCGCCGAAAACGGCAAGGGCTTGACCATTCTCCCGCACCGCAATCTCCGCGCCGCAATCGCGGCGCTTCCCAAGCCTTGCGGCATCCTCGCGGCAAACGACAGTTGCGCCATGGATATCTGGCCCGTCGCCGCGTCGCTCGGGCTGGACATTCCCGGAGACATCGCCGTGGCCGGCATCGACAACGACGAGATGTACGCCGAATCCGTGACGCCCGGGCTCACCAGCGCGGAACCCGACTTCGAAGGGGCGGGCTACCGGCTCGCGCAAATGCTGGCGGACGAGATGGACCGCCCTTCCCCGCGCGCCGATACGCCCGCCACCCAAACCTACGGTGCCTTGCGCCTTGTCCGGCGCGGTTCCACGAACAGACTCCCGGACGGCAATCCGCGCATCGAACGCGCCCTCGAGCACATCCGCCGCCATGCTTTGCGGAGCGGCTTCACAACGGACGAGGTAGTCGCCGTAATCGGCGGCCCCAGGCGCACGGCGACGGAACTCTTCAGGAAAGCGACCGGGACCTCCATTCTCGAAGCCATACAGGCCCGGCGCTTCGAGGAAGTCCTGCGTCTTCTGCGGAATCCGAACCAGCAGATAGAACCCATCGCCGGTCTGTGCGGCTATTCGGCGCCTTCGTTCCTGAAACGCCTGTTCAAGTCCCGCACGGGGCTCTCCATGCGCGAGTGGCGCAAACGGAACGCCGATCCGTCAGACTGACGGCCAGGTCCGGAGCCCTCTCACTTCACTTCGAAGACGGCCGCGTCGTTCGCGCCGAGCGCCAGCCGCGCGCCTTCCAGCTTGCCCCGCCAGACCTGGCCGACCGCGCCGTCGATCTCCAAATCGAAGACGCCGGGCTTCGGCTCGTAGTTGACGGCGACGATGAGCGTCCGCCCGTCCGCGCACGGATGCTCGGTGAGGCCGAGGTTCGGCGCCGCGCGCGTCACGCGCCGCCGCACGCCCGCCTCTCGCGCCGCCGCGGCGTAGACGGGCCACCCGGTCAGCGCGGCTTTGCGCTCCAACGCGCCCAGACAGAGCAGGATCTTGCCCTTTCCGTAGGCGCGCACGGTCAAAACGGGCGCTCCGTCCGCATCCGCCAGCAGCGTGCGGCAACCGTCCAGCAGCGACACCTCGCGCGTGTGCGTGTCGGCGAGCGCGAACGACTTCCCGTTTGCGCATTTCACCGTCCGGTTCGACGGCTTCGCGTAATGCCGCTCGGTCTTCACGCCCGTCGCCGCGGCGAGACCGGAGAGGACGGCCCCGTCGCCCAAGGTGATCAGCACCGTCGCGCCCCGCCCGGCCTTCTCGAGCAGACGCCGCCAGGCGCGGCGCGAGTAGGTCATGTAGCCCGTCCCGGACGGCAGGATGTAGAAGTCCGACTCCGGCAGCGAATCCTCCGCCCGCGCGTAGGCGATGTCGAAGCCCGCCATTTTCGAGAGCAGCCACGCACCCTGCGCCGGTCCCCAGCCGGGCTCGCGCTCGGAGACGACGACCGTCGCGTCCACCTGCCGCGGCGGCAGCTTCGGCGCCGTCTTCACGAACGCGGCGAATTCCCGCATCGCGAGCGCCGTCGGCTTCGGACGTCCCGAGCCGTAGAACAGCCCCAGCTCGCGCTCGATGGCCGTCCAGTCGTAGGGGGCGAAATCCAGCTTGTCCTGGTCGTACGCGCACCACCAGACGAACGCCGGAATGCCGCACGCCCATGCGGAGAACATCTGCATGCGCATCGCCGCCGCCGCGCGCTCCTCCGAAACGATGCCCGGCCCCATCGACCCCGCCTCCTCGACGAAGGCCGGCTTGCCCGTGAGGTTCGCGTAGAGTGTCGTCTCGCACGCCGGATGGCAGCCGTTGCGGATCGTGTCGAACGGCTCCAGGTTGCAGTTCGGCGTCCACAGCGGATAGGGGTGCGTCGTCATGACGTCCATGAGCTCCGCCTGCTGGCGCATGTTCGCCTTCTGCTCGCGCGTCGTGCCGAGCGAATGCATGCCCGAGACGATCGGACGCGTCGGGTCGTTCACGCGGATTTCGCTCGCGATGTGGTGCATCCAGCTCCAGAGGTCGCCCGCGTTCCCCTTGCCGAGGCAGTTGCACTCGTTGCCGAGGTCCCAGCCGATGATGGCGGGGTGGTCCTTCATCGCGTCGACGAAGTAGCGGACGAACCGCACCTGCCAGGCGACCGCCTCGGGGTCGGTCATCACCGCGCGCCCTTCCAGCCCCGGCGGCACGAAGCAGCGCGCACTCATCCAGCCCGTGATCAGTCCCACGACCAGCTTGACGCCGCGCTTCTCCGCCGCATCGCAGAGGAAGCGGAAACGCCGCATCATCTCGTCGTCCACGGCGGCGTAGTTGGCGAGCGGCTTGCCGTTCTGCGACCATTCATGGAACGTCTGCGCATAGGTGTATTCGGCCGTCAGAGGCTGGAAGTCCGGCCAGAGCGGAAAGACGCGCAGGACCGTCATGCCGCAGGACGCGAGATCATCCAGATCCTTCTCGACCTGCTCCGGGCGCCAGTCGCGCCACATGTAGGCGCCCGCATGGCTCGCCCAGTAGTTGACGCCGACGTGGAACGCGCCGTCCTTGAACAGTCCGGGCACCGCGCCGCGCGCGCCCCCGGCGATACCGGCGGACAGGGCGACCGCCGCCAGAAACCGGACGACGAGCGGCCTGCAGCCGCGTGATTTGTGCTTTGACAAGATACTTTCCATTTTCGCAAATCTTTCTGTCGGATCGTACATTTCATACATTATACCATATCCGGATTCGTCCGCAAACCGGGTACCGCGCTCCGTGTCTTGCCGAAGCGAGACGCCCCGTCCGCATCCCCGCATCCGGCGTGTCTGTCCGTCGGGCGGAAGATTTGGTATAATAGCGTGCATGTTCTGTTCTTTTCTCGTATTGTGCGCGGCGCTGACGTTCGCCGAGACGAAGACACTGGCGGTCCAGATCCAGCTGGACCGCCAGGGCTACTCGTGCAATACCATCGACGGACAATGGGGGCAGAAATCGCAAGCCGCCCTCGAACGCTACTGCCGGGTCCGCAAATGCCCCGTGCCCGCCACGCCGGAAGAAGCCTATGACCGCTACTTCGCCGCGGGCGGGGACCTCTTCGTCCTTGAAACGCTCGACGCGCGCGACTTCGCCGCGTTCGCGCGGATTCCGTCCGACCCGGCCGAAAAGGCGAAGCTGGACTGGCTCGGGTATGAATCCATAGCCGAAATGCTGGCGGAGCGCGGACATGTGAGCGTGCGCACCCTGGAACGCCTGAATCCGGGGCTGGACTGGGCGAAGGCGGGCGTGGGCACGCGCGTGCGGCTGCCGAAGTTTCCGCGCGCGGCGGACTATCTGGCCGCCGGCAAGGGGCTGACGGCGGGGGACGCGACGCGCCCGGCGGCCGCGCGGCTGGAGGTCTCGCCGGCGCGGTTCGAGATCGCGGCCTACGATGCGCGCGGCGCTTTGCTGGGGCTGTTCCCCTGTTCGATAGCGAAGGACAAGGCGAAGGTGCCGCGCGGCGAATTGCGCGTCGTTTCGCTCATACCGAACCCGAACTACACCTACACGCCCGAACGCCGCGGCAAGGGCGCGCCGTCGCGGCAGATCTTCGCGCCGGGACCGAACAATCCGGTGGGAGTGGCCTGGATCGGACTTTCGCTTCCGGGGTACGGCATCCACGGCACCCCCACGCCCGAACGCGTGGGACGCGCCGAGTCGCACGGATGCTTCCGGCTCGCCAATTGGAACGTCGCGCGGCTTTACGCGCTCTGCCGCATCGGCACGCGCGTCGTCGTCACGCCCTAGGCGCGACGGAAACGACGCGGCGCTTGAAGGACGCTTTCGGGAGGGGAAGAGGGGTGGTTCGGCGTCCGGACCACCCAGCCCGTTTCGGCAAGAATTTGGTGCCACTCCCCCGAAACAGGGAAACTCCCGCGTCTCCCCGGCGCGCACACACCAAGAGACCTTGGTCTCTTGCAGGAGCCTTCGGCACACACCGTCCATGCGGCGGCATGGGCGGCAAGGCATGTCCGTCCCTTCCGGATCCATCGCGGGTGCAAAAAGGGACGCCGTGTGCGGATTTCACCGCCCACGCAAGGCGGGCGAACATGCGGACGCAAGGAGATAATCGACGCAAACGACCGGGGATTCGCCTATCCAACCGTAGACGCCACCGCCCCGGTCAGGCGTCGGTGTCCGCGGAAATCGAATAGGGCAAGAAGCCCGGCATCGCGGCAAGCGAGACGAAGAAAAGCGTCAGCACGGCCGGGCTGCGCAGCGGGCAGTCGCCAAAGGCGTGGACAAGCGTCGCGAGCGCGGTAGCCAGAATGCAGAAAACCGGGGCGGGCAGGACAAAGATGGCTATCGGACGCGGCAAAGTCTTGTCCGGCGGCATGAAGCGCGCGGCTTTCATGAGCGTTCGCCAGGCGAGGCCGACGGGCTTGACGAGCAAGAAGACGATCGCGACCAGGCATCCGAATCCCACGACGCCGTGCTCGGCGAGAAACTGCAGATAGTCGTTGTGCACGTTGATGCCGCCGATGGTCTGGATTTGCCGCAGTTCCTCGTCCGTCATCTTGGGGATGCACAGATGCTTGTAGCCCCAGCCGCCGCAGCCGAACAGGAAGTTCTCCTTCCAGATCTCCGTCGCCACGCGCACATGGTATTGCTGGCGCCCCGTCACGCGATCGAGAATCTCGGTCGTGTTGAGCGTGTTGACCTCCCTTTGCAGATCGCGCGGCGTCCACATGACCAGCCCGAGAACGAGCACGACGACCGCGAAGGCGGAAGCGGCGAGAACGCGCACGCGCTTCGCGCCCGACATCTTGCGGAAGAAGCTCGCGTAAGCGTGCAGGATGAAAACAACCGCCAGAGACGTCGCGAGCAGGATCGCCGCGCGCGACAGGGTCGCCAGGGCCGACGAGAAGCAGAGGATCGCGGGAATCAGCATGAGATGGCGCGTCCAGAAATTCTTGTGCGCGGTGCGCAGATTGCGGTCCGTGCGCCGGTCGTCTTCCGAAATCCGCCAGCGCCAGAGGGCGATGGCCAGTCCGAACAGCGTGGTAAAGTAGTCGCCGCCCATGTTTGGATAGCCGAAGGTAGAGAAGAAATAGCCGTTCATGGACTCGTGCGCCGTCCAGAGGGGCCCTTTCGCGCCCGTCGCGGCCTGGATGATGCCCAGGACGCCCAGCAAAGCTCCGTTCCAGACGATGATTTCCAGCAGGAGACGCTTGCCGTGTCCGACCAAGGCGTGCTTCACGGCGAGCATGGCCGTCAACGCGGGAATGAACCACAGGCAGACGTTGAGATGATGCAGACGGTTTACGCAATAGGGAAGAAACGGAACGGGCGGTCTCGGGTCGGCCCCCTCGATTGCAATCGCCGCGTAGTCGCAGACCGGGCAGAGCCCCTTGTTCAGAAAAGGAATCTGCAGGAGGATGCAAAACGCCAGAACGAGCCACGTCAACGGATCTTTCCTGAGCGCCCGCCAGGCGCGCAACCGCGCCTGGGGCGTGGACTCGCCGCCATGGCGCTGGGGGAAACAGAGCATCATCTCGAGAAGGAAGACGAAAAGCCAGGGAATGGCCGGCATAAGGACGTCGCCGCGCGTACCACCGAAAATCCAGGCGAAGCCGCACGCGAGCGCCGCGACCGCAAACGTCACCGCATTGTCATAGAGAAACGACATATTTCAACACCTCTTCCACCGCTTTTTCTTCCGGGACCTTCCCGACGGGACGCCCTCGCACGTAAAGGAGAAATTCGCCCTGCCCCCCGCAGAGGGCGACTTCCGCATTCTTCGCTTCGCCCGGTCCGTTGACCGCGCACCCCATGACCGCCACGTGCGGCAAAGGCCGCGCATGGGGGCCGCGCGCGCGCGCCAGCGCTTCAAGGGCATTCTCGACCTCCGCGGCGACCTTGAACAGATCGACGCGCGTGCGGCCGCAGGTCGGGCAGGACGTGATGGCGGGACCCGGCGCACGCAGCCCCAGCGCGCGCAGGATCTCCATCCCCACGCGCACCTCTTTCTCGGGTTCGGCCGTCAGCGACACGCGAATCGTGTCGCCCAGACCTTCGGAAAGCAGAATGCCGAGCGCGACCGAATTGCGCACGGTTCCGGGCAGGAACGTGCCCGCTTCCGTCACGCCGACGTGGAGGGGGCAGTCCGTCCGTTCCGCCAGCAGGCGGTAGACGGTCAGCGTGTCCGGGACGTTCGACGCCTTGGCGGAAATCACCGCCGAGAAGAATCCTTCGTCTTCCAGCAGCTTCAAATGGCGCAACGCCGAGCGACACAAGGCTTCGGGGACGGGCAACTTCCCGGCGCGGACTTCCGCGTCCAGGTCCTTTTCGAGGCTGCCGAAGTTGACGCCGATGCGGATGGGGACGCGCGCCGCTTTCGCCGCGCGCACGACCGCCTGCACGCGTTCGCGTCCGCCGATGTTCCCGGGATTGAGTCGCAAGGCGTCCGCGCCCGCGTCAATCGCGGCGAGCGCCAATCTATAGTCGAAATGGATATCCGCCACGAGCGGGAGGGGCGAGCGGCGTCGGGCAGCTCGGAAGGTCTCCGCCGCCGCCCGATCCGGCACCGTCAGGCGCATGATGTCGCACCCCAACGCCGCGCAACGCTCGATTTGGGAGCAGAGGGCTTCCGCGTCATGCGGATCCGCATTGCACATGGACTGCACGCTGACGGGCGCACCGCCGCCCACGGGCAGACGGCCGACCCTAACGGTTCGCGTTTGCGTCCGGTGCGTCATGCGTCGCGTGCTCCTCCAGCGCCGGCGCCGGATCATAGGTATGGATGCGCCAGCTGCGCAGGCCGTCCTTTACGATCAGAAACGCCATCAATCCCATCAAAACGTACATGAACGCCATGGACAGCCCGCCGACGATCTTGTCGGGGACGCGGCGGCGGAAGACCAGCGCGATGAGCGCGAAAAGGATGAGCCCCCCGTCGAGGACCGGAATCGGCAGCAGATTGAGAATCGCCAGATTCACGTTGAGAAAGCGCAGAAAGCCCAGCCCATCGCAGAAATCGCGCCGCACGGCCGCGTAGATTCCTTCCGCTATCATGACGGGACCGCCGAGCGCCTTGCCCGTGCTCGCCATTTCTTTCGGCGTGACAAGCCCCTTCAGGACGCGGAAGATGCTGCCGGCGTCCCAGGCCAGCTGGCGCAGGGGATTGCGCGCGGGCATCCACATGGCCGCGCCGGTCGTATTGGTCTGGCTGAGCGCGAGGATGAAACAGGCTCCCGTCACGGCATCGCGCATCGGGGTGACCGAAAGCGTCAAATCCTCTTTCCCGCGTCGCACGACGAACGGCGTCGGGGCTTCGCCGGAGATCTGGACCTCGGTCTGCATCTCGGTCCAGGTGCGAACCGGGCGCCCGCCTACGGACAGCACACGATCGCCGGGACGGATCCCCGCCTCCGCCGCGGGCCCTTTCGCCGGCACGCCGCCGACGACCGGCTCGAGTTCGCCGAAACGCACGCCGGGGATCAACGCGAGAACGACCGCCAGAACGGCCGCCAAAACGAGATTCATGAAAGGTCCCGCGAGCGCCACAAGCAACTCCTTCCACGCCGGAATGCGACGGCGGACGGGCGCCGTCCCGTCCGCGCCCCCTTCCAGCGCTTTCGTCCCCTCGGGATCCACGTCGGGGATGGAGACGTAGCCGCCGAGCGGAATCCAGCTCAGACGGTACTCGACGCCGTTTACGGTCTTCTTCCAGATCGCCGGACCGAAACCGATGGAAAAGCGCTCCACGCGCAACCCGAGCTTGAGCGCGACGATGAAGTGCCCGAATTCATGGATGGCGATGGCGAGCGAAAACAGTATGAGACAAAGCGCGATATAGGCGATCGTGACAGCTAGGGACACCATTTGCGAAGACGTATGTTAAAAAGCGTTCTTTATTTCTTGCGTCGAAGTCACGCCGACGAACTCGGCGACCTTCCGGCCGTCCGAGTAGCACAGCAACGTCGGGATGGACATCACGCCGAAGCGCGCCGCCAGGACGGGCGCTTCGTCCACGTTCACTTTCACGACCGTCAACCCGGGCATCTGGGGCACGATTTCGTTGGCGATGGTCTCGCCCATCATGCGGCAGGGGCCGCACCACGGCGCCCAGAAATCGACAAGGACGCGCCCGGTCGCGACGGCCGCGTCGAATTCCTCTATCGTCTTTACTTCTTTGAGCATGTCTGTCCCTCCTTTGAATCCTTGACCAGCCAGCCGGCGGCGGCGATTTCGTCGCGCAACTTGTCCGACTCGGCCCAATTGCGCGCTTTGCGCGCCGCGGCGCGCCGGTCCAGAAGCGCCTGAATCTCGACTGGAATCTTCGCTTCCGTCGGGCGCTCGAAGAAAACGACGCCCAGAACCTCGTCCATGCGCGCGAAAACATCCCGCACCGGACCGCCCCCATGGGCGTTCGTCTCGCGCACGAGCCCGAAAAGCGCGGCAAACGCACGCGGCATGTTCAAGTCGTCGTTGACGGCGGCGGTGAAGTCGTCCAGGTGCTTGCGCGCCCAGTCCGGCGCCTCGCCGGGCACGGTCTTGTCCACGCAGGCGTCGATGCGAGCCAGGGATTTGCGCGCGTCCTCGAGCGCGTCGAACGCGAAATTGAGACTTGTTCGATAGTGTGCATTGACGAGCACGTAGCGGATTTCCCGCCCCGTCCATCCTTTGGCGAGAAGATCGCGCAGGGTGAAGAAGTTCCCGAGCGACTTGGACATCTTCTCGCCGTTCACCTTCAAATGCGCGCAGTGCATCCAGCACTTGACGAAGGGTTTGCCCGTCGCGGCTTCGGACTGGGCGATCTCGTTCTCATGGTGCGGGAAAAGATTGTCTATGCCGCCCGTGTGCAGGTCGAACGTCTCGCCCAGGTACTTCATGCTCATGGCGGAGCATTCGATGTGCCAGCCCGGACGTCCGCGCCCCCACGGCGAATCCCATCCGACGGGACCGTCGCTCGGCTCCCACGCCTTCCAGAGCGCGAAGTCGCCGACGTTCTCCTTCGTGTATTCGTCCGCCGCGCACCGTTCGCCCGTGCGCTGGTTGTCGAAATCGATATGCGCGAGCTTCCCGTACCCCGGGAAGGCGCGCACGTTGAAATAGACCGACCCGTCCTCGCTCTTGTACGCCACGCCCTTCTCCATGAGCTTGGAGACGAGCGCGATCATCTCGGGGATGTGGTCCGTCGCGGCGGGATAGACTTCCGCCGGCTGGATGTTGAGCGTCTTGAGGTCGGCGAAGAACGCGTCCTTGTACGTCTTCGTGTATTCGGCGAGCGGAACACCCGCGGCGTTCGCGCCGCGGATGGTTTTGTCGTCCACGTCCGTCAGGTTCATCACCTGGCGGACTTTCATGCCGTTGAATTCTATGGCGCGACGCAGAATGTCCTCAAACGCATACGCGCGGAAGTTCCCGATGTGCGCATAGTTGTAGACGGTCGGCCCGCACGTGTAGAGCCGTATTTCGTTTCCAACAAGCGGCTGGAGCTCTTCGAGCGAGCGCGTAAGCGAATTGAAGACTTTCATTGCGACTCTTTCGTTAGATGTTGAGGGCGGTCTTGCTCCACGGCTCCTTGCCCGCCAGGAGCGAAGGCGTCGTCATGTCGGACGGCACGGGCAGCCCCAGAAGCTGCAGCGCGGTCGGCGCGATGGCGGACAGCTTCGCGAGCGGCGTCAGACGCACGCCCGGCGCATCGTTCGCCACGTAGAAGCAGTCGACGAGATTGAGCGTATGGGAGGTCTTGACAAGCCCCGTGCGGTAGTCCACCATCTGCTCGGCGTTGCCGTGGTCCGCATAGATGAGGATATGCGCGTCCAGCTCGAGAAGGCGAGGCAGGATCTTGCCGATGCACTCGTCCGTCACTTCGACGGCGCGCGCCGCGGCCTTCTCGTTGCCGGTGTGCCCCACCATGTCGCAGTTCGCGTAGTTGACGACGATCATGCCGTACGGATTGTCCTCCAGACGGCGCAGGAGCTCGTCCGTCACGTTGTAGGCGTCCATCTCCGGATGGCTCGCGAACGTCGCCGGGTCGAAGCGGCTCTTGACTTCCACCTGGTCCTCGCCCGGCGAAGGCGTCGTGGACTTGCCGTTGAAGAAGCTCGTGACGTGGCGGAACTTCTGGGTTTCGGCGATGCGCAGCTGGCGCAGGCCCGCCTTGGAGACGACCTCGCCGAGCAGGTTGGCCATGCCGCCGCCGGCGCCCATCGCGCCCAGCAGATAGTCCTTGAACTCGTCCCAGTAGCGCGTGAAGCCCAGGAAGGCGATCTTGGGACGTGCGCAACGCTCGCCCGGATAGTCGTCGCAGACGAACGCCTGCGTCAGCTGGATCGCGCGGTCCTGGCGATAGTTCGTGTGCATGACGACGTCGCCGTCCTTCACGCCGGCGTAGTCGCCGATCGTGTAGCACGGGATGTACTCGTCCGTCATCGGCGTGCCGTCGGGCGTCTTGCCGTTCGCGTACTCGTACTTCACGGCTTCCTCGACCGTCGCCGCGTGCTTGCCCTTGCACCCCACGATGCAATCGTAGGCTTCGCTCGTGAGCTTCCAGTCTTTGACGCGGTCCATGCCGTAGTAGCGGCCCATGGCCGTGCCGATCTTGGCGTTGCCGATCGCCGCAAGTTCCTGTTTCAGGCGCGCGACGTACTCGAGCGTGGAGCGCGGCGGCGTGTCGCGTCCGTCCAGGAAGGGATGCACCACGATGCGCCCCTCGGGGAATTCGGCGCGCGCGCGGCGCATCAGCTTGAAGAGATGCTCCTGGTGGGCGTGGACGCCCTCGTCCTGCAAGAGCCCCATGAAATGGAACTGCGAATTGTGCGCCTTCCACTGCGCGATCAGGTTTTCCCACTTCGGATTCTTGAAGAGCTCGCCCGAGGACAGCCCGTCGTCGATGCGCTTCAATTCCTGCACGACGATGCGCCCCGCGCCCATGTTGAGGTGCCCGACCTCGGAACTGCCCTGGTAGCCGTCCGGCAGGCCGACCGCTTCGCCGCAGCAATCCAGCAAGCAGTGCGGATAGCGCGCCCGGATTTCATCGATCACCGGCGTTTTCGCGTCGAAAACCGAGTTGCCCTCTTTGCGGGGATTGACGCCCCAGCCGTCGCGTATGATTAGAACTACAGGTCTCATTTGATTAGCCTTTCTCTGGAATTCTTTCCCGATATTATACCATATTTTCGCCGGAATTACGAAACGCCGCGCTTCGACTCCCGGTAGAAGGCGACGAGCTCCTTGATCTCCGGCAGTTGCTCGATGTCGTTTTCGACGCGTTCCAGCGCCTGGGTCCGGTTGAGCCCGTCGCGATACAGGAAGCGATAGGCTTCTTTCAGGGCCTGGATGACTTCGCGCGGGAAACCCCGTCGCGTCAGGCCGACCACGTTCGGGCCGATGACCTTGAGCGAACCCTCGACCATGTCCCCCAGCATGTAGGGCGGGAAATCCTGCCGCACCTTCGCCGCGCCCCCGACCATCGCGTGGCGTCCGACGTGGCAGAACTGGTGCACGCCCGTGATGCCCCCGACGATCACATGGTCCGCCAGATGCACGTCGCCGGCGAGCTGGACGGCATTGGAGCAGATGACGTGGTTGCCCAGCACGCATCCGTGCGCCGCGTGGCAGTACGCCATGAAGAGGCAGTCGCTGCCGATGACCGTCTTTTCGCCGTCCGCCGTGCCCAGATGCACCGTGGCGAATTCGCGGATGACCGTGCGGTCGCCGATCTCGACGTAGCTGACGGATCCTTCCTTGTATTTGAGGTCCTGCGTCTTCATGCCGACGAGCGCATAGGGGAAAATCTGGCACTTCTCGCCGATTGTCGTATGCCCGTCGACGATGGCGCCCTGCCCGATCGTCGTGCCGGCCCCAATCTTCACGTGCGGCCCGACATGCGCATAAGGACCCACTTCCACGTCGGCCCCCAGCACAGCGCCGTCTTCCACTATCGCGGTTGAATGTATCTTCGACATATGTTCTCCTTCTTAAAGATTCTTGCGGATCAGCAGGCACCCGAGCGCCAAAGAAGCCAAAACAGGCAGCCAAATCAGAATTTCCGGATGTATCACATAGGTGCGGTCCAGGCTCAGCATGAGCATGACCAGCAGATAATAGCCGAGCGCGACAGCCAGCGAAATGGCCATGCCGATGGAACTTTCCTTGCGCTGGGCGCGAATGCCCAGCGGAATGCCGACAAGAACGAAGCAAAGCGACGCGCATGCGAACACGAAGCGCTTCGAAAGCTCCACCTTCGTGCGGGACAACCCCCTGCGCGCAGCCTTGATCGTGCCGCTGTCCGCATGGGCGGACTTCAGCCGCGCGACTTCCGCCGCCTGATCGCGAATGCTCGCCAGAATCTCGCGAAAACGCAAATCTTTCGTCTTTTTAGTATAGCGCGCGTTCTTCAGCGCGTTGCGGATGCGGTAGGAATAGCGCTCCACGGACATCATCCCGGGCGTGTTCTCGTCCACGGGATCGACCGTCATCATGCGCAAATCGAGCACGACGTCGCGTCCATCCTCCGTCACCCGCGCCTCTTTCGCCGTGATGAAGCGGCTGATTTTGGGGTTCGAGAAATCCAACGCGCGCACGTCCTTCAGCAAATTCCCTTCGCGCGCGGCGAAATAGATCTTCGCCTTCGGGAAGTCGTCTATCCATACGCCCGGCTCCAGCACGTCCAGGCTCGTGTCGACCGAGACTTTCGCCTTGAGATTGCGCCGCACCGTGTGTCCGCGCGGCACAATCTCGTTGTTGACCCAGGCCCCCAGAAGCGAGCAACCGAACGCGAAGAGAACGGGCCACTTCACGACCGACAGCAGATTCACGCCGCACGCCCGCATCGCGGCGATTTCGCTGTCCGCGCTCAGGCGCGAAAAAACGAGAATGCCCGAGACGAGAAGCGCGAGCGGAATCGTCCACTGCATCGTCTCCGGAAAGCTGACCGCGGCGAACGACCCCACGAGCGAAAGCGACACGCCGTCCAGGATCAAGCCGACGATCTGGACCATGAGCCCGATCGTCAGCACAAAGCTCAAGACGAGGAACGCGAGCGTGAAACTCGACAAAAACGAGCTGAACACATAGCGTTCGAGCGTTTTCAACCTTCGACCCTCAAAAGGAAGTTGTTCTTCTTGCCCTGCTTGAGGACGGCCAGCCGCCCTTCCACGAGATCGCTTTCAGCCAAAAGCCGCTTGTCGTCGACCTTCGCCCCGTTGAGCGAAAGCCCGCCCTGCTGCGCCATGCGCCGCGCTTCGCCGTTGGACTTGAACATCCCCGCCGCCGCCGCGACGGACCAGACCGTGCGTCCGACCGACTCCGCCCGTTTGACCGTCGCGCTCTTCACGTCCTTGAAGATGGTCTCGAGTTCCGCCGCGCTCTTCCCGGCCTGAGAGCCGCCGAACAGCGTCTGCGTGGCGTCCTGCGCCTTTTTGAGCCCCGCCTCGCCATGGATCAGCCGCGTCAGCTCCTCCGCGAGCGCCTTCTGCGGGATGCGCGCTTCGGGATGCGCCTTCATTTCCGCCTCCAGCGCGGCGATTTCTTCGAGCGGACGCATGGAAAAGACCTTCAGATAGCGGATGACGTCCGCGTCGGCCGAACGCAGGAAGTACTGGTACCAATCGTAGACGCTCGTGAGCGATTCATCCAGAAAGAGCGCGTTTCCTTCGGATTTGCCGAATTTGCGTCCGGCGGAGTCCAACAGAAGCGGGAATGTCAACCCGTACGCCGATTTGCCGCGCATGCGCCGCACGAGATCCGTCCCGGCCGTGATGTTCCCCCACTGGTCGGCGCCGCCGATTTCGAGTTGGCACCCGTAGGTGTCGAACAGATGCAGAAAATCGTTTCCCTGCAGGATCTGATACGAAAACTCCGTGAACGTCAGCGCGCCCTCGCTCGCCTCCAGGCGCTTTTTGACGCTTTCCTTCGCCAGCATCTGCGGCACGCGAAAGTTTATGGCGATGTCGCGCAGGAACGCAATCGCGCTCGTGTTCTTGTACCAGTCGTAGTTGTCCGCCATAATCGCCGCGTTCGGACCGTCGAAGTCCAGCACGCGCGCCAGATTCTCGCGGATGCCCTTCTTGTTCTCCTCGACCTGCTCGACCGTCAGCATGTTGCGTTCGGCCGACTTTCCGCTCGGGTCGCCGATGAGCCCGGTCGCGCCGCCCACCAGCGCGATGACGCGATGCCCCGCCTGCTGGAAGCGCTTCAGCACCATGATGGAAACCAGATTGCCCGCCTGCAGGCTGCGGGCGGAAGGATCGAATCCGCAATAGAGCGTAATCGGCTTTTCGAGCGTCTTTTCGATCTCCGGGTCCGTCAAAGCCTCGATCAGCCCGCGCGCCTTCAAATCTTCAAATAGGTTCATAGTTCCCATATTATATCATATTCTGAGTCAGATTTCCCGCTCTTTCACCCAAAAAGTGCGCAATAGGATGAGACACCCGGGTGGATCGTTCCGGGTGGGGTGGAGGGCGAGAGCCCAAATGGAGAAGGACCGGCTTAGGAAGCGGAAGGCAAGCGCCCGCAATGGGAACCGGCATCCCGCTTCGGGGCGTTTTGACCTCCTCTCGGACGCGTAAAGCGGGCGAAACGGGGCTGCTTGACCGGGGCGTTCCCGTTTTCAGGCGATATCTACATGTTTAATGCTTGATTTCGGCAGAAAGATCAAACTAACGGACGATTTCCCGTCTGCAGGCGTCTCGTTCTCGTGCCCAGGGGAATTTTTTCTCATCGGCACAAGAATTCTTTCTCATGGGCACGGGAATCACGTCTGTTCGTGATGCCGTGCAGCCGTCTGACGGGTCGGACGGAGAGACGTTGCCCCCTCCCTTATCCTTTCGGCTGCTCAGAACCCACTTTCCCTACTCCTTATATAT
>ERZ808258.495-NODE-495-length-15360-cov-3.201764_pt1 | contig 15360 bp, 9 predicted proteins | sample MGYA00521280_ERZ808258 | MGnify/ENA primary metagenome ERZ808258 (study PRJEB31516, sample SAMN03275585) | gut metagenome | biome: mammalia-associated habitat; material: feces | host: Papio cynocephalus | place: Kenya | collected 2012-07-19 ...
ACGCCCCCAATATCGGTCCAACCGAACTAAAAATAAGCATGAAAATCTTTTAGCGGCTCCTTTTCTCTTCCTGCCTGGTTTGGACTGCCCTTATTTGTTCTCCACACGGTTTGTGTTATTATCAACGGCGTGATTCACGTAGTAAATTTAAACAAATCTTTTGGCGCTCATGTTATTTTAGACGACGTCAGTTTCGCTGTGGCGCCCGGCGAAAAAGTCGCTTTAGTAGGCCGCAATGGTTGCGGTAAAACCACTTTATTACATATTATCTGTGGCACTGAGCCTTATGATAGCGGCTCTATTATTCTGGGCCCTTCTTGCCAAGTAGGCTATTTAGGACAGGAAGGCCAGCTTAATCACAGTTTGACCCTCTATCAAGAGATGGAGCAAGTCTTTGCCGATGTCAAAGTGCTTGAAGCTGAAGTGCGCTCTCTGGAAGAACAAATGGCCAAATTGGGCGACTCTAGCGATCCCGCTGATGCTGAACGGTTGCAATCTGTACTCAATCGCTACGGGCGTTGTCGTATGCGTTTGGAACATAGTGAGCCTGAACTTATTGATGCCAAAATTCGCAGTACTTTGCACGGTTTGGGCTTTACTGATGGCGATATGGATCGTTTGACTTCTGAATTTAGTGGTGGCTGGCAAATGCGCGGTTCTATGGCCAAATTGCTTTTGCGCGATCCCGACTTATTGCTTTTGGACGAGCCTACCAACCATTTAGATATTTATGCGGCTGAGTGGCTGGAAGATTATATCCGCAAAAGTTCAGCTACAGTTATTTTAGTCTCTCACGACCGCTATTTTATGGATCATTGCATAAACCGCGTTTTGGAGTTGCGCAATACTAAAATTAGCGAATATGCTGGCAACTATAGCTTCTATGTGGAAGAACGTGAACGCCGCCGCGAACAACAGGAAGCCGCCTACCAAAATCAGCAAAAGAAGCTGAAGCAGGAAATGCGTTTTGTGGAGCGTTTCCGCTACAAAGCTACTTTAGCTACTCGTGTGCAAAGTCGCATAAAACTTATCGAGAAGCGAGATTTAATTGAGGCTCCTGACAAAGACCAGCGCTCTTTGAAGGCTCAATTCGCTGCGGCTTCAGCTTCTGGACAATCAGTACTTTCCGTGAAAAATGTTTACAAAGCTTACGGTCAGCGCCAAGTTCTTACAGGCTTAAGTTTGGAAGTGCAACGCGGCGAAAGAATGGCTTTAGTAGGTGGCAACGGCGTAGGTAAATCCACGCTTTTGCGCTTATTGGCCGGTTTGGAAGAACCAGACAGTGGCAAAATAAAAGCTGGCTACAAGTTGGAGCCTGTTTACTATGCCCAGCATCAAGCCGAGTCGTTGGATATGAATCGCACCATCTTGGAAGAAGTATATTCCGTTTGCGGCTTTGATGTCGATCAAACAAGAGTGCGCACCATATTGGGCTGTTTGCTTTTCGAAGGTGATGACGTCAACAAGGAAATTTCTGTATTGAGTGGAGGAGAGCGCAGTCGCGTGGCTTTGGCCCGTTGTATTTTGCAACCTTCCAACTTGCTGCTTTTAGACGAGCCTACCAACCATCTGGATATTGAATCGCGTCAGGCTTTGCTTAACGCTTTGCAAGATTATCCTGGTACAGTGATGATTGTTACTCACGATCGCTTCTTTATGAATGAATTAGCTGATGTCGTGGTAGAAATCCGCCAAGGACGGGCTTTCCGCTACTTGGGAAATTATGACGACTACGCTGAAGCCCGTCGCAAAGAAGTACAGCGTGAAGAAGCTGAAAAAGCCGGAGGAGGCAAGCCTGCACTGACTAAAACTCAGCAAGCTAAAAATCGCAAAGCGGCTCTGGCAGCTTATCAACAGAGCAAAGCTGAAAGCCAAAACAGCAAGAGCTCTGGTGGAGCAGGTGGCCAATTTAAGTGGAAATTTTCTGCTTTGGAAAAGCGCATTTGCACTTTAGAAGAAGAAATGCAAGCTTTGGGCGAGCGTCTGGCCGATCCGGCACTTTATAACGATCCGGAAAAACTCAAAAAATTGCGTGACGAATATGAACGCAAACAAGAGGAGAATACCGAACTTATGGCTATTTGGGAGCAAATGGCCGACGAGCAATAGCATTTAGCTATTTTAGTATGTAGCTCGTAAATAGTGTCCTCTAAAGCGGGCGAGAAGTTGAAAAATTGGTATATAAAGCATTTGTCGTGGGGAAGACAATCGGTAGAGGAGGAGCATTTTTTTGCAAAGGAGTTGGAAATCGAGAGCCTTATATTTTTGTATAGGCTTAGTAGTTGGTGTTGGAGTTTGGTGTGGACTTAACTATGAGCGTTTGCACAAAATAAATGCTCCCTCTGAGCCTAAAGTCGCTCAATTTGCTCAAGTAAAGGCGAAGGACCACAAATCTGAAGTCACTGCAAATGCGCTGCCGCAAATTCTTGAAGTTCGCGGCGAAGAACAATTGCGCCGAGCGGTGAGAGATTATGCCAATTATTTGGAAGCTTCCTCGAACCAAACACTTGAAAAAGCTAAGTTGGCGGCTGTCATTAAAGAAGCGTGGCCTTTAAAAAACGGCGATTTGTCCAAGCTTTATATGTATAAGTATCCGCTGCGCTCCGCTTTGGAAAAGTTGCAGAAATTAGATCCTCAATTGAACTCTTTAGGCCCTCAAGTTCAAGCGTTGGTCGATAAACAAGGCCATTGGCACGTGCAAGCCAAGGGCTGGCAATTTGAACCCTTTGAAGAAGCGGTATATCAAACTTACTTTACGGGCAAAAATAAGGACTTCCCCTTAAGTCGCTCACTGGAAATCCTTTTGGCTATACGTGGTTGCGATTATGATAAAATGCAGGAATTACATAACCAAATTGGTTTAGGCCCCGCTCCCCAGTGGCCTCTGGAAGCTTTTCGCCAGCTCTATACTTGTGCCACTAGCGAAAGTGGCTCTCAGCAAATGGAAGAATTGAAAAAAATACTTCCCGAGGGAAAAAATTGGCAAGGAGCCGATTGGTGCGAAGTTGGCTATGGTAGCGGCAAAATCTTTTCTGCTTTGAGAGCCGAGATAGGTAATCAAGGGACGATTTGGGCTGTAGAAATAGATTCTTCTTGCCGACGCTTTGCCGAGGACTTATTGGCTTCTGGCCTTACTGATTGGGGCCATATAAAGTTTATAGACGGCTCCTACAAAAATTGTCATATGCCAGCTCAAAGCGTCGATGTGGTCCATACCGGTTTAATCCATATTGGTGACGGGTCGGACGAACTGATTAAGCGCGATTGGTTGCCACTTTTGGCCAGCATAAAGAAAGCCTTAAAAAAAGACGGTTTGCTTCTAATTGATGGTAGAGGCGAACCTTCTATAGAGAGAGTGCGAGTTATTATGAAAATGGCCGACTTCAAAGAAGTAAAAATGATTCAGGGAGGCTATACTGATGCGCAGCATCCTTGTTTTGTCGCAGCTTTTACTCCCGAAAAATAAGCTTTTTTGCTGGAGAAAAATATCTACAATTAGATTGGAACATTTATTGAGCTGAGGTTAATTCTAGGAGGGAATAGCCCTTCTGAAGGGAAAGGTAAAAAGGAAATGTTGTGCATAGCTTGTGGTAAGATTACTGATTCTACAGATGTTTGTGAGCATTGCAAAGCTCCTCTGCCTTCTAGAACGGCCGTGCCTCCTTACCAGAACGGCCCTCTGTTGGAAGTTACTGAGCTAATATCCGATTGGGAAGACGGAAAAGTGCACTTTGATGAGTTGGAAGAACGTATCAAAGAACGTACCGATTTCTATAACTCAAGGTTATCAGAAGTGCGTAATATGGATGTCCCCGAGGATGTTCGTGCCGAGATAAGTGAAGAATTGAGCATAGGCCGTATGGGCTTGGAGAGTTTGCTTAGAGCTCTCGATTTGGTCAAACAATACGCCCAAGATGATGATATTTCTATGCGTAGCTTGGCTCTTCAGGCCGCCGAGAGCGGAACCAAGATGCTCAATAAGGCTATGCGTCTGAATTGGAAATCGTATGCTATGCTCCAAGCCAGCACAGAAGAAATGCTAGCTCTGGCGCAAAAGAGCGTATAAAGGGGAGTGGGGCCCCTGTCGGCCCTTGCTGTTGGGGAAAAAGAATTTTTGGAAGCGAACTGCCGAAAAAAATTTTCGACGGCCTCGCTTTCGTTTGCGGTTTGAGACTTCCACTATCAATAACCGTAAGCGCAAGATTACTAAAAAACAAACCGCATGCGGTGGGAAATATCCCTGCTGCGGCGTTGGAAGGGAAAGGCAATAAATGACTTGTAGTTGTGAGAGTTGGCGTAAAAAGCTGACCAATGAGAAAGCTACTTACCAATTCGAAGAAGGCAACGCTGAAATGCGCGCTCTTCTGGGCGGCAAAGGCGCCAACCTGGCTGAGATGACCCGTATGGGAATCCCCGTACCTCCCGGCTTTACTATAACGACTGAAGTTTGCAACATGTACTATGAGCTGGGCAAAATTATGCCTCCCGGCTTAGATGAAGAAATTGAAGAACAGATGGCCACTCTGGCTAAGAAGATGGACAAAGGCTTCGGCTGCCCTAAGAACCCCCTCTTGGTCTCCGTTCGCTCTGGCGCCAAATTCTCTATGCCTGGTATGATGGACACCATCCTCAACCTCGGTCTCAACGACGAAACCGTAAAAGGTTTGGCCGAGCAATCCAACAATGAGCGCTTCGCTTATGACGCCTATCGTCGCTTCATCATGATGTTCTCCGACGTGGTAATGGATCTTCCCAAGTCCGAATTTGAGAAAATCCTGCGCGCCAAAAAAGACGCTGAAGGCGTAAAAGAAGACTCCAAACTTTCCGCTGCTGCTTTGAAAGAAGTTGTAGAAGAGTACAAAAAATTATTCAAAGAAGAAAAAGGCTTTGACTTCCCCCAGGATGTTCATCAGCAGCTCAGAGAAGCCGTATTGGCCGTGTTCCGTTCTTGGATGAACGAGCGCGCTATCATCTACCGCAACCACGAGAAGATCCCTCACAACTTGGGCACCGCTGTAAACGTACAGGCTATGTGCTTCGGTAACATGGGCGAAACTTCCGGTACCGGTGTTGCTTTCAGCCGCGACTATAACGATGGTACCAAGGGCTTAGTCGGAGACTTCCTCTTAAACGCTCAGGGCGAAGACGTAGTTGCCGGTATTCGTAAAGTTTCTCCTATCGACGAGCTCAAGAGAATTATGCCTGAGAGCTACAAAGCTCTTAATGACATCGCCACCAAGTTAGAGCTCCATTACAAAGACCTCCAGGATATGGAATTCACCATTGAAAAGGGTCGTTTGTTCATGCTCCAGCCCCGTAACGGTAAGAGAACCGCTGCCGCCGCCGTAAAGATCGCCGTCGACATGGTTCATGAAGGTCTCATTACCAAAGAAGAAGCCGTTATGCGCGTAGCTCCCGATCAGCTCGATCGTTTGCTCCACCCCTTCATCCCCGACAAGGTAAAGAAACAAGCCAAAGCCGACGGCAGCATGTTAGCTAAAGGTACTGCCGCTTCTCCCGGCGCAGCTTGCGGTCGTGTAGTATTTGACAAGAACGAAGCTGTCCGCCTCCACAGCGAGACCCCCGTTATCTTGGTTCGTATCGATACCACTCCTGAAGATGCTGCTGGTATGTTGGTAGCTAAGGGCATCCTCACCTCCACTGGTGGCCCTTCATCTCACGCTGCTTTGGTAGCTCGTGGCTGGGGTATCCCTTGCGTAGTAGGTTGCGAAGCTTTACACATTGACGTCGAGAATAAGACCGTCACCGTAGGCAACAAGTCCTTCAAAGATGGTGACTTCCTTACCATTGACGGTTCCACCGGTGAAGTTATGCTTGGCGAACTTCCTTTGGAAGAGCCCAAAGACCTCACTCCCGAGACCAAAGAGCTTTTAGGCTGGGCCGACGAAGTCAAGCGCTTGAGAGTATATGCCAACGCTGACAACCCCAAAGACGCTGCTAGAGCTAGAGCTTTCGGCGCTGCCGGTATCGGTCTGTGCCGTACCGAGCACATGTTCATGGAAACTGAGCGTTTGCCTTACGTACAGGACATGATCCTCATCGCCGGTGAAGCCGAAAATGGCAACCGCGCTCGTCAGACTATCGTTAAAGAGCTCGCCGAAGCTACTGGCCGTCACAAAGAAACCTTGGAAGCCAAGTTGGCTGAGTTCGACAAAGAGCACATGCCCGTTTGGAACCGCTACCAGGAACTTTTGGCTAAGTTGCTTGAGTTCCAGCGCGGCGACTTCCGCGGTATCTTGGAAGCTATGCAAGGCTGCTGGACGATTATCCGCTTAATCGACCCGCCTTTACATGAGTTCCTTCCTAAGCACGGTCCTCTCTTCGAGGATGTCGTTCGTCTCAGAACCCTTAAAGATGTTGACGAAAAAGCTTACGAAGCTGCTTTGGCCGAAATTCGTGCCAAACGTGGTGCCAATGTAACCTTAGAGAGCTTGGTCGCTCTCCTTAGCCGCGTCGAGAAGATGAGCGAGTGCAACCCCATGCTCGGTTTGCGCGTTTGCCGCTTAGGTATTGTCTTCCCCGAAATCGTCAAGATGCAAGTCCGTGGTATCATGGAAGCTGCTTGCGGTTTGGTTAAAGCTGGTATCGACGCTAAGCCCGAAATTATGATTCCTGGTGTAGGCACTGTCGAAGAGATGCGCTGGAATCGTAAGATGGTCACCGAAATGGCTGAAAAAGTTATGGCCGAAACTGGCGTAACCGTGAAGTACAAAGTCGGTACCATGGTTGAGATCCCCAGAGCCGCCTTAACCGCTGGTGAAATTGCCACTGAAGCCGAGTTCTTCAGCTTCGGTACCAACGACCTCTCCCAGACCACCTTTGGTTACTCCCGTGACGACGCCGCCAAGACCTTCGTGCCCATCTACTTAGAGCAGCACATCTTGAAGGCCGATCCCTTCCAGGTATTGGATCAGGTTGGTGTGGGCCGCTTAATGAAGATGGCCGTTAAAGAAGGCCGCGCTACTCGCGGTGAAGATATGGAAATCGGTATTTGTGGTGAGCACGGCGGTGAGCCTTCTTCCGTCGCTTTCTGCCACGAAATCGGCCTTACTTACGTATCTTGCTCTCCTTACCGCGTGCCTATCGCTCGTTTGGCCGCCGCTCAGGCTGCCGTTCGTGAGAAACGTAACGGTAAAGGCGCTACTGCCGACATCCGCTAGGATTTAATTATCCGACTAAGCTTTCCAGCTCGGGGTATATAGCTGGGCTGGAGAGCTTTTGAATGAGAAGTCCCAAGTCGCCTTTAGGCAATTTGGGACTTCTTAGTTCATGTGTAAAACGAAAGCTCCGCTCTCCATTTTTTTTCAAGGAGAGCGGAGCTTTCGTTTTAGTAAAGTAATTAGCGCTAGAAATCGAGTAATTCTTGGCCCGGGCCGGTATCGTACAACTCGTCTGCTTCGTCGGCTGTGCTATTTTCAAAGCTTGTGGCGGCAGCTGCCTTAGTCTCGTTTTCGGTGGGTTTAGCGGCGTCTTCACCATTTAATAAGGCACTTAAGGAAACAATTTCCAAGCTTAAATGTTGCAGTGAATTTTTTAAGTTGGCGGCCAAAGCTTGAAGATTGGCATTATCGGGCATAGATTCTTGCAAAATTTTAACTTGCTCTAGAAGTCCATCCATTTTTATTTTGGCCGCTTGAGATGAATCTAAACGAGCTTGTTTTAAAATCAATTGCTGCTGTTTGCGGCGATGGCGTTCTGTTTGTATATATTCCAAAACATGTTGAAGTGGCTTATAAAAGCCTTGATTTTGTTTCAACAAGGTGCACCAACCGCGCAACTCTTGGATGGGAATACCCAATGATTGGTAGCACTGAGCAATAGCTTGAATATCTAATTTGGAAGCATTGCGGGCAAAAACGGCCGCTAGCTGACGCTGGGCATCGTTTAACTTAGCATAATTGATTTTTACTCCCAGCTTAGAAAATTCAGCGGCCCAGAAAAGCTGACGCAAAAGCTTGCGAGTGGGGTGGTAGTGCTTTTTGATAAGCTCTAGTTGCTTGGCAGGCAAAGAACGTTTCCCCACACCGATAGAAGACAAATAGGACGGCGTTATCTCTAACTTTTTGGCCATATCATTGATAGTCTCGCTGTGTTCTACGCGAAGCTTTTTGAGCAATTTACCCAAAATAGTTGTACTCATATAAATCCTTCAATTGGAAAAATGGCAGGAAACGGCCAAAGTAAAATCTTTTGCTATTTCAAATTTCCCCTAAAAAAACCTTTTTTGCCCCTTTTCTCAAAAAAATCAATAATTTGGCAGCAAAAAAAGCTTATTGGCAGGCAGACAGATGTAAAAGGCTAATTTTTAGCAGAATCGCAGAGAAAGGTACGGAAAATATGTTGGAGCAATTGCGTTCAGCTTGGACTAAGTTCTGTCAGCTTAGCCTAGTTGTCAGAATTATCATAGGCCTATGTATAGGCATAGTTTTAGCTATTGTCTGCCCTCAAGCGACAGCTGTCGCTTACTTAGGCAAAATGTTTGTCGGTGCTCTTAAGGGATTGGCGCCGATCTTAGTCTTTGTGCTGGTCGCTGCTTCTTTGGCTCAGCACAATGGCGAAATGAAAAACAATGTAGGCAAAGTTGTTTGTCTTTATGTTGTAGGCATGCTCTTAGCTGGCGGTGTTTCTGTTGGCTTTGATTACCTTTTTCATCCCACTTTGGTGTTGGGGAGTTATGACAAAAATATTGTCCCTCCGCAAGATGTCAGTGAAGTTTTGGGCCATATGTTGATAACTTTGGTAGACAATCCCATTAAGTCTATTGCTGAAGCCAATTATTTAGGCATACTTTTCTGGGCTATTTTAATGGGATTAGCTTTGCGAGCTGCTTCTGAATCAACTAAAAAAACTGTTTCTGAAGTTTCTGAAGCTTTAAGTAAAGTTATCGGCTATGTTATAGAATGCGCTCCTTTTGGCGTTATGGGCTTGGTTTTCAGTGCTATTGCCGAAAGTGGCTTGGGAGCTTTACTAGTTTACGGACGTTTAATTTTAGTTCTTGTCGGTGCTATGGCCGTTGTGGCTTTAGTCACCAACCCACTGATTGTTTGGTTTAAGATGCGTCGCAATCCCTATCCTTTGGTGTGGAAATGTCTTTGCCAAAGCGGTATCCCGGCTTTCTTTACGCGCAGCTCAGCAGCTAACATCCCTGTCAATATGGGCATTTGTGAAGAATTAAAATTAGATGAAGCTACCTATTCTGTGTCTATACCTTTGGGAGCTATTATCAATATGAGCGGTGCCGCTTGTACTATCGCTATTTTAACTTTGGCTGCTGCTAATACTTTGGGATTACAAGTGGGCGTAGTTACAGCTTTAATGCTTTGTGTTATCGCCACCATTAGCGCTTGCGGAACTTCCGGAGTAGCTGGAGGCTCTCTCTTGCTTATTCCTTTAGCTTGCAATTTATTCGGTATTCCCGTTGATGTGGCTATGCAAGTAGTGGGCGTGGGGTTTGTAATTGGCGTAGTTCAAGATTCATGTGAAACGGCTTTAAATTCTTCTACAGATGTGCTCTTTACAGCGGCTGTAGAGCTGGCCGAAAAGAAAGAGGCAGTGGTCTAATCTCTTAGGCAGGAGCTAAAATGGCCCTGCCTAAAGGGGAAGAGTTAGTCTTTGGCTCGATAGTAAGATCTCAAGTTCGGCCAGGAAACTATGGAAGGAATAATTATGGCGCTTAATTGGCGAAAAATTATCGTTTTGATGGGATGTGGCGCTTTAATGTCGTCTCTGGGGGCCTGTAGCGAACGAATAAAGCAAACAACAAGTGAAGGCCAAAAGCCAGAAGTTGCTACTTCTGCTTCGCTTAAAACTGACGCCGGTGCTGCTAAAAACAGTACGCAAGCGAAAAGCACCAGCCAAGTAAGCAAGACTGGCACCAAAGCTAAAGGCAAAAAGCCTAAAGATGCTGGTGCTGGAGCTAAGTCAAAGGCTGCTTCTTCTCAGTCGTCAACTGTGAAAGCTTCCCAAACTGCCTCTAAAGTTGGCAGTGGCACATCTAAAACTCAGCAAAGTAGCCAAGTGGCTGCGGGCAACACTATACAGAAAGCAGCCCTTAAGTCTGTTGCTTACCCTGTGGCCAATAATGGAAGAGGCTCAGCTCCTAAAGTTATGGGCAAAGATAGTCCTGTCGTCTCTTCACTTAGCCAAGAAGCGAGAAAGGAAATCGCCTCTGACGATACTAAAGCTGGTTTAAGTTCTACAGCTAAGGCGAAAGATTCGTGGCATGAAAAACGCGACCTTACTGCTCAGCCTGGATATGAAATTTATGTTAAAGCTGTAAATTGCACGGAAAGCGGCCGACATAAAGAAGCGGCTAAACTCTACGCTCAAGCTGCTCAAATGGGGCTGGCCGAAGCTCAATACGAGTATTCAGTTTGTTTAGCCAATGGTACTGGAGTCAAAACTTCTCCTTCAGAATCTTTTCGATACTTGCGCCAAGCCGCCGAGCAAGGTTATGACAAAGCGCAAACCAATTTGGGCATCTACTATCGCCGTGGCTACGGAGTAGGAGCTGACGCCAAAGAATCTGCCCATTGGTTCCTTAAGGCTGCCGAACAAGGAGACATGAAGGCTGCTTACTTTTTAGCTGATTGCTATGAACGCGGCAACGGCGTGCCACAAGACTACAACCGGGCTTTGAAATATTACTTACGTTGTGCTGAGAGTGGTAATGCAGCGGCTTGCAGCACTGTCGGCACTTACTATCAGCGTGGCTTAGGTGTACCCAAAGATGCCGCCAAAGCGGTGCGTTATTATAAGTTAGCTTCAGAAGGTGGCTATTCCGGAGCTCATTTTAATTTGGCGCAATGTTATCATAATGGTGAAGGGGTAGCCAAAAATGCTCAACAAGCCGTCCATTATTATGCTTTGGCGGCTAAGTCTGGAGTCACTTTGGCACAATTTAAGCTTGGCGTATGTTACTTGGAAGGAGACGGCGTGGCTCAGAATGCTGCTGAAGGCGTGCGCTGGCTTAGTGAGGCGGCCGAGCATGGTTCGGAAATGGCCGCTTTCCTCTTGGCTGCTTGCTATAGAGATGGCAAAGGTGTCAAGCAAGACGTCTCTCAAGAGGTACATTGGCTTTCCCGGGCAGCACAAATGAAGTATCCGCCGGCTCTCTTCGCTTTGGCCACTTGCTATTTGGAAGGGCATGGTGTCGATCAAAATATAGATCAAGCTAAGCAACTTTTAAGCGAAGCTTCTCTTATGGGAATGCCCGAAGCTGGCGCTTTGCTTCGAGATATCAGCCAAAATGAAGCTCAGGCAAAACAAAAATAAAGCTTAAAAAAGTAGGGGGAAAGGGGCTACAAAGGGGCTGGCTTTGCGCGTAGTAAAGAGAGCCCTTTTAATTTGTGTTTGAGGTATTGATTATGCGTGAGACCCTAAAAGAAGCCAAGATCTGGATAGTTAAAGTCGGCACTAGGGTTTGTGTAGACGGCCATGGCCGTCTAAATGGTCGAATTATGTTGAGTTTAGCTCGTCAAATTCAAGCTTTACGCGAACAAGGGCGCAAAGTGTGTCTGGTTAGCTCTGGCGCTATAGGTATGGGGCGTGAATTGCTGCAAGTGGAGGGCTGTGGCGACAATTTGCCCTTAAAGCAAGCTTTAGCAGCTATGGGTCAAGTAGAAATTATGGACAGCTACAAAAACTTATTTGCTATGTTGGGCATAAAAGTTGGCCAAGTGCTGCTGACGCGTGATGATATTTCCGCTCGTGATCGCTATCTAAATGCTCGCAATACTTTAAATGCGCTTTTAGATTATGGAATTTTGCCTATCATTAACGAAAATGATTCTGTTTCGACTGGAGAAATTCGCTTTGGCGACAACGACAGTTTGGCCGCTATGGTAGGCTCTATAGTCAATTCTGATGTTGTAGTCAATTTAACTTCCGTACCTGGCATACTAGCTGGAGAAGGAAAAGATGAACATGTTATTGAGCTTATAACAGAAATAAATTCAGAAATTGAAAGTTTAGATCGTGGAACTACTACTAAAGGTGGTACTGGCGGTTTGGCTTCAAAATTGCGAGCTGCCAAAATGGTTATGCGCTACGGTGGCTCTATGGTTATTGCTTCAGCTCAAGAAGAGAATGTACTTTTACGCTTGGCCGAAGGTGAGGCTTTGGGTACTCTCTTTGAAGGTACGGAAAGCAGGCTTAATAGCCGACAGCGCTGGTTAGCTGAAGCTGCTCGGGCTGAAGGTAGTATTGTTATCGATAGTGGAGCTGCTAAAGCTTTATCCGAAGGTGGCAACAGTCTGTTGGCCGTAGGATGCGTCGCTTGTGAAGGCGATTTTAAAGCTGGCGATCTAGTTACCCTTAAGGTAGAAGGCCAAGAAGATGTACCTTTTGCTCGTGGCTTGTGCAACTATAGTCGGGCTGAAGTTGAGCAAATTGTGCGCTGCCCTAATGCCGAAATTTCGGCTATTTTGGGCCATGCCGCTTATGCCGACGTCGTCCATTGCGATAATTTAATTATTTGCTAATTATCACGAAAAATACAAGAGGGAGGATATAGCGACTTTGTCAGAGCAAGGCGAATCTACACAAGTTAGTGTGTCTTTTAAAGCTCCGGACGGTAAGTCCAATTTAAAATTTTTAGACAAATTATGCTGTGGTGGCATTATCGAGCGTTTTACTAAGGCCAAATTGGACGAAGAACATGCCTCCAGGTTGGCTCAAGAAATGCATTTTTGGGCTAATCATGAAAATGGACTCAATAAGCTTCTTATTGTCTGGGATTGTCTCTATTGGGCACGACGCCAGCATATAAAAATTGTCGACGTAGAAGGAGCTGTGGATAGCATTTTTACGGCTTATTTGTTGGAAATTACTCCAATAGATCCAGTTTTAGGTCAACTTAAATTTAATGAAATTGCCGCCGAACAAATTTTGCCTGTCACTATATCTGTGCCCTCCCTTTTAGAATTGAATTTGCTACAGACATATATAAATAATCGCTATGCTGAGGCTTGGCGCCCATTTGTCAAAATCGGCAGTTCACATACCGATTTTTAATAATATTTTTGGAGCTACTTTTTGGTAAGCAAGGAGCTTTTCATGTCTTTTGTCCATTTACACGTTCATACTGAATACAGTTTGCTTGATGGCGCCAACCGTATTAAAGATATTGTAAAAAAAGCTAAAGATTGTGGTATGCCAGCTTTGGCTATTACCGATCATGGTGTAATGGGCGGTTGCGTGAAATTTTACCATGCTTGCAAAGACGCTGGTATTAAGCCCCTAATTGGCTGCGAAATTTATGTGGCGCCGCGCACTCGTTTTGATCGTGAAGGCGATCTAGATAAACATTATTTCCACTTAACCCTTATAGCCAAAGATCGTGAAGGCTATTCCAATTTATGTCAAATCGTTTCCGAGGCTTATTTACACGGCTTCTATTACAAGCCCAGAGCCGATCATGAACTTTTGGAAAAACATTCCAAGGGATTAGTGGCTTTAACTGGTTGCTTGCGCGGCGAGGTAAATGACGCTCTCTTAAATGACGATTATGAATTGGCCAGTCAGCGTTTAGCTTTTTTGAAAAAATGTTTTGGCCCGGACGATCTCTTTGTTGAGCTCATGAATCATGGCATAGAAGAACAGCAAAAGACGAATCCTTTGCTTATTAAGCTAGCCAAAGAACATGGCTTAAAAGTGGTGGCTACCAACGATGCTCACTTTTTAAATAAAGAAGATACCGATGTTCAAGACATTTTAATTTGCGTTGGCTCTGGCAAATTGTTGAGTGATGCTAGGCGCCTCCATTCTTGTCCCGAGTGTTACTTAAAAACGCGCGAAGAAATGTTGGAAGCCTTCTCTTTTTGTCCTGAGGCGGTAGACAACACTCTATTGGTGGCCGAGCGTTGCAATTTTGAGATGGACTTCAGCACTACCTATTTACCTAAATTCCCTGTGCCTGAAGGTACCAACAGTACAGATTATCTTAAAGAACTCTGTCGCAAAGGCTTGCTAGAGCGCTTCGGTACGCTTACTCCAGAGCAAAAATATTTAGATCGTTTAAAAACTGAGCTAGACGTTATTATTGGCAAGGGCTTTCCCGACTATTTTTTGTTAGTGTGGGACTTTATTAACTGGTCGCGTGAACATGGTATTCCTGTGGGCCCTGGACGTGGCTCGGCTGCTGGCTCTTTGGTCGCTTATTTAATAGGCATTACCCAATTAGATCCACTCAAATACGACTTGCTTTTCGAGCGTTTCTTAAATCCTGAACGAACTGAGCTTCCCGATATTGATACCGACTTTTGTGTAGATCGGCGCGGTGAAGTTATCCAATATTGCCGCGAGCGCTACGGTGAAGATCGCGTTTCCCAAATTGCTACTTACGGGCGTATGAAAGCTAAAAATGCCATTCGTGATGTGGGACGCGTTATGGATGTGCCTTTAGCTGATGTGGGCAAGCTTTGCAAAGCTGTGCCTGACGAAATGAAAATTACTATTAAAGATTCTCTTAAAAATCCTGATTTCGAAAAACTTTACGAGAGCAGCGAAGTAAATAAACGTCTAGTAGATGATGCCATGCGCTGTGAAGGCATGGCTCGCAACACTGGTATGCATGCCGCCGGCGTAATTATTTCCAGTCGTCCCTTAGGCCAATTGGTACCTTTGCAAAAAAACGGCGACGATGTTGTTGTGCAATATGACATGAACGACTCAGCGGAAGTCGGCATGGTCAAAATGGACTTTTTGGGATTGCGCAACCTTACCGTTATCAACAATTGCTTGAAAATTATCGAATATTCGCGCGGTATTAAAGTTGACATTAACCACGACGTAGATTATGAAGATCAGAAAGTCTACGCTTTGCTTTCGGCAGCTGACACTAATGGCGTTTTCCAGCTTGAATCTGACGGTATGAAACGCTACTTAAAGCAATTGAAGCCCGATCGTTTTACCGATATTGTGGCTTTCTTGGCTCTCTATCGTCCTGGCCCCATTAAAGGTGGCGTGGTTGATGACTTTATCGCTAGACGTCACGGTCGTGGTGGCGGAGTAGTTTATCCTCACCCCAAGCTTGAACCTATTTTGGCTGATACTTACGGTTTCTTCTTATACCAAGAGCAAGTAATGCTTACGGCTACCACCTTAGCTGGTTACACTATGGCTAAAGCCGATAAGTTGCGTAAAGCTATGGGTAAGAAGAAAAAAGATGTTATGGCCGAGCACCATGTCTACTTTGTAGAAGGTGCTAAAGAGCGCGGTGTTGACGAGCAATGCGCTGAAAATATTTTCGATACCATGGCCAAATTTGCCGAATATGGCTTCAATAAGTCGCATTCGGCCGCTTACGCTATGGTCACTTTCCAGACGGCTTGGCTTAAA